>JAABUN010001049.1_pt1 | contig 65546 bp, 61 predicted proteins | sample 5559311 | NCBI WGS metagenome assembly JAABUN01 (sample SAMN10711877, study PRJNA513370) | rock metagenome | isolation source: Antarctica rocks | place: Antarctica: Victoria Land, Siegfried Peak sud
CTTCGAGGCGGTCATCGACGCGGTCGGGCGGGCCTTGGCGGCCGTCACTCCGGCCGACGCCCGGGGCTTCTATCGCGCCGCTGGCTACCCAGTCTGACCGTCAGAACTTATGCTGCACGCTCTAGCCAGGTGTCTGACAGAACGCCATGAAGAGGCACTGATTGGTGGGGCAGGATCCAGGTCGAGATCACCTGAGCCACAAGCGGCGTCGAGCCTTCGCGCAACGTCATGGGACCAAGGCGATCTCAAGGAGGATTGGGCGTGGTATGGAGCGAAGATAGAAGCGGAGCCGGGCGACTACTCTCCCGGCTCCGCCTCGCACTGCCGTTACCTGGTCGGAACCGGGTTGATTGGGTCACCCGGCCCGCTCGATCGGTGCATGCGGCCAGCCCCGCGGCGTGGAGCAGCGACCGGTAACCAGGAAGACAGCACCTCGTCGCACGTCGGCAGACCGGGACGACCCGTCGACGGTGTCGCGATCGACGCTAGAGCGGATGAGCCGCTACCAGGGCGCCGAGCGCGGCGGCAATGAGGCCAATCATCGATGCCAACCGGATCGCGACATCCCGTATCGTCAAGCGATCCGCGGCGCGGCGGTCGTTCTCGCTCATGGTTCCCAGTCCCCCCCACCTCGCCACCAGCAGTCGCCGCTCCCCAGCAACGACCAGGCCCCCTTCTCCCCGGAGCGAAGGTGTAGTGTACGTACACCTCCATGGCCATCGAGTGTATGAGGCTCGTGACACCGTGTCAATGGAACGGGTGTGCGATCGCAGGCCGACAGAGAAGGAGAGGACGAGAACGTACACAAGCATCACCACCAGTGAGACTGAGGTTAAGAAATCTGAACCTCACTGCTGGCGATGGGCGACTGCTCCAATCGTGGGCTGTAGGGTAGGAGATCGTCGGCCTTACGCCTTGAGGCGGGTGAAGAATTCGCATCCGCCTGATACGCCTCGACCACGTCGAGATCGAAGAGCTGTTGGTGGCAGCCGCCGAAGGCAAAGATGACACCGTCGATCGCCACAAGACCGAGGCCATGGCGAGGTGTCGGCATTGGCGTGGCGTGGGACCATCGTTGGTCGACAAGACGTAGGACTTCGTGCACGTCATGCTCAAGGACATGAATGCGACCACCCACCAGGACCGCGGAAAAGTTGCTGAGTGGCTCCGGGAGAGACGGCCCTGCATGCCATCGATCGGCGGCCGCCTCATACACCTCCGTCACGTCCAGAGCGCCCCGGTCCGCTTCCCCGCCCAGCGCATAGATCGTCGCTCCGACGGCGACCGCGGCGAGATGTGTCCGTGGAGTTGAGAGGGGAGCACGCGGCTGCCACTGGTCGGTTATCGGATCATATCGCTCGACTATTGCGACAGCGTGCCCATCACGGAAGCCACCCATGGCGTAGAGCGCACCGTCGACGACGGCGAGAGCCATGCCGTACCGTGGTGTCGGCATGGCCGCACGACTTGACCACGCTTCAGCCTGAGTATCAAACGCTTCCACGGTCCCGGTCGCCCCGGTCGGCCCGACGCCGCCGATGACGTAGATGGTCGCGCCCACCGCGGCGGCACGCACCGAGCGCCGCGGCGTTGGCAGGTCCGGCAGTGATCGCCACGTATCGCTGGCCACGTCGTAGACCTCAGCGTCATTCAACAGCGTGCCCCGCGGACCAGTCATACCGCCAAATGCGTACACACGCTGGCCCGTCTCCGCGTAGGCGAAATCGTCCTTGGCAACTGGCATCGAGGCGCGGCGGAGCCAGGTGCCACCTGCCTCGGACGGTTCGGGTGATCCCGGTGAAGCCAGGATCACCGGGTCGACAACGAATGGATCGGCGAGCGAGCGATCGATCGCGGGCAGCGACGAGCGCGGTTGGTAGCCGTGTTGAGCGGCGGAGACATTCCGCACCATCGGACTGGTTGCGCAGATCCAGCTAATGCTCCATGAGACGAGGAGTACGCGGAGAGCAACGGCGGTCATTTAGAGAAAGCGTCCGAGGAAGTCGACCGTCTTGACTTGAACGTCGATCCAGTTGTCGATCTTACGAAACCCGTGCGGTTCGCCTGGGTAGCGGTGGTACTCAAACACTTTGCCGAGACGGTCGAGGGCGGTCCGCATCGCCTCAGACTGAGCCAGGGTGACGCGGCGATCGTCTTCACCGTGGAGCATGAGCAGGGGAGCTTTGATCTGGTCGACATAGGAAAGCGGCGCCCCGGCACGAAAGCGCTCCCGGTCGAGCAACGGCACGCCGACTTCTTCCTCGATCCCACGCCGCCCGGGTGTATCGGATTGCATCCAGAGCGTCGCCTCGTCAGACGATCCATAGAGATCGACACCAGCCTGGAAGACATCCGGGTGCTTGCCCAGGGCGAGGAGCGTCAAATAGCCGCCGTAGCTGCCGCCCCAGATACCGACGCGATCAGCGGCGATCCAGCCAAGGCGACGTAGCTCCGCCGCGGCGGCAACGCAATCCTCGAGGTCACCACCACCCCAGTCCTGGTCGTTGGCGCGGTCGAAGTCCCGCCCGTAGCCGGTGCTTCCACGGAAGTTCGGAGCAAGCACGGTGTAGCCGGCTCCAACGAGATGCTGAATCTCTGGAAGCCAGCTACGCTCCACCTGCCAGGTCGGCCCGCCATGGACGTAGACGAGCCCTGGTCGTCCTTCATCTGGCTTGACGTCATGCGGCGTAAAAAGCAGTGCTTCGATCTCCTGACCATCACCACTTGCGAACCGGATCGTCGATGGTTGGACCAAAGGCTGAGCAACCAACGTCGCGGGCATCGCGTCGCTGATGCGGGTTGGCTCCGCCGCCAGTGGCAGTTTCCAGATGTCGTTCGCACTGGTAGGCGATCCGGCGATGGCACATAGCGCATTACCAGTAGCGAACCACGAGAGACTGCCTATTGTTCCGATGGCGCTGGCCGATGGCAGCACGACTCGTTCACCGGTCGTCGCGTCGATGACGAGCGGCTCGGCGACGACCCCGTCGCGCCTCACCGCGGCAAGATGCTGGCCGCCTGGACGCCAGACCGGCTCAATCTGTTCCGCTTCCTCCGGAGCGAGGGGATGCTGATCGCTTCCATCAGCGGTCATAGTCCAGATTTGCTTCCAACCGCTTCGCTCGGAGACGAACGCGATACGTGTACCGTCCGGCGACCACACCGGACCGGTGTCAGCGTGGCCGTCTGCCTCGGTCAGCCGTCGTTCGTCGCCAGAGGCGACATCGACGATCCAGATGTCACGGTTGTGGCTTCGCTGGTCGTCGCCGCGGTTGGACTGGAAGGCGATGGTCGTTCCATCCGGCGACCAGGCGGGTTCCGCGCTCGGGAACGACGGATCAGTCAGGCGTCGCGGCCAACCGCCGTTGCGGTCGACGACGTTGACGCAGTCGATCCCATCCACCTCCGTGACGATCGAGAGCCATCGACCATCCGGTGACCAGCGCGGTGAGTGGTCGGACCAGTTGTAATGGGTGAGCCGGCGAAGATCTCCCGTTTCGACATCGATCATCCAGAGGTTGCTTTCTCCATGCTCTCCGCCCACAAACGCGAGCGATCGCCCGTCTGGTGACCAGTCAATGTCACGTGGCCCCCACGTACGGGCGGATGGCGGGGCGACATCGGCAGTCAGCGTCCGTGATGGTCGCTCTTCGAGCGAAAGCAGGACAATCTGTACGCGAGCGTCATGCTCGACGACGTACGCAACGCGCGAGTCGCGCGGTGCGGCAACTGCCTGGCCGATCAGAGGGACACAGGCGATCGCATGAGGTGTAACCGACCGATTCCGCATGGATACCTCGCATGTTAAACGCGCGATGACCGGGTGCTGACGTTTATCCGCTCCAGTCCAACATCATAAGCAGCGGTCATTCCGCCTGATTCTGCTCGCATACCACGGGCAGCGTGTCGGTCGAGAAGGACGCAACCCCTGTGATGACCTTTCCTCCCGTTCAGCTGCCAATCGGTTCTGGAGCGACTGGGCGCCGGTCGTCCCCGGACCGGCGCCGGAAGGGCATGGCCAGCGGTTCCCCGAGCAGCGGCGCACCGAAAATCGCAAGCAGTCCATACAATGCCGCGCCTGCGCTTGAGACCGATGGATAGCCATAGCGAACCGCGAGTGTGACTGCGAGAACGGAGCCGACCACCGACGCGATGCCGTTGATCGCCCACGGAAGGGTTGCTTCTCCCGGCATAAGACGTAGACCACTCGGGAAGAGCATTCCCATCGCGAAACCGAGCGGAATGACCGAAAGGAGCGTTAGTGCGATTCGACCGGGAAGCGAGAGATCGCCGGCATCGATGGTGCCATCGCCGGTGGCACCAGGAATCACCATGGTTAGGATCGCGACGATGGCCCCCGAAATAATGATGACCGAGCTGAGGTACCGGCGCGGAATCCGGTGAGTGATGAAGCTCCCTGCCCCACCCGCGACAAGTAAGCCACCGAGCGTGACGGTCAATGCGATCGTCGGATGCCCAAGTACCCGAGAGAGGCGTACAAGCAGCGACAGCTCGACCAGCATGAATGCGACGCCGAGGAACGCAAAGTAGCCCAGGCTGGAAACGGCTCCTCGTGAGCCATCCACCAGAAGCACCTTGGCTCGGCTCAAGAGAATGAGCCCGAGGGCGACCGCGCCGAGAATGACGCCGACTGCCAGCCACGTCCTGATCAATTGATGCGGCAGCCCGCCCGTCATCTCAAAGAAGAACGGACGAGCGTCGGTCGGCGGCGCGAAGACGCCTCCGGTCAACTCCGACTGAATGCTCGACAGCGACGACTCACCGCGGGCTACCTTGCCGAACGCTCCGTCCTCCTTGGCAAATGGCGCGAAGAGGACGGTGAAGTTCATCCCGTCCACCCGCGCAACGAACTCCTTTGCCGCAGCTTCGGTCAGTGGTCGCTTGCTGATGAGGAGCATTGGATAAAAGGCGGGACCTCCGGTGGCCGCCTCGGCGGGGTTGAAAAGCACCACCAGGTGTCGGACCGCGGCGATGTCGCTCGGCTCCGAGCGACGAACGGCGGCGGCGGCGGTCATAAAGGCTCGCGTGAGCGTGGCATCGTCGTACAGACGGATGGCGGCAACGCCGTTGTCCGAGAGGTGGTTGTAGACGCTGGCGAAGGCCTCGTCGGTGAAGAGATAGTTCTCCGTCAGCGCGTACCCACTCTGCGAGCTCGCGAGAGAGACGACCAGCGAGAGATCGATCACGTCATACCGGCTCGTGTCGTGATCGAGAAACGACCGCCCCTCCTGGGTCACGACCCGGACGTCAGGCCGATCGTAGAGGTATCCGTCGTAGTCGCCATCGGCACGCACCGCGGCGACGACCCCGGGACTTACCTCGACCGCCGTGACGTCCTTCACCCCGTCCAGCAGCGCGTAGAGCGCCCCGATACCGCCTCCGCTGCCAATGATGAGTGTTCGATCTGCCCTGACGAGGCGATAGGGGAAGGCCCCCAGCTCGGTCTGGCGTCTGGTTGCTTCGTTTGGGTCCGACGGAAAGTGAGGCAGGGGTGACCCCGCGGCGCCGTCGATGAAGACCAGCCGTTCGAGTGGATTGCTTGAAGTCCGCACGACGTCGACGCGGGAAAAAGGGTCCCACGTGCTGCGTTCGACGCTGGCCTGCCCGCGATTGAGCCAGCTCGCCAGCGGTTTGCCGGCGGCAAGCTTTCCGAGGTCGATATCGATCGGCTGTAGAAGGGCATTAGTGGCGAACAGCGTCGCCGCTGTTGCCACGAGCATGCCGCGTCCGACCGTTCCTTCAGCGTTGTGGCGTCCCAGAATCCAGGCGGCGAGTCCGTACATCACCGCCGCGCCGAAGGCGGCTGAGATCGCCCCCAGGTACAGCAATCCAAACACCGCGACGGTTCCGGCGGCGGCCCCGCCGAGATCGGCGGCATAGATACGGCTGTTCTCGCCCGGCCGGGCGATAAAGAGCAGGGGCATGGCAATGCCTGCCGCCAGGAACGGGAGCATCGCCACGCCGCCGTGCCAGAGTGGCGAGCCCGCGGGTAGGACGCGGGCGGAGAGAACCACCGCACCAACGGTCCCAAGCGCCGCGAGCCCAGCCGAGTGAGCGGCCCATTCCTCGGCGCGCGTGGACCGCCCCGGAAGGACGGCCGCCACGATCGCACCCAGACCGAGACCGAGCAGGGCGATCGCAAGAACGAGGAAGACATAGTTGTAGAAGAGCAATACCGAGAAGAGGCGGGTCAGACTGATCTCAAGAACGATCGTCGCCCCCCCCAGGAGGGCAGCCGCGGCGAAGATGTGACCGTTCGCAATCGTGGCGGAGTGCACCGATTGAACGGAACCCCGGCTACCCTGGACACGCCGCATGCGTCAGGACCGGTCCTTCCCGGCGTCGAAGATCCCTTTCAATCGTGGATCGAGGGCGTCGCGCAATCCGTCGCCGAGAAAATTGAACCCGATCACCGTCAAAACGATCGCCATGCCGGGGAAGAAGCCCATCCACCACGCATCCTGCATGTAGTCGCGCCCCTCGCTCAACATGCGCCCCCAGCTTGGGTCTGGCGGGGGTGTGCCGAGACCAAGGAAGGAGAGCGCCGCCTCGGCGAGGATCGCGAAGGCGAGGCTCAGGGTCGTTTCCACAATGATCGGCGCCAGGATGTTGGGCAGGATGTGGCGGCCAATGATCCGAGCGGGTCCGGCGCCGACAGCCCGCGCCGCCTCGACGAAGACCTCGCCGCGGATCGCCATCGCGGCGCCGCGCGTGATGCGCGCGAAGATCGGCGTATAGACAATGCCGAGCGCGATCATGGCATTTGTGACGCTGGGACCCAGGACGGCAACGATCGCGATCGCGAGGAGAATGCCGGGAAACGCGAACATGACGTCGGTGATCCGCATGACGATCTCATCGGTCCAACCGCCGACGTAGCCACTGATGGCGCCCAGAATCGTCCCCACCGTCGCCGAGATGCCGACCGCGATCAGACCAACCTTGAGTGACACCCGGGCCCCATAAAGGATGCGGCTGAGGACATCTCGACCGCGATCATCAGTGCCGAATGGGTGGGACAGACTTGGCGCCTGGGTACGGATACGGACGTTGAGATCGTTCGGATCGTAGGCCGCGATCGTGGGGCCGAAGATCGCGATGATGACCAGGACCGTGAAGATGACCAATCCGACCAGCGCCAGTTTGCTCCGCCAGATCACGCGCCAGACGCCGATTGCCCAATCCCGCGGCCCAGGAGTGAGCGACACCTGGTCTCGAAGGGGATTGGCGACGGTCGTGCTTACCTGTGCCATCAGTATTTGATCCTTGGATCGAGATAAGCGTACAGGATGTCGACGACGAGATTGATGAGCACAAAGGTCAGGGCCACCGCCAGCACGGCGCCCTGGACCATTGGGTAGTCCCGCCGATAGATGGCGTCGAGGGCCAGCCGGCCAACTCCGGGCCAGGCGAAGATCACCTCGACCACCACCACTCCGCCGAGCATGAAGGCGAACTGCAACCCAATAACGGTCACCGTCGGTATGAGCGCATTCTTCAGGGTGTGAACCATGATCACGTTGCGGTTCATGACCCCCTTTGCCCGCGCGGTTCGGATGAAATCCTGATGCATCACCTCAAGCATGGATGAACGGAGAAAGCGCGTCAGCACCGCCGCATTGATCAGCCCAACGGTAATCGCGGGTAAGACCAGATGTTTAAACCATTCCAGGGCGTTGTCACCCAAAGGGACGTACCCGGAGGGTGGTAGCCCGCCCACGTGGAGAGAGAAGATGAGGATGAGCATGATGCCGAGCCAGAATTCGGGGATCGCCACGCCAAGCTGCGTGAAGATCATCGCCGCATAGTCGAACCGGGTGTACGGGCGCGTTCCTGAGATGATGCCCATCGGTACCGCAATCAGCAGGGAAATGAGAAAGGCCGCGACGGTGAGCGTGAGGGTCGCCGGCATTCTGCCGAGCACCGCATGCACGACGCCTTCGCCGGTCAGGTAACTCTGCCCCATGTCCCCCTGGAGCAGGTGTCCAAGCCAGTCAACATATTGAACTGGGAGGGGACGGTCTAAACCGAGTTGCTCGTGGATCTGGGCCACCTTCTCGTCGTTTGCCTGCAAGCCGAGCATGACCCGCGCCGGGTCACCCGGTACGAGATGGATCAGCAGGAAGACCACCATCGAGATGCCCAGGCAAACAGGGATCACGAAGAGTATCCGACGGAGAATAAATCTGAACACGACACTCCCCGGCGCGGGCGAAGAACTACGATCAAGGCCGGCGTGCGTCCCTCACCGACCGGGCGGTCGCCGTTTGTAGACGGACAGGTCGGTTGACCTCTAGGTCAGCTGCCGTGGAACGTGATGAGAGAAGCAGTGAGGCGTCCGTGGGAACCGGCGCCATCGTGGCGCCGGTTCCCATTGGACCGCCGGTCTATTTATCGAGCCAGGTGTTCTTGAGCACGATCGCCGAGTCGGGGCGCACGACGTACCCCTTCACGTACGGCTGCCAGGCGTTGACCGGCGCCGTGGTGTAGAGGTACGCGTACGGCAGATCGTCGACGACGATTTGTTGAACCTGGTCGTAGATCGCCTTGCGCTTGGTAGGATCAAGCTCCTGACGTCCCTGGTCGAGGAGTTGATCGAGCTTCGGGTTGCTATATCCGGTGAAGTTGAAGATCTGCTTCGTGTACTGCTGAGCGTAGAACCAGTCGTCCGGGTCGACGAGACCGATCCAGCCACAGATGTACATGTCGTAGTTGCCGTGACCCTCTTCGTCGAGCCAGGTGCTCCACTCCAGCGGACGTAGCGTGATGTCGATCCCGACATCCTGCAGCTGTGACTGAACCGCTTCACCGGCACGGACCGTTTCGGCATAGTCCTTGGCCGGCATGATCTCGGCCTTGAAACCGTCGCCGACGCCGGCTTCCGCCAGCAGTGATTTTGCCTTGTCAACATCGCGCGTGTAGGGCGCATAGTCCGATCGCCAGAAGTTGCCTTCCGGAATCGCGCTTTGGGACGGCACGGCCAGGTCGTAGGCAGCGATCGCCGCTACTTCCTCGCGGTCTAGCGCGTAGGAGATCGCCTGACGGACCCGCTTGTCGTCGAATGGCTTGCGCTTCATGTTGAAGCCGATGTACTCGTAGGACGTGCCGGCGACCTGCTGGACGACGAGGTCCTTCGAATGCATCAGCTTGTCGGCGTCCTTGGCCGGAACGCCATCGCTCCAATCGACGTTCCCGGTTTCCAGATTGGTTTGCTTGACCGTCTCGTCTGGAATCGACTTGAAGATCACCTGATCGAGATAGGGAAGACCTTCCTCCCAGTAATTCTCGTTGCGCGCGATGGTCAGGTGATCGGCCGGAACGAACTCGACGAACTTAAAGGGACCGGTGCCATCCGGTTTCTGCCCAATCGTTCCGCCATCGACATCCTCCTTCGGCACGATAGCCGTCCCGGACGAGGCCAGCTTGGTGAGCAGTGGGGCGTAGATCTTCTTGGTTGAGATGACCACCGTTGACGCATCAGGCGCCTGAATCTTGTCGACGGGGTCGAACAGGTAGGCCCAGCCCGATTTCGTATCGGGGTTACGGATTCGCTCGTAGGAATAGACGACATCGGCCGACGTCAGCGCCCGGCCGTTGTGGAACTTCACCCCCTGACGCAGCTTAAAGGTGTAGGTCAGCTTGTCCGGTGAAACCGTCCAACTGTCGGCGAGCTCCGGTACGATCTGAAGATTGTCGTCAAGCCCGACCAACTGGTTGTAAACGTTTTCCAGCACCTCGAATGTCGAATAGGCGGACGATAGGTGCGGATCCAGGTTGACTGGGTCGGCGCCGATCGCCGCGGTCAACGTGCCTCCACGCTTGGGCTCGCCCTGAGCCATGGCGGCTCGCGGCCCGAACGACCCTACCAGCGACATCGCGATAATTGCGCACAGAAGAACGGTTGTGCCGAACGTCACACCTCGGCTCCCAACGCGCACCTTCGCTGCCCTGACCTGACGCCATCTTTTCATGGTCGACGCTTTGCTCCGACCCAGCACCGGCACCCCTCCTTGCGCGTGTCAATCACCGCCTCGAACGCATTGTTCATACGTCGCCCTTTTTCGAGAGGGAAAGGTATCAGCCAGTGGCACGTCCTCCAGAGGTAAACGATGAGATCGTTCAAGGGTGAACGTCCCGGATTCTATCGCATGCCTTAAGCCGTAGCAATCGCGACGTGCGGCCTTCTCCGTGCCAGCGGCCTCGTCCACGGGCTCTGGCAATCCGAGACATTCCCGGGTCGGGTCGTGGTCCGTGGATGGTCGCCCCGCTTACGGCTTGTCACCATGAATCCGATCGTCTCGAAATGTCGGGTATTGGTTATTCACAGTCCAAGGTGAGAACCACCGGAATGCTGTAAACGCGCTCCTTGGGCGCCGGGTAGTACGTCTCACCAGCGACCGCGGCTCTCGCTGGAATTGTTCAATCTATTCGGCGTGGTGGTGGTGCCGTGGTCTCGGATCAACTCGACGGGAGGCCCGTCAAAACGTTCCTGCCCGGCGGGTCGAGGGCGGGGCGGTCGAGGGCCATCTCGATGATCTCCAGGGTGAATCGCTGGCGACCGACCCATTCGGTATGCTCGCCGACCACATGGAAGCCGACCCGGCGATAGGCGGCGAGGGCACGGGGGTTGTGGCGAAAGACTTCGAGCCGGACGCGGGTGAGGTGATGGGTCTCGAACGCCTCTTCAGCGACGAGTCGCGTCGCCTCGGTGCCATACCCCCGCCCCCAGAGATCTTTTTCGCCGATCACGATCCGAAACAATGCTGCACGGACACCCGGCTCCGGCTCATTGAAATCCGTCAGCGCCGCGGTGCCGATCAGGCGGTCTGTGCTCGACTCATGAATCGCGTAGGCGCGCTCAGCCGCGGAGAGGGGCAGGATGATCGTTTGAAAATAGCCGCGCGATTGGACATCATTGAGGGGTTCCTGATCGTGCCGCAGTAGCCGCGCGATCTCGTCGTCGGCATACCAGCGCTGAAATGCGGCAAGATTGGCCGGGACATGCGCCCGCAGCCGCACGGATGGACCGCTCCGGACCTCGGCGCCAACCGGCGGGGACGCATGCTCGGATGGGGCGCTCGCGCCGCGGTCATGACTCACGACCCGCCCCCAGAATCGTCGTGCGATCTCCATCGGCGGCGGAGTATAGCACTCGACTCAGGTGACGAGGCGACAGACCGCCGCCACCCTGATAACTCCCCGGGCGACCCGGGAACGGCCATCATACGCCGCAGAGAGGAGAGACCGTTGGATGCGGTTCATGGCGTGGCCAATGTCTTCCACCATTACGTCCTCCCCGAGTCGGTGACGCTGGTGGCCGAGGGTGATGGCGCGGAGCGATTTGTCAGGATTACCCCTGCGGCGCCGGGCGCGCTCGTCGAACATGGCTGGCAGAGCGTATCGCCGGGCAATGTGGCGGATTGGACGCTCGCCGCACCGGCCGAATCCTTCGAGACATCGGAGTTGAACGGGGCGATCCAGCGTTTCTGCGTCCTGGTCGCGACCTGGCTCGATGGCGACGAACACGAGGTCGAGCAGACGCGGCAATCGTTTGTCGGACGCGCCTAACGCCGCGTCAGGACGAGGTGATGCGACCGCGTTGGTGTCACCGCGTGTCATCCCAACCACGCCAGGTCGTCACCTCCGCCACCGGACGGCGAGGTCGGCTTGGTAGTGGCGCGTCGGGATAGCCGACATAGACAAAGCCGAGGAGCGAGGCGGTCGGTGGCAATTCGAGGAAGGCCTTGACCGCCGGGTCGTAGGTCGGATCGCCGGTCCGCCAGATCGTGGCGAGACCAAGGGCGTGTGCCGCGAGGAGCAGGTTCTGTATCGCCGCGGCTCCGGCGGTGATCTCCTCAATCTCCACGACCTTTGGCCTGGTGGCCGGCTCGACGGCGACGGCGATGATGACCGGCGCCCGCAGTGGCTTGGCCGCCGCCCGAGTCGCCGCTTCCCTGGCTGCCGCGGGGTCAGCGGCACGTCGCTCGGCCTGGCTCCGCGCCATCACCTCTCCCAGCGCGTTGCGGGCGTCTCCGGCCAGTACGATGAAGCGCCATGGCTCGGTCAGGCGGTGGTTCGGGGCCCAGGTGGCCGCCTCGATGATGGCTTCGATCATCGCCGCCGGTGGTCGCTCCGGCCGGACCCGGCCGAAGCTGCGCCGGTCCCGGATTGCATCGAAGACGACCTCCGCCTGCTCGATCGTCCCCGCCGTTTCTCGTGCGATGGCCACAATTCCTCCGCGTGCTCGTGATGGTTCCGGGCCGGCGCTCCGGCACCGGGATGTCACCGTCATCTTGCCCGATCGTCATTGCCTCGTTCCCGACGTTGTCCGGGAACGGTAGCGCGTGGCACTAATCATGCACCAGACGGCATTGCCGATAAGCGAGGTTGCCCCCGGAGACTTCCTCATGGTGGCTGATTTCGTAACGCCGCGCATTCCGCTACCACCGCGCTGCAGTTGTGCGACGGTGCCCAGTGAAGGGAGCCGGACCGATGAAACAAACGCGCAATCATTCCAGGAAGGATCTGACCGGGAGTAACCTGTCACGCGACGATTTGTCGAACGCGAACCTCTCGGAAACGAACCTGAGCCGGGCGAATCTCCAGGAGACGAACCTGCACGGGGCGAATCTGACCAGTGCCACGCTGCGTAATGACAATCTGACCGGCGCCGATCTCGTCGACGCCTGCCTGACCGGGGCCGATCTCGAAGGCGCCGATCTGCGTGGGGCTGATCTGACCGGGGCCAACCTGCGCGACGCCCGCCTCCATGCGGCGAACCTCGGTGATGCCATCCTGACCGATGCCGACTTCACCGGGGCCAATCTGGAAGACGCCAAGCTCGATCGCACCAACCCCGAGCGCTCCCGCTCCTTCCAGGGGGCGCAGATGCGTGGTGTGACCGGGTTGTCTGATGAGCAACATGCCGAATGTGCCGAGAAGTGGACCGTCGCCGACAGCCACGAAGGGGTCTGATCTTCCGGTTGGTTCACTGATCGACGCATCGCCCCGACAGTTCCAGGGTGCAACGTTCGCAGATCGGTGCGTCCGCCGCGGGGTCCCGCGCGGAGCGCCACCGATGCGCGTTTGCGTGTTGTTAACCCGACGTTGACCGTCCGTTGATATTGATGGACTCCTGACTCCCTACCATCGCGTCGTACCGAGTGCATCGGTGCCGTCATCTGATCGCGTCGGGTCATCGACCGTCGATCTTTGGATGCACGAGCGGATAGGAGATCGGGAGGACCACAGATGACGATGCGTAGGATGGCCGGTCGTCGGCACGCCTGGCGGACTGCCACCGGCGGCCTGGTGGCCGCCACGATGATCCTTGGCGGTGTTGCCGGGATCGCCGCTCAGAATGCGACCCCGGACGCGATCCAGTCCGACTCTGGCGCCGACGCGACCCCGGAAGGAGTCACCGGCGCCGCAACACCGGCCGCGCTCGAAGCCGGCTCACTGACGCAGGCCCGACCCTACCTCATCCCGGCTGACGGATCGTCAGTCACGATCACGCCGATCCTGACCAGTGGCGAGATGGTCGGAGACTATCAGATGGCGGGTGTGCCGGATGGTCTCGGCGCCTACAAGGATGGCAACGATGTCGTCCTCTACGTCAATCACGAGCTGACCACGGAAGAAGATGAGAATCTCTCCTCCGCCCGCGTCTCCCGGCTCGTGCTCGACGCCACCACCGGCGCCGTGAAGTCGGGAAGCTACGTGCTCGATGGAACCGAGGGATACGAGCGCCTCTGCTCGGCGTCGCTGGCGGGTCCGGAGGTTGGCTTCGATCAGCCGGTCTTCCTGACCGGCGAGGAAGCGACCGGCGGCGCCAAGGGCGGCCTGATGCTCGGTATCGACGGAGCCACCGGTACGGTGACGGAGATGCCATGGCTGGGGCACTTCGCCCACGAGAACCAAGTGATCGTTCCTGGCTTCCAGAATAAGACGGTCATGCTGCTCGGGGACGACAACTCCAAGGGGTCCGAGCTCTACCTCTATGTGGCTGACAACCCGGCCGACATCATGAGCGGCAAGGGTCAGCTCTTCGTCTTCAAGGGCGACAACGCCGCCGGCACCGCCGACATCGCGAAGGGCGACGAGCTGACCGGCAGCTTCGTGCCGGTCGATCAGGCGTCGAACGTCGATCCCGATACGCTCCAGCAGGCGGTTGATCAGGCCGGCGCCTTCCGCTTCGTCCGGGTCGAGGATGTGACCTACGACCGGACGAACACGACCACCGTCTACTTCGCCGACACCGGCGACGACCAGGATCCGAGCCTGGCAACCCCGACCGGCCAGCCACTGACCGCCAACGGTCGCGTCTACAGCATGACCCTCGATCCGACCGACCCGACCAATGTGACCGCCTTCAAGGTCCTCCTTGATGGCGACGCCGGTGACGACATGCGCAACCCGGACAATCTTGATGCGACCGCCTCCACCCTGATGATCCAGGAGGATCTCAACGGGTACAACCGGGCCGAGAACTCCGAGGCGGTTGGTCGCCTGCTCGCCTACGACTTCGCCTCCGGCACCGTCACTCCGGTGGCGCAGATCGACCAATTCGACGATCCGAACCTTCTGGTCGACGCGGGCGATAAGGCGGGATCGTGGGAGTCGTCAGGCGTCATCGACGTCTCGAGCATCTTCGGTGAGGGTACCTTCCTCGTTGACGTTCAGGCCCATAGCCTGAAGGTTCCCCAGTTCGGCAAGGAGGACGAGGGCGGGCAAATCCTGCTCCTCAAGACCTCGTAGGGTAGGTGCCACGTGACCTCTGGCCCCTGTCGCGCACCGGTGGCAGGGGTCGTGGTCTGCCGGCTATCTGCCCGCGTCCTCCTTGCGGCTCGCTGGTGGCCGGAGCGCGGCATGGTCCCTGCGCGATGAGCGGCAGGGAAGGTTGGCTGATGACTGACCTTCGGAGCGCAAGGCAGGGAGTGGAGACAGGGTGGTGACGGCAAGCGACCTTCAGGGACGACGTGGTGATGGAGACGACGAGCGCGCGCGAAATGTCATTCTCTTGATCGGTGATGGGATGGGGCAGGCTCATCGCTTCGCCGGCCAGCTCGCCTCGGTCGGACTCCACCACCGCCTCCTGATGGATCGTATGCCGGTTGCCGGTCTGATGCGGACGACCAGTGCCGACCCCACCACCTTCGTGACCGATTCGGCCGCCGCCGCGACCGCCATGGCGACTGGCGTCAAGACTTACAACGGGGCGATCAGCCTCGGACCCGACCAGCTCCCCGTTCCGACCGTCCTCGAGATTGCCAGGTGGGCCGGCAAGTCGGTCGGATTGGTGACGACCTGCCAGGTCACCGACGCCACGCCGGCCGCCTTCGGCGCCCATGTGGCTCAGCGGAGTGACCAGCGGGAGATCGCCCGCCAGTTTCTGGAAGAGAGCCGGGTCGACGTGATCCTCGGCGGCGGTGCCGCCTTCTGGCACCCGGAGACCCCCCACGGTTCCGCGAACGGCTCAGCAACCCCGAGGGACGGCGATGACCTCGTTCGTCGCGCTCGGGAGCTTGGCTACGCAGTCGCGGCAACACCCGACGACCTCTGGGACGCGGCGGCCACGCACGATCAGGTGCTCGGGCTCCTGGCCGAGCAGGAGCTCTTCACCCAGGGCGCCGAGTGGAGCGGGGGAGCCTACGATCCTCCAATGTCGCTCGCCGACATGACCCGCGTCGCCCTCTCGATCCTCGGTCGCAACCCCGAGGGGTTCTTCCTGATGGTTGAAGAGGCGGCGATCGACCGCATGGCGCACCGGAACAATGCCGTCCTTACCCTGCGCGGCGTCGAGGCACTCGACGCCGCGGTCGCTGTCGCGGTGGCGTTTGCCGAGGAGCATCCCGACACCCTTGTCGTGGTCGCGGCCGATCATGAGACCGGCGGTTTGGCAGTCACCGGTCCCGACGATCCGGCCTATCCCTATGAGGTCGATTCAGACGTTGACGAGGACGCGGAGCTGGCAGGGGAAGATGGTCCCTTCCGCGTCGCCGGGTCAGACGACATGCGCTTCGTCGTCGGCTGGACGACGACCGGCCACACCTCCGCCGCTGTGCCGGTCACCGCGATCGGCCCCGGCGCCGCCCGACTTGGCGGCGCCTACGACAATACCCACGTCGCCGGGGCGCTGGTTGAGGCGATGCGCCTGAGTGCGGCCGTTCGTTGAACTCGCCCTCGAACGACGTGCCACTTCCGTGAGCACGCGTCACGGGTGTCATCGAAAGTGGTCGAACGCCCCGGTGACGATCGGCCGCTCAACACCATCCAGTCCTCGCATCGTCAGGGTCGTCTGACTCACCTCACCAGCGACGATCTCGCCGATGGCTGTCAGGCTGATGTCGATCCGGGAGGCCGCGTTGCGGATCGCGGCGAAGGCACCTGGGGCGGCGGTGAAGAGTATCTCGTAGTCCTCACCGCCGCGGGTCGCCAGCTCCAGCCACTCCTCCGGGAAGAGGGCGCGAGCTGCCGCCGCGACCGGCAGCGCATCGGCCCGCAGTTTGGCCGAGACGCCGCTGGCGGCGAGCACTTTGGGCAGGTCGCCGAACAGCCCGTCGCTCAGGTCCATTGCCGCGGTCGCCCCCATGTCCAATAGCAGGGCGCCCAGGGCGAGTCGCGGTTCTGGCCGGAGATGCGCCGCGATCAGGGCATCAGCTGTCGTCGCGTTCAGACGCGGGCTTTCATATGGCTCGGTCAGCAGACGCATCCCGGCCGCCGATGCGCCGAGGGTGCCGCTGACCGCGATCAGGTCGCCGGGACGAGCGCCCGACCGGAGGAGCGCGCGTCCGCCTCGGGTCTCGCCCAGTGCCGTGACATGAAACGTGAGCGCGGTGGGCGAGGCGACGATGTCGCCTCCTCCGATCACGACACCAGTCCGTCTTGCCAGTGCGCCGACGCCCTCGTAGAAGGCCATCAGGTCGCCGACCCGCTCATCGCCACGGAGGCCGAGCGTCAGCGTCGCCAGTCGGGGAACGGCGCCCATCGCCGCCAGGTCGGAGAGATTCACCGCCAGGGTTTTGTGACCGAGACTTGACCTGTCGGTCCAGTCGAGCCGAAAGTGAATCCCCTCGACCAGGCCATCGGTGGTGACGACGAGCGACTCGCCCGGTGTGGGGCGCCAGATCGCGGCATCGTCGCCGATCCCGATCGTCAGCCGGTCACTTGCCACCGTCTCCGGCGGCAGCGCGCCGCGCAGCCGCTCGATCAGCGCAAACTCGCCGATATCGCGAACGGTAGCCTCCGCCGCGGCTTCATCCCTCATATGCCAGCGCCTCGCGGTAGACGCGTACCGTCTCACGGGCGGTGCGCTCCCAGGAGAACGTCGCGGCCCGCGCCAGACCGCGCGCGCGGAGACCGGCGGCGAGGGCCGGGTCGGTCAGAACGCGCCGCATCGCCGCCGCCAGACCCGCGATGTCATCCGGGTCGATGGTGAGCACGGCGTCGCCACCGACCTCAGGGAGCGACGTCGCGTTGGAGACGATCACCGGGGTGCCGCACGCCATCGCTTCGAGCGGTGGCAATCCGAAACCTTCGAAGCGCGACGGATAGACCAAGAGATCGGCCGCGCCGTACCAGCCCGGGAGGGCCGCCGGATCGCCATAGCCGGCGAGGCGGACCCGATCGCCCAGTCGCAGATCCGCGAGCGTGGTGTGGATCTCGCTCGTCAGCCACCCTTCAGCCCCGACGAGGATCAGCTCGTGCGGAAACGCTTTGGCGATCGCCGCAAACGCCCGCAGCAGTACCGGGACATTCTTGCGCGGTTCCAGGGTGCCAACGTAGAGGATGAAGGGGCAGGTAAGCCGCTGCTCCGCCCGAAACCGCGCCAGGACGTCGTCAGGGAGTGGCCGGAAACGCTCATCGGCGGCGAGCGGAATCACGACGACACGCTCCGGCGGCACCCCGACCAACTCGACAACATCTCGCTTCGTGCTCGCCGAGACCGCGATCACCCGTCGCGCGCGCCGGACCGACGCTCGCGTCGCCGCGGTCAGGTAGCGCCGTCGATGCGACGTCAGTCCTCCCGGTACCCGCAGAAAGGCGAGATCGTGCACTGTTACCACCGTTGGACACCGCGCGAGGAGCGGCGCCACGTTGACCGGGCCATGCAGCAGATCGATTCTCCCCCGCCGGGCATGCAGGGGAAGGAGGGACTGCTCCCAGGCGATTCGCAGTGGAGGGCGGTCGGCTGGAACACGGGTTTGCCGCCATCCGCTGGCAAGGGCGGACGAGAGGGGCGGCACGCCGTGGGCCGCCCAGACCAGCAGATCGTCCCCGGACTCGATGGCGTTGGGGAGCGCCAGCAGGAGCCGCTCAAGATAACGACTGACCCCCGCCCGCCGGTACCCCGATTCCGCGGCGAGAAGCTGAGCGTCGATCCCTATCCGCACCGATGTGCTCGGAGACGGAAGACAGCCGCCGCACGGGTCCAGCCACCACAGGGGCATCGGGCCACCGTTCGCGCCCTCGGGCCGGGACGCTGGTCGGTGAGCCAGGGTGGAAGTGGCTCCGGCACGAGGGGCGACTAGCTCCGAAGGTCGGCCAGCAGCAGGAGTCGGGCGCTCTCCGGCTGGTGGAAGAGGCGCACGAGCTCCGCGCTCCGGATGACGGAGAAGGCGATCAACCCTTCGGCGCTGGCGCCGCTCTCGACGTCCGCTCCCTCAAATGGCGTCTCGGTCGTGTCGTCCGGCAGCGTGATCGATGTCGGCCGGTAGACGAACCCTTCCGCGTCCTGGAGAAAAAACGCGCTCGGATCGACCCGCATCGGTCGTGGTCCGGTCACCTCGACGGAGACCTGGGCGACGACGAAGCGCTGCCCCGCCTGCGGTGGCGAGTTAGGGCTGTAATCCTGGAACGGGTCGACGAAATCGGTGGTCGTGACCTGAGCGATCTCGCTCCCTTCCGGGCCGACGACCGAGATCGTGTCGCCGACACGCGGGTCACCGGCGCAGGCGCCGCCAGTCGCCGGGGTCGCATCCTGCGCCAGGCCGCTCTCCGCGCGCCAGCCGAGCGCTGCACCGAGCCCGGCCACACCCGCACCACGCACCGCTAACCGGCGATTCAGACGCGTCGAGAATCGATCGCTCACTGACATGGTGCTTCCTCCTGTTCATCGTGTCGTTGACGCCGCAAGACGTGGCCGCGCGCTTCGAGCCCGGCATCGCGAAGCCCGATTATCGAGCCCCGTCCCCGTGTGGTCAATCGCCGTGCGGGCGGGCCACAACCGGCAGAGCGGGGTAGCCACGGTCACGATAAAGATGGGACGGCGCGATAGGCTTTGACCAGGGTCTGCCCATCTCGCTCGAAACGCTTCAACACCATCAAGGAGATTGTGACGATGTCGATCGCACGGACGAAGGCTGGTGCTGATCAGGAATCAGTCTGGGACTACCCGCGGCCACCGCGGCTGGTGACGACCCCAAGACGAATCCGGGTGATCTTCAACGGCGAGACGATCGCCGATACGCATCACGCCCAGCGGGTGCTGGAGACGAGCCACCCGCCGGTCTTCTACATTCCCCGGGCGGACATTCGTGCTGAGTTCCTCTTCCCCACGGCGCGTCATAGCTTCTGCGAGTGGAAGGGTGTCGCGTCCTATCACACGGTCACGGTCGGCGATCGATCCGCGCCCGACGCCGCCTGGAGCTACCCCGATCCCAACCCCGCCTTCGCCGCGATTAAGGACCATCTCGCCTTCTATCCCAGCAAGATGGACCTCTGTCTGGTCGACGATGTCGAGGTGATCGCCCAACCGGGTGACTTCTATGGCGGCTGGATCACCCCCGAGATCGTCGGCCCCTTCAAAGGCGATCCCGGCACCGCTGGTTGGTAAGCGACGGCGCTCATACCGCCGCCCCAGCCAGCGTCGAGGACGCGCCCCTTCGCCCCGACTGGTGCAACCTACCGCGGTCACGGACCACCATCCCGATCAATCGCAAGCCGCCCGACGCGGTAGGGGCGCACGGCGTGCGCCCCTGTTGCCGGCCCCGACGTTCCCGATGTCACGCCCACATGCTGCCCAACCGGACTGCACAGGGTGCCGCCGCGACCCGACAGCTGGGTGCACGCCGTGCGCCCCTACTGCCGGGGAGAGGATGACCGCACTGCCCTGGCCCCTGAATCCTGTGACCCACGTCACGGCGCACGTCTGTCTCCCGGTGGCCGTGCGGACGGCGCTGGTCCGTTGCGATACTTTTTGCGGGTATGAGTGTCTCTGATACAGGACGTGCTTCGTCCAGGTGTTCGATGGGGTGAGGCGTGGAAGACCCGAACCCGCCGCCGTTACTCGTCGATGCCTCGAGCCACCACGACGATGTGGCGCTCGTTGGCGACGCCCGGCGAGATCGGCGCGCCTTCGGGGCGCTCTATGACCGCTATGCGGAGCGAGTCTACAGCTACTGTCTCCATCGGCTCGACTCGCGGGAAGCGGCTGAGGACGCGACCAGTCTCATCTTTACGCGGGCGATCGCCGGGTTGAATCGCTTCCAGGGTGACTCCTTCGCCGCCTGGCTCTTCGCCATCGCGCACAACACGATTGCCAACGTCTATCGAGATCCGCGTCCGGAGGCTCCGCTGGAGGCAATCGGGAACGTCGCCAGCCCGTCTCCGTCACCCGAAGATCTGGCGCTCGGCCGTGACGACGAACGACTCGTGCGCGAGCTGCTGATGTCCTTGCCTGTCGACCAGCGGCGGGTCGTCGAGTTGCGCCTTGCCGGTCTGACTGGCGCTGAGATTGCCGAGGCGCTCGGGCGGAGCCTGGCCTCGATCAAGATGCTGCAGGCGCGGGCACTCGCCCGGATGCGAGCCTGCGCTGCTGAGGATGAGAGGAATTCCGATGGGCGCACCTGATCGAGTCGACCTGGACGGCATCAACCACTACTGGGATCTGATGACGAGCGGCGCTCGCCCAACAAGTCAGACCCTCGATCCTATGATCGCCCGGCAGATCGATCGTCTCCATGCCGGTTATCGCGCGATGGGTGCAGATCCGGGTTTCTGCAGCGGCTCCGTCGCGAACTGATCATCTCGCCAGCGGTGGTCAGCTCGCCAGCGCTACGTGGCGCACTGCATGGTGGCAGGCCGCTAAACTGGCGTTCGTCCGCGATCGCTCGTTCCGGAGCACCTGGGCTCAGCTCTCGGGTTGCCGCCTGGTGGAGGCCGGCGAGGCTGGCGATCGCGCTGGTCCTGCTGGCCGTGATCGTCAGCGGTGGCACGGCGTACCGCCAGGAACGACATGGTGCACGGCTGGCCGCCGTGGTCAGTACGGTCCCGACGACTGATATCTATCTCTCGATCTTCGGCGGCCCGGAAGGCACGGACCAACGCCTGGCTACCCTTGACCCAATTACGCTTGCGGATCGTCCGGAGCGCGACGCCGTAGCACTGGGACCCACGCAGGTGGCACTGTCATCCGACGGGTCGACCATGGTCACTGTCGATTCGCCGTGGCGTAATGGCCAGCCGCTCGCGAAGACGACCGTCGTCGTCCGCGATGGCGCTACCGGCGGCGAGCGATACCGCTTCGAGCTTCCCGGCGCACCTTCGGGCCGTCCGAGGCTGAGTCGTGATGGGTCACGTCATGTTGTGACCGGTGATGCGGATGGTGGCGGGCTGAAGATGGAGGCGACGACCTGGCAGGTGATCGACACCGGTAATGGTCGTGTGATTGCCACGGGGCCATATCGCATCGACGGCGAGTGGCCATCCGAGACCTGGATCGATCCAGAAGCGACTCGTCTCTACGGTTTGTTCCTCCCGCGGGCGCAGACGAACACTGGACCCGGCCCATCGCGAATCGTCGCCCGTGATCTCCGGACGGGCGCGGAGGTGGGGAGATTAGTGCTGCCAGACGTTCGAAGTGGCACCTGGACAACGGACCGAACGGTGACACCGGAGGGATCAACCGAGAATCTGCCGCTGATGGCTGTTTGGGTGCCGGGGGTGGCGCTGTCGCCCGACGGCGCGACGATTGCACTCTCCCACGCCGATGAGGATGCAATCACGCAAATCGATGCCAGACGGCTGACCGTCGAGCGCACGATTCGTTTCGCGCCACCACGCACGCTGCGCGATCACCTGCTGACCTTCTTCCCGTTTATGCCGCAACCGGTGGCGGCGAAGATGGCAGCCGAGGGGACGACCTTGAAGGCGGTGTTCGGCGCTGACGGCCAGCATCTCTATCTGATGGGGCGCCGGACGACCTACGGCGACGACCTGACGCTCGTGATTGAGCAGCTCGGGCTCCGGGTCGTCAACATCGTGGACGGGACCGAGGTCGTTTCCGAGGACACGAGCGAGTGGCGCGACCTCCAGCCATCGACCGATGGCCGAAGCCTCTATGGCTTCAACAATTTCATGCCGGACACGTCCCGTTTGACGCTGCAGCGACTCGACGCGGAGACGCTGGCGGTTGAGGCTGAGCGGGAGATCTCGGGTTTCCCCCGGTTATTGCTCCGGCCAAGCGTTCCTGACGGGTCCGACACCATTGAGTGAATGTGAGTGAATGGCCGCGTCCCGCGGCTGGCCCAGGAAACTCATCGTCGATCCGGTCCTTTTACCGCGACCTTACGACAGGTCGGCCGCAGCGAAGAGGGTGGCGGGATCGATCGATAGACCTGACAGGACGACGGAATGCAGCCGACCGTCCGAGGCTGGTGGCACGATCGTGCAGCGTCCGCCCCTGAGCACGTTCATGGTCAACGTCCGGGCGTGGCGTGTCCCCTGGGTTCGACCGGCCAGTTCGCCGCTCACAAGACAGGTGACGCCGGAGCGGCAGTTCCTCACGGGGGAACCGATAAATTGCTGCCGCCCCCTGACAACCTGGCGGGAGCGAGCCGTTGCGTCAGGGGTGACTGCTACACTTCGGACCGTTCGATCAAGGCGCGTCGCGGCGTATGTTTGGGCGGTCACCGCGAGCCCATCGACCCTTGACCATGAAGGACGGCGAGCCACGTGTCACCAACCACCGCCAGATCGCGGCGCCGGTCGCCGCGCAATGAGATGGCCGCATCGGGATGGGAGGCCGTACCACGGAGGACGAGCCCGCTGATCGTTCCGCCGGCCGAGCCGGTCTGCCAACTCGACCCCGCCATTGAAGTCCAGATCGATCAGTTCGGCGCGATCTTCCCCTTCGCCCTGGACGAGTTTCAGCGGGCGGCGATTCGCACGCTGCTGCATGGCGACTCGGTCATGGTCGCGGCGCCAACCGGCACCGGGAAGACGGTCGTCGCCGAGTTCGGGATCTACGACGCCCTGCGGCGCATGGGTCGCGTGCTCTACACCACCCCGATCAAGGCCCTCTCCAACCAGAAGTACCGCGATCTACGCGCGGTCTATGGGGACGAGGTGGGATTGCTCACCGGCGACGTCTCGGAGAACCGTGATGCCCGGATCGTCGTGATGACGACCGAGGTGCTGCGGAACATGCTGCTCCAGACTCCGTGGGACCTCGACCACGTCGACTGCGTCATTTTCGACGAGATTCACTACCTCGCCGACCCCGAGCGTGGAACGACCTGGGAAGAGGCGATCATCCTCTGCCCCGAGCATGTCCAGCTCATCTGCCTTTCGGCGACGGTCTCCAATGCGGGTGAGATCGCGGCCTGGATCGGCCGTACCCATCGCCCGATCCGGCTGATCACGCACCTCGAGCGCGCGGTGCCGCTCGCCCTGTCGTACTTCATCGACGGCAAGCTCCATGAGGTGGTCGACCATACCGGGGCGCGCGTCAAGGAGTTTCCGCATACCGGCGGCGAGCTACGCCGGCAGGTGGGGAGAGGTGGCCGCGCACCTCACGGTCGCCGTCAGGCCGAGCGAGCAACCCCCGAGATGGACGAGCCGCAGCCGCGCGAGATCGTCGATGTGCTAGCCGCCAAGGAGCTGCTGCCGGCGATCTACTTTCTCTTTAGCCGCAACGATTGCCAGGCCTTCGCCGAGCGGCTGGCGGTGATGCGGCCGCACCTGGTGACACCGTCGCAGCGTGAGCGGATCGACGCGACGATCGAGGCCGTGGTCGGCGGCCTCCGGCCCGAGGACCGGGAGCTCGATCAGGTCCAAACCATCGCCGCGCTCGCCCAGAAGGGGATCGGCTTTCACCATGCCGGACTGCTGCCGCTGCTGAAGCAGCTCGTCGAGGTGCTCTTCAGCCGGGGGTTGATGCAGATCGTCTTTGCCACCGATACCCTCGCGCTCGGCGTCAACATGCCGGCGCGCACCGTCGTGATCGGCCGGATGAGCAAGTGGGATGGTCGCCGCCGCCGCGTCCTGACCCCAAACGAGTTTCAGCAGATGGCCGGACGGGCTGGGCGGCGCGGTATGGACCTGGCCGGGCAGGTGGTCGTGCCGTATTCCCCCTGGATCTCGTTCCACGACACGATGGAGGTCGCCACCGGCGAACTGCATCCGGTGCGGTCGGCGTTCGCGATCCGCTACAACACGGTCCTCAACCTCTGGGACCCGCCCGATGGTGAGCGGGTGCGGTCGATGCTTCAGCAGAGCCTGGCTCAGTTCCAGACCGGGCAACGGGTGCGCCAGCTCGAAGATGAGATCATCACCATCGACCAGCAGATCGCCGGCATCCCTCAGGGCTGTTTGATCGGGCTCGATGCGGGCGACGAGCTGCTCGAAGACTATCGCCGGGTCACCCGGTCGCTGACCGCCGCCCAGAACAAGGAGCGGCGTCTCACTGACGATCTTGAAGATGTGCGCCGGGTCGTCGCGACCTCCGCGCCCTGGCCCGAGCCGGGGCGCCAGGCGCTCCGCCGGGCGTTCCGCTCGGCGCCGGTCGGGCTCGTTGCGCATGGCCGGGATCGAGGGTGGGGCGTCTATCTCGGTCGTGGCAGCGAGGGCGGGATCGGCCAGTTTGTGTTTGGCGAGACGATCGAGCTCCTGACTGAATATCGTCAGCTCGACCATCTGACCGATCAGGTGGTCACGGTGCCGCCGGGGCTCGTCGATCCGCCGAGCGGGACGACCGAAGCGCGGGAACTGGCCAGCGAGCCGGAGCTGCTGGCGCTCGCGGAGCAGCTGGGGCGTCTCGATCTGCCCGATCTCGACCGGCTGGCCGGCGAGCACCGGGCTCGGGAAGCAGCGCGGATGGCTGACGAGACGCGCTCGATGGAGGAGCAGCGTTCGGACGCTCATGCCCAGACGCGCCAGATCCATGGGGAGCGCCAGGAGCACCCGTGCCATACCTGTCCTCGCCGCAAAGAGCATCGGGACAGCCTGGTCCTGGTCGATCAGCTCGATCGGGAGCGCCGCGGTCTGGAAGAGCTGCTGGCGCGTGAGGTCGACGCCGAGGAGGTGCGGATTCGCGGCGTCATCCGCGGCATCCGCAACGTGCTCCATCGCTTCGGCTACCTGCATCGTGGCTACCCGACCGCCAAAGCCGACATGCTGGCCGAGGTCTTCGATACCGACGGGCTGATCCTCTGCGAGCTGGTGGACCGGGGACTGCTGGACCGTCTCGATGCCGAGGACCTGGCCGAGGTCTTCTCCTGGTTCTCGTTCGACCGGGATTTTCGCTATAGCAACCGCTTCACCCTCAGCGACCCGCTCGTGCTGCTGCGCCGCCGGCTCGAAGAGCTGGAGCATGCCGTACTGGGAGAGGAACGAGGCGAAGGTCTGGTGATCTCGGAAGGACACAACCCCAGCTTCTATGGGCCCGCTCGCGCCTGGTGCGAGGGGTGGACGATGGTCCAGATCGGGGAGGCGATCGAGCTCTCCGAGGGTGACCTCGTGCTGACCTTCAACAAGACGATCGACCTGATGCGCCAGGTGCGGGAGATGCTTGCCGATGTCGCACCGGAGCATCCCCTCCGGAACGGGCTTGCCAGTGCCGAACGGATGCTGCGGCGGGGAATCGTCGAGCAGTCGCTGACGATTGGGTTCGCGCCGATCGCGATCCCGGAGCTGGCCACCGCCGAGGAAACCGCGCCGGAAACGTTACCGGGTGATGGTCGCGGGCCAGAGACGCCCACGGTGTCTCCACGACCGCGCCGCGCCGCGCCGGGACGTCGAGAGAAGACGGTGGCCGGGCCTGCCGGCTCCGTGCGCGGCGCCAAAACTAAGCGCCCGTAACCCTCAACCCTATCAACCTGCCGTGAGTTTCGACATGTTCGCGGCCCGGCACGGTCGCATGCCGGACAACGCATGCACAATCCTCTCACGGCGATGCGGTGCCGGACATTCACGACTCGGGTGCCGCCAGACGTCGGGTGGGTGAACCGCGACGATTAACAGTACCGAGGGTGATCGGTGTCCGCCACCTGCCCGATCTGCGGCCGTCCGGCGCGGGTGGCGAGCGCCCGGTCGGTCGCCGCCGGCAAGGCGACCCGCCGCTTCGCCACCCGCTACCTCCCCAGCGACGGGAGTCTGCGACGCCATCGCGATCGGCATGTGTCGGTCGCGGTCGTGGTGCTGAATTCGCTGGGCGCCCTGCGGGCTGGGATCAGCGGCGGTGAGCAACGAGGCGCAGCAGGAGAATGAGCGGCTGCTGAGCAACATCCACCACCAAGCAGACCCGGTCCGAGGCATGGCAGCTCGTCGAGCAGGATCGGAACGCTATCCGGCACGGCGACTCGCTGACCAACAAGCTCCGATCGCATCTGCTGGAGCTCGAACGGCTCGTCGGACGGGACCCCTGGCCGAACGCCCCTGATCACCCTGTTCGAGGCCGGTGGGTTGCTTACCCAAGGCCGACCCTGGGTCACGCGGCCGGTGGTGGCGGCGCGTCGACGGTGTTGGTCAACTCGAACCCAATGTCATCGCCGTTCTCGGCGACATAGGCTTCGAGCCATGCCCGGCGACTTAAGGCCGTCGCCCGCAAGCGAGCATGCCACGCTTCGTTCTGCGGGAGCGTATTCGTGATCTCTCCGAGCACCATGAGCGTCGCGAAGCTCCCGTGATCGAGGGCACGGATGCACGTCTGCCGCTGGTACGTCGCCCCGAGCCGGATGAAACCGGCCGTGGACCCGATGACCTGACCCAGCGCAAGGCCCGACGGGTGGGCGCCCTTGTTGTACTGCGTGATGAGGCGATCGATCACATGAAACAGTCCCGGGTTGCCAGTCCGACAGAGGACCGTGCGCTTGAGCGTGCCGTGGCTGGGCTCGATGGGCGGTTCGCCGTTCGGACCCGACGACCAGCGGAGCGCCTGATCGGGTCGAAAGCCGACATACACCATCTGGACCCAGGTCTCGAGCATGTGGCGACAGAGCGCGAAGCTCTGCGTATAGCGACCCGCGAGCGCGGCGTCGAGCGCCATCTTCGATGTCCCGCACGCGACCGCGGCCATCAACTGGCGCACGAGCCAAGAGTGGCGCTCCGCATCCGGCCCATCAAACTCCCGCGTCCCGCTCATCGCCTCCCGATAAAGCGTCAAGAGCCGGCACCAATGCTCCACGAGCCCTTGGTTTTCGGCGATCGCCCGATGCATCGCCCAGCGTTCGCTTCGCTCCAACTCGACGTATCCCTCCGCCACATCCGTGGGTTGCTGTGGCACCGGGCGCGGGGGCAGCGGTACGTCCATGGCTCAATCCTTTTCGCCTTGCCGGATCCAGGCTTACAGGATGAGTTGGCGTGTGCTACAGGTAGTCAGGCAGCAGCGTCGTCTCGTCGGTGATCGCCTCGTTAAGCTGCTCCCGGGTCAAATCTTTGACCTGGCTCAGGTCTACCCCGCGAAGGTCAGCGCAAGCAAGGTGGGCCAGATGAAAGCTCGTCTCACGCAAAGACGTGCCGTAGAAGCAGGTTCCCTCCAAATGGGCCTCATAGAAAACCGCATGGTCGAGGTGAGCATGGGAGATATCCGTGCCCTCTAGGTGGGCGCCCCAAAGCTGTGCGCGCTCAAGGTGTGCCTGGATAAGATGCGCCCCAACCAGATTGGCGCCGACAAGGCCGGCGTCAACCAGGATTGCGGTATCCAGGTGAGTGTCCCGGAGGTCGGCGCCCGACAGGACCGCGTCGCGAAGATTAGCGCCTTCCAGGTAGGCATCCCGCAGGTTCGCCCCGGGGAACCAGGCGTTCTCCAGATCAGACCCCGACAGGTGGACCGCTTGGAAGTCGGCGTCGTTCAGGGTGGCGTGGCGGAGGTCCGTGTTGTTCAGGTCGACGACAAGGGGTTCGCCGCGGTCGGCCGTCGTGAGGCGCCGCATGAGTACCGTCAATGCTGCCTGGATGTCCGTCGGTACCCGTCCCTCCGGCCGCTTGCGGGACATTCCGGGCGGTGTCTTTCCTCCGCCGAGCTTGTGCCACTCGGCTACCCGCCCCGGCGACACGCGGGCATTCTCGCGCACGAACGCAGTCAGCACCTCCACGGTCGGTCCCTAGTCGCGGGGCGAGTCCCGGGCGATGCGCTCAAGGGCGTAAATCCCGCCAAGCCGAACCGCTAGGCGATCATCGCCAAGGTGCTCGATCGCCCGACTAAACCGCTCGGTGATCTGTCCTTCCTGGTTGACCTGTAGCGTGCGCCAGGTGAGGTAAAGGCCCGCGAGCAAGGCCGAGCCGCCGACGAGCTGCGCGGTAGTTTGCAGCAGGCTGGTTCGTTCGCCTGCGTCGGTCGGATCGACGTAGAAGCGAGCAAGGAACCACAAGACGGTAGTGGCAGCGAGGGCCACGAGGAGGACGCCCCACGCGGGGCGGCGATGCCGCAGGATATGGTAGGCATGAGCGAGCCACTGTCGGACCGACAACGCGTCGAGCTGAGCCTGAACCCGACTCTGATGACCGAATCGTGCAGCCCGGCGACGCATGCTCGTACCCCTGCCGGACGTGGGCCGGCCATCGACAAGGCGGGGTGTGGTGCGGGAGGATTGTCATCTTAGCACCGTCATGCTGCCGGAAGGGGGCGACTCCTGTCCGTCCGGGCAGACTAGGCGCTTCTCCCGTTGACGATCCCCAGACCCGTCCCGTGAGCGTCTTGGCCCCATCACGCGATGTTGAGGGCCGCAGCTTCACTGCACCCTACACTGGACCTTTCAGCTCGTCCCGGAACGTTCTTTGTCACCGGTCGATCGTCGATATAACAATCATATGAAACGGTTGATATGTCAACACCTCTTTCGTGCGTAATTCGCGATAGCCATAACAGTAATCAAGACAAAAAAAGAATCACTTAGTCGGGACGGCAGAGATGTAGGCGGTGGCGATGGACTCGGTGGCGACGGATGAGATTCGGAATGCAGCCCAGCCAGAGGCGCTGGTAATCGAGGCATTGGAGGAGGCGACGGAGGGTGTGGCGAGGGGCAGCCGCCGCGCGCCCACCCCCATGCCGGGGGTTAGCCGCTCGCGAACTGGCGGAGGACGAAGAACGCGTTCGCCGGCCGCTCCGCGATCCGGCGGGTGAAGTAGGGATACCACTCGGTCCCGTAGGGGACATAGACCCGCATTCGATAGCCTTCGGCGGTCAGGGAGACCTGCTCGTCGCGACGAACGCCGTAAAGCATCTGGAACTCGTAGCGGTCGGGAGTGATCCCCATTCGCAGCGCATAGCCACGCGTCGCCCGGATCAGTGCCGGGTCGTGGGTGGCGATCGCGGGGTACGGCCCGTCTGGCTCATGCGAGGCATCGAGCAGTCGCTCCATCAGCGCGACATAGGCGGCATCGACCTCCCGCCGCTCCCGGAAGGCCACACTCTCCGGCTCGGCATACGCGCCCTTGACCAGCCGGAGTCGCATGCCCCGCGCGAGAAGGTGGTCAACATCGCCTGGCGAGCGTCGCAGGTAGCTCTGGATGACCGTGCCGACATGGTCCGGGTAGCGGTCGTGGAGCGATTCCGCCAGCGCGATCGTCCGCTCGGTGTAGGCGGAGCCTTCCATGTCGATCCGGACGAAACCGTCGACCTCGCGGGCGGCATCGAGCACGGTCGTCATCGCGCCGTGGGCCACCTCGTCGCCGAAGTCGAGACCAAGCATCGTCAGCTTGACCGAGATGTTGGGCTCCAGCCCGATCGCAGCCATCCGGTGCAGGATGGCGACGTAGGAGCCGACCGCCGCACGCGCTTGGTCGACCGAATCGACGTTCTCGCCGAGTTGATCGAGGGTCGAGGTCATGCCCTGGGCCGCGATCCCCTGCACGGCGGTCAGCGCTTCCTCAAGCGTTTCCCCGGCCACGAAGCGCCGCACCAGACCATGTGCGAGACCGCTGCGGCGGATCAACCCTTCCACGGGCGGGCTGTCGGCCACGGCAAGCATCGGGCGGCGGAGGAGTTGCTGCATGGGGTCCTCTGATCGACGGCAAGGGGCAGGCGGGAAGCGGCGCCGGGACATCGCATATTGCGGCCGGCGATGCCGATGAAGGAGACGTGCCCTGGCCGGCACGGAAGTATCCCACGACGCACCACCGCGCACGGACCTCTCGTGGAGGATGCGCGACAGTTCGCTATGGCGGCAATCAATGGCGATGGCGGGTGGCGCCGTACCAGGTGATCACCGCGGCCATCATGGCGCCGGTTGCCAGGGTCGCGAAGGGCGCCGCCACGCCGGCAACATCGGCGAGGGCGCCGACGCCAGCCGGTCCGGCGACGAGTCCGACATCGCTAGTAAACCGGACGAACCCGACGGCGCGACCACCCCCGCCAGCGCGCCGCAGCAGCAGATCGCCCGCCGCGCTGCTCCCGGTGACCTGACCAACGGCATAGAGCATGATCGGACCCAGCAGCCATCCCTCGGAGGGGACGATGAGGACGCCTGCGAGCCCGAGGGCCGTCAGGCCAAAGCCGCCAGCGAGGGAGACAGATGGGCCAATGTGTCGGATGACGCGCCCGGCCGGGATCGCGGCGCTCAGGTGGACGACATTGACCAGCAGCAGGAGCGAGCCGATCCGGCGGGCGTCCGCGTGGAAGCGCTCGGCGGCGAAGAGGGGCAGCGACACGACCCAGATGCTGTAGTTGACGTAGACGAGCAGGTTTGCGGCGAGCGCAATGCCGAGCGCCCGCCGGCCCGTGGTGACGCCGTCGGAGTCGCCATCGGTGACCGCGTCGTCGGTCGCGACCGCGGGACGGGCGCGTTCCCGGCTCAGGACCGCTCCAGCCAGCACCACCGCGCCGATGACCGCGCTGAGACCGAAGACCCCTCGCCACCCCACCGCGCCGGCCAGCAGTCCCCCGCTGATCAGACCGGCGCTGCCGCCAAGGCCCGCGGCGAGGTTGAACGCGGTCATCGCGGCGCCACGCCCGGGTCGGGCCCGCAGCACCGAGAGCAGGCCCGCCGTCGCCAGGCAGGCGACACCGACGCCCTGGACACCTCGCGCCGGGAGCAGGGTAAGGGGTCCGCTCGCCACTGCCGCGACGAGCGAGCCCGCCGTGAGCAGGATCGCGCCGATAGCGGCCGTCCACCGTGGACCGTGCCGGTTGACCAGCATCGCGGCGGGTAGATTGGTGACCAACCGGCCGCCGAAGAAGGCGGCGAAGACCAGCCCCGCCCCGGCTCCGGTGAGATCGAGCGATCCCTGGATGTCGGGCAGAGCCGGGGAAACGATGTCGACTGTCCAGTAGGTCAGTCCCAGCGTCACCAGGGCGAGCGGCAGCGCCAGCAACGCCGAGGATGGTGGGGAATGAGGCGGCAATCGCTCGGGGTTGACAGTCGCGGGTTGTGCTTCCCGCTCCGCGACCGTCGCTCGCCCAGTCACCGCTGTCCTCCCGCCGCTGTCATACCGGGCAGCTTACCCGGTCGCCAGGCATCGTGTGGAGCTCGGCGGTCGGAGGTATCCCGACGGGTCATATAAGGTGCAACGCTGGACAGGGCGCGGTATGGCGCCAGCCGCATCGACCGTCGCCGAATCGGTAGCATGCTGTGCTTTGTGGACTATTGGATAGGAGCGATTTGTCGGGTAGGATGAGAGTCCAACTCTTGGAGAACATGACCGCAAGGAGACGACGTTGCCCGCCAATACGAGCCAGCTGGAGAAGCGCCTTTGGGACTCCGCGGACGCGATGCGGGCCAACTCTGGTCTCAAGGCGTCTGAGTATTCGGTGCCGGTGCTCGGCCTGATCTTTCTGCGATTCGCGGACCACAAGTTCGACATCGCGAAAGAGGCGCTCGCGGGCACCACCACCGGCCGCCGTGAGATCGGAAAGCTCGACTACCAGGCGCGGGGAGTGGTGTTTCTCCCCGAGCAGGCCCGCTTCTCGACGCTTCTCAACCTGGCAGAAGGCGAAAACATCGGCCGGGCGATCAACGACGCGATGCGCGCGATCGAGGCGGAGAACGAGGAGCTGCGGGACGTTCTGCCGAAGAGCTACACCGGACTCGAGAACGACATCCTGGTCGCGCTGCTGAAGAGCTTCTCGCAGATCCCGATGGATGTTGAAGGCGACGCCTTCGGACAGATCTACGAATACTTCCTCGGCAAATTCGCGATGTAGGAGGGGCAGAAGGGCGGCGAGTTCTTCACCCCGACCTCGATCGTGAAGCTGATCGTCGAGATCATCGAGCCGTACCACGGTCTGATCTTTGACCCGGCCTGCGGGTCAGGCGGCATGTTCGTGCAGAGTGCCCGCTTCGTCGAAGAGCACCAGCGGAGCCCGAACAAGGAGATCTCGATCTACGGCCAGGAGAAAACGGCCGAGACGGTCCGGCTCTGTCGGATGAACCTGGCCGTGCACGGGCTCTCCGGCGACATCAAAGAAGGCAACAGCTACTACGAGGACATCCACGCGAGCGTCGGGAAGTTCGACTTCGTGATGGCCAATCCGCCGTTCAACGTGAATGGGGTGGACAAGGAGAAGCTCAAGGACGATTCACGCTTCCCCTTCGGCATGCCGCGGACCGACAACGCGAATTACCTCTGGATTCAGGCGTTCTACAGCGGTCTCAACCCGACGGGCCGCGCTGGCTTCGTCATGGCGAACTCCGTCAGCGATGCTCGGGGAAGCGAGCTTGAGATTCGACGACAGCTCCTTGAGGCGCACGCGGTCGATGTGATGGTGGCGATCGGGTCGAACTTCTTCTACACGGTCACGCTGCCCTGCACCCTCTGGTTTCTCGACCGAGGCAAGCGGGGGACCACGCGGGAGGGCAACGTGTTGTTCCTCGACGCGCGGCATCTCTACCGGCAGGTGGACCGGGCGCATCGAGACTTCACGCCGGAGCAGCTGGAGTTTCTGGCGAACATGGTGCGGCTCTACCGGGGAGAGGAACCAGAGACGGCAAACGGCAGCGCCGAGTTGCTGGCGCAGCACTTCCCGGACGGGCGGTACGTCGATGTCCCAGGTCTTTGCCGGGCGGCGGCGCTGGCCGAGATTGAGGCACAGGGATGGAGTCTAAACCCGGGTCGATACGTGGGAGTCGCGGCCCGTGCAGCCGACGACTTTGTCTTCGCGGAGCGGCTGGAGGAGTTGAACGAGGAGCTTGAGGCGCTGAACGCGGAGGCACGGGTGCTGGAGGCGCGGATCAGCGAGAACGTGACGTCGGTCTTGGAAGCCGTATGGGAGTAGTCCATATGCCACGGCGTCTGCGCCTCGGGGAGGCTATCTCATGGTCTAAAGGGTTCGCATTCAAGAGCGAATGGTATTCGGAGAACGGTGTCCCTATCGTTCGAGTTAGCGATTTCACTGATGGTTCGGTGAATATGACAAATACCTTGAAGGTTCCAGAATCGATTGCATCGAGTTACAGTAGGTACCAAATTGAGGCTGGCGACGTAATAATCCAAACAGTTGGATCATGGCCATCCCCATCCTCTAATGCGGCCGTCGGAAGAGTGGTGCGAGTATCCAATTCTGCCCAAGGAGCGTTGCTCAATCAAAATACTGTACGAATTAGAACCAATGATAAGATCGATCAAGCTTTTCTCTTCTACCGGTTAAAATCGCGAGACTTTTGCGACTACATCCTTGGCTGTGCACATGGCTCGGGACAAGCGAGTGTCTCTCTCGATGCGATCTTCAATTTCTCGTTTGACTGCCCGAGCATGGAGGACCAGCAGCACATCGCCGGCATCCTCTCCGCCTACGACGACCTGATCGAGAACAACACGTGGCGGATCGTGATCCTGGAGGAGATGGCGCGGGCACTGTACCGGGAGTGGTTCGTCGAGTTCCGGTTCCCGGGGCACGAGCAGGTGGCGATGGTGGAGTCCGAATTGGGATTGGTGCCGGCGGGGTGGGAGCCTGAGTCGTTCTCAGAGATCGCAACGTTCGTCAACGGCTTTGCCTTCAAACCCGAGCATTGGGGCGATTGCGGTAGGCCCATTGTCAAAATTGCCGAGCTCAAGAATGGCGTGACGGAAAAAACGCCACGCTATGCTGGTAACGGTGTCCCTTCTCGCTATGACGTAGGCAGCGGTGACCTATTATTTTCGTGGTCCGCGGATCTGGATGTCTACGTATGGGATCAGGGGGATGCGCCTGCTTAATCAGCACCTATTCAATGTGCTTCCCGAAGAGGGTTACGGTCGTCCATTCCTGTTCTACGCCCTGAAGGATCGGATGCCGGAATTTCGGAGCCGCAGCCAGGGGACGACCATGCGCCACATCAAACGGTCAGCTCTTACCGAGGTTAAAGTGATTGTGCCTCCAACGGAGCTGCGGAGTCAGTTTGATCACATCGTCCAACCCATCCTCTTGCAAGTCCAGCGGTTGACGTCCAAGAACGGCCACCTCCGGGCCACCCGCGATCTGCTGCTGCCGAAGCTGATCTCGGGAGAATTGACACCAAATACTGTCGACGACGCAACGAATGGTCGGGAGGTCAACTCTTGAAAGCGTCAGAAGCTCCACTTATCAAGCTGCTCCAGACGCACGCTCAGTTTGTCATCCCAATCTACCAGCGGACCTATAGCTGGACGACCGCTCAGTGCGAGCGACTCTGGGACGACATCATGGCCGCTGGGACTCGGGATGGGAGTGTCGGGCATTTCATCGGCTCGGTGGTGTATGTCAATGATCCGGGACCCATCACCCCTATCGACAAGCTGTTGGTGATCGACGGCCAGCAGCGACTGACTACCCTCACGTTGCTTCTCATTGCCATGCGCGGCCGCATCCACGAGACCGGAGACGAGGGATCGGTGAAGCTCAAGCAGATCACCGACTATTTCTTGTCGAACCACGCTGAAGAGGGCATGGATCGTTACAAATTGCTCCTAACCCAGAGTGACCACACGACGCTGAGAAGCTTACTCGACCAGTCGCCTCCACCCGAGCCCCCAAGTCGGCGGATTCGCGACAACTACGCATACTTCACCGAGCAATTCAAACAACCAGGTCTCAATCTGGGGATGGTCTACAACGGCATTCTGAAGCTCATGGTCGTCGACGTCGCCCTCGACCCGCACGCCGACAACCCGCAGCTCATCTTCGAGAGCTTGAACTCGACGGGTTTGGCCCTGACCCAGGCCGATCTCATCCGCAACTACGTGCTGATGGGGCGGCACCCGTCCGAACAGGAATCGCTCTATACCAGCTACTGGCTCAAGATGGAGCAGAGCTTCGGCCAAGCACATTACGCTTCGCACTTTGACCCGTTCATGCGCCACTACCTGACGATCAAGCTCGGACGCATCCCCCGCATTTCCGATGTGTACACCGAGTTCAAGGCGTTCGCGCAGGCCTCGACCATGTCCGTGGCCGACCTCGTTGCCGATGTCTATCAATACTCCCGCTACTATGTCGTGATTGCCCTGCGGCGCGGGACCGATGGCACGATCCAAGCCTGGCTAGACGATGTCAACGAGCTCCGCGTCGATACCGCCTACCCGCTCCTGCTGGAGGTCTTCGATGACTACGAGCACGGTGTGGCGACGCGGGAGAACGTGATCGGTCTCCTCCAGTTGATCGAGAGCTATGTGATCCGGCGCGCCATCTGCGGAATTCCGACCAACACGCTCAACCGCACGTTCCAGGGATTCTCCTCTGCGATCGACAAATCGCGATACCTGGAGAGCGCTAAGGCGGCGTTCCAACTGCTGGACAGTTACCGTCGCTTCCCGAACGACGAAGAGTTCAAGCGCGACTTCGTCACCCGCGACATCTACAACCTCACCGCGCGGCGGAACCACATCCTGCGAAAGCTGGAAAATCACGACCGCAAGGAGCTGGTCAACGTCGAGAGTTTCACGATCGAGCACGTCATGCCGCAGAACGCCAACCTATCCACCGCCTGGCGAACCGCGCTCGGGCCGGACTGGAAACGGGTTCAAGACACCTATCTTCATACCATCGGCAATCTCACATTGACGGGCTACAACTCCGAGCTGAGTGACCGTCCATTCGCCGAGAAGCGCGATATGGAGAACGGAGGATTCCGGCACAGCCCGATTCGGCTCAACCAGAATCTCGCGGAGCTCGACACCTGGAACGAGGAGCTCATCCGAGCGCGGGCGGAGCGGATGGCCGGGCTGGCGGTGGCGGTTTGGCCGGCACCTCATCTACCCGAGACGACGCTGGCGACGTATCGAAAGGTCAGCACCCCGAAAACAACCAAGTCCTACTCTCTGAGCGACCATCCGCTGCTGCAAGGGAACGTTCTTGCCCTCTTCGAGCTCCTGCGCACCCGAATCTTGAACCTGGATTCCTCCGTCACCGAAGAGATTCTCAAGGCCTACATCGCCTATAAAACCTCAACCAACTTCGTCGACGTTATTCCACGCAAACACAACCTCAAGCTGGTCCTCAACATGGAATATCCAGAAATCGACGATCCAGAGGGGCGCTGCTACGACCACACGAGCCAGAACATGACCGGAAACGGCGATGTCGGATTGCATTTCACGTCGCCCGACCGAATCGACTACGTCATGTTTCTCATCCGGCAATCGTTCCAGCAGCATGCAGAGACCATCGAGGAATGAACGTGGCACCACTGCCGAGCAGACGAGCGTAGGGAAGCCCGTGGTGACGACGGCGACTCATGCGTATTCCGAAGACACGCTCGTCGAGCAGCCGGCCATCGAGCTGTTCGCTGAGCTTGGGTACGAGACGGCCAATTGCTTTCACGAAACGTTCGGACCGGGCGGGACCCTCGGGCGGGACACGAAGCACGAGGTCCTCTTGGTTCCGCGACTGCGCGCGGCGCTGCGGCGGCTCAACCCGGATGTGCCAGGCGAGGCGCTCGACCTCGCCATCGAGGAGCTCGCCCGAGATCGGAGCATCCTCAGCCCAGCCCATGCCAATCAGGAGGTCTACAAACTCCTCAAACAGGGTGTCCCCGTCGCGGTTCGCGGCGACCGCGGCGAGGAGACGATCGAAACGGTCCGGGTCATCGACTGGACCGCGCCCGAGAACAACGATTTCTTCCTCGCTTCCCAGTTCTGGATCACCGGCGAGATCTACCCGCGCCGGGCCGACCTCGTCGGGTTCGTCAACGGTCTGCCGCTCCTGCTCCTGGAGCTGAAGGCCTCCCATAAGCGGCTCGAGCACGCCCACACGCGGAACCTGAAGGACTACAAGGCAACGATCCCGCAGCTCTTCTGGTACAACGCCCTCATCATCCTCTCCAATGGCAGCCAGAGCCGCGTCGGCAGCATGACCGCCGCCTGGGAGCACTTCGCGGAGTGGAAGCGGATCAACGACGAGGGCGAGCGGGGCATCATCTCGCTCGAAACTGTCATTCGCGGACTCTGTGACAAGGCCCGGCTGCTTGACCTGATCGAGAACTTCACCCTGTTCAGCAACGTCACCGGCGGCCTGACGAAGATCCTGGCCAAGAACCACCAGTATCTCGGTGTCAACAACGCCGTCGATGCACTGCAGCGCATCGGCGAAAATCAGGGTCGCCTCGGGGTCTTCTGGCACACCCAGGGGAGTGGCAAGAGCTACTCGATGATCTTCTTCTCGCAGAAGGTTCTCCGCACCTTCTCCGGCAACTACACCTTTCTCGTCGTGACCGATCGACAGGAGCTGGACGATCAGATCTACGAGAACTTCGCTGCTGCCGGCGCGGTGACCGAGGAGCAGGTCCACGCCGAGAGCGGTGACCATCTCAAACAGTTGCTACGCGAAGACCACCGCAATGTCTTCTCCCTGATCCAGAAGTTCCGCTCGCCGCCTGGCGTGCCCTTTCCCCTATTGTCGGATCGGTCCGACATCGTGGTCATCACCGACGAGGCCCACCGCAGCCAGTACGCAACACTCGCGCTCAATCTGCGGCGGGCGCTCCCGAACGCCGCCTTCATCGCCTTTACTGGCACCCCCCTCATCGTCGGCGAGGAGAAGACGAAGGAGGTCTTCGGCGATTACGTCAGCGTCTACAACTTCCGCCAGTCGATTGAGGACGGCGCCACCGTCCCGCTCTACTACGAGAACCGCATCCCGGAGCTGCAGCTGACCAACGACGACCTCAATGCGGACCTCGCGGACCTGATCGACCAGGCCGACCTCGACGAGAACCAGCAAAAAAAGCTGGAGCGGGAGTTCGCCCGGCAGTACCACCTGGTCACGCGCGATGAGCGGCTCGAAAAGATCGCCGAGGACCTCGTCGCTCACTACATGGGTCGCTACGAGGCCGGAGAAGAGCAGGCGGGCAAGGCGATGGTCGTCTCCATCGACAAGGCCACCGCCGTTCGCATGTTCGATAAGGTCCAGGTTCACTGGCGAGACTACCTGGCCGCGCTGCAGGCGAAGCTTCAGGAATCGCCCACCGGTCCCGATCGCGACCGGCTCGCGCAGAAGATTGCATTCATGGAGACTACCGACATGGCGGTGGTCGTGTCAGGCGAGCAAAACGAGGTGGAGCAGTTCGCGAAGAGGGGCCTGGATATTACTCGGCATCGAAAGCGGATGGTGACGGAGGATCTGGATGAGAAGTTCAAGGATCCAGCCGATCCGTTCCGCATCGTTTTTGTCTGCGCGATGTGGCTGACCGGGTTCGACGTGCCGAGTTTGTCGACGATCTACCTCGACAAGCCGATGCGCAACCACACCTTGATGCAGACGATCGCGCGTGCCAATCGCGTCTTCGGCGGCAAGCTCAATGGCCTGATCGTTGACTACGTCGGCGTCTTCCGGAACCTGCAACAGGCGCTGGCGATCTACGGCTCGGCGGTCGGAGGCGATACGGCTCCGGGCGAGACGCCGGTACAGGACAAGACCGCGCTCGTCGAGGCGCTCCGACGGGCACTTGATGAAACGGAGGCGTTCTGTGCCGAACACGGGGTTTCTGTTGCGCCAATCCTTGCCGCGATCGGGTTCACCAAGGTGGGACTTCTCGACGACGCGGTCGAGGCGCTGTTAATCAACGACGAGACGAAGCGGCTCTTCCTGGCGCACGCAAACAGCGCGAAGGTCCATTACCGAGCCATCCTGCCGGACCCGCTGGCGGGTGAGTTCGAGCCACTTGCCTCGCTGTTCAGTGTGGTCGCCGACAAGATTCGGTCTCTTGATCCGCCGGTAGACATCGACGAGGTTCTGGCGAGTGTCGAAGACCTTCTGGACGCCTCGATCGCCCCAACCGGCTATGTCATCCAGGAAGCGACGGTTCCGTACGACACGTCCCAACTCATCGACCTCAACACAATCGACTTCGAGGCGCTGAAGCGGCAGTTCGCGTCGGGTAAGCAGCACACGGAGACGGAGAAGCTCAAATCCGCCATTCGCCGGAAGGTGACCCGCATGGTGGAGTTGAACAAGACGCGCATCGACTATCTTGAGCGCTTCCAACAGCTGATCGACGACTACAACGCGGGCTCCAAGAATATCCAACTCCTGTTTGATGAGCTCCTCGCGTTCGCCCAGGAGCTCGACGCCGAGGAGCAACGGGGGCTGGCCGCTGGTCTCACGGAGGAAGAACTGGCCGTGTTCGATCTGCTGACCCGGCCAAACCCTGGCCTCAGTGCCCAAGAAGAAGGCGATATCAGGAAGGTGGCCCGCGACCTCCTTGAGACGCTGAAGCGGGAAAAACTCGTTCTGGACTGGCGCAAGCGGCAACAAACGCGCGCGGATGTTCTGCTCACGATCGAAAACGTTCTCGATGCGGGACTTCCTGGCGCCTATACACGGGACGACTACCGGGAACGCTGCGTGACCGTGTATCAGCACGTATATGACTCGTATGTTGGTCAAAATCGGGGCCTCTACACGCATCCTGGGTAGAGGGTGTTCGCAGCGGCTCCTGTTGCCCCTTGTCGGGCCATCAGATGGAGCATCGTCGGACGATCCGCGCGTCCTCTTTAGCCCTCCAGTCCAGCCATCCTCTCAGCTGCGGAGCTGGCGCTGTCTTCTGGACTGGCCAGCCAGTCGAGCGTGACCGCTGCCGTCCATGATTGGTCGTGCGAACCGAGCGGCTCGCCGGTGAAGGGGTCGATGTACTCGGCGAAGCCAACGGCGTCGATCTGAGCAAGCGCCGCGAGGCGCAGACGCTCAGCTCGCGCGATCTCCCCGGCCCGCTGCAGCGACCACCAGAAGAGCCAGGTCAGGAATGGCCAGATCGGTCCCCGCCAGTAGCTCCGCGGGTCGAAGGCGGGGTCGTCGGGACTGGTGCTTGGGGGAAGCGCCCAGCGAAAGGCCGGATGACCGGCGAAGCGAGGCGATTCCAATGTGCCGGCCAGTGCCGCGACCTCGTCGGTCGCCAGCCCTCCGGCCACCAGCGGCGCCAGCCCGGCGATCGTCTGGGTCGAGATCGTCGCATTGGCGCGGAGGTCATAGTCGAGACAGAGTCCGGAGGTCGCGTCACGACGCGCCGCGAGTCCGCGCCGGCCCTGATCGCGCCAGTCGGCGATCTGCCGCTGCTCGGCGACGGGCGCCTCGACGAGGGCGGCGATCTCCAGCAGCGCGTCGTTCGCGGCGACGAGAATCGCGCTGAAGAGCACATCCTTGATCCGAAACGGGTGCGACCGGGCGGCGACCGCATCGTCGTAGCGCGCCCGCTTGAGCGCTTCGAGCAACCAGAGATAGCGGTCGTACTCGGCGTCGGTCGGTCGCTGACCTGGATCGGTGACATGCTGCAGATCGCGGCGGGTGTAGGGCGGCAGGTCGCCGACCTCGACCGCTGCCAGCGGCACGTCCCACCGCGGCGCATTGTCGGTCCCGCTTTCCCAGGGATGGTAGATCGTCACCAGACCAGAACGGTCTGGATCGCGAGCGGTCGCGAGATAGCGGTGCCAGAGAAAGAGCCTGGGATATATCTGGCGCAGGAAGGCGCGGGCATCGGCGGCGATCTCATCGTCGCGCTGGCTCGCGACCAGCCTGATCGCATGGGCGGCGATGGCATGGACAGGTGGTTGGCAGATGCCGCTGGTCTGCGGCTGATTCGGAGCAGCGGAGGTCAACTCGGCGCAGGCCCAGCGGGCGGGGTCGGGGAAATAGCTACCAGCCGGGGCACTCGGATTGAAGACGATCTGCGGCACCAGACCGGTGGCCCATTGCGCCGCGAAGAGGGTAGCAAGTTCCCGTGCCGCGCGGCGGGTGTCGAGGCGCGCCAACCCGATCGCGATAAAGGCGCTATCCCAGCTCCATTGATGGGGATAAAGATGGGGCGCCGGTTTGGTCCAGCCGCCCAGGTCGTTGCGCCGCAGCACCGCGGCGGCGCGCTCCGCCAGGCTGCCACCGGGGTTCGGCGCCTCATCGGAAGCGGTCACCGTGATGCTCCTTCGTCGTTGCGCTGTACCTTCACCGACGGTCGCGCGCTCCCTCAGCCCGTCCTCACCTCCGCCCCTATGCGCCTGACGGCGTCACGAAGCTGTCGCCACGTTCGCGACCGCCATCGATGTCGGCACCGCGGCCGGGGCGACCCGGCCGATTGACGGGCCGCCGGTGGCCCGATAGGATGGATCGCGTTATGGGAGCTTACTGCGAGTTCATTCGCATGCGCCAAGCCTGAGCGGAGCCCTTCCGCGGTTCAGGTCTTGGGTGTCACACGTGGCCTGAGGGCCAGGTGTCGTGGTGTGCCCCGGTTCCTTTTCCCGTTCGAGTTCGGGTTCCGCGGACGTCGTAGCCGCCATCAGGCGGTGCGGCGCTCCTGTGTGTCCCGTGTCTCGTCCGGGAGGATGCCGTGCCCACCGATCGCCGCAGTATCACCTACGCTCAAAACTTCCTTCGCAGCTCTCGCCTCGTCGATCATCTGCTTGCGCGGTCCAGCATCGGGCCGGACGATCTCGTCGTTGAGATCGGGCCGGGCAGCGGGATCATGACCGAGCGGCTGGCCGGCGCCTGCCGCCAGGTGCTCGCGATTGAGAAGGACCCGGCCCTCGCCCGCCGCCTCTGCGGTCGCCTTGCTCGCTTCCCGAACGTGGCCCTGTTCGAGGCGGACGCCACCGAGTTTCCGCTGCCGGTCACGCCCTACAAGGTGTTCGCCAATCCCCCGTTCAACGCCACGGCGGCCATCATCGGGCGGCTGACCGATGAGACGTGGACGCCGGTCGATGCCTATCTGGTGGTGCAGCGGGAGGCCGCGGCTCGCTTCCTGGGCGAGCCGCGGGAGTCGCTCGCGTCACTCCGGCTGAAGCCCTGGTTCGAGCCAACGCTGATCCACCGCTTTCGGCGCGATGATTTTCTGCCGGCGCCCGGGGTGGAGGTGGTGCTGCTCCGTCTGCGGAAGCGTGGGCCGCCGCTCCTCGACCCCTCCGAGGCGCGCACCTACCGCGACTTCGTTGTGTTCGCGATTACGGCCTGGCGTGCCACGCTTCGGGATGCTCTTGGCGGCGCCATCGATCGGGCCGCGGTGCGACGGATCGAGCGTCGATGCGGCATCGACCTCCGCCGAGCGCCGACGGCTGTGTCATTCGCCGACTGGCTCGCCCTCTTTGCGGCGTTCCTGGTCGAGGCCAACGGACGTGCGCTAAGCACCATCGGTGGCGCGGAGGCTCGGCTTCGGGCGGAACAGCGAGGTCTCCAGAAGGAGCATCGGACACGGACGCCCGCCCGGCCCGCCCGATCGAACACGAATCTCCGATGAGGCGCCAGGCGATCCGAGCCACCCTCTCGTATCCTTGCCGCATGAACGACCGTCATGGAACAGCCGAAGGGGAGGAGGCGGGTCGAGTGCCGGGTACCGGCTTTCCGCTCGCCACCACCGTGCGCGATGCGCTCTACGATCGTATCCCGCTCTCCGAGCCTGAGCTGGCATTGATCGGGACGCGCGCGTTCTTGCGGCTCGATCGCATCCAGCAGCTCGGCTTTGTGTCGCGCGTCTGGCCCGGTGCGAAGCATGCGCGCTACGATCATTCGCTTGGGGTGCTTCACCTTGCCCGGCTCGCGATCGCTCACCTGCGGACGGCACGCCAGGGCGCCTGGATCACCGATGAGGATGCCCGGGTCACCGTGGCGGCCGCCTTACTCCATGACATCGGTCACTATCCCTTCTCCCACGCTATCGAGGAGTTGGGAACTCCCGTGCTGCCGCATGAGGCGGTCGGGAAACGGCTGATCCTCGGCCCCGAGATCGCCCCGATTCTCCGCTCGGCGTGGGGTGTCGACCCGGAGCGGGTGGCGACGGTGATTGACCCGGCGGGAGCCGAGATGCCGCCCGCCGATCGTCTCCTGCGCGGCATCCTCTCCGGTCCGCTCGATGTCGATAAGCTCGACTACCTGCCAAGGGATGCGCGGGCCTGTAACGTCCCCTACGGCGGCGTCGACACCGCCCGCCTGATCGACGCGCTCAGCATCGCTGATGTTCGAGAAGGGGAGCCGGCGCCGCGGATCGTGATCGGCGAGAAAGGGGTCAGCCCCCTGCATTCGCTGATCAACGCCCGGCAGGAGATGTTCGACAACGTCTACTGGCATCACACCAATCGCGCCTGCATGGCGATGTTGCTGCGGGCCGTCCAGGAGGCGCTGATCGCGGGCGCGGTCACGCCGGTCGAGTTGACCGACCACGACGACGCCTCGCTGCTCGCCCTGCTGAGCGAGCCGGAGATGCCGGAGCCAACGCGCCGCCTGACCGCCGCGTTGCGCGATCGCCATGTCCATAAGCGCGCGGTTGAGATCAGCGCGCGGGCCTTCGAGCTCTACGCCCGGGTGGGGAACCTCTATTTCGACCCGCTCGCCCGCCGGACAGCGGAGGATCAGATCGCCCAGGGGCTCGGCGACCGGCTCCGGGAGGCCATTCCGCCGGGGAGTGTCTTGATCGATGTGCCGAAGCCAGAGCGCTGGCGCACCGACGTCTGGGTCCGCTTCGAGCGCCCGCCGGTCGGCTTCCGGCCGGTCATGCCCTGGAAAGATGTCGTTGGATTGGAAGATAGCGACTTCAAGCGCTACGAGGAGCACCGCCGCCTGATCCGCATCGTCGCCGCCGCTCCCTATCGGGATGCCCTGGCGGTCCAGTGGGAATCGCTGTTGGTCCCGCTGCTGGGCGGGGTGCTGTGAGCGCGAGCGAGAAAGCGTCGCGGAACAGACGATACATTCTTGCTTAGCGGGTCGACGGGCAGGCCTGCCCTGCCTAGGTCACCAGCCGAATGCGGCTACTGCCCGGACTGAAAGCGTTCGGCGAGCCCGTCACCAATGAGACTGAACGCAATGCCCGTGATGATGATGGCGAGGCCCGGGAACGTCGGCATCCACCACGCCTGACGGACGAAATTGCGGGCTTCTTGAATCATGGAACCCCACTCCGGCGTGGGAGGTTGAACGCCAAGACCAAGAAAGCTTAGGGCGGCACCCAAAAGGATGTTGAGGACAGCGTCCGACATGGCGTAAACCAGAGCCGCCCCGATGACGTTCGGCAGAATGTGACGGGTGATGATCCGAAGCGACGAGTTCCCCAACGTCTTGGCGGCGAGGACGTAGTCGAGATGCCTGGCAATCAGTATTTCGCCCCTCACGAGCCGTGCGTAGGAAATCCACCCCACGAGTGCAATGCCGACAAAGAGGTTTCGTAATCCTGGACCGAGCATAGCCACGATACCGATGACCAGGACAATGAATGGAAAGGCCACGACGACATCGACCACGCGCATGATGACTGCGTCGACTTTGCCCCCGTAATAGCCAGCGAGCGAACCGAGGATGATCCCCGTCACGAAGGTGATCCCCGTCGGGACGAGACCAATCAGCAGGTTGAGGCGCGCGCCATAGACCACACGAGTGGATATATCACGGCCAAAATTGTCGGTGCCGAACGGATGCGCCCAGGTTGGTCCCTGAAGCGGCATCCCAAAGGCATCGGGATGGTACGGCATCAGGAACGGGCCGATGGTGGCGACACCGAGGATGAGCAGGAGCACCATGGCACCCGCGACAAGGGTGCCATTTGGGCGCCGTCGGAGTCGGCCACGACGCGAGGCGATGGCTGCTCGTCCCTCGGCGGGAGCGGTTGACGGCCGGAGGGACGCCTCCCTAATCATAGGACACGCGAGGATCGAGAGCAGCGTAGGCAAGGTCTGTGAGCAGGTTGACGAGGATCACCAGCACGGCGAGCACCATGGTGACTGCCTGGATGACGGGATAGTCGCGGGATTGAATCGACGAAACCATCATAAAGCCAATCCCAGGAATGGCGAATACCGTTTCGATAATGACCGTACTGCCGATAAGAAAGCCAAGATTCACCCCGAGGATCGTCACCGTAGAGATCATCGATGGACGGAGGAGATGGGCGATGACGATGGATCGCTCGCGGAGGCCCTTGGCGCGGGCGGTGGTGACGTACTGGGCGCGGAGATTCCCGATCATACTCGTTCGAAGGCTCCGGATCAGCAGTGGCGATAGCGAGAGTGCAATGGTCAATGATGGTAGGAAGAGGTGATAGAGCCGATCCGGAAAGCTTTCACCGTAGCCGCCGATCGGGAACAGGTCGAGGCGAAGACCGAGAAACAGGATGAAGAGGATGCCGAGCCAGAACGCGGGCATCGCGAGGGTAACCAGAAAGATCGCCCTGATCGCCTGATCTACCCAGGTGTTGCGCCGGACGGCGGCAAGAATCCCGAGGGGAAGCGAGATGACGAGGGCAAGCAGGGCACTGTAGGTAATCAAGAAGACTGTCGCCGGGAGCCGCTCGAACACCAGTGGCCGCACAGCCTGACGATAGTAGAGCGACTCTCCGAGATCACCGCGGACCACGCCGGCGATGAAGTAGCCGTACTGAACCCCCAGTGGCCGGTCGAGTCCCAGCGCCCGCCGCAGCTCAGCCACGCGCTCCGGTGTGGCCCGGGGGCCGAGCATGTTCCGTGCCGGATCGCCCGGGATCAAGTGGATCATGAAAAAGGTGATGAAACTTATCCCGATCAAGACCGGCACCGTCTGAATCACACGGCGACGGAGGAACGCGAGAAGATTCATCGAGCGCCCCGACGATGGATAGGGGCGACTGCGGTGGGTGAGGAGCGGTCGTCTGGAGAGGCATAGGCACCAGCAGAGCGCATGTCACCATTGCCGTCCACGCTCTTCCTCCGTCTCCTCCCCGGGTCGCCGTTTCGCCGCCTATGCGCTGGTCGTACTGACCTCCCACATCCGGTAGTTCCCCGTCGGCTGAACTTTGAAACCCTGGATGGCATCACGCAGGGCAATACGGCTGGTCGGAAAGTACAGGAAGAGAACCTGAGCATCATCAAGGCTCATCTGCTGGATCTGGTGGTAGATCTCCTCTCGCTTGGCCGCATCGGACTCTCCTTGAGCGCTCTTGGTCAGCTCGGCGATCTTCGGATTGTTGTAGCCGGTCCAGATCGCCTGATTACCACCTTCAGGGTTCAGGGCGTAGTTGACGATTTCGTCCGGATCAACGATGTCGGTCGTGTGGTACTGGGCGAGCATGTTGTAGTCCAACTTTTGAAAGTAATCGTTGTAGAGCGTCAATTCGTCCAGCTGTTTGATATTGATCTTGATGCCGATGGCGGCCAGATTCTGCTGGACGATCGTCGTGTATTGCTGTTGAACCGAGTTGCCCGCGCTGATCAGGACATCCGTCTCAAACCCGTCCGGCACCTTGGATTGAGCCAGGTGTTGCTTGGCCTGCTCCAGATCGTACGGGTATGCCGCCGCGTCCTTGTTCCACCACAGCATCTTCGGCAGCAACGATTGCGCCGGCTCGCCGTTGCCAAAGAGAACCGTCTTGATGATTTGGTCCTTGTCAACGGCAAAGTTGATCGCTTTACGAACGTTGACATCGTCAAACGGCGCCCGCGTATGGTTGAGGGCAATGTAGTCAACGCGGGACAGAGGATCCGTCTGGATAACAATTCCATCCGTTTGGCGAAGGACGTCGATCTGGTTGTAGGGAATGTCCGTGGCGATATCGATCTCGCCCGCTTCGAGCTTGATCACTCGCGTGTTGTCGTCAGGGATGATCAAAAACTCAAGCTCGTCGAGGTAGGGCTTGCCTGGATCCCAGTAGTTTGGATTCTTTTTTAGCGAGATTCGGTCACCCTTCGCCCACTCGGTCACGTAGAACGGACCTGTGCCGTACGGCGCGTTGAAAAACTCGTCCTTCTTCGCTTCAACGACGCTTTTCGGCACCACCGACGCACCGTAGAGAGAGAGATCGGCAAGCATGGGCGCCCACGGCTGCTTGAGCTGGATCGTCACGGTGCGCTCGTCAGTCGCCTTCGCCGACTCAAACGCCGAGAACAGAAAGCCGTAGGTCGGTGCCGTGAATATCCGTTCCAGGGAGAACACCACATCCTCCGCTGTCGCAGCCGTGCCGTCCGGATATTTTCCTTCCCGCAGATGAAAGGTCCACGTCAACCCGTCCGGGGAGCTGTCCCATGATTCAGCAAGGCCAGGCTCCACCTTCTCGGCGCCTGGGGCAACGCGTGTCAGCTGGTCGTACACGTTGAGCATCGTCCAGATGGACGGGTTGTCCGAGGGCACCGGGGGGTCGAAGGAGAAGACATCGGTATACAGGGTCATGCTCACCTTGCCGCCTGCCTGCGGTTCGGCCTGAGCGGCGGCGCGCTGGAACGACCGACCAGGGCCGACCAATGCGGAACCGGCCATCGCGAACGCACCTGCTTTCAGCAGATGGCGCCTGGTGAACCGCCACTCAGCCCATTGACGCCCCGCCAGCTCGTCCATCGCAATCTGACGTGTTGACTCATTGCTGCCGATCACTGGCTCTCCCTCTTCCGGCCGCACGCCGAACCTTTACCGCCATCCTACTCATCGACCAGCGGAACCTCGGCTATTCGCTCGTTGCTCCACTCGGAAACCCCGGCTTCGACAAAAATGGGACGCATGAGCCAATCAGACTGCATGCGACACCAGAACGCGCCACGGTACAGGTAATGCCGCACGCAGCCTTTCCTCGAAAACGTGGCGCATCCTATCACTGCATCCAGCGGGACACAATATGCGGCGCCGATCCTCAGGACGCCATCAGGTCATGAACCGCATGATAGGATGTCGCGCCAGCTCACATTTGGACCTTTCCCGCTGGCTCGACCATCCATGATCGTTTTCCGGGCTGTCGGCACCGCGGCATCGATTCGTGACGAGGTGGTGGCGAATCGCTACCTCACATCAGCAAGCGAGGAAGTCTCCATGCGCATCCTCATCTCGGCCGACGCCGAGGGCATCACCGGCATCACGAGCACCAACGAGTTGTTGTTCGGGAAGCCGCATTATGAATTTATGCGCGAGATGATGACGGAAGACGTCAACGCCGCGGTCGCCGGGGCGTTCGATGGTGGGGCGACGGAGGTGGTCGTCAACGACAGCCACTGGACGATGACCAACGTGTTGATCGAACGCCTCGACCCGCGGGCCGATCTGATCAAAGGCTTCCACAAGCATCTCTGCATGGTCGAAGGCGCGCAGGAGACCGACGCCATCTTCTTCCTCGGTTACCACTGCCGTACGGGCGACTCAGACGGCGTCGGAAATGAGACGATCCTGGGGCGCGAGATCGTTGAGATTCGCATGAACGGCCGGCCAGTGGGAGAGTCGGAGATCAACGCGGCGGTCTGCGGGCAGTTGGGCGTACCGGTCATCTTTGCCTCGGGCGACCATCTCTATGAGAAGGAGTTGCGAGAGACCTTGCCGGATGTCGAGTTTGGATTGACGAAGTACGCGCTGGACCGATGGACGGCCCGGTGCCTGCCACCGGAGCGGAGTCGCGCAAACATCCGACAGGCAGCCCGACGAGCGGTCGAGCGAGGACGACGAGGCGAATTCCAACCATACGTGGTCGAGGGGATGGTGAGATTGACGGTGACGTTCTCATCAACGGCGGAGGCACTCATGGCATCGCTGGTCCCGGGCAGCGTACGGGAGACCCCGCGAACCGTGACCTACCAGGCGCCGACTCCAATCGATGCGTGGAAAGGATTCTTCGCCGTCCTGCTGTTAGGCTGGACGGCCACGGACGAGGTCTATGGATAGCCACGAGATGAGGCCGCCAGGTACAGCGTCCACGACATGACTGATTGCTGGCTTCCCAAGCGGCAGACCGAACGTTGGTGCTATCGGCGGCTTTCGACGGGTTGCCCATGAGCAGCATCGATCCCCCGCCGTCCGAGCGTGTGATCGAGACGGATCAGCCGGGTGGCAATCGCGACTGGCTGATCCTGGCCCTGCTGGTCGGGGTGATGGCCCTGCTGGCCGTCTGCGTCGCGCTGATGCTCCTGGCCCAATAGGTCCCTGGTGGCGTGTGGATGGAACGCGGCGACCCCACCGGTGGTTCCCGGGAGGTCAGCTGGCGGGTGGCACGAACGTAAGACCGGGCGGAAGGTGCGTCCTTCACCCCCTGCGTGGTCTGCCGGAGTGGCAACGCTCGCGAACTCCTGCCCAAGGGCCGCTCGCGGAGGTCGCTATGATGTCGGCACCGTTTCTCCCGACATGGCGCCGGTCATGATCGCGACGGCGTCGGCCATCCGGAAGTTGCGCGGCTCGACGATCGCGACCCGGCGGCCGAGGCGCTGGATATGGACCCGGTCGGCGATCTCGAACACCTGGGGCATGTTGTGGCTGATCAGGATCACCGGGAGGCCGCGGTCGCGCACCTGCTGGATCAGCCCAAGCACCATGTGCGATTCCTTGACCCCCAGCGCGGCGGTCGGCTCGTCCATGATGACGACATGCCGCGCGAAGGCCGCGCTTCGGGCCACGGCCACACCCTGCCGCTGACCGCCGGAAAGGGTCTCGACTGGCTGCCGCATCGACCGGATGCCGATCTTGAGATCGCGCATGTGTCCGCTCGCTTCGTGGCGCATCCGTCGCTTATCGAGCATCCGAAACAGCGAGCCAAGCACCCCCCCACGGCGCAGCTCGCGGCCCAGAAAGAGGTTCTCCGCGATGTCGAGCGCCGGCGCAACGGCGAGATCCTGGTACACGGTCTCGATCCCCAGACGTCGGGCGTCGAGTGGCGTCCGGAAGCGGACGACCTCGCCATCAAGCAAAATCTCGCCCTCGTCCGGGATCAGGGCGCCGGAGAGTGCCTTGATCAGCGTCGACTTCCCCGCGCCGTTATCCCCGATGACGCCAAGGATCTCGCCCGAATAAAGCTCGAAGTCGGCGCCGTCGAGCGCGGTCACGGGGCCGTAACGCTTGACGAGGCCCCGCGCCTGCAGCACCGGCGTGCGCTCGGTGACGGTGCCGCTCATAGCTGGCGCCTCCGCGCGATCTGGTCGACGGTCACCGCGAGAATTACCAGGATGCCGGTGATCAACACCTGATAGACCGATGCGACCCCGATTAGCTGCAGACCGTTGCGGAAGACACCGACGATCAGGACACCGACCAGGGTGCCGAGGATCGTGCCGCGCCCACCGAAGAGACTGGTGCCGCCCAGCACGACGGCGGTGATGCTGCTGAGGTTGTCGGTCTGCCCGGCGTTCGGATCACCGACCCCGTTCCGGGCGACGAAGATCAAGGCCGCGATGCCGTAGAAGACGCCCGCTATGATGTAGACACGGAGCAGGAGACGCGACGTATTGATGCCGCTCAGCCGGGCCGCCTCCGGGTTGTTGCCGACGGCATAGATGTGACGACCGAGCGCCGTCTGCCGCAGCACGAACCAGGTGAAGAGGAAGAGCAGAAACATCAATACCGTGCCGTAGGTGATCGCGGTGCCGCTGATGCGCCAGGTGTTGCCGAGATAGAGTTGTTGCTCGGGCACGCTGGCGACAGTCTGGTCGCGGGAATAGATATGGGTGATCGCGAAGGCGATATTCAGCGTGCCAAGCGTGACGATGAATGGGGGAAGTCGCACCCGGGTGATCAGGAGTCCATTGATCGCGCCGAAGCTCGCGCAAACGGCAACCCCGATCGCCATCGCCAGGATGGGGTTCATCCCGTCGTTGACCGCCAGTCGGGTCATCACGATCTCGCCGAGGGCCATGACGGCGCCGCAGGAAAGGTCGATTCCCGCCGTCAGGATGATCAGAGTCTGGCCGATAGCGAGTACCCCGACGACCATCGACTGCTGCACGACGAGGGAAAGGTTCGGTCCGGTCAGGAACCGATCGGTGCGCGAGGCGAAATAGGCGCCCGCCAGCAGCAGGGCGATCAGTGGCCCAAGGCTGGAAAGGGAGGCCAGCGGCGCGAAGAACGAGCGGACGCTCGGCCGCGCTGGTCGCTCAACGGTGGAGGTCGTTGCCATCGGACCCTCGCGCGGACGACGGACCGGTGCCGGCGGTCAGCCGGTCACGGTCCGTCGTCCCTGTTCGCTGGAAGCGACTAGCCCCAGCAGTTCTCAAGGCCGAAGGCTGTGTCTTTCGACTCGACGCCCGACTGCGGCTTGTCGGTGATCAGGGTGACGCCGGTATCGGTGTAGCCGGAGACCTTGGTGCCATCGGTCGCGAACTTGACCACTGCTTCGACACCCATCTGGGCCATCTTCAGCGGATACTGCTGCGAGGTGGCGGCGATTTGACCATCCTTGACCGCCTGGACGCCGGTGCAGCCACCGTCAACCGAGACGATCAGGACATCTTTCTCTTTGCCGGCGGCCTTCAGCGCGTTGTAGACGCCGCGGGCGGCGGGTTCGTTGATGGTGTAGACCACGTTGACGTCGGCGTCCTTCTGCAGGCAGTTCTCCATCGCGGTCTGGCTCTTTGCCTGGTCGCCGTCGCCGGCCTGGCTGCAGACCACCCGAGAATCATCGGCGAACTCGCTCATGCTCGCGACGGGCGTGGCGGCGCCCGCGTCTGCGGGACCATAGCCAGCAAGGAAGCCATTGTGGCGAAGCACGCTGACCGATACACCGGTCGATCCGTCGATCGTGACGATCTTGACCGGCTTATCGCCTTCGACCACCTTCGCGTACTGACCGATCAGCAGACCGGCCTTGAAGTTGTCGGTGGCGAAGAGGGCATCGGTGGCGTCTTGCGGCTCGGTCGGCGTGTCGAGCGCGATCACCAAGACACCGGCGTCGCGCGCCTTCTTGATCGCCGGCACGATCGCCTTGGTGTCGCCGGGGGTAATCAGGATGCCCTTGGCGCCCGCCGTCACCATGTTCTCGATCGCGGCGACCTGGCTCGCGTTATCAGCGTCGAACTGGCCGGACGCGGTCAGCAGCTTGGCGCCGGCCTCATCGGCGGCCTTCTGCGCGCCTTCTTTCATCTTGACGAAGAACGGATTGGTCTCGGTCTTGGTGATCAGCCCGACGATGACCTGATCCTGGGCGGCGACGGGCCGCGATGACACCGCCAGGATGGGCGCGAAGGCGACCAGAAGGAGCGCCAGCATGACGACGACGCGAACAGTCCCGACCTGCCGAGGTCGATGGTGAAGCACGGTTCTGCCTCCTGAAAGATGCGGGTCCGGCTCTTCGCCGGTGCAACGCCATCGTTGCAACCAGCGGACTCTATGGGACGGCGTGCCGCCCGTCAATAGCCAGGCGCATGCCTCCGTCCAGCGATCCCGAGCGCGGCCTTGAAAAGCAGGGGTTATCGGCGGCGGCACCTCGGTGCGCAGGTGCAGCGTGGTGCCCCAGCCGCCGCGGCTGCGCCCGTGGGCCTGGTCACCGCCCCCTTTTTTCGCCCCCGTGGCGTCGGCGTGGGCGCGGATGCTCGTGCTGTCCAGGAAATGGAGGGTCCAGTCCAGCCCGCCGCGCGCATCAGCCTCCGTCTGGAGCGTCGCCGCGCTCGGTCCCAGACCCCTGCGGCTTGCCAGCGCCGGAAGCGCGTATACACGGTTTGCCATGGCCCGTACCGCTCCGGCAGGTCGCGCCACGGGGCCGCCACAGGATTCCCTCGACGACAAGCCAGTGGTCTTTCGCTGGTCGACCGGTCACCCCGCGCTGCGGCGGGAGGTGTCGGGCCAGGGCCGTCCACTGCGCGTCGGTCGATTCATGCTCTCGCATCCACCATTTCTATCACTTTCAAAACACGGCCTAGCGGTCGGACCGCCCTTCGAGACGACGATGTCCGCTACCTGGACGGTCAGGTCGACCATGGCCTCGGCGACGAGGGGATCCCGTCCGTGCACCTCGGCGGTCGTCTTGAAGGTCTTGCGGACCGCGGAGATGACCTTCTCGCTCGCAGTCTCACCGGCGCCGTCGACCGGGGTCGCCGCACCCATCACCGCTCCAGGTACCATGTAGATCTCTTCAGCGGCAATGGCGTCCAGCGCGCCCGCAGAGAATGCTGTTCGGTTCACAAAGGCGATGGTGCGCACGTCTGCGTCGAGCGGAGCATCTTGCATCTTGCATCTGCAGCACGGCGTCGAGCCGGCCACCGGGCGTGTCGATCTCCAGGACGATCGCGCCGGCGCACTGGCCTCCGCCGCCTCATTGATCACCCGCATAAGGTACGACGCTAGCCCCAGGTCGATGGTGCCGGTGATCGAGATCACCAAGACCGGCGCATTGGGGTCGACGGTCTGTGCTGCGATGGCAGTGCGCATTCCGACGAAGCTAGAGAGGATCGCGCCGAGTATGAACGCGGCAGACCAGCGACATGGGTGCGCTCGCGGCCGGGGAGGGCTATGGGCTGGCTTGGCGCATCGTTGCGCCGGGGGGTGCGCCGTCACGATCAAGGACTCCTTGATTCATTATTGCGTGAAGAGTGCGGCCGCACGGACCTAGCGCCGCCAGCCATGTCCCTCCTTCCCGCCCGGCGCCACCGCACGGCGCAGCAAGAACCATCCGATACCCCCGGAGATCGCCGAGGCAACCAGGATGCCCAGTTTTGCGGCGGTGAGCAGCCCGACCTCCTGGGTGCCAGCGAAGGCCAGGTCCGCCACAAAGAGCGACATCGTGAAGCCGATCCCGGCCAGCCATCCAGCACCATAGACCTGCCGCCAGGAGACCCCCTCCGGCAGGGCACTCACGCCTGCCCGCGTGGCGAGCCAGGCGAAGAGAGGAATCCCGAGTTGCTTGCCGATGACCAGCCCCAGCACGATACCGAGCGTCACGCGGTTGCCCATCGCCGCGCCGAGCCCACCGTCAATGGTGACGCCCGCATTCGCCAGCGCGAAGAGCGGCACGATGAGGAAGGCGACCCAGGGATGCAGCGTATGCTCCAGCCGCTGCAACGGCGCCCCCGCTCGCTCCACGATGTCCTCCAGTTCGACCAGTGTTTCTTGGCGCTCCCCGTTGGTCAGCACGTTCGCCCCGTGCTCCCCGGCCTGATCAAATCGGTCGAGGAGACCTTGTCCCTGCGCGAGAAAGGCGTCGGGGTCGAGCCGGGTCCCCGCCGGAATGGTGAGCGCCAGTAGCACCCCGGCCACGGTGGCGTGCACGCCCGACTGAAAGACCGCGGCCCAGAGGGCGAGACCGAGGAGTCCATAGATCCAGGCCTGACGGATGCCGAGGCGATTGGCCAGGACGAGCAGGACTAGGACCCCGGCCGCCACCCCCAACGGTCTCCAGGCGACCCCGGAGGTGTAGAAGAGCGCGATCACCAGTACGGCGACGATGTCATCGACGATGGCCACGGCCGTCACAAAGACCTTCAGCCCGAGGGGGACCCGATCACCGAGCAGCGCCAATACGCCGAGCGCAAAGGCGATGTCGGTTGCCATCGGCACACCCCAGCCGTTCGAGCCCGCGCGTCCGGCATTGATGAACCCATAGAGCGCGGCTGGCACTAGGGCACCACCGAGGGCCGCGATTGCTGGCAGGGCAGCCTGCCGAGGTGACGCTAGTTCCCCAACGAGGACCTCGCGCTTGATCTCCAGACCGACGACGAAGAAGAAGATGGCCATCAACCCGTCGTTGACCCAGTGGAGCAGGGACTCGGTCAGGTGGAAATGGACGGTGCCGAGGGTCACTTCGGCGTGCCAGAGGTCCTCATAGCTATCTTGCCACGGGGAATTGGCCCAGGCGAGGGCCAGCAGCGCGCAGGTGAGAAGCAAGATGCCGCCGAAGGCCTCATCGTGTATGAAGGCGCGCAGCGAGAAACCACCCTGCTCATCAGTGTGCCCATTTCGACTGGCCATCACGCGGGACGACCAGATCGCTCCTGGGAACGGCGGGCATCAACGAGGCTCATGGCGGTCGGCACCAGTGCAAGGCCACCCCAGATGGCAAGATCGCTAAACCCAACCACCAACGCTCCCAGCAGCCCCGTCAGGCCAGCAACGCCGAAGATGCTGGCAGCCACCAACGGCCGGTGCAGGCTGAACAAGCTGCCGGCGGCGAAGAGGAGGACCGAGGCTAGGCCGGCACCGACCGCGAGGGGATCCTCCTGATGCGCCTCACGGCTCATGGCACTGGCAGCGGCGACGTGTATCAGCATCAACAGTGAGAGCAGCGACGGTCCGATCAAGGCGCTCGCTGATGATGACCGCGTAGGTTGCGAGAAAAATGAAAGTAGCAATCGTCAGCTCAGACATCGTCGGCGGTTGCTCCGTCTCCCATCCTCGGTTCTGCGGCCACGGCCGTTCCGGAAATACAAAAAGGGACCGCCAGCTGGCAGTCCCCTCCATAGCCGCATGGATACGGGGAATGCGGCGTCCCCTGGAAGCGCGCTCGGCGCCTCCTCACCTGGATAGTATAGGGCGCCGGTCTTGGAAGAGCCAACCGGGGCGGCGCGATCTCGGCGGACTGCCGGCTTTTGGGCACCTACGTGGCCGCCCCGGTATCCGATCGTGCCCGGTCCAGCGGGTTCCCCCAACATACCCTAGAGAGCAGACGCCACTCTGCAGCCTTAACGGATGGCCGGGAAGACCAGGTGGCGAGGACACAGGAGGCGGCCATCCCGACCCGCCCGCGGCCGCTGGAAAGGTACTGCTATGATCGTTTGGCCCATTGCCAGGTATGATCCACCGCCCAAGCATGTGCTCATCATGGACGACGCCATCGCAACACGGCTACTTGTGCGCGAGATCCTGGAGGAGGGAGGTTACCGGACCTCGCTGGCACCGGCGACACTGGACCCGGACGCCATCACGCAAATTGCGCCGGATGTGCTCATTCTCGATCCCATGGTCGGGCGAGGAGAGGACGGCTGGGGACTGCTGCGCCGTCTGCGCGAGGATCCAGCCACCGCGAGGCTGCCAGTGGTTGTTTGCACGGGTGCCGTCCAGCGAGTCCGAGACGAGATGGAGTCGCTCGCGACGCCGGACACCGAGCTGGTCCTGAAGCCGTTTGACATCGATGAACTCCTCGATGCGGTCGACGCGCTGACACGCGATGCGGAATCGCCTGCGGGACGAGACATTGCTCAGATCGGCGATTGACGGCTCAGCTCTTTGGCCACCGTGGCCCGTAGTCGATGCCCACTTTTCCAACCGCATGGTCGTCGCATGGCAGCCGGTTCGATTCCCCCGCCAGGGGACAAATGACGGCCAACACGGAGCGTAGCAGGCGCTGGCGCCATCGCTGGACACTGGGACTGGTCGCTATCGCTGGCGCGATGTCCGCCCTGACACTGATCGCAGCGGCGAACTTTGTCCTGGTCGACCTGCGCCTCATCGTCTGGAACGGCGATGTTCGGCTCTCCTGGATCGTGCTGAGCGTTGCCCTGCTCGGCTTTCTGCTCGGGCTGTTCGCGGCGCGGCTGCGGCGCTGATACCCGTTGGGTCTATCGGTTGGTGGACGGTGTCGGCGCGAGTGGCAGTCCAGGACGGAGGCGAGTGAGCCAGCGCTCACCCCGCTGCTGTCCACCCAACAGCTTCATAATCGCCAGGTTGTCGGTGGTGATCGCATCGACGCCGCGTTCGACGAGCTCGTTGACCCGATCGAGGTCGTTGACGGTCCAGGCCGACGTCAGGATGCTCCGCTCTTCCAGCCACGCCGCCCGATCTTTGGTCAGCAAGCGCTCGCTCACGGAGACCCCGTCGATGACAGCGATCACCTCTGTATCCTCCTCGAGCCGTCGAAACTGCTCGGTGCTGCCCACGGAGAGGAATCGGAGCGCCTCCGGGTGGCGCTCCGCAAAGAGTCGCAGGACGTCCGGGGAGGGAGAGACGACGATGACCTGCCGCTGCCCTCGTCGAGTCTCCAGAAACCGAATGACCAGATCGACAAACGCCGGTGACGATTCCTTGAGATCGAGCTTGACGGCGTCGGCACCGGCTGCGGCGAGCCAGATGCGCTCCAGCGGCGGGCCACGGAAGAGTGTCTGACCAATCCAGCGCACGGGGGGGCCGTGCGCGGCATAGAGGCGGCCGTCGACTGCAATGACATCCACTTCGATCACGTCCGCCCCATAGCTCAGTGCCTCCAGGGTTGAGCCAACGTCATCCCCCGAGTTATGGGCCACCGCGAAGAGACCAGTGTAGGCGTCAAGCCTCTCGGCCTCGAGTTCCTTGTAGAACTGGATGGGGCGGAGCCCGCCGGTCCACTCTTCTCCAAGCTCAGGATCGGTGGCTAACACCCCGAGCGCCAGGGAGCAGGCAGCTATGATGAGGGACGCGCTGACCACGACCGTGGCTTCGACGATGCTCGAGATCTGCCTCATCAACGAGCGATAGCTGCGTGGCGGCGCGGCGGTCCTCGGACCAGGCGTCATCCGATCGCCGACCTCCTCCGTGGGCTCAGCCATGCATCGCTCCCTGCCGGGCAAGTCCGACGCGACGAATTAGGAGCGGCAGGGAGAGTCCCTGGACAACCAGGGTGAAGAGCACGACACCGAAAGCCATCGCTATCAACCGGTCACGCTCAGGCGTTACCGCCGGGAGGGCTAAGGCGAGCGCAATGGTGAGTGCCCCCCGCAGGCCGGCCCACGCCACGATGAGCCGCTCTCCCCGGACAAGTCTCGCGTTTGGCGCGGTCGTCCAGCGTGTCGCTGCCACGACCAGCACTCGAGCTACCAGCACGGCAGCCACCGCCACGGCCACCGCCGGCGCGTCGTGCCGCAAGTTCTGGATGTCAACACTGAACCCGACCAACAGGAACACGACTGCGTTGGCGACGAATCCGAGATACTCCCACAAATCATCGAGCAGGCGGCTCGTCGTGACCGACATCCCCACTCGGCGGCCGTAGCTCCCGTGGATGAACCCGGCCGCGACGCAGGCGAGCGGCCCCGATGCATGGACGTCGTGAGCAACCAGGTAACTACCGTAGGCAAGCACGGTGGAAAGCAACATCTCAAGCAGGTGGTCGTCGAGTGTCGCAGTCAGGCGCGAGAACAGGATGCCCAATGTGATCCCGATCAGCGCACCACCGAGCACTTCCCGGAGAAAGTACTCGAGGATGCCAAGTGGGTCGGCGACGCCTCCGACGACGTAGCCAATGAGCGCGGTGTACAAGGTGATCGCCATGCCGTCGTTGACCAGGCTCTCCGCCTCGGGGATAACAGAGAGTCGGTGAGGAAGGTCCAGGGGCTTGAGAAGCGTGACAACGGCAATGGGATCGGTGGCTGCGACGACGCTGCCAAAGAGGAGCCCCACGCTCATCGGGACATCGAGCAGCAGCCAGACAGCGAGTCCGACGAGGAGTGCCGTGGCCACTACGCCGGGCACCGCCAGCCAGGCGACGGGGCGGGCCACGAGGCGCAGTTCGCGGGCGTCGAGCCGGAAGGCGGCATCGAAGAGCAGGGGCGGCAGGAAGGCAAAAAGGAGCACGCCCGGCTCAAGGTGAGGCAGCGCTACGATGTGGGACTCCTCCAATACGAGGCCACCCACGACGAGCGCGATCGCATAGGGAACCGACACTCGGCGAGCGAGCAGGCCGATCACCACGGCTCCAAGCAAGAGCCACGCGACCTCGCGCACGTATCCCTCGATCGGCATCGCGTGCCTCGCCCCTTCCACGAAGACCGTACCGCGATACACTTCCCGAGCTCGATCACGATACGTTACCGGGTGGCTGGAACTCAGTCCTGAGAGCGGTCAACCACCTCGGTTGTTTAGGATTCTGCTATGACTACCGCGCCTGATGGTGACTCACCATCGGCCATTGCCCATGCGCCGGCTGCAACGACCCGATTGGCGTCCTCGATACGTCGCAACTCATCACGCGCGTCCGCCATCAGGAGGCGCGCTTCCCGCACCATTGGATCACGGAGGACGCGCGGGACCAATGCCGCCGCGCGGCCGAGCGTCAGAATCAGGTGCTCGGCGACCTCGGGGTCACCAGCGCCGTAGTGGCGGATCTGCCGGTAAGCAACGTCCACCAGGCGGTCAAACGCCGGACCCCGAAGGACAAGGCGGACGGCACCATCTTTCCCGGTACGCACCTCACATGGTTGCCCGCGCTGCCCGAGACAGACGAGCGCTTCGGCTATACGGTCAATGCAGACGATGGCCGTGGTCGGGTCATTGATGCCCGGCGAGAGTGCCTTTATGCCGATGTCAGCCAGTTGGCGAAAGCCGAGTTCGACGTCGGCCTCAAGTGTTCGTTCTAAGCCCAGGGTGAAAGCAGCTTGGATCCGCTCCTTCACGTGACCGCGAGCCACGGCAATGCGCCCGCCGTCTTCATCCCCGGCGAACACCGATGCGGGCCAGACGGAGGCCAGCGAGGCGCCGGGAAGGACGTATTCCCCAAGGCGCGGCTCAGCCCGGAGCATCATCTGATATTCGTCACCCAGGGCGATGAGTGCGTCGTGGTCGATGCCCTGGACGTAGCCCCCGTGCGCGGCTTGCACGACGACCGGTTCATCCACTGATGGCAGCTCGGTGCTGGCGTCGTGGATCGTCGCCCAATCCCCGTCCGACGGGAAGAGTCGGTTGATGAGGTCGAGGGTATCAGTCGCTGCACGGCCGATGATCACGGACGCCTGAATCGACCGGGCAGCGTGGTGGATATAGTAGATCAGGAAGCCGAGGCTGATGACGGTGAGACCAATCGCAACCGTCACCGAGGCGGAGGGGACGAAGATCTCTCGGTCTTGCGCCGCGGAGCGGACAGCGCGAAGCACGAGCAGGGCGTAGGTGAAGGTGGCAATGAAGACGCCGAGCACGACCTGATTGCCCCGATCAGCGGTAAAGCTACGCAGGACCCGCGGCGTGAACTGACTGGAAGCTAACTGGAGCGCGACGATCGTGATTGAAAAGACGGTCGCGGTAACAGTGATCATCGTTCCAGCGATGGCGGAGAGCACACCCCGCGCCCCCTCTGCCCCGCCTCCAAAGAGCCACGAGGAACCGGCCCGTTGATCCAGGAGCAGCCGCTCATCGAGCCGCACCATAAGCAACGCGAGGATGACGGCAGCCACGGCCATCACCGCCGGGACGAACCAGAGGCTGCTCCGCAGTTCGTACCACCATGCCGACAGGCGGTGTTTCACGGATCTCCTCCCGCGGCACTCGTCGGTTCACACCGGCCAACGAAGGCGCGGCCATCGATGGAGTCACGCCAGCAACGACCGCAGGAACGGTAGCGGTCTATTGGGTCGGCATGAAATCTGCGCGATGGGTCATCAGGCGGAGCGTGGTATGACGCGCGTACCCAATCGCCGGTTGCTGCTCACGCGTCATGCCGGTGAAGCGATGGGAGACAGTCGGCATGAATCGCGACACATTCTTCGAATCCTAGGGTAGCGTAGCGCGGTTGGCTGTCGTCGGCACGCTTGCCTATCTGGTGATGATCCTGCTTCTGCGATCGTCTGGCAAAGGCACGCTGTCCAAGATGAACGCCTTTGACTTGATCGTTACTGTCGCCCTGGGCTCGATCTTGGCGACAGTCGTCCTGTCTAAGGATGTGGCACTCGCGGACGGGATCGTTGCATTTTCTGTCTTGATCGGATGGCAGTTTGTCATTACCTGGTCATCCGTCCGGTCCTCCACGATCAGCCGGTTGGTCAAGTCCGAGCCGACGTTGTTGCTCTACCAAGGCGAGTTTCTTCCAGATCAGATGCGGCGTGCGCGTGTCGTACAGGCAGAGATAACAGCAGCGGTGCGCGAGCAGAGCATTCCATCGCTACATCAGCTGGCGGCGGTCGTGCTCGAAACGGATGGCTCCGTGGCCGTTGTGCAGAGATCCGACGGCCGGGAGTCGGCGCTCGGCGATCTGCTGCATCAGATCGGAAAAGAATCCTGAGATGCCGTTGTCGCGGGTCGGCGAGAACCCGGTCCATCGTAGATGGGAGCAGTATGTCACCCACTTGGCACGCCGAGGGTGCCAATCGCGAACCACGGACGGTCGGTGTTCGCGGTGAACGGTTCGAACTGCTCGACCACCTCCAAGCGGTCCTTGAGCCAATCATGGCCGCCCTCGGCCTGGTGTTCCTCGGTCTGCTGCTGCTCGACTATGCCTCCGTCGGACTCAGTCGAATCGGTCAAGCCCGGCTGGACCGGGCGCTTCAGATCATCTGGGCGATATTTCTGATCGACTTTGGCGTGCGCTTGGCGGTCGCCCCGGCGAAGCGAAGTTTTCTCCGGCGCAACTGGCTGACCGCACTCTCGTTGGCACTGCCATTTCTCCGCCCCCTACGGGTCTTTCGCGCTGCTCGTGCCTTGCGCTCGCTAAGCCTCGCCCGCCTGCTCGGCGGGCTCAATCGAGGGATGCGGGTCCTGCGACAGGTCGCCCGCGGCCGGCAGTTCGCGTACGTCGGCCTGTTGACCGTGGTCGTGGTGCTGGCTGGCGCGGTAGGAGTCCTCTCTTTCGACCGCGGCATCGCGGGCGCGCCGATTCAGACCATGGGGGACGCGCTGTGGTGGTCGGCGGCCATGGTGACGACGATCAACAATGAGAAATATGCGGTGAGCGCCGAAGCCCGCACGATCGCCGTCCTCCAGCGGATTTATGCCATCAGCGTCTTCGGCTTTGTCACTGCCTCGATTGCGAGCTACTTCATCGGGACGACGCGGGCCACTTCGACCGCCGCGGATGACGTGGGAGCCTTGCGAGCAGAGATCGCCGCACTCCGGGAGGAACTGGCATCGCTCCAGCGAGCCCTGACGTTGATGAACGCACCGGACCCAGGCCGAACCGTTGATGCACCGGCGACTGATCGTGGTGAGGGAATCGAGGAGGGGCGAAGGACGTGACGTTCGCTGACGCCGTGGAATGGACGGGGAAGGCACTCGACGGGGCGGGGGTCGTCATCATCCTCGCGGGAACGCTGTACGCTACTGGGCTCTACGCGACACGCTGGCACCGACGGCCACCAGAGGCCCAGTACCGGCGCTACCGACAAACCGTGGGCCGAGCGATTCTCCTTGGCCTGGAGTTCCTGCTGGCGGGCGACATCATCCGCACGGTGGCGATTGCCCCAACCTTCCGCTCGGTGGGGGTGCTGGCTATCATCGTCGCGATCCGGACCTTCCTCAGCTTGGAGCTGGAGCTGGAGATCGACGGGCGCTGGCCATGGGAACGACGAGAGGGGTCGGGCGGCTCGTCGGCAGGAAGTTGAACGCGAAAGGAACACGGTGATGGGTGCATCCGCGATTGTCCTCGTTATCCAGCTGTTTGGCGTCCCAATCGGCACTCTCGTGGCCTTCGGCACGCCGGTGGTCGTCCTCCTGATCCTCGCGGTGTGGTCGGTGAGAAGGAGGCGCGCGAGGAACACAGGGACCCGACGACAAGACGATGCTGGGTAAGCAGCGGCGAGGCGACTCGCTCACGCCACGTGCGGCGCCTCCACGGTTGAGGTCAACCAGCGCCTGTTCATCCTCCACGAGTGTCGCGCCTTTTTTCTCCGAGGCGGGGATACCCAGCCACGATAACGCGGGGCACCACGGCCGCGCGTGAGAGTCGTGAGGCATGTTCCACCTTGCGTGTGAGGCCATCTCCAACAGGAGCGGCCGCGAGACGCCCGGCTTCCCCATGCATGTCTCGGGCACGGTGGAGAATAGGGGTGCTATCTCTATCGGCGCATCCGGTCGCGGTCCAGCGAAGACCGTCATCGAGCGGTTCGCGGAGCAAATGACCGTTCCGCGATGTTCTCCCGCCCCCGCTTCAAGCGCAGTGGCACAACCCACCAGATGACGGCAATCAGTGCGGCGACTACGCCGGCTGTGATCCAGGCAAATCGGCCGTCCGACAGCACCTCGGAGAGCACCAGGTGCGTCGCGAGGACGAGGGCGGCGGACAACGGCACCAGCCCCGCCACCATGAGCCTGGTCGCATTGGTCTTGAATCGCTCCCGATCCGAAAGTGGCCGCTGCAGCCGATGCTGAGCCGCCGGTGCCGTGAAGAGCACCAGGCTGCAGACGGAGCAGAGGAACGTGGCCAGATAGACCAGCTTCTCGCCCTGCTCAATCTGGCTGAACCCGCCGTTGAATGGCAAGATCACCAAGAACGCCGTCAGCGTCTGCGTGCCCGGCAAAAGCACCCGTAGCTCCTGGAGGAGATCGCCCAGATCTCCGTCGGAGGATTGATGGCTCATGTCGGCCTCAGCAGCAGCACCATCGTGCACGCGCATTGTCTGCGATTCTGTAGGCGCAGTGTCGTCGATCTCGCTCATTCGCTCACTCTACCTTGACATCTGTGCTCAACAAGTGGACCTCGGTGGTTGCTCCACGGGGAGGGTCGTTCGAGGTCGCCGGTCCCAGTTCTGTTAGTCCCGTTCTTCCGCTCATCACTCTTACTTATAAATATGTCCATTCGTCGCCGAATCTATCTTGCATCGACCAACACGCTATGTTGATCGACAAGTGAAATATAGAAAGGTGAGGCTCGGGTCGGATGACTACTGGCGCGAATCCGCGTTGGAGCTAACGAATGATTGCCTTCTCACCAGACCGGGTCCTACTCCCAGCATACAGTCCGGCTCGCACCAGCGCAGAGTTGAGGCGATTCATCCCATACATTCGACACGGCCTGGTGGTGCGTCGGTGATCCTCGCGTGAGAGTGATTGCAGGAACACGAAAAACCATGTCCGCCGGCTCGTCAATGCCAACGACGATTTTAGAGCCTGTCGCGTTCATGGCGTGCTCTAGTAATCCGACACATTCGGGGGCAATGCCGACCCTCTTCCGGGTCTACAGCCAGTCCAGATCGATCCCAGCCACAATCGCCACCATCCGCACCGGCACCACTCGCCCACACGCGGGACACGTCTCGGGCCGACTCCGCTTTCCGCTTTCATCTCCCACCACGCTGCCATTCCACCGCCGGCATAGCGGGCATCCCGGTGGGGGTCGCAGCACCGCCTCTGCCTTGGTGAGCCGCTGCCGGAGCGCCTTCATGCCGGTCCCGCTCGATCCACCCGGATGGCGAGGATCCGCGTCCTCGGTCCCGGTCGCTTCCCCGCCTGGCGCTCCATCACCTCCGCCCGCACGTGGGGATCGTCGCCGTCAAAGGCGGCCAGATCGTCAGGGGGCCAGGCATCCGGATAGACCAGCAGCATCGCCGGTCCGCCCACCCGTTCAGCGAGCCGCACCTGCTCCTTCGCCTCGACCTGGGCCAGGCGCGAATCCAGTCGCTTCACCATCCCTGGCTCCCGTTCCGCTTGGCCTCGAGCCGGTCGAGAACCCCGCGCTCCTCCGCGGTCCAGACCACCGGCTGCCCGAGGCGCTGGACGGTCTCCACGTTCTGCGCCAACGCGCACAACTCCTCCACCTCATCATCGGTGAAGATCGCCAGGTCCTGCGCCTGGCGCGCCCGTCGCTGCCCGTCCACCGCCGCCACCTGCTCCAGCCGTTTCAGCAGCGTGGTTGACATCGCCTTCCCGGTGGTCCTCACCGGGATCCCGGCTCCGTGACACGGACCCGCCCCGCCAGCGCGGCCAGGCGCGCCTCCTCGTCCGAGGTGAGTGGCTCCTGCGCCCACGCCTCCTGGGGAGAGGCGGCTCCGGACCGAGCCAGCAGCGTGTCGAGCTCGTACTGCTCCCGCGGGGTGAGGTCGGACACGTCGTAGCGGCGGCGGACCGTCACCTTTTCCCGCCGGCGAGCAACACGCTCGACCTGCCCCAGCCGACGGTCGAACCGCCTCACGGCGCCGTCATCGCCGCGACCCGCGCCCGCTCCGCCTGGAGCTCGCTCGGGTGAATGCCCAGCTCCCGTGCCGCATAGGCATTGATCTCCTCCCACGTTCGAGCCCCGGCGGCCCGCGTTCGGGCGACGAGGGCTTCTGCTTCGCGGATCAACGCCTCGGGGTCGGCGCCGGTGGCCAGAGCGATGCGCGTCGCATTCCGGCGGAGCGTCGCCCGTTCCAGTCGCGCCTCCACCCGGTCGGTGCGCGTCCAGACATTCACCTGCCGCTTCACCGGGAGACCTCCTCCAACCCACTGAGGTGCTCCAGTTCGGTGACCCGCGCTTCCAGCGTGGCCAGTTCTCGCAGGTGCAGCAGTCGCCCTAGGGAGGCATCGGCGGCACGCACCCGGGTGGCCCAGGGCACCGCCGGGTCACTCATCGCCTTGGCCAGGGTGGCCGCTGCGGTACGACCGAGCCTGACGAGCAAGCGCGAGAGCTCATCGAGGGCCGCTGCCTCTGCCTCTCGCACGGCTTGGA
>JAABUN010001050.1_pt1 | contig 65500 bp, 56 predicted proteins | sample 5559311 | NCBI WGS metagenome assembly JAABUN01 (sample SAMN10711877, study PRJNA513370) | rock metagenome | isolation source: Antarctica rocks | place: Antarctica: Victoria Land, Siegfried Peak sud
GTGGAGAGCGCGCCGGGCCGGGGGGCGCACTTCCACATCGCCTTGCCATACCAGCCGCGGGAGGGGGGGCATGACCATGAAGGTGCTGATCGCCGATGACGCGCCCGACATCGCCAAGATGGTCGCGTTCGGCGTGCGGATGACCTGGCCGGGCTGCCGGGTGCTGCTCGCGGCGGACGGCGCGGCGGCGCTCCGGCTCTTCGCCGGGGAGGGGGCCGACCTCGTGGTCCTGGACGTGGCGATGCCGCCGCCGGACGGCCTCGAGGTCTGTCGGCGCATCCGGGCGGCCTCGGCGGTGCCGATCCTGATGCTCACCGTCCGCGACGACATCGTCGCCAAGGTGCGCGCGTTCGACGCCGGGGCCGACGACTACCTCGGGAAACCCTACGACCAGCTGGAGCTGATGGCGCGCCTGCGCGCGCTGGCGCGGCGGGCGCACACGCCGCCGCCCGCCCGCGGCCCCGCCCTCGCGGTCGGTGACCTCGCGCTGGACTTCGCGACGCACGAGGTGCGCGTCTGCGGGGCGGTCGTCCGCCTCACCTCCACCGAGTACCGCCTGCTGGCGGTGCTCGCCCGCCACGCCGGCACCGTCCTGCCGCACCACTTCCTGCTCGCGCAGGTCTGGGGGCCGGAATACGTCGGCGACGTCCACTACCTGAAGGGGATCGTGCGCCGCCTGCGCCAGAAGCTCGGCGACGTGCCCGAGGAGTCGCGCTACATCCAGACCGAGTGGGGGGTCGGCTACCGCCTCGTCGCCCCCCCCGACCCCCCCCCCGACGCCCCCCCCCACCCCTGAGCCGGGCGCGGCGGCAGTCGCGTTCGGCAGGTGTATTGTGGTCCAAGTCATCGCCGGTAGTAAGCGCGGCGTACATCGCCGAGTTGGTCACAGTAATGCACCAACCCGCCCCTATCTTCACGATGGGGGCGGGCAGTGAATCTATGGTGGGGAAGCGATGTGGTGGTGGCGCTTAGCCGCGCGGCGCGCGGTAGCCCGCCGCCTCGGCCTCCTCGACGGTGGCGAAGCAGGCTTCGGGCTTCGTGCGTTCGTAATTACGCCCGCCCGGCACATGGTAGATCATCGCGCCCATGCTGCCACGATTCCCCTTGATCGGGTGGCTCGCCGGGCAGACCCCGTCGACCGGTTGGGTCGGCATCTCGGGCGTCGCGGGCGTCGGCTCGTCACCCGTCGCCTCCATCAATTGCTCGGCGGCGTTGCCGCTGGCCTTAGCGACGACGCTCTCGGGACGCTCGGTCTCCACCGGGAGGGTCATAGCCTGGTTGTGCTCCTGGTGTGGCTTGGCTTGCTGCTCCGATTTGGCCGATTGCTCCGCCTTCGGCTGCTCGGCCTGTGCGGCAGGTTGCTCGGTCGGCGTCGGCGCGGCCACCTGCTGCGGCTGCTCCGCCTGCGCTTGCGTCGGCTGGGCCAGGGGTGCGGGGCGGGGATTGCCCTCCACCGGAGCCATGTCCTCTTCGGCAGCCAACGGGCTTTCCAGCGTCATCGCCGCGACCTCGTCCGTCGGATTGCCCTTGCTCTCCGCCACGTTCAGCTTCGGCAGCGGCTTGACCTCGGCGGTCTGTCCGGTCGGGCTCGGCTGCTCGGGCAGCAGGATCGCGTCGTCTGCGCCCTCCCGCGCCCACTCATCATCGCTGTTGCGCTGGATCAGGTAGTAGGTCAGCAACCCCCCGGCGACCGTGCCGAGGGCCACCCCGCCCAGGAGACCGCCACGCCGCCGCTTCTGGCCCTGGCTCTTGGTGAGTCGCGCCTGCGTCTTGGCGATCTGTCGCTCCAGTTTGCGTACCGCGCGTTCTTCGGCACCGGCCATCGTCGTGCTCCTCCTTCGTTCCGCGCGTCCCAACGTCACCGTCATGGCGCGAAGGGGACATGCGCGCTGAATTTACTTCGCCGCCACGAGCGGCGTCAGCGTCGGGCGGTCGAGCCGCAACGGGGCCAATGGCGCAGGAGTCGTGCCAGTCATCGCGGCCTCGGCGAGGAGTTGGCCGACGCGCGGCCCGTATGGCATCCCGTGGCCGCAATAGCCCCCGGTGACCCAAACGCCCGGTAGCCCCGGCGCGGCCCCGGCGACGGGGAGATAGTCGGCGGTGAAGGCCATCAGCCCTGCCCAGCGACGCGCCACGCGCAACCCCTGTAACTCGGGGAAGAGCCGGGGCAGGACCGCCGCGATCGCGGCGGTCACGTCGGGCGTCGGCACCATCGCGCGCACGCCGACATCGCCATTCGGCGCGTCGGCGCGGCAGCCGCCGATCACGATCGCGCCATCGGGCGTCTGCTGCCAGTATTCGCCGGTCGGGGCGACCGACGCGCCAACGCCGGTGGTGAAGACCGGCGGCAGCGGTTCGTAGGAAAGAATCTGCCCGCGCACCGGTACGACGAGCCCCGCCAGACCTGGCACCAGTTCGTCGCTCCAGGCGTTGACCGCGACGATAACCCGACCAGCGCGGATCGCCCCCGCCGTCGTCTCGATCCGCGTCCCGCCCCCCTCGGCGGCCAGCGCGGTCACCCCGGCCTGACAGAGGCGCGCGCCGCGACGGCGGGCGGCGTCGGCGATCCCGGCGAGGTAGCGCGCGGAGTGCAGCAGCCCGCCATCGGGGAAGAAGAGCCCGCCGGTGATCTCCGCGCCGAGCCGCGTCCCGATCAGCGCCTGCGCCCCTTGCCGATCGACGAACTCGCCGGAGAGGCCATCCGCCCGCATCGTCGCCAGATTCTGGCGCATCTCCTCCAGCGAAGCCTCGGTGAGGGCGAGGCTCAGGGTCCCCGGCGTGCGGTAATCGCAGTCGATCCCCTCCTCCGCCACGATCCGCCCGACGAGCGCCTGACCCTCCTCGGTGAGCCGCCAGAGATCGCGCGCGGCCTCCCGCCCGAGCTGCCCGATGGCGTCGGCGTAGCCCCCCGCCGTCCCGGCGCGCACGAAGCCGCCGTTGCGCCCCGTCGCGCCCCAACTGATGGCGGTGCGCTCGACCAGCGTGACCGAGGCCCCGGCCCGCGCCAGCCAGTACGCCGTCCAGCAGCCGAGCAAGCCGCCCCCGACGACGATGACCTCGGCCTCGGCGGGCAGCGGATCGCTCGGCACCGGCGGCGCGGCGGTTGCGTGCCAGTAGGAGCGCGGTTCGGCTGTATGCGTGATTTGCTCGGCGGTCATCGGTCCCTTCCTTCGAGTCGGCAGTCGGTAGTCGGTAGTCGATAGTCCGTAGTCGATAGTCCGTAGAAAATGGCTCATAGTTGCTTCGCTATGGCTTTATGAGAACCACCCACAAACTAGACTACGGACTACGGACTACCGACTTCTCCTATCCGTTCCGCCGCATGAACTCGTACATGAAGTCGGCCAGCGCCTGGGAGGCGTCGAGGGTCATCGCGTTGTAGAGCGAGGCGCGGACGCCGCCGACCGAGCGATGCCCGGCGAGGCCGACGAATCCCGCTTCATCCGCCGCCTCGAGGAACGCCTTCTCGGCCTCCGGCGTCGCCAGCCGGAAGGTGACATTCATCAGCGAGCGGCTCTTGGGCAGGGCGTGTCCCCGGTAGAAGCCGCCGCTCCCGTCGATCGCGTCGTAGATCAGGGCGACCTTGCGACGATTGCGCTTCGCCAGGGCGTCCAGCCCCCCCTCGGTCTCGATCCAGCGCAGCGTCAGCCCGATCAGGTAGACCGCGAAGCTCGGCGGCGTGTTGTAGAGCGAATTCGCCTTCGCGTGGGTCGCGTAGCGCAGGATCGCGGGGATCGTCTCCGGCGCGCTGTCGAGCAGATCCTTGCGCGCGACGACGACCGTCGCGCCCGAGGGGCCGAGGTTTTTCTGCGCGCCCGCGTAGATCAGCGCGAAGCGGTTGGTATCGAGCGGGCGGGAGAGGATGTCGCTGCTCATGTCGGCGATCAGCGGGCGCGCGCCGACCTCCGGCCAGTCGTGCCACTGCACGCCGTGGATCGTCTCGTTCGAGGTGAGGTGGACGTAGGCCGGGTGTTCGCTCAGCGCGATCTCCGCCGCGCCAGGGGTTGTGCGATAACCACCCGCGCGCGTGCTCGCCGCCGCGCGCACCTCCCCGAGCGCCCCCGCCTCGGCCAGCGCCTTCTCCGACCAGGAGCCGGTCAGGAGGTAGTCCGCAACACGGTTCGCCGGGAGAAAGTTCATCGGGACCATCGCGAATTGCAGGCTCGCGCCACCTTGGAGGAAGAGCACCTGATAGTCGTCGCCGACTCCGAGGAACGCTTTGAGGCGTGCCTGCGCGTCGGCATTGATGGCCTCGTACTCGGCGGAACGATGGCTCATCTCCAGGATCGACATGCCGGTGCCGTGATAGTCGCGCAGTTCCGCCTGCGCCTCCGCCAGGACGGCGGGCGGCAGGATCGCCGGGCCGGCGTTGAAGTTGTAGACCATCTTATCCTTTTCTCTCTACATGGACGGCGCAATGGTGCGCCCCGATTGCGGGCAGCGTAGCAGGCAGAAGTATAGCCCGTCGCGTGGCCTTTCCGGCCCGCTTGACGCCCCGCCCCGAGTGTTGTACTGGTTATCGGACCAATGATGCGATCGAAAGCGACATCCGCGCTGATGGGAAAGGGCCATACGATGGCGATAGCGATACCCCGCCGCAAGGACGACATGATCATCGTCGATGCGGACATCCATGTGAACGATACCCCCGATAAGCTGGCCCCGTACATGTCGCCGCTCTGGCGCAAGTCGCTGGAATCGATGAGCGCCGTCTCCTATCTCAATATCCCCGGCTTCGCCCCGGCACTGAAGCTCGACCCGCCGATCCCCGGTGGGCACGAGTCGCGCTCGGTCCATACCGTCGCGGAGATGCGGCAGTCGCTCGATGACCTGGGGATCGACTACGGGATCCTCTTCCCCGACAACCTCCTACTCTTCGCCTGCCTGCCGAATGTCGAGTATGCGACCGAGCTGTCGCACGCCTACAATCGCTGGCTCGTGGACGAGTGGCTAGGGGGTGACAACGGGCTCTACGGGGCGATCCTCGCCTGCCCGCAGAACCCCGCCGATTCGGCTCAGGAGATCGCACGGGTCGCCAGGGAGCGCAACATCCGTGCGATCTATTTGCCGACCGCCGGAGTCCACCCGCTCTGGGGCGACCGCCGCTACGACCCGATCTTCGCCGCCGCCCAGGAGGCCGACCTGCCGGTGCTATTGCACAGCGTGACGGTGGTCACGCCGCAATTCCCGTATCAACTCGACCAGTTCGAGAATCACTGGGCGCGGCAGATGCTCTCCCACGCCTTCGCCATGCAGGCGAATCTCGTCAGCCTGATGCACACCGGCGTCCCGGCGCGCTTCCCGCACCTCAAGGTCGCCTTCACCGAGGCGGGGGTTGCCTGGGTGCCGTACATGATGTGGCGGATGGACAAGTACTACCACGAGTATCGGCGCATGATCCCCTTCCTGGAGAAGCGCCCGAGCGAGTACATGCGCGAGCAGATGTGGTTCGCCACCCAGCCGATCGAGGAGCCGGACGATCCGCATGACATGGTCACGGCGATCAAGCTCTACGACCCGGAAGGGACGCGCACGGTCTTCGCGTCCGACTGGCCGCATCACGACTTCGATCACCCCAGGGGACTGCTGAAGCTGCCCTTCCCCGCCGACGTGAAGCGTCGGATCATGGGGGAGAATGCCCTGGAACTGTTCAAGATTCCCGCGCCGGTGAGGAAGTGAGTCGGCGGTCGGCAGTCAGCCGTCGGCAGTATCTCGTTCGTAACAGCGCGGCTTCGGCACTATGCGCACCGTTGCCGCAAGTATCTGCCGACCGCCGACTAATCGAACGGAGTGAGCGCAGAATGGCCGAGCATATCATCGGGCCGGTGGCGGAATTCCCGGCGGGGACGCACCGCGTGGTGAAGGTGCGGAATCTGGAGGTCGGGGTTTTTAACGTCGGTGGCGAGTTCTACGCGCTGCCGAATATCTGCACGCACCAGTTCGGGCCGCTCTGCGCGGGGCCGGTCGGCGGCACGACCGCCTGCGACGCCGCGACCGATTGGCGGTCCACCTGGGTGCGCGAGGGGGAGATCCTGACCTGCCCCTGGCACGGCCTGGAGTTCGACATTACGACCGGGAAGTGCCTCGCCAATCCGCGCGTCCGCGTCCGCCAGTACGTGGTCGCGGTCGAGGACGGCGTGGTCAAACTTAACCTGTGAGTGGGCGGAGGCCACCGGCGGGCGCGACCATTCGCGCCGCCAGCGCCGCCGATTATCCGGCGCTCTACGCGGCGGCGGCGTTCTGTAGCCCCACCGCGCGGGAGTGCTTGCCGGATGCTGCCACGTTCGCCACGCTCGCGGAAGAGGTGCCGACGCTGGTAGCCGTGATCGCCGATGGGATCGTCGGCTACCTCCTCGCCAGCCCGCTCGCCTACGATGCGGATGCGCCCATGAGCCTCTGGCTCGAGGCCGTGGCCGTCGTGCCGGATTGGCGACGACGTGGCCTCGCGACCGCCCTCTGCGCCGCGCATGCCTCCGCCTCTCGTGCCCTCGGGGTGCGCGCCCTCCTTGCCAGTTCGTCTATTGATCCTGCATTGGCCGCACTCCTGGCGTGCGTCGGCTTCGTCGTTCATCGCGACGGTGTGCTCCTCTGGCGGTTGCAGGAGTCGTGAGCAGGTTCGCCATCGGCGTGGTGCCTGTCAGAAGAGCACCATGCCATTATCTGAACCCGCTCACGACCCACGTCACGACTCGTCTCTTACCAGAGCATCCCCCGCAGATCGATCAGCCCCTCGCGCGGCCACTCCTCGAAGGTGCGCCGTGCGGGCAGGATCAGCGTGGGGCCGTTGTACTCGATCCAGACGTCGCCCTCGGCCTCCTGCTCGCGCACCGGCTGCACGATGCGCCGCCAGCCGACGCTCGCGTAGAAGCCGACCACCGTCTCGCGGCATTCGAGGAAGCCGAAGTCGACCGGACACGTCTCGCGCAAGATCGTCCGCAACTCGGCCATCAGGCGTCGCCCGAGGCCGCGCCCCTGGTAGTCTGGATGTGTGGCGACCTCCCCCACCCCCGCGACCAAGATCTCCGCTGCGCCGACCCCGATCGCGCGTTGCTCGAAATCGAGGTGGGCGACGATTACCCCGCTCGGTGTCTCCAGCCAGAGGCGGTGATCGGGACGTGCAAAGTAGTACGAGGCGGCGCTGAAGATCGTGGCGGACCGTGGAAACGCCGCCACCAGTAGCTGCCTGATCGCAGCATCTTGCGCGTCGGTGAGATCGCGCTCGGCGACGAGCCGACAGCGCAGCGCGTTCGTCTCCACCAACCCTGTTGTCATCCGTCCTCGCACTCCTTATCAATCATGGATCACCGCTCGAGCCTTATCCGGCGATGTACCCGATCGCGGTAGCCGACAATTGTGGTAGGCCCTCGTGCAGCGTTGCCGCGTTCACGCCATATGATCAGTTATCGCTGATAGCTGAAACCACTTCTCGACCAGCGTTGCCAGCGCCTCGACACCGACCGTCCCGTCGATTCGCAGCCCCCGAAGCCGACGTTCCTGGGCCTGGCGTTCTACCGTATCGGCAAATCCGATGTCACGCCGCATCCAGCTCTCGAAAGCTTGCGCGGGATCGTCGCACTGGCGGAGGATGTCGTGGATCCAAAGCCTGCGCGTAGTGGTCGCGCTGGAAGGCGGCGGTCGGCACCAGCTACACCGCCCTCTGCGGTGCGGTCAGCAGCGGCGCGACGAGTTCCGGCAGCAATGCCTTTCCCTCCACGAGCAGCGGTGTATCGTCGGGGTAGGCGCGCAGATCATCCAGGATCAATGGGGATTCTTCGCGGTAGAAGGCCAACTCCTCGCAGATCTGCGCCGCGACCGGGCGTGTCCAGAGGTCATTCTACGAGGAGTTCGTCAGCTTGTGCATCAGCGGATGCGACGACGCTGTTAACCATCGCTGATGCGTGTCGAGTGCCTTATCGCAGCGGTAGGGCGCGAATCCATACTTGTTGCCGAGGAGCGTGGCGAGGGTGCTCTTCCCGCCACAGAGCGAGCCGCCGATCCAGAGGATGCGGCGCTGCGACCCACGCTGTTCTTCCCGAAATTCGTCTGAACTCATCATTGAGCCGATCCGCGCTCCCCCGTCTCGTTATCCCTTCATGTTACATAGCACACGTTGGCGCAACAGCGTAGTCCTGGCGAACCTTGGTATAAGGGTTTCAGTCCTATCCCGTTGGCGCATCGCGCTTCCCCGACGATACAACGTGCGCCGCACTCGTGCTACAGTCCGGGCGTACAGTTCTCCCGGACCAGCGGACCAGTGATGCCTCAATGTGGGGATGCCCGCCGAGGTGCAGGAGGAATTGTCCATGATCAGCGACGCCGATCAGTGGCTCGACCGCTTCTTCGAGTCGTACTATCGCCGCCGTCCGGTGGACGCCACTTTCATCGGCGTCCACGGCCACGACAAATGGCTCCCCGATCATTCGCCTGCGGGAAGCGCCGCGCTCGTGGCGGAAATGGGGGCGTTGCTGGCCGATTGTCCGCAGCCACCCGATGGTGCGGCGGGAGCAACGAGCGTGGCTGAACTCGATTGCGCGCTCGCCGCCGATTTCCTGACGATCCAACTCGCCGAGTGGGAGAGCGGGCACTTCTGGCGCGGCAATCCCTCGCTCTACGCCGGGGAGGCGATCTTCGGCGCGTTGAGCCTCTTCCTGCGCGAGTATGCGCCGCTCGCCGAGCGGGCACGGGCGGCGGTCGCGCGGCTGGCGGCGATCCCGGCGTTTCTCGCCACGGCGCGCGAGCAGATCGCGGACGCCCCGCTCGCCTGGACCGAGCGGGCGATTGCGGAATGTGGCGGCGCGCTCGCCTTCCTCGGGCCGGGACTGGACAGGCTGATCCTCGACTACGGGCTTACCACGCCCGGCCTGCGCGCGGCGGGGGACGAGGCGGCGCGCGCCTACGAGTCGTTCCGCGCCTGGTTGCGCGACGATCTCGCGGCGCGACCGCGCGAGTCGGTCGCCGTGGGTGCGAAGTTCTTCGATCTCCTGCTGCGGCGCGGTCACCACGTCGCGCGCGACGGCGCGGCGGTGGCGGCGTGGGCGCGCGCGATCTTCGATGAGGCCGAGGCGCGACTGACCCGCGACGCGGCACAGTTCGGCGTGGCGGCGGGCGATTGGCGCGCGGCATTGGCACAGCTGACGGAGCACCACCCTACGATCGCCGGCTATCTCGACCGCTACCGCGAGACCTGGGCGGCGGTGCGCGAGGCGGCGCTGGCCCACGACCTCGTCACCTGGCCGGACTTTCCGATCGCCTACGAGCCCTTCCCGGCCTGGGCGCGCGGCGCGCAGCCGAGCTTGTATTTCCTCCCCTACCGCGCCCCCGGTCCCTGTGATCTGCCGCGCGTGCCGATCCATCGCTACCTCGTCACGCCGATCGAGGCGACGCTGCCCGCCGACGAGCAGGAGCGCCGCCTGCGCGCCGCCAACGACGCGACGATCAAGACGAACCACGTCATCCATCACGGCGGGCTGGGGCACCACGTTCAGAACTGGCACGCAACGCGCGCCGCCTCGCGGATCGGACGGATCGCGGCGGTCGATTGCGCCTCGCGGATCGCCTTCTTCGGGGCCGGGACGATGGCGGAGGGGTGGGCCTGCTACGCCACCGGACTGATGGACGAGATCGGTTTCCTGACCCCGCTGGAGCGATTCGCGGAGGTCTATGCACGCCTGCGGATGGCCGCGCGCGCGATCTGCGACGTCGGCATCCATGACGGCTCGCTGAGCCTCAACGAGGCGGCGGCGTTCTACCACGAGCGGGCGGGGATGGCCGCGCCCGCCGCGCGTGCGGAGGCGGTCAAGAACTCGATGTTCCCCGGCACGGCGGCGATGTACCTGTTGGGAACCGAGGGCATCCACGACCTCCGGGCGGCGGTCACCGCGCGCGAGGGTGTCGCCTTTCGCTCGCGCGACTTCCACGACCGTTTCCTGGCCCACGGTTCGCTGCCGGTGCCGATCATCGCGCGCTCGCTGCTCGACGGGGCGTTCGGCGGGGAGGCGGGCCGCGCGCGCGAGTGAGCCGTGCTGCGCGCCGCTATCGCGCGCGTGGGGACAGGGATTGCCACCGAATGACCTGTGGTTTCAACGCCCCGCCGCGTCGGGGAGTGTTGCCGCCGCCTGCTGCGGCTCTGGCGTGCGGCGGATCTCGCGCGGCAGGAGGAGGACCAACAGTGCGCTGAGCGGCAGGATGATCGCATTGGCGAAGAACGGTGCCGAAGGTCCGATGTGATCGTAGACCCAGCCGCCCAACAGCGGCCCGATCGTCGCGCCGGTCCCGACCGCAAAGCTGTAGAGGCCGTAGGCGGTGCCGCGCTGCGCGCCGCCGGTGAGGTCGGCCACCAGCGCCCCCTCCGCCGGGAGGGCCGCCGAGATGCAGATCGCTTCGAGCACCCAAAACGCGCCGAGCAAGGTGAGGTGTGGGAGGAAGGGGAAGATCAGGGCAACCAGCCCCGCCAGCGCCAACCCCGCCACGATCAGCCGCTTGCGCCCGACCCGGTCGCTGAGTCGCCCGAGCAGCGCGGGGGCGATCCCGTAGGCGAAGCCGGCGGGGGTGAAGGTGAGGAGGATGCCGATCAGGCTGACCGTGAAGTGCCCCTGGATGTACAGCGTCAGGATCGGCTGCGTAACCCCGTTGGCGAGGGACGTGCCGAGGCAGATCAGCAGGAGCGGCACGAGCGCGCGCAGGCTGGCGCGCGGCGTGTTCCCGATCGGGATGGCCGACGGCGCTGCGCGGGCACGACGCGGCGCTTCGCGGAGCCGCCGACCCGCCCGCACGAACATGATCAGCGTCGCGACGGCGTAGAAGCAAAAGGCGAGTCGCCAGCCGGCGACGATGCCATGCCCGAGCCGCTCCGCCATCAGCAGGAGCGGGAAGCCGACCCCGCCGCCGATGAACGCCCCCAGGTTGATCATGCTCTGGAAGCGTCCTACCGCCGCGCCGCGCCCATCGGCGGGGATCAGATCGGCCAGCAGCGCATAGGCTGGGATCAGCAAGAACGCGGAACCGGTCCCCTCCACGATGCGCGCCAGGAAAAGAATATTGACGCGCGCCGATACCGCATAGAGCGCCCAGGCGACGACGAAGCAGGCGAGCCCGATCAGGATGAAGGGCCGTCGTCCGTAACGATCCGCCCCGCGACCGACGAGCGGGCGCGCGAGGATCGGCACCAGCGCGAAGACGGCGAAGAGTTCGCCGATCTCGGTCGCCGACGCGCCGAGCGCCTGCGAATAGAGGGGGAGGAAGAAGAGGAAGAGGCCGACCGGGCAAGAGGCGATGAACGCCGCCTCGTAGAGCGTCTGCAAGGTATGGGGTGTGGTGGCCTCGCCAGTTGGTCCGCCGCCGCGCACCGACCACCGCCTCAGGCCCGCCGCCATCGCTCCTCGTCCGCGCATCGTCGCCGCTCGTTCGCCCAATGATAGCCCATCGCCGTACGTGACGACGTAGTCAGTGGGCGGTGGTCAGTAGCCGGAAGTGGATCGCGACGACCGCAGGGGAATGGGCCTTGCAAAGGGTGGGAGGGCGCGAGCGCGCGGATGAGGGAGATGGGGAGGCCGGAATGGCAACACGAGCGGGACGACAGCGCGATCCGCGCGACTATGGCTATCCGCACGACGACCGCGCGGCGCTGGTCGAGCGGGCGCGGATCGTGACGGAGCGGCTGGTGGCCCGCCACGGCCACGCGCGCTTCTCCGACAAAGACCCGCTCAGCATGCTGGTCGACATCCTCCTCTCCCATCGCACGCGCAACGAGCAGACCTACGCCGGGTACAAGGCGCTGCTGGCCCGTTTCGGCGATTGGGCGGGGGTGCGCGACGCGCCGACCGAGGAAGTGGAGGCGGCGATCGCGATGGTCAACTGGCCGGAGCTGAAGGCCCCGCGTCTCCAGGCGATCCTGCGCCAGATCACCGCCGAGCGCGGCGAACTCTCCCTCGATTTCCTCTGCGATCTCTCGGCTGAGGAAGGATCGGCGTGGCTGGGGCGGCTCGCCGGGGTAGGGCCGAAGACGATCGCCTGCGTCCTCCTCTTCACCTGCCGCAAGCCGATCCTGCCGGTCGATACGCACGTCCACCGGGTCTCGATCCGCCTCGGCCTGATCGGCGCGAAGGTCACCGCCGAGGCGGCGCACACGCTACTCGGCGCGCTCCTGCCCGACGATCCGCAGGCGATCTACGATTACCACCGCGCCCTCCTCAAGCACGGTCAGAACCCCTGCGTCTATGGCGTGCCGCGCTGCGCGCAGTGCCCGCTGCAAGACCTCTGCGACTACTACGTCACGCGGCACCGCCCGCCCGCCCCGCGCGTTATAGCTGCTGACGATGATGCGCGCAGCGGATAGGGTATCATCCATGCAGCCGAACGGCGTGCCCGAACGGCGAGCGGCGTGGCTGATGAAGAGGGAGAGCTGTGGCGGTCGATCGGTGGCGTACCACGCCCGCAACGGGGGCCAAACCCGCCGCCGAATCCTCGCGCTCGGTGTTGCCGCCCTGGGCCACACCAACCCTGCTCGATCGACTGATCGCGGGCGGCGCGCTGCTCCTCTGCGCCGTGCTGACCTTCGCGGTCTACGGTGCCGCGCTGCGCTTCGCCTTCACCTTCGATGATCCGCTCGATCTGCCGCGCGCCGAGGGGCGTTCGGCCTGGTCGATCTTCACCTCGTCGGCGGGCTACGCCTATTATCGCCCGATTCCCTTCGTCGTCTGGAAAGGGCTGCGGGCGATCCAGGGCTCGTACAACGAGGCGACGCTACACGGCCTCACCCTCGTCTGCCACCTCCTCGCCGCCTGGTTCCTCGCCCTGTTGTTGCGCCGCCTGACCGGGAATTGGTGGGGGATCGTCGCGTCGATCCTCTTCATCACGTACCCGTTCAGCTATCAAGCCGCGTTCGGGGCGCATACCCTCTTCCACCCGCTGATGACCGCCGCGCTCCTGCTGGCGCTGCTCCTCTACTGCGCCGCGCGCGACCACCGTGGCGGGGGCACCCTCCCCCTCTGGGCGGGGGCGATCGGCGCGGCGGTCGTCGGGCTGTGGACGCACGAGAGCGGCGTCGTCATCCTGCCGCTCGTGCTCGGCCTGGAACTCTTCCTCGGCCTGCGCGCGCGCCCCTTTGTGCCGGTGGCGGCGGCGCGGCGCGTCCTCCCCTTTGGCGTCGTGACCGCGCTTTTCCTGCTGACCTGGGCGACCGTGCCGAAGTTCGCGCGCCCCGATCCGTGGTCGCCCGCCTCGCTCGGCGCGAACGCCCGTTTCTTCCTCGAAGGGGCGATCTGGCCGGTCGCGGCGCAATTGAATCGGCTTGGCGGCCAGTTCGGCTTCGATCCAGCGGGGGCGCTCTGGCCGACGATCGTGCTGACGCTGCTCGTGCTGATCACCCTCTACGTCGTCGGGCGGCGTCCGTGGGTGCCGACCCTCGCCCTCGCGGGGACGGCGATCATCCTCTTCCCGGCCTGGTTGGTGCTGACCTGGGTCTACGTCGAGGACGCGCCGCGCCTCCTTTACCCGGCGGCCCCGGCGATCGCCGCGCTCTGGGGCCTGCTCCCCTCGTTACGTTTCCCGAACCGCGCGTTCACCTGGGCCTGGCGGAGTATCTCGCTCCTCCTCCTGCTGGCCGTGACGGTGCAAAGCCTGAACTTCATCGGCGTGCGGCGGGACATGTGGGCCGAGGGAACGACCCTGATTCACGGCGTCGCCGATACCGCTGTCGCCTGGGGGGATCGTCCGCTCCTCTTCCTCAACGTCCCCGCCTGGTTCGCGCCGAAGAATCCCGAGTATCCTGTCGGACATGTCGGGTTGACCGCGCTTCCCGGCTACGTGGGCCTGGGGCGCTCGATCTACATCCATCGCGGCATCCAGCCGCCGCTCGAATCGCGCGGCTTCTACCCCGATGTGAACGGCTGGAAGTACGATTTCAACACGCACGGCGGCCCCGCCACCCTCGACGAGTTCGCGGCGCTCATCCGACAGGTCGACGCGGTCTACGCCGTGGAGATGCGCCCGGAGGGGGCGCGGCTCCGCCAGCTCGGCACGCTGATCCCGAACGGGGCCGACCCGCAGGCGACCGGCCCGCGCTGGGGCGGGACGATCGCCCTGCGGACCGCCGCGCTCACCTTCGCGCCGAGCGGCTTGCAGTCCGACATCACCTGGGACATCCTCGCGCCGCCACCCGGCGATGTGCTGCCGGTCCTCCGGGTGCGCGACGCCAGCGGCGCGATCGTCGCCGAGCGGCGCGAGTATCCGCTCGGCGGGATCGCCGCGCCGCGCCTCTGGCAGGCCGGGGATCGTGTGCGGGATATCGCGATTATCGCCCTCCCCGCCGATCTCCCCGTCGGGTTCTTCACGATCTGGGTCTCCTGGGAAGAAAAGACGACCAGGGTGTTCCTCGGCGGGGTCGATGGCGCGGGTGTGCCCCTCCCGGCGGAGGGGGCGCTGGTGGGGCAATTCGCCTTACCGTAGCGAAAAAATGGCGCGATGTCCGATTAAGCACCGAACACGCGGCTAACCTATTGCGGAATGCGACACGGTATGGTACGGTAACGACCGGATTAGTTGAACTTGCGCGCACGCAACCGCTTGGCGGACTCTCCTCCGCCTTGCTCGAATCGTTCCGCAACGCCGCTATTCCGGATAGATATTCGGATACCATGTATCTCTCGAAAGGGTGCGGAGTTGAGCTTTCAGGACAAGACCCTCGTCTGCCGTGATTGTAACCAGGATTTCGTGTGGACCGCCGGTGAGCAGGAGTTCTACGAGCAGCGCGGGCTGACCAACCAGCCGGGGCGCTGCCCGGACTGCCGCCGCGCGCGCAAGGCGCAGCAGGGTGGCGGCGGCAGCAGCTACTCCAGCGGCGGCGGCGGCTACAGCGCCGGCGGCGGCTACGACCGCCCGCAGCGCCAGATGTTCGCGGCGGTGTGCAGCGAGTGTGGCAAGGAGACCCAGGTCCCCTTCCAGCCGCGTGGCGACAAGCCGGTGTACTGCTCCGACTGCTTCGCGTCGCGCCGCCAGCCGGCGAGCTACGGCGGCGACAGCTACGGCGGCGGTCGCTACTAAGTCCCGCGAGGGCGTCCTGCTATAACGCGAGATCGCACTCTTTCGGGCATAAAGCGCGGGTTCGGTGGGAAGAGCACCGCGCCCGCGCCTTTTTATTTCCTGTTCGTATCGCGGCCTTCGCGCTGTATGCTGGCGGATGGGAGACAAGGAGACGAGGCCGGACGAGGAGTCTCTCGCCCGGCCTCGCGCTTGTCCGATCGGAAACGGGCAGGCGTTACAGCGTCTGCTCCATCTGCTTCAGGCTGGCACCGCGCGCCTTGTTGAGCGTAGCGCGGTACCCCTCGATCAGCGCGTTCACATCCGAGTTGAAGAGGATAAAACGCGAGCCGCGATCCATCCAGAAGTCCACCAGTTCCGCATTGAAGAGGTGACCGCCCGCCGGGATGCCGCGCGCCTGCGCCGTATTGACGATGTGTTCGTAGGCCTCGATAAAGCGCGGATTGCGGAATTCATCGGGGATGCCGAGGGTGATCGAGAGATCGTTCGGCCCGATGAAGATGCCATCGATGCCGCCGACATCGAGGATCGCGTCCAGGTTATCGATCGCGGCCTGCGACTCGATGCCGATGATGATCACGCTGTCGGCGTTGCGACGGTCGAGATAGGCGCGCGTCGCCTCGTTCAGCTCGACCTTGCCATCGCGCACCTGATCGTGGAGGGCACCCTTCAGCGGACGGAGCCGCGCCGCCTGCACCACCGCGTGGACTTCCGCCGCGCTCTCGCAGTAGGGGACCAGCACCCCCTGGAAACCGGCGTCGAGCCCCTCGATCGTCTCGTGCGGGTGCGTATTCGGCACGCGGATGATCGGGCAGACCCCGGCGGCGGCGAAGGCGGCGGCGAGATCAGCCGCCTCGGAGCGATTGGTCGGCGAGTGCTCGGTGTCCACGATGACGTAATCGAGGCCGAGCCCGCCGAAGATCCGCGCCCAGCGCGGGTTACGGATCATCGAGGTCATCGTCCCGAAGATCCGCTCATTGCCATGCATCGCCTGGCGTAGCGCCGTGCCGTCCATGTTGCGATCCCTCCCTCCCTATCTCATCAGTTCGCCGCTCTGGCGCTCCCTTGTTGTGCTGCCTGCTCGCCTCTCAGCCCGCAGGCTCCGCAGTCCCGCAGCGATGACGCCCCGACGCCGAGTATGCCACAAAGTTGCATTCCTAGTAGGTCGCGGTCAAGCGCCCACCGGTATCGCGAGATGTCGCCGAGCGGTCTTCGCGCTCGTGGAACGGCCGACCCTGCTCTGAATTGAGCACGTCCTACGGTGAGAATGTGCGCGGTCGGGTGCTCGATCTGCGCGGCAGACGCCCGCAATTGTGGCTTTCTGCAACTCGGCCCTGTCGATCGAGTGGTTGCGGGGTTGGTTGGAGCGTGTTGAAGCGCGGTGCATTCCGTGATCTTCGACGAGGTGTGGGCTGTGTGGGCGCCGCTGGCGGCCTGGTAGCTCCGCGAGAGGCGCGATCTCCCGCTGCCACGGGAAGCTTGCGCATCGCTACTATTTAGTGTTACTATGTACTAGTAGTTAGTGGCGCTGAGTAGCTGAGGGAGGGGGCGTGGGCAAGCAGATGACGGAGATGCTCAAGGGCACGTTGGAGGGCATCGTCCTGGCGATCCTGTCCGTGCAGCCAGCATATGGCTACGAGATCACGGCACGACTGCGGGAGCAGGGCTTCTCCGACATCGTCGAAGGCACCGTCTACGCGCTGCTGGTCAGGGTCGAGCAGCGAGGCTTCGTCGATGTGGAGAAGGTTCCGTCCGACAAGGGGCCGCCGCGCAAGGTATATGCGCTCAACGCGCAGGGACGGGACTATCTCGAAGAGTTCTGGAGGGCGTGGAGCTTCCTCGCGGAACGGATCGAACAGCTCCACGAAGGAGGTAAGCGGTCATGATCGCAGGATTGATCGGAGACAAGAAGCGCTATCGCCAGTACAAGGCGCGCACGCAGCAGCTTCCCGCCGACTACCACACGGCGATCGACGCGTTCGAGCAGTACTTGAGCTACTTCGGGCCGGGCAAGGCGGACAGCCTGCTGAAGATGCTCGAGGATCTCGCCGACCTCTTCGAAGAGAGCGCGGCGAACGGCACCGCGCTCCGAAGCGTCGTCGGGGAGGATCCGGTGGAGTTCGCCGAGGCGTTTCTGCGGAACTACCCGGAGGGGCAGTGGATCAGTAAGGAGCGCGAGCGGCTGACCGACGCCATCAATCGTGTCGCGGGCAACGAGTCGTGACGCACGAGAGAACGGCCCGCCGCTCCCGATCCACATGTAGCTTTGGAGAAAGTGAAGCCATGACCAGCAAACAATCCGCCTGGACCGGCATGGTGCCGGTCGATGACACCGCATTGGCCGTGACCGACACCGGCGGGCCTGGCCGAGCCGTGGTCTACCTCAACGGCTCGTACGCCGACCAGTCGCACTGGCGGCGCGTCATCGCCGAACTCGGCAGCACCTACCGGCACATCACCTATGACGAGCGCGCCCGTGGCAAATCGAAGCGCTCGGCGGACTATTCGTTCGAGGCATGCATCCGGGATTTGGATGCCGTCCTCAAGGCAAGGAGCCTGGACCGGCCGATCCTGGTGGGCTGGTCCTACGGGGCTTATCTCGCGGTGCATTGGGCCGACCGGCAGCCGGATCGCGTCGGGGGGGTGGTGTGCGTGGACGGCGCTCTTCCGTACGGTCTAACCGGCGAGGCCTCACGAGAGCGGATCCGCAAGTTGTTCCGCCGGATGCGGTTGTTGCTCCCGCTCGCCAGCCGACTGGGCCTTGCCGCGCGGATGGCCGCCGACCAGCATGCCGAGATCAACATCGAGATCAATGAGATCGCCGCCGCCAGCGCGCCGGTCCTCGAACGCGTGACCTGCCCGGTGCGGTACATCCTGGCGACGGGTGACCACCTCGGCGCGGACCAAGGGGAGATGGCCCAGGTGCGGGCCACGCTCGATCCGGTCCTCGCCCGCAACCCGAACCTTCGGGTCAGCGCGCGGGTCGCGAGTAACCACAGCAAGATCCTGAGCAAGGACTTCCGTGCCGTCGCCGACGCGGTTCGCGAGCTCGCCGCCACCCGCGCCCACGCGGTCGTCTGAGCGGTGACGGCCCGCCGCGCTGCCTCGCGTTGTAGGGCGTGCGCCCTTCCCGGGTAGGCGACTCCCATCCTCGTCATCGGCTCTTCGACCGGGTATCGGTCGGAACCCGCGAGCCGATGACGAGGACGTGGATGTATTATCCCTGCTTCGTCTCCGACACCATCTTCACCGGCAGCCCATCGAAGAGGCCGGTCGCGCCGCGCGGCTTCCAGAGGGGCACCGCGACCGCCTGGACACCGCCCGGTGCATCGTCGAGAGTCAGTGCCTCGCCACGCTCGGCGGCGTCGAGCCCGCGCAACATAATCAGCATGTTGTGGAAGGTCTGCGCGATCGTGGCGAGCAGCGGTTCCCCGTAGCGGACCGCCTCGTAGAAGTTGAGGAATTCGTTGTAGTAGCCGTTGTCCCCCTCCTCCATCCGGTGTTCCTCGACCGTGCCATCGCTGCGATAGACGGTGACGATCTTGTTGCCGAGGGTCATCGTCCCCGCATCGCCATAGAGGCGCAGCTCGTTCGTCTCGGCGGGCGGGGCGATCTCCGGGTAGGAGGCGGTGTATCCTCCCACCGCGCCGCTGACGAAGCGGAGGCTCAGCGTGAGGTCGGAGGGGCCGCCATGCGTCGAGTTGGCGTCCTGTGTCTCGCCGTAGAGGCGCTGCACATCGCCGCAGAGGAGGCGTAACTGGGCGGTGTGGTGGACACCTCCGTCGAGGTGCGGCCCGCCGCGATAGCCCGGATCGTGCCGCCACGGCGTGCTCGAAAACTTGCCCGGCACCGGCACGAGGCGCGAGACGTTCCGCCAGGAGGCCAGGTGGACCCGCCCGATCGCGCCCGCATCGAGGAGGGCGCGCGCCTGTCGCAGATCGTCGCGATAGAACATGTTCTCCGCGATCAAGATCGTGCGCTCGGGGAACTCCGCTTCCAGCGCCACGAAACGCCGCCCCTCGGCCTCGTCCACGCCCGCAGGCTTCTCGCAGATGACATCCTTGCCCGCCTCCAACGCGGCCCGCGTGACGCCATAGTTGAGCGGGATCGGCAGGGAGATCAGCACCGCGTCCACGTCGTCGCGGCGCAGCAGATCGTGGTAATCGCTGGAGTAATCGTCCATCGACGCGCCGCTATAGCTGGCGAAGTGTTCCGCCTTCGGGCGCGTGTGATTGGCGAAGGCCGCGATCGTGAAGCGCTCCGGCATCTGGCGCAGCGCGGGCCAGTGCAACTGCTCCACCGCGAGGCCGGTGCCGATCACCCCAAGGCGGATCGGCTGGCCCTTGTCGTCGTTCATCGTCCGTCCTTTGCTCCTTGAGGCACGCTCAGCGCGTGACTTGTCCCAATTCCGCGCGCACCGCCCCGTTCATCAGGCCGAGTTCGTTGTTGATGCTGACGAAGCGGAAGCCCTGGCTCAGGCGACGATTCGCCCCCGCCGCGCTGCCGACGTGGATGCCCGCGATCTTGCCCGCCTCCCGGCAGGCGGCGACGACCGTCTTCATCGCCTCCTCGACCGCGTCCATCAGCAGCGGCCCGGTGTCGCTGATCGCCTCGCCGCCGTGCGAGATCGTCATGTCGCTCGGGCCGACGTAGCAGCCATCGACCCCCTCGGTCGCCACGATCGCGCGGACGTTGCGGACCGCCTCGACCGTCTCGATCATCACGAAGAGCGACGTCTCGGTGTTTGTCCCCTGGAAATACCCTTCGCCGCCGTAGATCGCCGCGCGAATCGGGCCGGAGCTGCGCGCGCCTAGCGGCGGGTACTTCGCCGCGCGCACCGCCGCCGCCGCCTCTGCGGGCGTGTTCACGAGCGGCACGACGATCCCGTAGGCCCCGAGATCGAGCGCGCGGTTGATCGACATGAAATCGTTGATCGGCACGCGGACGAACGGCGTCGTCCCGGTGGTGCTGATCGCCTGGAGGAGACTCGTCAGGTGGGCGAGGTCGGCCTCGCCGTGCTGCAGATCGACCATCGCCCAATCGAACCCCGCGTGGGCGACGATCTCCGCCGCGAGCGGGCTGACACTGCTGAGCATGATCCCGAGGGCCGGTTTCCCCTCGCTCAGAGTACGCTTCGTCCCGTTTGGTCGCATCGGTCCTTCCTCCCCTTTGCGGCGAATCGTCGCCGCCAACCGAGGCACGATACCACCCCGGCGGGCGCTGTCAATGCCCTGATCAGTGTTCTGGTCGGATCGATGCGCTCGCCGTACCGCCGTAGCCCCTTGATACATCCTTGCGTAGATCGTACTAGAATAAGTTCAGGGTGTGATGGATCGCGAGCGAAAGGAATCGGCATGAGCGGTGTTATCGGCGGCTTGTTCGGCGGCGGGGTCTTCCTGATCGTGATCCTCCTCCTCCTGATCCTGCCGTCGTTGCGGATCTGTAGCGAATGGGAACGGAAGGTGGTGCTGCGCCTCGGGCGCTTCGCCGGGGTGCGCGGGCCGGGCGTCTTCCTGCTGATCCCCTGGATCGAGCGGACGCCGTACACGATCGATATGCGCGTGGCGACGAGCAGTTTCACCGCCGAGCAGACGCTGACGCGCGACAATGTGCCGGTCAATGTCGACACGATCCTCTTCTGGCGGGTGATCGATCCGGCGCGCGCGGTGTTGGAGGTCAATAACTACAATTTGGCGGTGCAGGGGGCGGCGCAGACCGCCCTGCGCGACATCATCGGGCGCAGCGATCTGAGCCAGGTGCTGTCCGGTCGCGCCGAGCTCGATGCCGCGATGACGCAGACGCTCGACCATCAGACCGAGCCGTGGGGAGTGAAGGTCGAATCGGTGCGGATGCGCGACATCAAGATCCCCGATATTCTGCAAGATGCGATGAGCCGCGTGGCCCAGGCGGAGCGCGAGAAGCAGGCTCGCGTCGTCCTCGGCGAGAGCGAGGTGCTGGTCGCCCAGCGCTTCGCCGATGCCGGGAAGCTGTATGAAGATAATCCGATGGCACTCCACCTGCGCGGGATGAATATGCTCTACGAGGTGATGAAAGCGGGCGGGACGAGCACCGTGATCGTGCCGTCCAGTGCCGTCGAGAGTATGGGGCTCGGGGGGGCGAGCGGGATCACCGCCCTGGCGCGCGAGGCGGCAAAGGCCGCCGAGGTCGCGAGCAATGCGGGCAACGGGGCGACCATGTCGCCCCCGGCTGCGCCGCCGGTCGTTATCCCACCGACGCCCCCGACTTTCTTCCCCGGCCTGCCACCGCGCGAATAGCCGACGATCTACGGCTGGAAACGGCCCCGGCGGTACAAGACCGCCGGGGCCGTTTCGTTGTTGCGCGGAGCCGGTTGTTAGAAACCGACCGCGCAGCCGTCCGCGCGCGGCTCGCTCCCGGCGACGTAGGTGCCGTTCGGCAGGCGGCGGATGATTTGCCCCTTGCCGAACGCGCCGCCGGTGTGCAGCACGTTGATCCCGTGTCCGCGCGCCGCAAGGCCGTTGATGATGTTGTTCGACACCCCCTGCTCAAACGAGACCTCGCGCCCGCGCTGCCACTGCCAGCGCGGGGCGTCGAGGCTGGCCTGCGGATTCATGCCGTAATCGACCTGATTGACGACCATCTGCAAATGCCCCTGCGGCTGCATGAAGCCGCCCATCACCCCGAACGGGCCGATCGCCGTCCCTCCCTGGGTCAGGAAGGAGGGGATGATCGTGTGGTAGGGGCGCTTGCCGGGGGCGATCAGGTTCAGGTGGCCCGGTTCGAGGACGAAGCCCGCGCCGCGATTCTGGAGCGAGATCCCGGTGCCGGGCACCACGATCCCGCTGCCGAAACCGGCGTAATTCGACTGGATCATCGAGATCATCATGCCGTCGCCGTCGGCGGCGCAGAGGTAGACGGTGCCGCCACGCGGCGGCACGCCCGCGACCGGATCGAGCGCGCGGTCGCCGATCAGTTCGCGGCGCTCGGCGGCGTACGCCTTGTCGAGCAGGCCGCGCGTCGGCACGTCGGCGTGCTCGGGATCGGCGACGTACTTCAAGGCGTCGGCGAAGCCGAGCTTCATCGCCTCGATTTGCAGGTGGTAACTCTCGACCGACTCGCGCGGGTGCCGCCCGAGTTCGAACCCTTCCAGGATGTTCAGCGCGGTCAGCGCGGCGATCCCCTGTCCGTTCGGCGGGATCTCCCAGACCTCGTAGCCGCGATAGGAGGTGTTGATCGGCTCGACCCAGGTGCTGGTGTGCGCGGCTAGATCCTCGCGCGTGATGTAGCCACCGGTCCGCGCCGCGAAGTCGGCGATCTTCCCGGCCAGCTCGCCCCGATAGAAATCCTCGGCGTTCGTCTCGGCGATCCGGCGCAGGGTCCTGGCGTGGCCCGGTGAGGCCCACATATTGCCCGCACGCGGTGCCTTGCCGCCCGGCGTGAAGGTCTCGAACCAGCCCGCGAATTCCGGGCCGATGTTCTTCTCGCCGTACAAGCGCGCGGCCCCCTGCCAAGCTCCCGCCGTGACCGGCGCGACCGGGAAACCCCCTTCGGCGTAGGAGATCGCGCGCTCGAAGAGCTTCTCGAACGGCAACTTGCCGAAGCGCGCGTGGAGATCGCGCCAGGCTGCGGGCGCGCCCGGCACCGTCACCGGCAGCCAGCCATGCGAAGGGACCGTCTTGTGGCCCTGCCCGGCAAAAAGCTCGGGCGTGTGCGTCAGCGGCGCGCGCCCCGAACCGTTAATCCCGTGCAGTTTGCCGCCGTCCCAGACGAGCGCGAAGGCATCCGAGCCGATGCCGTTCGAGCACGGCTCGATCACCGTGAGGGTGATCGCGGTGGCGAGCGCGGCATCGACCGCGTTGCCACCCTGTTGCAGCATCCGGAGCCCCGCCTGCGCCGCGAGGGGCTCGCTCGCCGCCACCACCCCGCGCGCGGCCACGATCGGCATCCGGCGCGAAGGATAGGGATAGTGCTCCTGGCTCAGCATCTCCCGTGTAGCACCTGTCATCGGTCCTCCTGTGGCATCTTCGATCAGCCGCCGTGTGGCGGCGTGTTGCCCGTGACTATACCAGCGCCATCGAGGGGCGGCAAAAGCCGCCGCTGTCGCCTGCGGAAGGCGTTGAGCGCGTTGCCGAGCAGGAGGATGTGCGCCAGCAGGTAGAGCCAGGTGGTGAGGAGGAAGATGAAGCTGACGGTCGCGCCGCCGGTGGACGTGGGGCGGAAGCGGAGATAGAGCGGGAAGAGTTGGAGCGCCCCGACGAAGAGGGTTGCGGCCAGGGCCGCGCCGAGCCAGGTGTCGCGCGGGCGTAGACCCGCGTCGGGGATCACCCAATAGAGCGCCCAGAGGAGGATGAAGGCGAGGACGTAGCCGACCAGGCTCGTCGCCAGTTGCACCGAGAAGTCGCGTGCCCGCACACCGATCCCGACGAAATTGGCGACCTCGCCGCCCAGCCAGGTCGCCACGCTGGAGATCAGCACCGTCGCCACGAGCAGCGCCGAGAGGGCGAGGATCAGTAGCAGGCCGACGCCCCGGAGACGCAGCGTCCGTTGACGCGGGATCCCGTAGTGCTGGAAGAAGGCGTGTCCGATCGATTCGAGCAGGGTGGTGCTGAACCACACGAGGAGCGGGAAGGTGATGAGGCCGACCACGCCAGCGTTCTGCCCCACGGCGGAGAGGTCTTCGAGCTGCCCCTGCCAGGTGGTCGGGAAGACGCGCAGCAGGATGTTCAGTACGTCCCGCGAATAGGTGGTATTGCGGAGGAGGATCGCGACGAGGGTGGTGACGACGCTGAACAGGGGGAAGAGGTTGATCAGGAGGCGGAAGGCGATCCCCGCCGCCAGATCGGTCGCCACTTGCTCGATCCAGTAGTAGTGGTACAGGAAGTCGGCCAACCGGCGTGCGCTCAGCCACGCGCGCAGCCGCCCGCGTACGCCACCCTGCGCCGCCGCTGGTACGGCGGCGTTCGCACTATGCGGCACTTTGCTGACCGGTTGTCGCATCATCGTCCCTCTCGCTTGCTGTGTCGTGTCCGGCTGTTCGTCGGTCTCATTGCATAGCGGGGTACACTTTGAATGTGGACCATGTTCGTGCCCCACTTGTGTTGACTGTAACGTACGGAGCAGCCCCATGCCCGCCCCGCCGCTCGTTTCCTTCGTGCAGCCGGAGCGCAGTATCTTGCCCGCCCTCGCGCTGATCCTGTCCGCCGACGCCCTCCTCGCCCGCTACGACTTCTCTCGGCTCGTCGAGGCGCTGTTGGACGAGCCGGCGCATCTCGCCACGGGTCTCTTGCTCTTGGCCGCGCTTCCCGCGCCGCGCTCGCGCCCGTTCGTGCTCGGCGCGGCCCTTGGCGCGATCGCGATCGACGCCGATCATGTGCCGGGTGAGTTCGGGTGGAACATCATCACCCGCGGCACCGGACGCCCGGTGACCCACTCGCTGGCGACCTGCGGGGCGCTGCTGCTGCTCTCCCGCGCGCTGCCTGAAACGGCCCGCGCCGCGACCGTGGGTGCGGCGTGCGGCGTGCTCGCGCACTTTGTCCGTGATCTTGGCACGGGCGGGTTGCCGCTCCTCTGGCCTGTCAGCAAGCGTCGCGTCCGCGTGCCCTATGGTGTCTATCTGGCGATCCTATTCGCTGCGGGCGGCAGGGCATGGTGGCGCGCGGTCGCGATGATGGCACGATCTGCCGAGCGGCGGGGGCTTGTGGTATAGCCCATGCGTGTCTGCCAGCGCGGTGGCGGCTGTGCGTCGCCGCGTACCTATCGCCGGTCATCCGGCACGTCGAGAGGACCAACATGACCGTACCGGCCCCGTTCGTCTTTCTTTTCGATGTCGATAACACGCTGCTCGACAACGATACGATGTCGCGCGATCTGCGGGCGTACCTGACTGAGACGTTCGGCGAGACGCGCCAGCAGCGCTACTGGGCGATCTTCGAGGAGTTGCGGTCGGAACTCGGCTACGCCGATTATCTCGGGACGCTCCAGCGTTACCGCGTGGAGAATCTGCGCGATCCGCACATGCTCGAGGCCTCCAACTACCTCGTCACCTATCCATTCGAGGCGCGCCTCTTCCCCGGCGCGCTCGATCTGCTGCGCGCGCTACGCCCGTACGGCCCGGTCGCGATCCTCTCCGATGGCGATGTGGTCTTCCAGCCGCGCAAGATCGCCCGCTCCGGCATCTGGGACGCGGTCGAGGGGAACGTCCTGATCTACATCCACAAGGAGGAGATGCTTGATGACGTGGCCGCGCGCTACCCGGCGACGCGCTACGTGATGGTGGACGACAAGGTGCATCTGCTGGCGAAGATGAAGGCGATCTGGGGCGAGCAGCTAATCACCGTTTTCGTGCGCCAGGGGCACTACGCCCACGACCAGCGCCTCCTCGACGCGAACCCGCCCGCCGACATCGCCATCGAGCGGATCGGCGATCTCCTGGATAACCGCGACTTCGCCACGCTGATCGGACGAAGTTAAGCGCCGCGTCGTGAGCGCGCTGAAGGGCAGCTATTTCGTAAACAGGGGTCCATATAACCGGTGCAACGGCTCCGCCTATCCGAGGAACATCCCGGCGATCACAATCCGTTAACCTCGCTCTGCTATGGTGACCCTGGCCCCGAGGCCGCGCCACGCCGCCGACGATCGTCGGCGGCGTGAGAAAGCAGGGGAGTGATGGCGCTGCTGACGATCAATACCGGTTCTTCGAGTCTGAAAGCGGCGGTCTACCGCGCCGGTACCGACGAGCGGTGCGAGGTATCTGTGCTCGTCGAGCGGATCGGGCACGAGGGCGCGCGGTTGCGGATCACCGATGCGAACGGCGCGACGCTCCTCGATGCGGCGCGCGATCTCCCCGATCACGCCGCCGCGCTCGATGCTTTCATCGGCTGGCTGCGCACGGAACGCCCCGAGCTGGACGTGACGGCGATCGGGCACCGGATCGTCCACGGCGGGGAAGCGCATCGCGAGCCGGAGCGCGTCACCGAGGCGTTGCTCGCCGACCTGCGCGCGCTGGTCCCGCTCGATCCCGATCACCTCCCGCAGGCGCTCGCGGCGGTCGCGGCGGTCGGGCGCGCTTACCCGAACGTGCCGCAGATCGCCTGCTTCGATACCGCCTTCCACCGCCGGATGCCGCCCGTCGCCCGTCGCTACGCCCTCCCGCGCGAGTACGAGGAGGCGGGGTTGCTCCGCTACGGCTTCCACGGCCTCTCCTACGAGTACATCATGGCGACGTTGCGCGCGGAGGACGCGGCGGCGGCGCGGGGGCGGATCGTGATCGCACACCTCGGCAGCGGGGCGAGCATGGCTGCGGTGCGCGATGGCGTGGGCCGGGAGACGACGATGGGCTTCAGCCCGACTGGTGGGCTGGTGATGGGGACGCGCACCGGCGACCTCGACCCCACGGTGCTCCTCTATCTGCTGACCGAGCGCGGCCTGGGCGTCGAAGCGGTGACCAATCTCGTCAACAAGCGCGGCGGGCTGCTCGGGGTCTCCGGCACGAGCGGCGACATGCGCGAGCTCCTCGACCGGGTCGCGGACGACCCGCGCGCCGCCGAGGCGGTCGAGCTCTTCTGCTACACCGCGAAGAAGTGGCTCGGCGCGCTCGTCGCCACGCTCGGTGGGCTCGATACGCTCGTCTTCACCGGCGGCATCGGCGAGCGCGCCGCGCCGATCCGCGCCGCCATCTGCGACGGCCTCGGCTTCCTCGGCATCACCCTCGATGCGGAGCGCAACGCCGCGCACGCCCCGTATATCGCCGTTGCCGACGCGCGGGTTGCCGTGCGCGTCCTGCCGACCGATGAGGCCCTGATGATCGCGCGCCACACCGCACAACTCGTCGCGCAAGGAGGATAGCCCGATGCGTTTTCGCTTCTCGACCCGCGTCTCCAGCGCCGTGCCCGCCGCCGAAGCGCCCGCGCCACCGACCGATCCCGTGAACGGGCCGTTGAGCGCTGCCGAACTCGCCCTGATGCAGCGTTACTGGCAGGCGGCGAATTACCTGACGATCGGGCAGATCTATCTCGGCGCGAATCCGTTGCTGCGCGAGCCCCTGCTCGCGGAGCACATCAAGCCCCGCCTGCTCGGCCACTGGGGCACATCCCCCGGCCTCTCGCTGATCTATGTCCATCTCAATCGCCTGATCCGTCGGCACGACCTCGACGCGATCTATCTCGCGGGGCCGGGGCATGGCGGCCCCGCGCTCCTGGCGAACGTCTATCTGGAAGGGACGTACACCGAGGTCTACCCCGCGATCACCCGCGACGAGGCGGGGCTATTGCGACTCTTCCGGCAGTTCTCCACGCCGGGCGGCGTGCCGAGCCACGTCAGTGTGCCGACGACGGGATCGATCCACGAGGGGGGCGAGCTCGGCTACGTGCTGACCCACGCCTTCGGCGCGGCATTCGACAACCCGGAGCTGATCGTCGCGGCGGTGGTGGGGGACGGTGAGGCGGAGACGGGGCCGCTGGAAGGGTCGTGGAAGAGCATCAGCTTCCTCAACCCGGTGCGCGATGGCGCGGTGCTGCCGATCCTGCACCTGAACGGCTATAAGATCGCCAACCCCACCGTCCTCGCGCGCAGCGGCGACGAGGAAGTGCGCGCGTTGCTGGAAGGGCACGGCTACACCGTCCACTTCGTGGAGGGGGAGGATCCGGCGCGCGTCCACCAGCAATTCGCGGCGACGCTGGATGCGTGCTACGACGCGATTCGCGCGATCCAGGCGGATGCCCGTGCGAACGGCGTGAGCGGGCGACCGCGCTGGCCGGTGATTGTCCTGCGGACGCCGAAGGGGTGGACCGGGCCGGTCGAGGTCGATGGCAAGCCGGTTGCCGGGACGTTCCGCGCCCATCAGGTGCCGCTGGACGAGGTCCGCACGAACCCCGCACACCTGGCGCAGCTGGAGGCCTGGCTGCGGAGCTACGCGCCGGAAACCCTGTTCGATCAGGGCGGCGCATTGCTGCCCGAACTCGCCGCCCTCGCGCCGACCGGCGCGCGGCGGATGGGGGCCAACCCGCACGCCAATGGCGGCACGGTCCTGGCCGATCTCGATCTCCCCGATTTTCACGACTACGCGGTCGCGGTCCCCCATCCGGGGACCGAGCATCAGGAATCGACCCGGCGCCTCGGAGAGCTGATGCGCGACATCTTCACGCGCAACAAGGAAGCGGCGAACTTCCGGCTCTTCTCGCCCGATGAGGCCAACTCCAACCGGCTCGGTTCGGTCTTCGAGGTGGAGAATCGCTGCTTTGTCGCGACGCGGCTCGATATCGACGATCATCTGTCCGCCGATGGGCGGGTCTTCGAGGTGCTGAGCGAGCATCTCTGCGAGGGGTGGCTGGAAGGGTATCTGCTGACCGGGCGGCACGGTCTCTTCGCCACTTACGAGGCGTTCGCGATGATCGCCGCCTCGATGATCGTGCAGCATACCAAATGGCTGGAGGAAGCGAGCAAGCTGGCGTGGCGCGCGCCGATCGCCTCGCTGAACGTCCTGCTGACCTCGACCGCCTGGCGCAACGACCATAACGGCTTCAGCCATCAGGGGCCGGGACTGCTCGACGTGATGCTCTCCAAGCACGGTAGCGTGGCACGGATCTACCTGCCGCCCGACGCCAATTGCCTCCTCTCGGTCGCGGACCACTGCTTCCGCAGTCGCAACTACGTGAACCTGATCGTGATCGACAAGCAGCCACAGTTGCAGTGGCTCGACATGGAGACGGCGATCGCGCACTGCACACACGGCGCATCGGTCTGGCACTGGGCGAGCAACGACGATGGCGCGACGCCGGATGTGGTCCTGGCCTCGGCGGGCGACATCCCGACATTGGAGATCGTGGCGGCGGCGCATTGGCTGCGGCGGCATGCGCCGGAATTGCGGGTGCGCGTCGTCAACGTCGTGGACCTGATGACCCTCTTCCCGCGCGAGTTCCACCCGCACGGTTTCGCTGAGGCCGATTTCGTCGCGCTCTTCACCGCCGATACCCCGGTCGTCTTCGCCTATCACGGCTATCAGCGCGCGATCCACGAGATCGTCCACGGGCGCCCGAACGCCGAGCGCTTCCATGTGCGCGGCTTCAACGAGCAGGGGACGACGACCACGCCGTTCGATATGGTGGTGCTGAACGACATGAGCCGCTTCCATCTCTGCATCAGCGCGTTGCAGCGCACGACGCGCCCCCCGGCGAATCGGGACGCGCTGATCGCGGAGTGCCAGCGGCGGATCGAGGAGGCGGTCGCTTACTCGCGCAAGTATCTGGAGGATCAGCCGGCGATCACCAACTGGGTCTGGACCGAGGCGTAGCGCGTCGGCGGCGGGCGGGGGTCGTTCCCCGCCCGCGTGGCGTCGTCAGTCGAGCGGCGCGGTCAGTCGCCGGGGCAGCGCCGCGAGACACCCCGCCGCGAGCGCCAGGATACCGATCGCGACACCGACCGCGCCGACGAAGGCCCGCGCATAGCCGCGCGCACTGGCGACCGTCAGCCCGGCGCTCAGCGGGCCAGCGGCGGCGTTCGTGTCGGCCAGGGTCGGGCGGCTGCAACTGGCGGGGATGTTGGTGGTATCCCGCTCGGCGGCGCGGGCGCGCGCACAGTCGCGGAAGTCGCCAAGCGCGGCCTCGCGCTCGCCCTGCATCAGCGTTGTCGCGGTCAACTCCTGCCGCAGTGTGGGGATCAAGTCGTCCGCCACGCCCGTCGCGCCGCGCGCGAGCAGCGTGAAGAAGATCAGGCCGATGATCGCCACGCCGAGCGCCCCGGCGATCTGTTGCACCGTCGTCAGCAGTCCCGAGGCTGAGCCGGCGTCGCGTCCCGGCAGATTGCCGAGGACGTAGCCGAGGAGGGGCGCGGAGACGCTGCCCGAGCCGAACCCTTGCAGGAAGACGCCGGGGATCAGCGCGAGCGCGGTCGCCCCCTCGCCGAGGCGCGCGGCGACCAAAATCACCAGCCCCAACCCGACCATCCGCAGGCAGACCCCCGCGAGCAGCACACGGCTCCCGAAGCGCGGGATCAGGCGTGCGGAGAGGGTGGCGGCGATGAAGAAACCGATCGCATCGGGCGCGAAGGTGAGCCCGGCGTGCAGTGGCGTGAAGCGCAAGCCGAGTTGCAGATAGAGGGCCAGCGTCAGGAAGTAGCCCGCGTTGGCGCTGTAGAGGAGGAGTTGGGTCAGCAGGCCGACGACGAAGGTGCGGTTCCCGAAGAGGCGCAGTTCGAGCAGCGGCGCGCCACCCCGTCCGGCCAGGCGGCGCTCGAACGCGACGAAAAGGGCAAGGACCGGCAGGGCGGCGGCGAGGCAGAGCCAGCTCCATAGGGGCCAGCCTTGATCGCTCCCCACGACGAGCGGGAAGACGAACAGGAAGAGGCCGGGGGTCGCGAGGGCAACGCCGCCGAGATCGAGGCCGCGCGCGCCGGGCGCGCGGCCTTCGCGCAGCAGGGAGGCGGCGGCGACCGTGGCCGCGACACCGATCGGCAGGTTGATCAGGAAGATCGGTCGCCAGGAGAGGCCGAAGAGATCGGCGCGGATCAGCAGGCCACCGAGCACCTGTCCGAGGATGCCGGAGAGGCCGAGGATCATGCCGTAGATGGCGAAGGCGGTGCTCAACTCGCGCCGGGGAAAGGTGACCCGGATGATCGCCAGGGTCTGCGGGGTCATCATCGCCGCCGTGCAGCCCTGGATGATCCGCGCGCCGATCAGCACCTCCGGGGTGGGCGCGAGGCCGCAGCAGGCCGAGGCGAGGGTGAAGCCGCCGAGGCCGAGCATGAAGGTCCGTTTGCGTCCCCAGGTATCGCCGAGCCGCCCGCCGGTGATCAGCAGGATCGCGTAGGCGAGGGCGTAGCCCGCGACGACGAGCTGGATCTGTCCGAAGGAGGCGCGGAGATCGCGCTGCACCGTGGCGATGGCGACGTTGACCACGAATTGATCGAAGATCGCGAGCAGCGGCGCGGCGAGGACGACGGTAAGGATCAACCAGCGGCGCGGGTCCGGGGCGGCGTCCGTGATCGGCGCGACGGCGGCGGGTGCCTGGGTCATGCAGTGTGCTGCCTTCCTCCGGCGCGCGGGGGCACAGACCGATGCCGCGCCCGGAATAGCGCGGCATCGCCGAGAAGCTGTTCGATGCGGGGAGTGTAGCACGCGGCATAGCCGCTGCGGTGCGTGCCTGCACGGCCTCAGCGGACCGTGGGGCGTGCGCGCTAACGGGCGGGCGCCGCCTCGTTGATGATCCAGTCGGGCCAGTTGCAGGTCGCGCCGTCGGCACCGGTCTCGAAGAGGCGCTCGACCTGATCGTGCCGGGTGACGTCCCAGGCGCGGACATCGAGGCCGAGGCGATGGGCGAACGCGACCCGACGCGCGGTCAGGCGCTCGACATGCGGGCAGATCTGTGCGAAGCCGCGCCGGGCGACGCGGGCGATCGTGTCCTCCTCGAAGGTGGGTGTGAGGAAGCCGTACGGCAGTTTCGGCTCGCTCGCCTGGGCGTCGAGCAGCGCGGGCCAGTGGAACGAGGTGACCTGGATACCCTTGCGAAGATCGCGCGCGGCGAGCGCGGCGATGGTCGTCGCCGCCGCGCGCGGGTCCTTGATCTCGATCGCCAGCGTAATCCGCCCGGCGTACTCGTCGAGGAGTTCCGCGAGGGTGAGGATCCGCTGCCCCGCGAACTCCACGCGATACCAGCCGCCGATATCGAGCGCCCGCAACTCCGCCAGCGTGTAATCGCCGAGCGGGCCGCGCCCATCCGAGGTACGGTCTACCGTGCCATCGTGGAAGATCACCGCCTCGCCGTCGGCGCTGAGCTGCACATCGGTTTCGATCGCGCCCGCACCCATCGTCAGCGCCAGATCGAACGCGGCGCGCGTATTCTCCGGCGCGTAGCCGGACGCGCCCCGGTGCGCGATCGCCAACATCGCTCGCTCCTCACCGTTCTTCTCCGTCCCGCCGCTCCCAGATGAGCGGCAGGGTTCATCGCCATGCTTCTATGCCGCCGCGGCGCGCACCAGATCCGGACGGCACGCTTCCGCCACCGCCAGCACCGCCGCCGGGTCGGGGGGCACCGGCACGACCCGCACGATCGCCAGATCGAGCCCCTGCGCCAACTGAGCGAAGGCCCCCGCCGCACCCGCCGCGCCGCCGAAGTACCCGACCAGGCGTAAGAGGTCGGTCGGGAACGCGTCGGCCAACTCCGCCGGGCTGGCACCGCGCGCGCGCCGCGCTTCGAGGTCGCTCAGCGCGGCGTCGAAGCCCATGCGCGCGAAGTGGGCGCGATAGCCGTGCGCCTTGTCCGCGCCGGGCTGCACGAGCGCGTAGGGGAGGATCGCGCGGGCCAGCGCGCGGCGCGCGGCGTCCTCGTCCGCATCGACGCAGATGCGGATATATTCCACCACCCGCACCGCGCCCGCGTTGCGCCCGACGCGCGCCCCCCCCTCGGCGACCCGCGCGCGACTCCAGGCGATCTGCTCCGGGGTACACCAGTTGAGGGCGACGCCATCGGCGAGTTCGCCCGCGAGTCGGACCATCCCCGGCCCGAGCGCGCCGAGATAGACCGGCACTGCGGGCGCACCGGGACGCCGCCCGAGGCTGACGCCGTGCAGGTTGACCGCCGTGCCGCTGTGGTCGACCTGCTCCCCGGCCAGGAGGCCGCGCACGGTGATCAGGAAGTCGCGCATCAGCGGCAGTGGCTTCCAGTTGGGGACACCGAGCGACCGCCGATAGGCCGGGCTGTAGATGCTGCCCGCGCCGATCCCGAGGATGAAGCGCCCGTTGGTCAGCTCGCCGAGGGTCGCGGCGGCGGTGGCGAGGGCCGGGGCGGACCAGATCGGCACCGGCACGACCGAGATGCCGGTCGTCAAGCCGCCGGTCGCCACGTCAGTGCTCGCGCCCCACCACTGGGCGCAGGTCTGGAAGGCGTCGTTGCCCACGCCGGCGGGGGTCCAGATGTCGCTGTAGCCGAGCCGCGCGGCGGCGCGGGCGAGGTCGCGGTGTTGCGGGAAGGTTAGCCCCGCGCCGGGATCTACCCCGAGTCCGATCTCCATCTGCGGTCGCTCCTCATCCTCGAATCGCGCGTGGCGCGTGTCATCGTTGAGCGATGCAGGCGCGGCCTGTGTGCCCGCACCGAGCGCTTACCGCTCACAGCGGTACTGTGCTTGTCGTCCCGGCGTCTGTCAAGCGCCGGGCGCGTGGATCGTTGGGGTGGGGTACACTCGCGCGTGTGACCGATCGCGCACCATATCAAGCACCGTAGTGGAGGGGGCAGCAGATGAGCCTGGTGATCTGGCCGCAGCAGTCGGTGGAGTGGGTCGCGGCGATCCGCGAGGCGGCGGGGGCGATACCGGTCGTCGCGCCGGAGGACGAGGCGGCGGCACTGGCGGCGGCCCCGGAAGCGGAGGGCTGGATCGGCCAGCTGACGCCGGAGTTGTTCGAGCATGCCCCGCGCCTGCGCTGGCAGCAGTCGCCGTCGATCAGCCTGGAGAGCATCGTCTTCCCGGATCTCGTCGCGAGCGAGGTGACGCTGACGAATATGCGCGACATTTTCAACGATCATATCGCCACGCACGTCCTCGCGTTGCTGCTCGCGCATTGCCGCGATCTGCCGCGCCTGATCCGTCGCCAAATCGAGCATCGGTGGGCCTTCACAGATCAGGTCGCGGTCGTCGATCCGGCGGATCTCACGATCGTCGTGATGGGGCTGGGGGGGATCGGGGCGGAGGTGACGCGACGTCTCGCCCCGTTCGGCCCCACGATCCTCGGCGTCGATCCGAAGGTGACGACCGCGCCGCCCGACGTGGCCGAACTCTTCACCCCCGATCGCCTGCCCGATCTCTTGCCGCGCGCCGATGCGACCATCATCTGCGCCCCGCAGACGCCGGAGACGACCGGGCTGTTCGACGAGGCGATGTTCCGACGGATGAAGAAGAGCGCCTTTTTTATCAACATCGGGCGCGGGAAGATCGTCCGGCTCGCCGCCCTGGAACGCGCCTTGACCGAGGGGTGGATCGCCGGTGCCGGACTGGATGTCTTCGAGACCGAGCCGCTGCCGCCCGCCAGCCCGCTCTGGGGGCTGGAGCAGTTGATCATCACGCCGCACAGCGCCGGGTATGGCCCGCACACCGACGAACGCCGTTTGCGCGTGGTGGTGGAGAATGTGCGCCGGTTCGTCGCCGGACAAACGCTGGTGAATATCACCGATAAGGCTCGCTGGTATTAGGGCTCGCCGGTGTCGATGTCAGGACTGACGCGGTTGAACGCGCGTCGAGGTCGCGATCGGCCCCTGATTCGCGCGCGGCTGCGCCGGTCCTCAACGTGATGAGGAGCGCGGGCGAGGCGGCACACCTCGCCCGTATGGCGGCTCGCGCCATGCCGATGATACGGCTGGCCAAACCACGCGGGTGGTGACACCGCGCTCCTGCGATGCCTGTGGGCGATTGGCGCATGGGTGTCTGACGGTGCATACGGGACAGCTACGGGGGGGAATGGAACTTCCCTACCGCCTCTCACGTCTCTATTGAATAGCGGGCAACGCTACCCTACAGGCGGTCGCATTGCTGGTAGGTTTCTTGTATGCCGTTACAGTGCGACTATCGCAGGAATAATCCGTGCATCTCTCGCGATCGTTCCCGATGCACGCATTCGGCACGAAACGGGGATGAATGTACCGGTTTTGCTGGCATTTTCGCGCATCATTGCTTACATTATGAAGGATGATGGTGCCCGACAAGCGATGGGTACGTTGCTCGACGCTCATTAGCGTGTCCAACGCGGTAGCGGAACTCCTATCGCGCTACTGTCGCTCGCTCCATACCGCGTGGTATGGTCCGATCGTAGGTGCCCGCCGACAACGATCGGTCGGACAGCGATTCCTACAACGGCACGGACCTTTTTTCAGGTATGCTACGCCAGTGGGCGTTGTATTGGGTTGGGGCAGAAGGAGTTGGCAGGGTGAGCAGTAAGGTTACTCGTAGGCAGGTCATGGCTGGTGGTGTCGTCGGTCTGGCGGCATTCCTCCTCGCGTCGTGTGGTGGTGAAACCCCACCAACAGCCGCACCGGCAACCGGTGGAGGGTCTTCGACCGCGCCATCGACCGCAGCATCGGTCGCGCCGACAGCGGCGAGCGCTCGCCCGAGCGCTTCGACAGCGGCGAGCCCCGCGCCGAGTGCTTCGACGACGGCGAGTGCCGCACCGAGCGCCACGGCGGCTCGTGCGACGGCCTCGGCGGCGGGCGGCAGCGGGACGGCGGTTTCCACCGGCACGGGGATGCTGGCCCCGAAGGCCGGTGCCGACGTCTTCAAGGGCAAGGAGCTTTCCTACTTCCAGAAGGTCCAGTATTACAAGGCGGTGCAGGACCAGATCGGCAACGCGATCAAAGCCTATGCCTCCTCGACCGGCGGGACAGTTAATCTCGCGATCGCGAGCACCGATGGCGCGCAGAACATCGCGAAGGTGCAGGCGGGCGTGCAGGCGGGCAGCCCGTTCGATCTCGGCGATGACATCGGTACCGGGATCGGGCAGTCGATCACGCTGAATCTCCTCGAGGATGTCACGGATATCGTCACGCAACTGACTGGGGCCTACGGCTCGGTGATGCCGATCGTCCCGCCGGGGCTGACGAAGGACGGGAAGTATTACGCGATCCCCTTCTTCACCAGTTCCGATGCCTGGTTCGCCCGCAAGGACAAGTTGGCGGCCAAGGGGATCGACCCGAAGTCGCTCGACACCTACGAGAAGGTGCGCGACGCCGCGCTGGCGATTTCCGACCCGAACAATAACTTCTTCGGTTGGGGCTTCTCTCCCTATGCCGTCGGCGATGGCCCGCAGTTGATCTCCCATGTCGTGAACTCCTACGGTGGTAGCATCCAGGACAAGACCGGCACGAAGGTGGTCTGGAACTCGCCCGAGACGGTGGCGGGTATCACGTTCCTCTCCGATATCTACACGAATCCGAAGTACAAGGGCATGCTGCCGACCGGGTACGAGTCCTGGGACGGCGCAGGCAACAACACCGCCTGGCTGAACGGGATCATCGGTTTCACCGCCAACGCCTTCACCCTCTATGCCAAGGCGAAGGATGATAAGAACCCGGTCTTCGACAATACGTATGTCCTGACGCGCCCGAAGGGTCCGGCGGTGACGACGCCGCTGACCGGCGGCCAACTCGGCTATCTGGCGATCTATCGTGGCGCGAAGAACATCGACATGGCGAAGGAGACGGCCAAGTACCTCTTGCAGCCCGAGCAATGGAACAAGATCGCCACCCAGGGGGGAGGTCTGATCCTCCCGGCGTACGAGGCGCACTGGAAGAACGATTTCTGGAAGAGCGACCCGAACTTCGCGCAACTCGAAGGGCAGGTTCGCGACGCCAGCGGCTACAACCAGACGTACTACCCCGGCCCGTCTAACCCGGCCCTCGATGCGGCGGTCTCGGGCAAGGTGCTGGAGACGATGATGGCCTCGATCATCCAGAAGGGGCAGAAGGTCCAGGACGCGGTGAAGGAAGCGCACGACCAGATGGTCAAGATCTACGAGCAGTTCGGCTTCAAGCAGTAAGTTCATCACCGCTACACCGGGGCGCACAATGCGCCCCGGTGTCCGTGCGTAGTGGGGGTATCATGGCCAGGAGTTTGCCGCAGTCAGCCCGCTCCTCGCGCGCCGGGGAGCCATCGGCGTTGTCGCTTCGCCTGCAACGTCTGCTCGGTCCCGATTGGAAGGTTGCGATTCCCTTCGTGCTCCCGATGGTTATCCTGATGACCGGCCTGATCCTCTACCCCTTCGCGGAGGCGGTCCGGCTCAGTTTCACCGCGCGCACGATCACCAATCCGACGAACTTCGTCGGCCTTCAGAACTATCGCGACCTGATCCAGGACCGCTTCTTCCGCGATGCGGTAAAAGTTTCGGTCATGTATACGGCGTATTCGATCATCTTCAAGATTGTCGTCGGGATGATCTCGGCGCTGCTCTTGCACAACCTCACGCGTGGGCGCTCGATCCTGACCGGGCTGGTGCTCCTACCCTGGATCATCCCGACGGTGGTCACGGCGCTGGCCTGGCGCTCGATCTTCGACCCGATCTTCGGCGGGTTGAATAAGTTTCTGGTCCAGACGCACCTCGGCAATCTCCTCCTCGGGTTGCACATCGTCGAGCGGGTGCCCGCTTCCTGGCTTGGCGATAGCCATCTGGCCTTGCAGTCGATCATCCTGGTCAATGTCTGGAAGGGGATCCCGTTCTTCACCATCAATCTCCTGGCCGGACTGAAGGCGATCGACAAGGAACAGTACGAGGCGGCGGCGGTCGATGGTGCGACCGCCTGGGAGCGCTTCATCCACGTCACCCTGCCGGGGCTCCGCTACGTGTTGCTGGTGACGACCCTCCTCTCGACCATCTGGACGTTCAATACCTTCGACATCATCTATCTGCTCACCGGCGGTGGCCCCGGCGGCTCGACGCGCCCCTTCGTCATCTTCGCCTATGAGAAGGCGATCCAGGGGTTGCAGTTCGGCTCCGGCGCGGCGGTGGCGATCTTGATGATGCCGATCCTGGCGGTCTTCATCTTCTTCCTCGCGCGTTACATGCGGCGCTCTGGCGGGCAGGTGCGCGACACCGGGCTGGACCGCTTCACCGGGAAATACGGCACGTATCTCCTCTACGGTGGTCTGGCGATCCTCGCGGTCGGCCTCTTCCTGATCGATCAGACACTGTTTATCCGCTCGGCGATCCTGCTGGCGGTGATCATCGGGCTCGGGCTGCTCTTCGGGCGTTTCACCACCGCCTTCGCCATCGGCAGTCGGCTGCGCGTGCGTAGCCCGCTCGCCGGCCTCTTCGTGCAGCTGCCATCGCGGCTGGCGCTGATCGTGCTGCTCTTCTTCGTGCTTGCGCCGTTCTACTGGATCTTCATCACGGCGTTCAAGACCGAATTGCAGCAGACGACCCAGCAGGGCAATGTCTTCTGGCCCAGCCCGTGGACGACCGATCAGTTCGCCAAGCTGGTGACCGATCATCCCTTCTGGATTTGGTTCCGCAATACTGTTGTGGTCGCGCTGTCCACGACCCTCCTCTCGGTGGCGCTCGCCTCGCTCGCGGGGTACGCGCTGTCCCGGCTGAAGTTCCGCGGCGCGCAGACCCTTTCGGTGGTGGTGCTGCTGACCTACCTCTTGCCGAGCGCGCTCCTTTTCATCCCGCTCTATCAGATCTTGAGTCAGTTGAAGTTGATCAACTCCCTCGGTGCCCTGATCCTTACCTATCCGACGTTCGCCCTCCCCTACGCCGCCTGGATGCTGATGGGGTACTTCCGTGGCATCCCTGAAGACCTGGAAGATGCGGCGATGATCGATGGGGCGACCCGTTTTCAGGCGTTCTACAAGATCACCCTGCCGTTGGCGAAGCCCGCGCTGCTGGCGGTGGCGCTCTTCACCTTCACCAATGCCTGGAACGAGTTCCTCTTCGCCTTTGTCTTCATCTCCAACGAAAAGTTGAAGACCCTGCCGGTCGGCTTGCAGGGGCTGATCCTCGGCGACGTGATCCCGTGGGGCCAACTGATGGCCGCCTCGATCATCATGGCGGTGCCGGTCGTCATCCTCTACGGCTACGCGCAACGTTTCCTGGTGGAAGGCTTGACCGCCGGGAGCGTTAAGGGCTAAAACTTTTTCCTGTGTTGGCGACGAAGGGACGGCCCGCACCATATCGGTGCGGGCCGTCCCTTTGCGTTTGGCTGCGTCGAGTGCTTGCCTACCGTCCCGGACCGATGATCTCGCGGCCCCCCATGTACGGTTGCAGGACCGTCGGGATGGCGATCGAGCCGTCGCCTTGCTGATAGTTCTCCATGATCGCGATGATCGTGCGCGGCAGGGCGAGCCCTGAGCCGTTCAGCGTGTGCGGATGGACCGGGCGCGCGCCCGCCTCGGGGCGATAGCGAATGTTCGCCCGCCGCGCCTGGAAGTCGCGGAAGTTCGAGCAGCTCGATACCTCCAGCCATTCGTCGCACCCCGGTGCCCAGACCTCCAGGTCGATCTTCTTCGCCGCCGTGAACGACAGATCGCCGGTACACATCTGCACCACGCGATAGGGGAGTTCCAACGCCTCCATCACGTCGGCGGCCTGGCCCACCAGCTCGGTCAGCGCGGCGTCGCTGGCGTCCGGCTCGACGAAGCGGACCATCTCCACCTTGTCGAACTGATGCCCGCGCTTGATCCCGCGCGTGTCGCGCCCGCCCGAGAACTGCTCGCGACGAAAGCAGGCGCTGTAGGCGACATAGTTGAGCGGCAAGACCCCCGGATCCAGAATCTCATCGCGGTGCATATTGGTGAGCGGCACCTCGGCGGTCGGGATCATCCAGAGGTCCGAGGGCGCGTCGTGATACTGGTTGTCGGCGAACTTCGGCAGCTGCCCGGTGCCGATCAGCGACTCCGTGCGGACGAGGTAGGGCGGATAGATCTCGGTGTAGCCGTGCCGCTCGATGTGCAGGTCGAGCATCCAGGCAATGGTCGCCCGTTGCAGCCGCGCGCCGAGTCCTTTCAGGAAGTAGAAGCGCGACCCCGACACCTTCACGCCGCGCTCGAAGTCGACGATGTCCAGCGGCACGACGAGATCCCAGTGCGGCTGCGGCGCGAACGGGAAGTCGCGGCGCTCACCCCAGTGGCGCAAGATGATGTTCTCGCTGTCGTCCTTGCCGACCGGCACATCGGCGTCGGGGAGGTTCGGCATCTCCAGCAGGGCGCGGTCGAGTTGTTCCTTGACGGCGTTCAACTCCACATCCAGCGCCGCGATCCGGTCGCCGAGCGCGCGCATCGCCGCGATCTTCTGGTTACGGAGTTCAGGGTCGCGCTCCTGGCTGACCGCCTTCGAGCCGGCGTTGCGCCCGGCGCGCGCCTCCTCGACCTCGCTCAGCAGGGTGCGGTTCCGCTCGTCGAGCGCCAGGATCGTGTCGAGCGGGGCGTCGGTGTAGAGGGTCGCGAGGCGCGCGCGTACCTCGTCGGCGTGTTCACGGATGTAGCGGAGATCGAGCATCGTCTATCCTCGTTTCTTCGGTTGGTGTCTATCGGCGAGCCACAACGCCGCACCCGCCCCTCCTCCCGAGGGGCCGGAACTCCTGCTGGTTTTGTGGCTGACGCGCGGCGATAGCCAGCTAGAACCGCCGGTATGTCTGGCTGTCAGCGCTGCTCGATCGGTCATGTACGTGTCCCCCCGTAGCGGATCGCGGGCAAAGAGAAGGCCCTACGTTGCCGGTAGGGCCTCAGGAGGGGGATTGTACGCGATCGTGATGCCCTTAATCCTCCCCACCATAGGCCAGGGTACTGTGACTGCTCAGCGGCTCGAAACCGGGGATGAACTTCGACCATTCATCGCGCACCGACTGATGGACCTTGCGCTGGATGGTGTAATACGCCCCGGCGCGCGGGCGGAACGGCTCGCGCGCGAGCTGCATCCGCGCCTCGTGCACGGTCTTGCCACCCTTGCGGTGATTGCAACTCTTGCAGGCGCTGACCAGATTCTCCCAGGTGTGCGGGCCGTTGCGCGACTTCGGGATGACGTGATCGATCGTGAGGTCGCGGCTCTGCAAACCGCAATACTGGCACGTGTAGCCGTCACGGATGAAGACTTCTTTGCGCGTCAGCTTCACTTGCGGACGGGGGCGCTTGATCAGCGCGGAGAGGCGGATCACCGAAGGGGTGCGATAATCGTTGTCGATGGTGTGGAGGATGAGGCCATCCTGTTCGAGGACTTCGGCCTTGCCGGTGAAGACCATCACCAGGGCACGCTTGACGTTGCAGATGTTGAGGGGTTCGTAGTTTTGGTTGAGGACGAGCACCTGTGCGTTCAACGGCGTTCCCCCTATGTCGGGAACGCGACGATCGCACCGTCGCAACAACCCTCGCTATATGTCAATAGTATCAGTCGAATGGGACGCTGGCAAGAGCTTTTCTGCGATCTGAACGAAGTAACCGGCCGGACAGATGAAAGGTGCAGGATTGGGCTGATCGATAGGACAGTTAGGCGCTGCGGATGCGGCATATCAGTCGCTGAACCGCTGAAAAAAGTCGGCGAGTGCCTCCTCGCCAAGCATACCATCAGGGTCGCTGCGGAAGATTTCCACCTCTACTTGACCATCGGCGTAGAACTCAACCTCCCAATGTTCCCCGGGCACGACTATCCTGACCATCAGCGCATAATCACGAGCGCGCGTCAGGGTGTAATGAATCCGCCGCTGGTCGAGCTGATCGAGGAAGTCGAAGACCTTCTGTAGCGCGTTCATCGCCCCTCCAATCGCACGGCGCTCGATGAAAAAGAGAGGCCACCGCGATCGTCGCGGTGGCCTCTCTGCCTCTCTTGTTACGGTGGCTAGTCCGCCGCGATCGCCTCGCGGCTGCGGAGCATCGGGCGGAGGAACTGCGCGGTGAATGACGCCAGATTCTCGGCGACCTCCTCCGGCGTCCCCTCGGCCACGACGCGCCCGCCGCGATGTCCCCCTTCCGGGCCGATGTCGATCAGCCAGTCGGCGCTCTTGATCACGTCCAGGTTGTGCTCGATCACCAACACCGTGTTGCCGCCATCGGCGAGCCGTTGCAAGACCGTCAGCAAACGGTCGATGTCCGCGAAGTGGAGTCCGGTCGTCGGCTCATCGAGGATGTACATCGTCTTGCCGGTCGGGCGCTTCGAGAGTTCGGTCGCCAGCTTCACGCGCTGCGCCTCGCCGCCGGAGAGCTGCGTGGCGGGCTGCCCGAGGCGGACGTAGCCGAGCCCCACGTCGAAAAGGGTCTGCAACTTGTTCTTGATCGATGGGATCGCCTCGAAGAAGCCCAGCGCATCCTCGACCGTCATGTCCAGCACATCGGCGATCGACTTGCCCTTGTAGCGGATCTCCAGAGCATCGCGGTTGTAGCGCTTGCCGTGGCAGACCTCGCAGGGGACGTAGACATCGGGGAGAAATTGCATCTCGATCTGGATGATCCCCTCCCCGCTGCACGCCTCGCAGCGCCCCCCCTTGACGTTGAAGGAGAAGCGCCCCGCCTTGTAGCCGCGCAGCTTCGCCTCCGGCACCGTCGCGAAGAGCTCGCGGATCGGCGTGAAGAGGCCGGTATAGGTGGCGGGGTTCGAGCGCGGCGTCCGTCCGATCGGGCTCTGGTCGATCTCGATCACCTTGTCCAGATGTTCGAGGCCGAGGACGGCGTCGTGCGCGCCCGGACGCTCCTTCGCGCGGTAGAAGTGTTGCGCCAGCTTGCGGTAGAGGGTGTCGGTGATCAGCGAACTCTTGCCCGACCCGGAGACGCCGGTGACACAGATAAACTTGCCGAGCGGGAAGTCCACCGTCAGATTCTTCAGGTTATTCTCGCGCGCGCCCTCGATCGTCAGCGTCAGGCCGTTCCCCGCGCGGCGCTCGTCCGGTATCGGGATCTGCTTGCGCCCGCTGAGATAGTCGCCGGTCAGCGACCCTTCGTTGGCGCAGATGGCGTCGAAGTCGCCCTCCGCGACGATCCTGCCGCCGTGCTCGCCCGCGCCCGGCCCCACGTCCACGATCCAATCGGCGGCGCGCATCGTGTCCTCGTCGTGCTCCACGACGATCAGCGTGTTCCCGATGTCGCGCAGGCGCTCCAGGGTCTTGATCAGCCGCGCGTTGTCGCGCTGGTGGAGGCCGATGCTCGGCTCGTCGAGGATGTAGAGGACGCCCATCAGGCTCGACCCGATCTGCGTCGCCAGGCGGATCCGCTGCGCCTCGCCGCCGGAGAGGGTGCCCGCCGAGCGGTTGAGGGTCAGGTAGTCGAGTCCCACATCGACCAGGAAGCCGAGGCGCTCGCGGATCTCTTTCAGTATCTGCTTGCCGATCAGCGCCTCGCGCCCGGTGAGCGGCGTCGCCGATGGGTTCTCGCCCAACCCTTCGAGCGCGCGCGCCCACGCCAGCCCATCGGTGATCGAGACGTTGGTCACGTCGGCGATCGAGCGTCCTTCGATCGTCACCGCGAGGCTCTCCGGGCGCAGCCGTGCGCCCTTGCAGGCCGCGCAGGGGCGCATCGTCATGTAGCGCTGGATCTCGTCGCGCACATAATCGGAACTCGTCTCCGAGTAGCGACGGCGCAGATTGGAGATGATCCCCTCGAAGGGCATCTCGTGGATCCGCTTGCGCCCGTTATTGCTCTCGAAACCGATCTTGACCAGCTCGCCATCGTTGCCGTAGAGGAGCATCTTGACTGTCTCGTCGGAAAGCTCCCGGACGGGAATCTTGGTCGAGAAGCCGTAATGCGCCGCCAGCCCATCGATGATCGAGGCATAGTAGCCCGACGCGCTCTGCGAGGCGCGCACCCACGGCTGGATCGCCCCTTCGGCCAGGGTGAGGTTGGCGTTCGGGATCACCAGCTCGGGATCGAACTCCTGCACCGTGCCGAGCCCGCTACAGGCCGGGCAGGCCCCTTGCGGCGCGTTGAAGGAGAAGTTGCGGGGCTCGATCTCGCCGATGCTGAAGCCGCAGTTCGGACAGGCCAGGTGCTCCGAGAAGGTCAACTCTACCGGCTCGACCTCCACCTCGGTCGGGACGGTTACCACGTTGATGACCCCGCCGCCCAGCTTCAGCGCCGTCTCGACCGAATCGAGGAGGCGGGTGCGATCGGGATCGGTGCCATCGCCGTGCAGCTCCTGGTCGACATTGTGCGGGCGGATGACGAGGCGATCGACCACGACCTCGACGGTGTGCTTCTTATACTTCGCCAGCTTCGGCACCTCGTCCAGCTCGTAGACGGTGCCATCGACGCGCACGCGGACGAATCCCGCCCGGCGCGCATCCTCGAAGAGGCCAAGATGCTCCCCCTTGCGCTCGCGGATCAGCGGGCCGAGGATCATCAGCCGCGTCCCCTCCGGCATCACCTGGAGGACATCGACGATTTGCTGCGGCGATTGCTGTGAGATCGGCAGGCCGCAATTGGGGCAGTGCGGGTGGCCGATGCGGGCGAAGAGGAGGCGCAGATAGTCGTAGACCTCGGTGACCGTCCCGACGGTCGAACGCGGATTGCGCGAGGTTCCCTTCTGATCGATCGAGATCGCGGGGGAGAGTCCTTCGATGTAGTCGAGGTCCGGCTTCTCCATCTGGCCGAGGAACTGGCGGGCGTAGGCCGAGAGCGACTCGACGTAGCGGCGTTGCCCCTCGGCATAGATTGTGTCGAAGGCCAAGCTCGACTTGCCCGAACCGGACAATCCGGTCAGGACCACCAGTTTGTCGCGCGGAATCTCGACATCGATGTTCTTCAGGTTGTGCTCGCGCGCCCCGTGGACGACGATCTTGTCGCTCCGCATTCTTCTCTCCGCCCTTGCGTGCCGGTCTTCAGTCCCTTTGTCAGTCACACACTATCGCGCGAATTGTGCCACGTTGGCACCGACGCAGGCGCTCGGAACCAGTATACCACCTATACGTACAGAGTCCAGCGGTCAAAACGGCAAAAAACGCCATTGCAAAGCCTAGAAGCGGGAATAACTCATCCGTTCTAGTATCGCCTCGAAGATCGCTGGACATCTGCGGGTACTCTACATAACGCGGCGAACGTGCCAGCTATTCCGAGCCGGGTGATGGGGGAGGAATCGGTGGGCAATGGCCGGGGGACAAGGGGCATCGGTACGAATCCTGCGAGTCGGCTACTCTGTCGGCGCGGCGGTGCGCTGGCGCGAATGAATGAAAGCAATAGGGGTGCGAGATGCGCGAGCAAGTTTTCGGGCAACTGGTCCAGGTCCTCCAGGAGCGGGCCGGTCTCGATGTGGCGAAGGCGGAGCAGGTCGCGCAGGTCGTCGCGGACTTCGCGCAGCAGCACGCCGGTGAATTGCTGAAGATGGCGACCGGTGGCGACGGTGGTGCGGGCGGTGGTGGCGTGCAGGATATGCTCGGGAAGATCCTGGGACGCTAGCAGCGATTCGTTACGCTAACCGGAAGAGCGGAGCGGAGCGGGGACGGCCCGGGCCGTCCCCGCGCTCATTGCGCGCCGTATGTCGGCGGAGTGCCACTACGGCTCTTGGTCGGAAAGTTCGACCCACCCGACCCGCGCCCCCCCGACGATCTCGACCGGATAGATCGTCGCCTCCTGCTCCGTCCGCTCGCGATAGCCGCGCGCGATGGTGTCGGTGAAGGTGTCGAGCGCTTCACGGCGCAGGAGGGTGAGGGTGCTGCCGCCGAAGCCGCCGCCCATCAGCCGCGAGCCGAGGACACCCGGCATCGCCCGCGCCAATTCCACTAACGTGTCGATCTCCGGCACGCTGACCTCGTAGTCGTCGCGCAGGCTGGCGTGCGAGGCGTAGATCGCCGAGCCGACCGCCGCGAAGTCGGCCCGGCGTAGCGCGTGGACGACCTGCTCGACGCGCGCGTTCTCGGTCACGACGTGGCGGGCGCGGCGCAGGATCGTCCCCTGCTCGGCCCCGAAACGTCCTTCGGCGGCGCGCAACATCGCGGGGGTGACATCGCGCAGATTGGCGATCTCTGGGTATTGCGCGCGCAAGACGCCGGTCGCCTCGCCGCACTCCCGGCGACGGCGGTTGTATTCGCCGCCGGCATGTTCGTGCTTCACGCCGCTGTCGCAGACAACCAGGGCAAGGCCGTGCTCGCTCAGGTTAAGGGGGATGGCGGTCGTCGCCAGGCTGCGGCAGTCGAGGTGAATCGCCTGCTCGGGCAGCCCGAAGACGCTGACGAACTGATCCATCACCCCGACCTTCGCGCCGACAAAATCGTTCTCGGCCCGTTGGCAGAGGAGCGCGATCTCCTCCTCGGTGATGCTGAGGTTGCTCGCCAGCGCGAAGGTGAAGGCGGCGGCGACCTCCAACGCGGCGGACGAACTGAGCCCCGCCCCGAGTGGGACCGTGCCGGCGAGGGTCATGTCCATGCCGAAAAGGGGATAGCCCTGCTTGCCGAGGACGGAGGCCACCCCGGCCACGTAGTCGTGCCACGCACCGGACGGCTCCAACTCGTCGAGGTCGAGCTCCCCGAGTCCGGGCGAGTTCAGCGATTGCAGGCGCAGCTGGCGATCGGGGCGCGGGGTGGCGACGATCACCACATCGCGATCGATCGCGGCGGGTAAGACGAAGCCATCGGTGTAATCGGTGTGCTCGCCGATCAGGTTGATCCGGCCCGGTGCCTGCGCGACGAGCGCCGGAAGTCCTCCGAAGGTTTGCCGATGCGCCCCGACCAGCATCTGCAGCCGTCCCTGCTCGATCTCCGCCATTTGCCCCCACCCTTTTCCGTCCCCACCATCCAATCGGGGGATTATCGCGGGCCGTGTGCGCTTTGCCAAACGCGGCACCTCGCCTGCCGTAGGTTGCGCCATTGGGCTATGGGCGATCGAGCGCATCGTAACCACGCCCACGCCATTCGATCTGCCGCCCGCGCAGCGCCCGCCAGAGGGTATGCAGCACGGCGGCGGCGAGGACGAACGCGCCGATGGGGAAGAGCGCGATCTCGCGCGCAGGCTGACGCAACCCGCGCCCGACGAGCGCGCGCACGCCGAGCAGCGCCAATACCTGCCCGGCGGCCAGCGCGAGCGGTCGCCCGCGCCGCCCGCCGAGGAGCAGGGCGAGCAACACCACGAATGGCCCGGCGAAGTAGAGGATCGTCATCGCGCCGATACCGAGGAGATAGGTGGGCGCGAGGCGATTTCCCGCCTGCAAGCTGCGGACGAAGCCGCGCCAGGTGGCCGGGAAGCCGTCGTACATCCGGCAGGTGAGCCAGTCGCCGCCATCGAGCAGGAGGATCCGCGCGCCCGCACGCTTGCAGCGCAGCCCCAGCGCCAGGTCTTCCATCAACTGTGTGCGGACGGCGGTGTGTCCGCCCGCGCGCCGGTAGAGGCCGCGCGCGACGAGGAAGAATTGCCCGTTGGCGAAGACGAAGCGAGTCTCGCCCGCCCGTTCCAGCAGGGCGAGCGGCTGCAAGGCCAGCAGGAAGAAGAAGAGCTGCGGCACCAGCAGGCGCTCGCCGAACGACTCCGCCCGCTCGCGCGGCAGCGCGGTCAGCGCCTCCGCGCTGCCTGCCAGCGCCCCCCCGAGGGCCGCGCGGAGCATCCCGGGTGCGTGGACGGTGTCGGCGTCGGTGAAGAGGAACCAGTCGCCGCGCGCCACATCGGCGAGTTGCTGGCAGGCGTGCGCCTTGCCTCCCCAGCCGTCCGGGAGCGCCCCGCCGCGCAACAGCCGCACGACGGGGTGCTGCGCCGCCAACGCCGCCACGATCGCGCCGGTGCGGTCCTCCGAGCGATCGTCCAGCACCAGCACCTCGAAACGGTCGGCGGGATAATCCTGCGCCGTCAGCGAGGCGATGCACGCGCCGATGTTGTCCTCCTCGTCGCGCGCGGGGACGAGAATCGAGACGAACGGGGGTGGCGCAGGGAGTGGGGGATTCCTGCGCCGCCTGCGCCCCAGCTCGCGCAGATTCGTCGTCCCGATAATCGCCATCGCGCCGAGCAGGGCGTAGCTGATCGCCTGATAGAGGGCGAGGGGGCGGAGTGGGCGGAGTGGGCCAGTGGGCCAGTGGGCCAATGGGCCAGTAGACGAAGCGGGCAAGTAGGCGCGTAAGCGAGTGAGGCCGCGATTTAAGGGCCGGTGTGATCCGCCATGCTCGCGCAGTGGCATCGCAGGCTTGCCCCGCCCACGATCCCTTCTCGCCCACTGGCCCACTCGCTCCACTCCGCCCACTATCCCAAATCCTCCCTGACCAAGCCCGCCGTGATCTCCCCGGAGAGGAGGACGAGCGGGATGCCGCCGCCCGGCTGGGCACTGCCGCCGACGAAGTAGAGGCCGTCGACCTCCTCGGAACGATTCGGCGGGTGGAAGAAGGTGCTCTGCGACCATTTGCCGGAGAGGCCGAAGATCGAGCCGAGGTTGTTGTTGTGGCGCTCCGCGAAGTCGAGCGGCGTCCACCGCGCCTCCGCGACGATGTGCTCCTCGATGTCCGGGAGGCCGAGCGCCTTCACCCTGGCGATCACCAGATCGCGGTAGGCGTCGGCCTCGCGCGCCCAGTCGAATGCGGGCGTGATGTGCGGCACAGGAGCGAGGATGTAGAGGGCCGAACCGCCGGGCGGCGCGAGGCTCGGGTCGCTCTTGGCGAAGTCGCCGATATAGATCGTCGGGTCGGCGGGCGGGCGCTTGTCGACGAAGATGCGCCGCATCTCCCCCGCATAGTCGGCGGGGAAGAAGACGTTGTGGTGCAGGAGGTCGGGGTAGACCCGATCGAGCCCCAGGTAGAGGATGAAGGCCGAGGAGGAGGGCTCGTAGCGGGCGAGTCGGGCGTCGGTGTACTTATGACGCCAGCGCGGCGCGATCAGTCGCCCGTAGGTGTGGAGGAGATCGGCGTTCGAGACGACCGCGTCCGCCGGTATGAACTCCTCGTCGGCCAGGATCACCCCGCGCGTCCGTGGCCCGCGCCCCGCATCCCCGACCGCGATCTCGCGCACCGGCGCGGCGTAGCGGATCGTCACGCCGCGCCGCGCGGCCAGCGCCGCCAACTCCTCCGCGATCGCGTGCAGGCCGCGCCCGCCGCGCACGAACCAGACGCCGTAGACATATTCGAGGTAGGGGATCGCGGCGTAGGCGGCGGGAACCTGGGTCGGCGGCGTGCCGACGTAGATCGACTTAAAAGTCATGATGTGGCGCAGGTGCGGATCGTGGAAGGTGCGGCGCATCCGGGCGTCGAGGGTGCGGGTCACATCAAGGATGATGCCCGCCCTGGCGACGCGCGGGGTGAACATCTGGCGCGGGCCGCTGAACGAGCGTCGGAAGAAGTGGCGCATCAATTCGTCGTAGATGCGGCCCGAACGGGCCAGGAAGCCGAGGAAGCCGCGCACATCGCGCGGATCGAGCGCCGCGATCTGCGCCAGGAGATCGCGCAGGTCGGAGCCCCAGCGGATCTCCGTGCCGTCGCGGAAGGAGAAGCGGAAGGTCGGCTCGCACGGCACCAGGTCGAGGTGATCGGCGAGGCGCTCGCCCGACTCGGTGAAGAGGTCTTCCAGTAGCTGCGGCAGGGTGAGGATCGTCGGGCCGGTGTCGAAGCGGAAGTCACCGAGCGCGAGGGTGCCGAGCTTGCCGCCCGGTCGCGCGCCGCCCTCCACGATCGTCACCGCGTGCCCGGCGTTCGCGAGGCGGATCGCGGCGGCGAGCCCGCCGAGTCCCGCGCCGATCACCACCACACGGCGTTGCTGATCGGCACGTACCTTTGCCGACGCGGTACTGCGTTTTATCATCGTCACCGGCCCTTTGTTCTGCTCATGGTCGCGCGGTCGGGGTGGGCGCGTTGCCGGTGGCGATCGTGCCGAAGAGCGCGTACCAGGCGATGCCGAGCGCGGCGCTGACGATGCAGGCGATGAGCAAGCCGCACAGCAGGAAGCCGATGATGGCGAGGGTGCCGTGGCGTCGGCGCACTCAGGCCCCGCTTTCCGCGGCGCGGCGGTCAGCACCGCGCCGCCAGGTGACCCAGACGAGCGCCGCGCCGGTGAGGGCGGTCAAGGCGACCATCAGCGCGCCCGCGACCGGCCAGGGGATGATCGGGCGCTGCTGCCAGATCAGCGCCAGCGAGATCCCCGCCCCGGCGGCGATGTTGGCGCTGAAGAAGACGCGGTAGAGGCGATGCGCGAGGTCGAATGAGCGCCCGCCGACGAGGAAGACCGCGACGAGCGCCGCGTAGCCGACGAAGAGGAGCGCGAGGGCGGGCGGGGCCACCCCCCAGACGAGTGCCGCGCCGAGCAGATAGAGGAGGAGCGCGCCGAGCGCCGTGGGGGTCGCGCCGAAGGCGACGGCGACCGTGCGGATCCCGGCGGCGGCGTCGGCGGGGAGGTCCTGAATCGCGGTGAAGGCATGGGAGGCGATCGCCCAGAGGGCGAAGGCTCCGACGATCGCCCAGGGGGTCGGCGTGATGCCGCTGGCGAGGACCGCGACGAGCAGCGACCCGGCGTAGAGGACGTTGGCGAGCGAGTCGAGCCCCGGACGCCCCTTGAGGCGCGGCGGCGCGCTATACGCGACGCTCAGGGCCAGCAGGCCGAGGAAGGCCGCGATCGCCGCGCCCGAACCGAGGAGGGCGAGCGCGAGCAGGGCCGGTACGTTCCAGACGAGGATCAGGATGGTGAGGCGGCGGAAGTTGCCGGGGTTGACGAGCAGCGCCCCCTCAGCCGAATCCTTGCGCGCGTTCCGGAGATCCGACTCGTAATCGAAGATGTCGTTGATGCCGTGCAGGAGCAGATTGAAGGGAAAGGTGAAGTAGACGATCAGCGCGATCGTCGGGAGGTCGAGCGGCCTGCCGGAGAGGAGCCAGCCCCAGGCGTACGGCACGGCGGTGTTGAACCAGAAGAGGGGGCGCGAGATTGTCACCAGGGCGCGGAAGGACAACATGCGTCCGCCGTCTACGAGGGGGAGTCGGGCTCCCGGTGAATGGTCGGTGGGCGACAAAGGGGGCGACGAAGCACACCCTTATTGTACCAGCCCCTCCCCGCACGGTGCCGGATCGGACTTGGAGGATCGAGCCCCTGCGGCGGTATGCCTTGCCCCCGCGTGGTGCCGGATCTACCCGGCCACGCGAAGGTAGTGCGCCCAGTAGCCGCCCCAGGGGCCGTAGGGCGTGGCGCAGCGCGCGATCGCCTCGTCCGTCGCCGGTGCGCCGCCGAGGTAGCGCCGTGAGATGATGGCACCGAGCCGCTCCTCGCCTACCGGAAGGACTTCCGTGCGACCCAGGCCACGGATCAGGATGAACGCCGCCGACCACGCGCCGATCCCCTTGATCGCGCGCAGCCAGCCCTCGACCTCCGCGATCGGCCCCGCCCGCAACCAGCCCTCATCGACCGTCGCGAAGGCGCTGGCGGCGGCGTGCAGATACGCCCCGCGTCGGGCATTGCCGCCAATCGCCGCGAGTTCGTCCGGTGTGACGGCGGCGAGCCGCGTCGCCTCTGGAAAGGCGTCGTAGCGTCGCCCGTCCACCGTAATGCCGCCGCCGTGGCGGGCGATTAGTGCCTCTTTCGCGCGGCGTGCCTGGGGCAGCGGGTTGCGCTGCGTCAGGATCGCCCAGCAGGCGTTCTCGAACGGGGTCAGGAACTTGGTCTGATGGTAGCCGTAGAGTTGCGCCTGCACCGGGGCGAAGGCTGGGTCGGTCGCACCGATCGCGTAGAAGGGGCGCAGATCGTCCGTCAGGCCGAGGAAAAAGCCGATCCGGTCGCGCGCCGCCCCGATGTGGGCCGGATCGAGCGGCGTGTCGGCGTGCAGGGTATACGCCAGCCCTGGCTCTTCGCTTGTCCCGCTCGCGCGTACGGTGAAGGCGATCGGCACATCATCGATGAGCACCGCTTTGGTGAGGGTCTGTGTGTCGATCTCCTGTTCGCCTGCGGTCGCGGGAAAGTCGCTCAGGAAGGCGAGAGTATGCGCGAAGTCGAACGGCGGTGTCGCGGCGATGGTGCCGGTCTGCTGGTACCGCATCGGGAAGCCTCTCGTCATGGTTAAGAGGCTGGTGGCACGTCCCAGAGACGCGCCACCAGCGAATGGGCGGCTCGGACTGAAGGGCAGGAGGAACCAGGTCGATCGGCAGGGAGCTGCGCCACCATAGAAAACCTCCGCAGGGGACTCCCGCATTTATGCGGGAGGGGAATGCGGAGCGATGCCCCGCGCCGATAGACAATGCGCCGCTGTCTGTGTTATAATTCGTTTATGGACAATGAACGAACGCGGCACGCGGTCTACAATATCACCTACCACTTCGTGTGGACGCCCAAGTTTCGGCGGGCCGTGCTGGAAGGTGCGGTAGCAGACCGCTGCGTGGAACTGTTGCGCGAGTTGGTTCCCGCGCTCGGTGGCAGCATCATCGAATTGGTCGTGCGCCCTGACCACGTTCACCTGTTCGGGCATTTCCCGCCCACCCTCGCGCCGTACCAGATTGTGCATCGTTTGAAGGGCGCGACCAGCCACGCGCTCCGCAAAGAGTTCCCCACCCTGAAAAGTCGCCTCCCGTCGCTGTGGACCCACTCCTACTACGTAGGCACCACCGGGGCGGTATCGAGCGAGACGGTACGCAAGTACATCGAAGCCCAGAAGGGGGTGTAGATGCGAAAATCGTATAAGTTTCGCGCCTACCCCACGAAGGCTCAGGCGGCGACGATGGAGACGATGGTCGAGACACATCGCCACCTGTACAATCGCGCGCTGGCCGAACGCAAGGACGCCTGGGAACAAGAGCAGCGCGGCGTCTCCTACGGCGACCAGTCCGCGACGTTGAAGGCGCAGCGGGCGACGAACCCCTACATCACGCTGACTAATTTCTCGTCCTGTCAGGCGACGTTGCGTCGTCTCGATACCGCTTTCCAAGCGTTCTTTCGCCGCGTGAAAGCCGGGGAGAAGGCGGGCTATCCGCGTTTCCGGGGGCGCGGGCGCTACGATACCGTCGTGTTCCCCTCTTACGGCGACGGCTGCAAGCTGCGCGACGGGCGGGCCTACTTCCAGCACATCGGCGCGGTCAAGGTGAAGGTGCATCGTCCTATCGAGGGGCGCATCAAGACGATGGCGTTCAAGCACGAGGCCGATGGCTGGTACGTCGTGTTTTCCTGCGACCTGGGGGATGTCGCGGTCGAGCCGTCCACAAATCCCGCAGTGGGGATTGACCTGGGACTGAAAGCCTTCCTGACCACCTCGGAAGGCGAGAGCGTCCCGCCACCGAAGTTCTACCGGGCCGCGCACCGCAAGTTGCGGCGGGCGCAACGCCACCTGTCCCGGTGCCAGAAGGGGAGCACTCGCCGTCAGAAGGCGCGTGAGCGCGTGGCGAAGTTGCACCAGCACATCGGCAACCAGCGGCGCGACTGGCACCACAAGACGGCGCACGGACTGGTCGGGCGCTACGGCACGATTGCCCACGAGACGCTGAACATCCGGGGCATCGCCCGTACTCGATTGGCGAAATCCACCCTCGATGCAGGCTGGCGACAATTCCTCTCGATACTCCACCACAAGGCAGAGTGCGCCGGGGTGGATGTTATCGGTGTGGACGCTCGGAACACGACGCAGGCATGTAGCGACTGCGGGTGTTTGCCCGCCGTGCCGCTGACCCTGCGTGACCGCGTGTATCATTGCGCCTCCTGTGGGTATACCGCCGACCGCGACCTGAATGCCGCCTTGAACATCCGTAACCGGCTCGGATGGAGCCGTCAGACGCTAACCGGGACAGTAGTCCCGGTTGTCTGAGAAGCCTCCGCCTTTAGGCGGGGAGTCATCACGTCCGTAATATGCGGCACGGGTGTGACACCCCTATGTCACTAGCGGCGAGTCGGTGCAATATCCGGCCAGCGCCGCGCGCAACTCGGTGGCGATCCGCTGTCGGAGCGAGTACGGTTCGAGGATGCGCACCTGGCGACCCCAGCCGAGGAGCCAGGCGAGAACCTCTTCCTCGCGGCGCACGCGCAGCGTTACCAGGAATCCCTCGGCGGTGTGCTCCTGCGCGACGAAGTAGAAGTTGCGCGATTCCTCGACCCACCGCGCGGCCTCCGTGCTGAACAGGGCGCGCACGACCACCCGGCGATCATCGTGCGGCTCGTCAGCGAGTGGCGGCAGGGTTGCCGGGCGGATGAAGATGTCCGCAGTAACCCGCAGCCCCTCGATCCGTTCGAGGCGGAACTTGCGGAGCGCGCGCCGCAGGTGACAATAAGCGACCAGATACCAGGCCCCGCCGACGTGTGTGAGGGTGTAGGGATCGGCGCGGCGCTCCTTGGCCCAAATACCGGGCTGTTCGCTATGGCGGGCATGGTAGCGGAACTGCACGGTGTGATGGGTCAGGATCGCCAGGCGCAGCGTCCCGAGCAGTTGCGGCACCGCCGCATCGGCCTCTTGGGGCGGGGAAATGATCTGCAAGCTCTCGCGCAACGCATGCAGCTCGGTGCGCCGCGCCTCGGGTAGCACCGCCTCGATCTTACGCCCGGCGGTAGCGGCGATCGTCCGGTAGTCGGCGTCGAATTGCCCGGCGACGAACGTTTTGCCGAGCAGGAGGGTCATCGCCTCGTCGGCGGTGAACGTGAGCGGCGGGAGGAAGTACCCTTCCATCAACGTGTAGCCCTGGCCCGGTGTGGCGACCACCGGCACCCCGGCCTCGCAGAGCGCCTCGATATCGCGGTAGATCGTCCGTATGCTCGTCTCGAAGTGCGCGGCCAAGTCCTGTGCGCGCGCCTGTCTGCGTCCTTGTAATTCCAGCACGATCGCCAGTAGTCGGTCCGTTCGATTCATGTCCCGTTCTCCGTCAGATGCGCCATATTCTGCGTATCCTAGCGCATCTTCGGATGGTTGTCGCCTCGGCGTCGGTGGGGGCGAGCCTGGCATGGCGGGCTGATGGGCGCAGCAAGTGGTGCCTGCCAGGGGCGTTTCCCGGCGGCGATGACGGGAGACATGTGCGGTGGGACATACGTGAGCGGCCCCGCGCCGGTGGCGCGGGGCCGCTCATTGCCGGGCTGGGTTGTGTCGCTCAGCGTCCGGAGATCTGGCGTCCGAATTGGCCGAGGAGGATGTCATAGGGCGCGGCGTTCTCCGGGTGATACTCGAAGCGCGCGCGCTCGAAATACTGCACCTGATAGCTCTGCCCATCGCCGAGCGTTTCGCCGAGCACTTCGCTGATCGGATAGCCGAACTGCGCCAGTCCGCCATTCGCCTGCCAGTAGGCGAGGAAACCCCCCTCGACGTTATGCCCGGTCTGCGGGAAGAAGGTCGCGCCCGCCCGGGCGGCGACCGGCGCGTCTGCGGGATGGATGCGTCGCCCGAACTGGCCGAGGAGCACGTCGTTCGGCGCGGCGTTCTCCGGGTGATACTCCAGGCGGACCCGCTCGAAATACTGCACCGTGTAGGGCTTGCCGTCTTCCAGCGTTTCCGTGATCTCGCCGCTGATCGGATAGCCATTCAAGGCCAGCCCGCCATGCGACTCCCAGTAGGAGAGGAAGCGCCCCTGCACCGTCTGCCCGGTTTCGGCGAAGGTGCGCGCGCTGGCAGCGACGACGGTGATGGTCGCTTTCATGTACGGGTGGAACTGGCAGTAGTAGGTGTAGACCCCCGGTTGGCTGGCCTGATAGCGGTAGCTGTCGCCACGGTTCAGCGTGCCCGACTTGAACGCGCCGTTGTCGGCGTCGACCGTGTGCGGCGCGGTGTCGTTATTGATCCAGGTCACCGTATCGCCGACTTGCACGGTCATATCCCCCGGCATGAAGATGAAATTGGTGATCGCGATGGTGGCCTGCGCCTGGGCTGTCGCCGGAATCGCCTGGGCGCGCGCCGCCAGTACCTCCCTGGTGCCGGTGAGCGCGCCGAATGCCAATAGCAGGGCGAGCCCCGCCAGGAAGGTGCGCCGCAACGCGCGTTGTCCGCTTGTCCCTATCATCACGCCCCCGCCGATTCCATTACCTCGTCATCGCGTCACACACTGTCTCTACTGCTAATACGGTGATTGCGGTGGAATGGATCGTGGTGGATCGGACACGTTGCGATTGAGGCGGGGGTGGTGTGGTACCGTTGCTGCGCTGGGCCGCGCGTCCCGCGACGCGCGGCCCCACTGTGGCGCATGGCGTTGGCCGGTTGACCTGCGGTGGTGAGGGCGCGATCGGGCTCGACCGGGGACAGGAGCGGGGACGATGGCACGGGCACTGGTGAGCCAACGAGATGGGGAGACACAGGCCGAGCGCGCTCGCCCCGTCCCGCTGTCGCGCCGCGCCGACTTCGGCACGATCCTCTTCGGGCAGTGGCTGATGCTGGGCCTGGCGGTTGACGGTTGGGCGCACCACACACGCCCGAACGTGGAGAGCTTTTTCACTCCCTGGCACGGGCTGCTCTACTCTGGGTACGCGGCCTGCACGGTTTGGATGATCTGGTTGATCGCGGAACAACGCCGGGCTGGGCGGATCGGGCGGGCCGCGATCCCACGCGGCTACGAATTGGGCGTCGCCGGGGTGGTGCTCTTCGGCCTGGCCGGGATCGGCGACCTGGTCTGGCACGAGGCGATCGGGATCGAGCAGAATCGCAAAGCCTCGCTCAGCCCCTCGCATCTGCTGTTGTTCGTCGGGATCGTCCTGATCGTTAGCAGCCCCTTCCGCGCGGCGTGGGCGACCGATGCCGCGCCGTATGCGCGGCCCCGTATGGCGGAGCTCCTCCCGGCGCTCCTCTCGCTCAGCGGCGCGGCGGCGATCACCGGGGCGATGCACATCTGGCTCTGGGGCTTCGCCTATTTGGCCGATGGGCGTCCGGCGACGGCGGCGCTCCCTGCGGCGGCGCTCGCCCCGACCGCCGATCTCAATCTGGCGATGATCCTCGTCACCACCGTCCTGCTACTGGCCCCGCTGCTGCTGCTGCTGCGCCGCTGGCATCCCCCGTTCGGCAGCGCCACCGTCCTCTTCGGCACCGTGGCGGGGTTGCTTTGCGCCGTCACCGGCTTCCGCCAGCCGGTCGATGTGCTGGTCGCGCTGGCGACGGGACTCTGCGCCGACCTGGCGATCGGGCGTTTCGACCCGCGTCCGGGGCGACCGTGGGCCTTTCGCGGCGTGGCCTTCGGCGTGCCGGTCCTGCTCTGGGCGTTCCATTTCGCGCACGTTGGATTACGCGAGGGGATCGCCTGGCCGCCGGAGTATTGGACCGGGATCACGCTGCTCGCGGGACTGCTCGGCCTCGGGCTCAGCGTCCTGCTGCTTCCGCCCAGCGTGCCGACACATGCGCGTGAGCACTGATAGCGGGGTCTTCCCCGGCGCTCCCTATGGCATTGCCCGTACGGGCGAAGACGCCAAAGAATAGTGCGACGGGTGGGCAGACCTCGTGCGAGCATTTGCCGGTGTCGATCGCCAGGTATGCAGAGACACTCACCCCTTCGCCCTGAGCACCAGGAACGTGCGTACTTGTGCGTGCCGTGACAGCCGATAAAAACGGACCTGAGGATCCTAGAAAGCCCCGGACGGAACGTTCCGTCCGGGGCTTCTGCTCGTTATGTGCTGGCCGCCGCGCTAGGGAGCGACGGTGACCGCCATGTCGGTCGGCTTTGTGGCCGATTCGGTGGCCTGCGCCTTGGTGGAGGAGGGGGCGATAAACCAACCGACGATCAGCAGGAGGAAGCAGACGAATGCCGCGATAACCATGAACGTTCTCCTTGCTACGCTGCGTCACATCCGACGGGATTAGAGCTGGTAGGCGACTTCGCCGTGCTGGCTGCTGTCGAGGCCGAGGACTTCTTCCTGCTCCGGCACGCGGAGGCCGATGGCGAGGTCGATGAGCTTGAGGATGATGCCGGTGGCGATGGCCGAGAAGGCGACGACCGCGACGACCGCGACCAATTGGATCAGGAGCTGGCCGGGGTTGCCGTAGAGCAGGCCATCATTCCCGGCGGGATTGATCGCCTTCTGCGCGAAGATGCCGGTGGCGAGCGCGCCCCAGATGCCGCCGACACCGTGGACCGCGAAGACATCGAGCGCATCATCAACCCGCCGCTTGAGCAGATCGACCGCGAAGAAGCAGATGACGCCGGCCCCGAAGCCGATGACGATCGAGGCGGTACCGTTGACGTAGCCCGCCGCCGGGGTGATGGCGACGAGCCCTGCGACCGCGCCCGCCGCCGCCCCGAGGACGCTCGGCTGGCCGTGGCGCAGCCAACTGACCGTCAGCCAGGTGAGTGCACCCATCGCGGCGGCGGTGTTCGTGACAACGAAGGCACTGGCGGCGAGCCCGTTCGCACCGAGGGAGCTACCGGCGTTAAAGCCGAACCAGCCGAACCAGAGGAGGCCCGCGCCGAGCACGGTCATCGTCAGATCGTGCGGGTCCATCTTCTCTTTGCCGAAACCGACGCGCTTGCCGAGCACGGTCGCCGCGACGAGCGCCGAGACGCCGGAACTGATGTGGACAACGGTGCCGCCCGCGAAGTCGAGCGCGCCCATAGCCCGCAGCCAGCCGCCAACCCCCCAGACCCAGTGCGCGACCGGGGCGTAGACGAACGTTGCCCAGGCGAGGGTGAAGATCACGAATGCCTTGAAGCGCTTGCGCTCGGCGAAGGCCCCGGTGATCAACGCCGGGGTGATCACCGCGAACATCATTTGAAAGGCCATGAAGGCATAATGAGGGATCGTCGCCGCGTAATCGGCGTTCGGCTCCATCCCCACGTTGGTCAGGGCCAGGAAGTCGAAGCCGCCGATCAAGCTGCCGTGATCGGTGCCGAAGGCGAGGCTATAGCCCCAGAGCACCCACTGGACACTGATCAAAGCCAGGATGAAGAAGCTGTGCATGATCGTCGCCAGCACGTTCTTGCGCCGCACCAGTCCGCCGTAGAAGAAGCCGAGCGCCGGGGTCATTAACATGACCAACGCCGTCGAGGTCAATACCCACGCTGTATCGCCGCTGTTGATCTGGTCCATCCATCCTCCTCCATAGGTGCTCCCTGCCTCGACCTGCGTGCGCTCCCGCAACGGTGCATCCAGCGACCTGCACAATTTGTCGGAACGTTACCTTAGGATACGAGATCGAACGGACGATCACTATATTTCATTGGCCCAACTTCGTGACGAGGTCTTGTATGCTTTGCACAATGTAACAGAGCTTGAATCTCTCGGTCGCAAGCTACGTTGTGAGGACACCGGAGCGGTTTAGACGCTGCGGGAATGGCGCAGTATGGCCGCGCACACTTGGTAGGAGTGGGCATGCTCCACGCGAACGGCGAGGGCGATACAGCGCCCCATATTGCGAGACCGCGCCTGGCCGCTGATCGCGATCCATCTTCGGGCCGACGATGCGTATCATCCCGAGCATCATCGCCGCCCCGGCGAGCGCCCCCAGCGCCTGCGGGCCGCTGACGAACACCAGGGGAAGCAGCATCAACGTCAACAGGATCAGGCCGGTCTTTTCTCCGGCCATACCCGCTCGCCCTCGCGGCGTGTGGCACGTCAGTGTCAGCAGTGCGGGGATGCGTCACGCGGCGCTCGATTTTCTGGCGTCCTCTACGGATCATGGTGCTGCCTGTGGCCGAGCCGCTTCCGAGCTTACGCACCGCTCGTTGCGTCTGCGGAGGACAAGAAAAGCCTCGGTATCGCTCGGACGCCCACAGGAAGAACGCGGCGGGGTGTGGCCTTATCACACCATGCCGCGCATGATTCGCTGGCGGGTTGCTGAAAGGCTATCTTGCGGATGCAACGGGTGGCCCGCTACAGCGTCGCTCTGGGTCGTCGTGCGGCAACTCGGGGCGGCGTGGGGAAGCGCTGGCCTCGCGGCACGTCATCGGTGGGACTGGCCTGTGGGCTGAGGAGACAGCCGGATTCGGCGGACCAGCGCTGTTGCAACTGCGCGATCTGCCGCACCACCAGCGAGGCGTACACCTCACGCCCCACCTGGTAGGGATGGACCCCATCGTCCTTGAGGTATTCGGGATGCCCGTCGCTGACGGTGTACCAATCGATCAGGACCGCGTTCGGGTAGCGTGTGACGCCTTGCGCCAGTACGGTGTTGTTCGCTTTCTCCCATTCGCGCGGCACGCGGACATTGAGGAAGAGCACCGCCCAGGCACCGTTGGTCTCCGCCATGATCGCGTTGAAATCGGCGGTGGTGACGTAGCCATTGGAGCCGATATCGATCAGCACGATCGCGCCGAGCGCCCCCGCCTCCCGCCGTTCCTTCAGGATCGCGGGCACCTGCACCGCCTGCCGCCCCACCGTCGCGCTGATGTAGATGTTATCGCCGATCTGCTGTTCCAGGTTCTCGGCCCCGGCAACCAGCACCGAATCGCCCACGGCGGTGATCAGCGGGGTGCGGATCGCTGGCGAGCAGAGCCCCGGCGGGGCGGGCGTGGCCGCGACTGCGATGTCGGGGGCGGGACTCGGCGGCAAGGTCGTTTCTGGTGTGGCGACGATGCTCGGCCCGCGCTCGATCGTGCCGGTGCCGAAGTCGCTGTCGGGCGGCGGGGCCTGCGCGCTGACCAGGGCGATACCGAGGGCGAGCAGCACGCCGAGCGTCGCCCCAGTGCCCGCACTCCACGCCTGAATCCGGCGCAAGCTCCGCTGGCCGGGCGCGCGCCAGAGGGCTACCAGCCCCATCCACAGTCGTCCCAACGCTCCCTGCCGGATGGGGCGCTCCACGTAGCGATAGGAGAGGGTCGCGCAGAGGAGCGTCAGGCCGAGGCGCACGATGAGCAGCGGGATACCATCGAGCGGGACGTCGAGTTGCGGGCGGGTGACGGTGAAGATCGGCCAGTGCCAGAGATAGAGGCTGTAGGAGCGCTCGCCGAGCCAGCGCAGCGGGCGATTGTCGAGCAACCGCGGCAGGATGCGCGCGCCCGGCGCGATCGTCCCGGCGATCAGCGCCGCCGTGGCGAGCCCGAGGAGCGCGAAGCCGCCCTGATAGAGAAACGCTTGCGATTGATCGACCCGCAGGAAGAGGAGGAGCATGACCAGCAACGCCCCGATCCCCGCGCGATCGAGCCACCCGATCAGCTTCTGGGTCGCCCACTTGCTCGGCTGCCAGGGTGCCCACCCGACGGCCAGCGCGCTCCCCAGCAGCAGCCCGGAGGCGCGGGTACCGGTGCCGTAATAGACGCGCGAGGGATCGACGCCTGGCCGGTAGAGGAAGGCCATCCAGAGGCTCGACGCAGCGGCGGTGATCAGGAGCATGGCGAGGAGACGGCGACGGGTCAGCACGCGTAGCCCCAGGGCGAGCAGCGGCGGCCAGAAGAGGTAGAACTGCTCCTCGATCGCCAGCGACCAGAGGTGTTGGAAGAGCGAGGGTCGCCCGATCGCCTCGAAATACGACTGCTGGCGGACGATGTAGAACCAGTTGAGGACATAGAAGAAGGAGGCGATCGCGTCGCCGCGCAGCCGTGCGACCTGATCGGGGAGCCGGATGACCGCGAAGGCGAGGAAGACGAGCAGCAGCAGATAGAGCGCGGGGAGGAGTCGTCGCGCGCGGCGGATCCAGAAGGTCTTGAAGTCGAGCGCCAGGTTCCGCTGCCACTCGTTGAGGAGGAGCGCGGTGATCAGGTAGCCGCTGATAACGAAGAAGACTTCGACGCCGAGGAAACCGCCCGGGAGCCAGCCGATCCCTGCATGATAGAGCATCACCGCGATCACCGCGATGGCGCGGAGGCCGTCCAGCCCGGGGAGATAGGGCAAGCGTGGGATCATCCCGCCGCGTGTGGATCGCTCGCGTACAGGCTCCATCGTCACCGCATCGGCGATGGATGTTGGACCTACTTCGCGTGTCGCTTCTTGTACCATGCGCTCCCTGGAATCGTCCGCAACAAGGGTGGCGCTGCTGTTCTGATGCGCCGTGCGGGATGTTGTGATGGGTTGGCGGGCCAATTCTACGCCACCAGCGCCATCCGTGCATCGGTTGAGGGAATAGATGCGGGTGCGTACGACCGCCGCCAACCCGGATCGTATCGCGGGGGCGAAGGGTGTTTCGCGGATAGCCACCGCGCTACTGCCATGCGGACAGCGCGAAGGCGCGCGCGGTCTGAAACCGCGCGCGCCTTCGGTGTCTTTTGCGATATTTTGCGGGGTTAGTCGGCCTGCTCATCGGCCCGGCGCAGGATCGTGCCCTGACCCTGCGCGGCGACTTGCACCGCCTGTCCGGGGGCCGCCGTCGCGTTCGGGGCGGCGGCATTGACCTCCGCTGCCGGGGTCTCATCGAAGCCCTTCTTCAGGGGGATGTCCTGCAAGAGGAAGTTGACCGCGAGCGCGACGCCGAGCAAGATCGCCGCGAGGAGGAAGCTGCCCTGGATGGCGTAGACGAGCGACTCCTTCACGTTGTCCAGCAGCGTCGCGAGGAGCGCCGCCCCGCCCGGCTGTGCGGCGAACTGCTGCTCCAGCGCCGCGCGAATCTGCACCAGTTGCAGCGGGTTGTCGAACGCCGTCAGCGCCTGGGCGGGCACGCCGCTCGGCACCCCGGCGCTGAACTGCTGATGGTAGCGGCTCAGCATCAGCGAGGTGAAGATCGCGGTGCCGACCGTGCCGCCGATCTGGCGGAAGAACTGGGTCGCCGCCGTCGCCGCGCCGAGCAGGCGGCGGTCCACCGCGTTCTGCACCGCCAGCGTGTAGATCGGCATCGTGAGGCCGAGGCCGAGGCCGGTGACGATCATGTTGCGGACGACGGTCGCGGTCGTCGTGTCGACCCGCATCCCGCTGAGGAGGAATAAGCCGACGGTCATGAGCGCCAGACCGAGCGTCGCGACCAGCTTGTAGCGCCCGAGGCGGGAGACGAGCTGGCCGCTGGCGACGCTCCCGACGATCAGCGCCAGCATCAGCGGCGTGAGGAGCGAGCCGGACGCGGTCGCGGAGACGCCGAGCACCCCTTGCATGAAGAGCGGGATGAAGAGGATCGCGCCGAACATGCCCATGCCGGTCATGAACAGGGCGACCGCCGAGACCGCGAAGACCCGGTTCTTGAAGAGCGCCAGCGAGAGGATCGGCTCCTCGGCGCGCGATTCGGCGACGAGGAAGGCGCCGAGCATCGCGAACCCGAAGGCCAGGCCGCCGATGACCCGCGCGGACCCCCAGCCATAGCCGGTCACCCATTCGAGCGCGAGGAGGATCGGCACCAGGCTCGCGATCAGCGTCCCCACACCCCACCAGTCGATCGCGCGCTTGCCGCCCTCGGATGCGAAGTACGGGAAGGCGAAGAAGAGGGCACCGATAGCCAGAAGGCCGACCGGGAGATTGACGTAGAAGACCCAGCGCCAGGACAAGTTGTCGGTGATCCAGCCGCCGAGCGCCGGGCCGATGACCGAGGAGAGGCCGAAGACGCCGGCGAACATCCCCTGCACCTTGCCGCGCTCGGCGGGGGGGAAGATGTCGCCGATCACCGCGAAGACGATGCCGGTGATCATGCCGCCGCCGATCCCCTGGAGCCCGCGGAACAGGATCAACTGGTTCATGCCGTCGAACGGCAGGGGCAGGTCGCCCGAGGCGCCGCAGAGCGCCGAGGCGGCGACGAAGATGATCGCCCCGCCGAGCAGGAAGTACTTGCGCCCGTACATGTCGGAGAGCTTGCCGATGATCGGCACCATGATCGTCGAGGTCAGCAGATAGACGGTGGTGACCCAGGCGTAGCGCTCGAAGCCGTTGAGTTGCGCGATGATGCGTGGCATCGCGGTCCCGACGATCGTCTGGTCGAGCGCCGAGAGTAATAAGGTGAGGATCAACCCCGCCATCGTGCCGATCAATTGCGGGCGTGTCAGGGCGTGAAACCCTTTCCCGCGTTCATCGGTCGTGTGCGCCACTTCCATCGGAATGCCCCTCCTATCAGCGGATCACGCCACATCTTCGGGGCAGATCGCGGAGACCCATCCGCCCCATCCAACGCCGCTCAAAACTTTTGCTCGAATAATTCGAGCAGCGTGAACTATTTTACTTTCGCAAAATGCCGTTGTCAAGGGTCTTGACGTAATAATCTCGGGCGGCTAAAATAGTTTCGATGGGTCGAAGTAACAAGGATGCGGGGATGGATGCGACAAAGCAGGCGTTGATCGATCGGCTGACGCGCGCTGCCGATCGTATGTCAATTAAGATGCGGCGCTCAGCCATGCAAGAGTCGATGCAGGATTGGTCGGAGATGGACCTGACCATGCCGCAAATGCGCACCCTGGGCCTGCTGGCGCACGCGCCACGCCGTATGGGCGAGGTTGCGTCGTATCTCGGCAGCAGCGTCTCCTCGGCCACCAGCCTGATCGAACGCCTTGAAGGGAAGACGCTGGTCGAACGGGTCCACAATCCGGTGGACCGGCGGGTGGTGATGTGCCATCTCACTCCCGGCGGACAGGAGTTGATCGAGCGTTTCTGGCGGTTGCAGCGCCTCAAGGTGGAGGGCGTCGCCGATCTCCTGAACGAGGAGGAACTCGTGAAGGTTGTGACGGCGGCGGAGATCATGGCCGACGCCTTCGAGCGCTCCGCACACGAAGTCGGCGCGAAAGCGGCGATGGATAGCGCGTGTGCCGTGCGGGGAGCGAGCGTCGAGGAAACAGTCGAAGCGGCAATTATCCCATAGGTGAGCGCTTGGCGATGAAAAGGGCGGGCGATCCATGAAGGATCGCCCGCCCTTTTCTCCTGTCATTGCGGTGGCCGTGTCAGGCGGTGCGACCCAGTCGTTGCCGCACCCAGATCGCAAGCTCGTGGCGGTTCGTCTTCCAAATGTGAAAGGCGCTCGGCGCGATGGAAACGATGATGATCAGGACGATGATCGGTAGCAGGTAACGGTCGACATCGGAGATCATGCTGCCGAGGAAGAAGCCTCCCACGCTGAGCCCGACCGCCCAGAGGACAGCCCCGATGAAGTTGAAGAAGATGAATACCCCGACATAACCGATGGCGCGGGTCAGGGTTGCGGGGTCGAACGAGAGCAACTGGCCTTTCCTCATCGACCCCTTGTGTCGCCAGCCTGTCCGGCGCAGTCCGATAAATCCGGTTGCAACTGGACCATTACGCACCTCGGAGAACCATACTCTGGCGGAGCACCCGATCCGCAATCGGGCACTATGCCCTCGGGGCGGATGTGGCCACGATATGGCTGTATAGTATCATACATAATGGAAAGCGAGCGGCGCACTAGGATCGAGGAGGAGCGCGTGATGGCAGACGAGCGACAATATCGGGTCGGCGAACTGGCGCATCTGTGCGAAGTCAACCCACGTACGATCGATTACTACACCACGGAAGGACTGTTGATCCCGGCGTCGCGTTCGCGGGGGGGGCACCGCTTCTACGCCGAGAGTACGGTCCAGCGGTTACGGGCGATCAAGACGTTGCAGGCGCAGGGATTGTCGCTCGAAGCGATCAAGGAGCGGCTGACGCTGCCGGGCATCGAGGTCGATCTCCTGCCGCGCGTCGAGCAGTTGCGTGCGGAGTTGCGGCGGTTGGAGAACGAAGTATCCACCCTCACCCCGCAGCTCGCCAGCGCCACCCAGAAGGATGAGCGCTCGCGTGTGGCCTTACAGGCGTCGGTGGCGGCGGCGGCTACGTATGCGCTCACCCTCGCGCAGGAGTTGATGAGCCTGCTGAATCGTGGTTTGCTCGGCTGACCATACCCGCGCGATGTGGCTCGGACGAGCATCGGCCGGGTCGGCGGTGACAGCGTTTTGGCGAGTACCCCGCCCGATGATCGGGTGAATCGCGGCGCGGAAGACTCGCCGGAGCGTGGGCGGTGGCGTGTACGGCTGCGCCGTGCCGAACTCCGTATCGCGAGAAACGGCGGCGTTTTTTCGTGCTTGTGCGGGTAAACGGAGCGAGTGTCACCTGCCGTGGCGGCGCAGCCCAGCCCTGATCGACATGCAGACGCCCGGGAAGGCCATCCCGGGGGGGGGGGCTCGATCAACGTCAATCCTCCCAATCCCCGGGGTGCAGCAGGTTTGGTGTCCGGCCTCGCGTAGCGTCACCTCGGAAGATGAATCGCGCCGCGCCGCCGTCCTGCTCCGTTTGAGCGGGGACGCTCATCTGGCGATGCTGAGGTGTGGTGCTAGTGAGTTGTCAATCGTCAATTACGGGGTAGAGGTGCTTGAGCTTGATGCGGGCGTCGGCGGTGGTGAAGCGCCAGTCGATGGCGCTGTCGGCGGCGTTGCGGGCGGCCTCCCACGCCGCCACT
>JAABUN010001051.1_pt1 | contig 65493 bp, 59 predicted proteins | sample 5559311 | NCBI WGS metagenome assembly JAABUN01 (sample SAMN10711877, study PRJNA513370) | rock metagenome | isolation source: Antarctica rocks | place: Antarctica: Victoria Land, Siegfried Peak sud
CTCGTGGGCAGAAATCACGGGCTGAGAGCACCGCGCCACAAGGGACGCCGCACACTACCCGATTACGTTGTGAAGCTTCAGAAGCCCACCCTCCACAATGTCGCACTCCATTGCACGTTGCACAGCCGCAGGCATCTCATTTCACGAACGGCTCGGATAGAGCACGAGTTCGGGGACGTGCGCCCGCCCCGGCAACCGCAGCAGGTAGAGCACCGACGCGGCGACATCCTCCGGTTGCAGGGCGCGGGCGAGGGTTTCGGGCGGCGTGGGCGTCGGTCGCTTGAGCACGAGCGGCGTGTCCGTGAGGCCGGGGTAGATCACGCTCACGCGCAGGCCGCTGTCGCGCTCCTCCTCCATCGTGCCGTGCGCGAGGGCCGCGACGCCGGCCTTCGTCGCCTGATATGCCACGCCCGACTTGTCCGGCTTGCGGGCGGCGGACGACGCCACATGCACGAGCAGCCCGCCCCCCTGCCGCCGGAAGACCGGCACGGCGGCGTGCGTGAGGTTGAACGCCGCCGTGAGGTTCGTGGCGACCATCTCCGCCCAACTCGCGGGCGTCAGTTGGTCAAGCGCACGCTCGCGGAGGTTCGTCCCTACCGTGTTCACGAGGGCGGCGATGCGTCCGTGCCGCCCCGCGACCGCCGCGACGAGCCGCGCCGTCGCTCGCCCCATGCCGCTCGATGCCCCTGCCACGATCACGACCTGTCCCGTGAGGTCGCCCGCCGCACCCATGCTCATATTCGCCCTCCCTGTCGTCCCCCCGTCTTCGGATGTAAGGGTGCGCGGGGGCGGCGGCGGTGTCAAGGGCAAACGGCGACGAACACCACGCCGCGTTCCGGCACGGGGATTGCGCGTCCCTTGCAGCGTTGCCCGTGCGGGCAAGGCGTGGGCGAACGAAAGGCTGAGGTCAATGGCGATCAAGGTACACGGGGTCTCGGAATTGACGCTGCAAGTGCGCGACCTCGAAGCGTCGGAGCGGTGGTACGCGGAAAACCTCGAGCTGCCCGTGGCGGGGCGCGACGAGGAGAACGGGTTTGTCTGGCTGAAAGCCGGGGAGTGGACGCGCCTCGGCCTCTGGCTCCCCGGCGAGCGCGAGTTCGGCGACGAGCCGGGGGCGCACGTCCACTTCGCCATGCGCGTGGAAGGCGAGGAGATGCCGGAGATCGCCGCGACGTTGCGGGCGAAGGGGCTGGACGTAGAAGGGCCGGTGCATCACCCCGGCAAGAACAGCAGCGTCTATATCAAGGACCCGGACGGTCATCTGATCGAGTTCTTCGACTACGAGCCGGAGAAGGACGCCCCGGAGGGCGGCCAGTAACCCCGGAACGTCGCCCCCCGGCCCCCTCCCCCTAGGAAGGGGGTGATACCAAGACCGTGTGAACAGTGTCGCATCGGTGGTAGGGGCGCGATGCGACACTGTTCACACGGTCTTGGTATAACGTGCGGCAGCACCGAGACGTACCGGGAACGCCGCAAAACTTGCCCTACGCTCCCCCTCCCCCGCAGGGGAGGGGGCAGGGGGGGTGGGCGCATTTCAGGATAACGCTATACAACCGGAACGTCCTCCGTTCCCTTGACGCCGCAAGCGGCACACACCGACAATCGCGCACACGCGACGTGCGCGATTGATTGTCGTCGTGTGCTGCTGTGTCGCTACAGGGAGGGGGGCGCATGAATCGTTGGGACGAAATTCGCGCCCGCGCCCGCGCCGTGCGTGCCGCGCTCGGCGCGACGGATGAGACAGACGCTCCGGCACTGCTCCACGCCGCACGCGAGGCCACGCACGTCCCGTGGGCGGCGTTGCCCGCGAGCGATCCCGCGTTGTACGGGGCGCAGGGCGTCTACAACGCGGAGTGCGGGTACATCCTCGTGAGCGACACCCTCCCCCCGGCGCGGCAACGGTTCGTGGCCGCGCACGAGTACGCGCACCATTGGCTCGGTCACGGCTCCGCCCTCAGTGCCAACCCCGACCCCGAAGCGGGCGACCGCCCCGACGACGGCCCCGACCGGGTGGAGGGCTACAGCCCGTTCGCCCTCGCGGAGCGCGGTGCGGACGTGTTTGCCCTCGAACTGCTGCTGCCCGCCGACGCCCTGCATCGTGCGTACACGTCGGGGCAGACGCCGGGGCAGATCGCCGCCCGCGTCGGCCTCCCGGAACGGGCGGTGCTGCGGGGTCTCGGTCGCGCCCTGCTCCTGCCCCCGCCGGAGATCACAACCGCAACGGACGATCCCTCCCCTCTCGCGCTCGATGCGAGCCAGCGGGCGGCGGCGCACGCACCGCACGGCCCCGTATTCGTAGAGGCGGGGCCGGGAACGGGCAAGACCCGCGCCCTCGCGGGGCGGGTGGCGCATTTGCTCGCGGGCAACACGCTGCCGGAGCATATCCTCGCCCTCACCTTCAGCGACCGCGCCGCCGATGAACTGCGGGGGCGCATCGCCCGCGTCGCCCCCGACGCGGCCCCGCGCCTGTGGGTGGGGACGTTCCACGCCTTCGCGCTCGACCTGCTGCGGCGGTGGGGGGAGCGCGTCGGGCTGCCGCCGGGGTTCGCGGTGTTCGATCCCGCCGACGCCCGCCTCGCGTTCTCGCCCGCCGTGCCGTCGCTCGCCCTCGACCACTACGGCGACCGCAACGACCCCACGCGCCATGTGATCGCCCTGCAACGCGCCTTCTCCCGCGCTCAGGACGAACTCTGCACCCCGGACGAGTACGCCGCGCACGCCGCGAGCATGGACGCGGGAGAGCCACGGGACAAGGCGCGGGAAGTCGCTCGCGCCTACGCCGCCTACGAACAGGCACTGCACGGGCGCGGGGTGAGCGATTTCGGCGGGCTGCTCGTGCGGGCCGTGGCGTTGCTGCGCGACCACGCCGACGTGCGGGAGTGGGCGCGACGCACGCACCGCCACGTCCTCGTGGACGAGTATCAGGACGTGAACCGCGCCAGCCGCGAACTGCTGCGCCTGCTCGCGGGCGACGGCGCGGGGTTGTGGGCCGTGGGCGACCCCCGGCAGGCGATCTATGCGTGGCGTGGGGCCAGCCGCGCCAATGTGCGCAATTTCGCGGCGCACTTCCCCGGCGCGACACACTTGGCACTCGCCCGCAACTACCGCTCCCGCCCGCAGGTCGTGGCGGCGGTGAACGCCCTCGCGCCGCATGTGCGCGACGCGACGACCGCGACGGACGCAACGGACATGCCGTTCGTCGCGTGGGCGGCGCACCGGACAGACGGCGCACGCGGCGCGGACGGCACGGGCGGCGCGGTGGGCATCGTCGCGTTGCCCGACCGGGATGGGGAGATCGCACACATCGCGGCGGCGATACGGGCGTTGCGGGCGTCGGGGGTGCCGTACGGGGAGCAGGCGGTGCTCTGCCGCACGCACGCGGGGATACGGCGGGCGGCGGCGGGCCTCGCGGCGGCGGGGCTGCCCGTCACCGACGCCGGAAGCCCCTTCGAGCGACCGGAGGCCAAGGACATGCTCGCCCTCGTGTCGCTCGCGTGCGAGGACGACGGGCGGGCGGTTCCCCGCGTGGCGGCGTTCGCGGCGTATGGCGTGCCGGAAGCGGATGCCCTCGCGCTCTGTGCGGCGTCGCACGGGCGCGGGGTACCGTTTCCCGCCGCCCTCGCTCTCGCCGCCGACGTGCCGCCCGGTGCGCTCTCCCCCGCAGGCCGCGCCGGATTGTGCCGCCTGCACCGCGACCTCGACGGTCTGTGCGACGGCGATGCATGGTCGCTCCTGGCGCGATACCTGTTCGAGTGCCGCGACTACCTCGCGCCCCTGCTCGCGGACGACACCCCGGAGGGCTGGCGGCGGCGCGGCACCCTCGCTCGCCTGCTCGACTTCGCCCACGCGCACGGGCGGCAGGACGCGGGGGGCGATCCGTGCGCGTCGCTGCTCGCCCGCGTGCGCGACCTCGCCCGTGCCGACGAGGATCACCGCCACGGGCAACCGACAACCGAGCCGGGGGCGGACACGGTGCGGCTGCTCACCGTCCACGCGAGCAAGGGGCTGGAGTTCGCCGCCGTATTCCTGCCGGGGATGCAGTCGGGAGCCTTCCCGCACCGCGAGATGCCCGATCCCTGCCCGCCGCCCCCCGGCCTCGTCGCAGTCACGGACGGCGACCGCGACGGCGACGAGGCGTGCGCATTCTTCGTCGCCGTCTCCCGTGCGCGGGACGTGCTGACGCTCACCTTCACGGGCGAGCGCGAGCCGTCGCCCTACCTCGATCACCTCGGTGTGGCGGTGCCGCCCGCGCCCGCCAAGCACAAGCGAGCGAAAACGCCGACGGGTCAACCCGTCGCGCCGGTCGTCGCCGCCGCGTCCCCGGTATACGACGCCCGCACGCTGGACGGGTATCTGCGTTGCCCGCGCCAGCACCAGTACGACGACATGCACGGCTTCGGGGAGCGCGTCGCGCCGGGGCCGTACGGACACTACGTGCGGGCGGTGTGGCGCACGCTCGGTGCGCTGACGAGCGGGGAAATTGTCCCTGAACCCGAAACGGCGCACGCGCATTTCCTCACGGCGTGGGAGGCAGTCGGATTGCCGCCCGCGCACCCGTCCGCCGCGTCCTACCGCGAGATGGGGACGCGGGCGGTGGCGAACGCGGCGGCAATCGTGGCGGCGGGCGGTGCGGCGGGAATATCGCGCCTCGTGCCGCTCCCCGACGGGGGCGCGGTGCGCTTTCGGCCCCATTGGGTCGCGGCGCAATCGGGGGAAACGCCGCCCGCCGTGCAGTGGTGGCACGTCGGAGAACGTCGCACGGCACACAAGGACGCGGATCGGCTCGCCTTGTACACCGCGTGGACGGCGGTGGAAGTGCCGGGGGCGGCGGAAGTGCCGAAGGCGGTTGTGCAGATCGCCTATCTCGCATCCGGCGAGCGAGACGATGCGGAGCCGTTCGGGGCGCGAAAGCAGGCGAACCGGCTGGCGAAGTATGCCGCCGCCGCCCTCGCCCTCGCCGCCGGGGAGTTCCCCGCCGCCCCCGCGCACGGCGACCACGATTGCCCCCACTGCCCGTACTTCGTCGTTTGCCCCGGTGCGGAGTAGCACCCGGAGCGGCATATACAGCGGCGACGGCTCCCGTGGAGGTGGGCTTATGAAGGTTAACAACCAGATCGGGTAGTTGTGGCGCGGTGCTCTCAGCCCGTGATTCCTGCCTGTGAGACGAATCACGGGCTGAAGCCCGCGCCACAAGGGACGCCGCGCACTACCCGATCTGGTTGTTAAGGTTCATCAGCCCGCCGCGTTGACTGGTTGGGGCGAATCAACGCGGCGGGCTGAAGCCTACCCTCCACCGACTCCGTTAGCCTCACTGCACATCGCTCTATACAGCGGCGATGGCCTCCGTGGAGGGTGATGCTTCCAGCCCGCCCTCCACGAGTGCCGCACTGTCACCCCACCCACGGGCGGGGCTACGCACGCGGCAGGGCGAAGCGCGGGGCAATGGCGAACGCGCCGTTCGGACCGATATAGCCGACCATCCCGCCCACCTGCACGCGGGCAACGCCGTCCGCGAAGGCCCATGCGTCGTCGTACTGCGGGGCGACGACGAACGCGCCGGAGCGGTTCACGTAGCCGTATTTGCCGTCCCGTCTGGCGAGCGCGAGGCCGTCCGGGGAGAAGCCGTCCACGTCCTCGAAGGTGGCGGGGATGGCGATTTCGCCCATGCGGTCGAGCCAGCCCCAGAGACCGTCCAACTGTACGGGGGCGAGGCCACCCGCGAAGGTGCCTATCGCCTCGTACCGCGCCGAGAGCCGCACCACGCCCGTGGTCAGGTCCACCACGCCCCAGTTCTCGCCGCTGCGCACGGCGGCGATACCCTCACCCGGCGCGGGGTCGGCGTAGTCGAACTGCGGCGTCACCACGAAAACGCCGCGCCCGTCAATGTAGCCCCACGCCTCTCCCATGCGCACGGCGGCGGTGGCGTCGGCGGCGGTGGCGACAAAGGGATGCGCGTCGTCGAACTGCGGCGCGACCACGAGCGCACCCTTCGTGTCCGCGTAGCCCCAGAGGTCGCCCACGCGCACGGGCGCGAGCAGCGGCACGTCCGCCCCCGATGCCGCCCCCCGCGACACCGCAGGGCCGAACGCCCGCGCCGCCGCGAACTGCGGCTCGACCGCGACGGCCCCGGTGTGGTCGAGATAGCCCCAATCGTCGCCCACGCGCACGGCGGCGAACCCCTCGCGGAAGTCGCCCACCGCGTCGTATTCGGGCGAACCGACGGGCATCCCCTGCGCGTCTATGAAGCCCCACTTGCTGCCGAGGAAACGGGCGGCGGCGAACCCCTCGCGGAAGGGCCGTGCGGCGTCGAAGATGAGGGGAATGGCGAGCTGCCCCGCCCGATCCATGTACCCGGACTTCGCCCCGGCACTGACCACCGCGAAGCCCCCGGAGAAGTCGCCCACCGCGCCCGCCGTTGGCGCAGACCCCCCGGCGACGAATTGCGCCCGCGCCGCGCCGCCACTGCCGCCGATCCCGCCGACGAGCGCGACGAGCAGCATTGCCCGCACTATCGTTCGCATCCATTTCCCGTGATGACTAGCCATGCATTCCCCCCACCGCATCCACCAACCGCGTCTTATGTCAATATAACGCATAATAGAGCGGTTTGCGCACTGATTGGCGGGGTCGTATGCATGTGGCGCGGTGCTCTCAGCCCGCGATTGTTCCCCACCAGACGAATCACGGGCTGAGAGCACCGCGCCACGTACATGCCACCAATGCCGCCAACCTCCCTGCAAACCGCTTCAGGCCCGGAAGGTGACGCGAAAACACGCCTGTGTTCACAGGCGTGCATCGTGAGGGATGTGTTCACCTCTTTTGTATCCGCACAGCGGTGCCGCTACCCGCGAGGCCAGAGGATCACCGCGACACCGCCGAGGCAGACCGCCGCGCCGATGATGTCCAACCTGTCGGGTTGCCAACCGTCTACCCGCCAGCTCCACAGCAGCGACAAGGCGATGAACACGCCGCCGTACGCCGCGTAGACCCGCCCGAACACCGCCGACGGTTGCGCCGTGGCGATCACGCCATACAGCGCGAGGGCGAGACCGCCGAGCAACCCGACATACCACGCCCGCCCGCCGCGCAGCCACTGCCAGACCAGCCAGCCGCCGCCGATTTCCGCCAGCCCCGCGACGACGAACAGCGCAGCGGTGAGGGCGACGAGGCCGAGGCCGGCCCGGTCAGGCACCGGCGACTGCCCCCGCCCGCGTCACGAACATCTCGCGGGCGAACTCTCGCGCCGCTTCGTCGCCGCCGCGCAGCCGCAGCCACACCGGGCCGCGTCCCGGTTCGCAGACGATCTCGTAGGTCAGGAACGGGCAGCACGTGCTCTCCGCCGCGACGAACTCCCCCAGTGCCAGCACGGTTTCGCGTGCGTGCGGGAAGCGGAAGGCGTAGCCATCGGGCAACGCTTCGACGGCCTCGACGGCCCCGAACAGGTCGTCAATCTCCCCACCGCGCCGCTCCATGCCTGCCGCGTCCAGCGTGCAGGCGACGGGGATTGCCCCCTCCATTGTCATTGTCGCGGTCTCCATGCACGCCCTCCTCTCACCCACGGCGTATCCACTGTCCCCTCTCCCGCCGCTACTCGCCTTCCACGGAGTAGGAAATCTGCCCGTCGAAGGTGTAGAGGTGTTCGGTCTTGATGAAGTCCACGCCCGCCGCCGCGAGGCGACCGAGCAGCCCCGCGACTTGCGCGTGCGAGACCGTGCCGCCCGTGGCGTTGTAGCGGCAGCGCATGTGGTCGGTGAGAAAGGTTTCCGGCATCCCGTTGGGCCAGACGCGCACGCCCCGGTTCGTGAGCATGTTGAGGCGCAACCCCTCGCCGTCGTGCGGCTGCAAGGCGGCGGCGAGGGCGTTCGCGTCGCGCTCGCGCCAGTCCACGAAGACATCAACCCCGACGAGTTCCTTGCGCGTGGTCGGTGTCGGGCGGGCGACGATAGCAGCACGCCCCGCGTCGTTCCTGTACGCGGCGGCCTTGAATTGCTCCGGCATCTGACCGAGGCGGGCGACAATAGCCTGCGCGAACTCCCGCGTGCCGACGCGCTCCCTGCTCGTGCCTTCGAGATAGATGTCGGCGGTGTGGATGCCGTCCTCAATGGTGCGCAGCCACGCATTGTGCAGCCGCGTCGCCACGTCGGCCTGCCCGATATGCACGAGCATCATCACGCCGCCGAGCAGGAGGCCCGAAGGGTTGGCGCGGTTCTGGCCCGCATGGCGCGGTGCCGAGCCATGGATCGCCTCGAACATAGCGAGGTGGTCACCCACGTTCGCACTCCCCGCGAGGCCGACGCTACCCGCGATCTGCGCCGCCACGTCGCTCAGCACATCGCCGTAGAGGTTCGGCATCACGATCACGTCGAAGGCTTCGGGCGTGGCGGCGAGCTTCGCGGCACCGATGTCCACGATCCAGTGTTCGTTCTCGATGTCGGGGTACTCCGCCGCCACCTCGTCGTAGACCTTGTGAAAGAGGCCGTCGGTCATCTTCATGATGTTGTCTTTGGTGAAGCACGTCACCTTCTTGCGCCCATTCGTGCGGGCGTACTCGAAGGCGTAGCGGACAATCTTCTCCGAGCCGGGGCGCGAGATCAGTTTCAGGCACTCGTACATCTCGTCGGTCTGCCGGTACTCGATGCCGCCGTACACGTCCTCCTCGTTCTCGCGCACGATTACCACGTCCATATCGGGGTACTTCGTGCGCACAAACGGCGCGTACGCCACGCACGGGCGCACATTCGCGTACAGGCCGAGCGTCTTGCGCACCGTGACATTGAGGCTCTTGAAGCCACCCCCCTGTGGTGTGGTAATCGGTGCTTTGTAGAAGACCCGCGTGCGCCGCAGCGAGTCCCACGCACTCGGCTCGATGCCGACCGTGCTACCCCGGTTGTAAACCACCTCACCGATCTCGATTTTTTCTTCCGCGATCTGCGCCCCGGCCTCGCGGATGGCGAACAGGCTCGCCTCCATGATCTCCGGCCCGATACCGTCCCCGTATGCCACCGTGATCGGTGTCCCTGCCATGCCGACGCCCTCCCTCTGGATTTGCCCGAACTCGTTGCCGGGTACGATAACACGATTCGGGAGGACGTGCGCGGCTTCAAAACGTCCACTGCTCTGCAACAATTAATTGAGGCATGGTTATACATCAACAGGCCGCGAGACGAATTGATCGCCTACGGCCCCCTTACATTATGGTCATCGAACGTAGCGTCTTCGAGCGCGAATCCCTCATCCACACGTCTTTTGACTGCTGGCTTGGTCGGTACGGTTGCTTTCATCTCATCCAACCCGCGCTCGGAGTAATGAATCAAAAGCGTCAGCAATCGGCACGAACTCCTATAGGAGTTACGCGGTTGGGAAGAGTTTCTTTGGTAGAGCAGGCTGAAGTGCGTGAGTCCTAGATTTATGAAGATTGTGCTTAATTTATTTGATCTGCTCCGCCAACTCTAAAATAATCCCCTCCGGCCCACGAACGTAGCACAGTTTGTAAACGTTTTCGTAGTTTTGTACTTCGCTGAAAATTATCGCGCCTTTCTTTTTCAATTTGGCAACAATGGCTTCAATATCTTCAACAGCAAAGCAAATATGTCGGATACCTAGAGTATTTGCCAAAGAAGTCTGTATGCCTTTTTCATCCAATGGCCTGTGAAATTTTACTAGTTCTATATTCGCCTCACCGTCTGGCGTTCGCAACATTACAACGGTGTCTTTAACGTCATGAAGACCTATTATCCGCTCCACCCACTCGCCTTCCAACTCTGCTTCTCCCATTATTTCAAGGCCAAAGTCAAGAAAAAACGCTTTCGCGGCAGGAAGATCATTGACAATTATACCCATGTGATCTGTTCGATGATTTTCATACGTCATACCTCCTACTTTTATAATACATGAGGCATAGTTATTAGCCAACAGGCCGCGAGACGGGTACGGTCGTAGCAGTTACCTGCGCAGAGGCAATGAAAATTTTACTGCTCAAGGGCGCGAATGTTGCTGCCGCACCTGCCCCCATGCGGAATTCTCGCACAAGGGATGAGCGGACGCTAGACGCTCGCGTCCGCTCATTCAGTCGCTGCTGCCGTTACCCCGCGTGGCTCTCCAAGTAGCGCAAGGCGCACTGCACCATCATCTCCGCGCCGATGCTCAGGCTGCGCTCGTCAATATCGAACTTCGGGTGGTGGTGGCCCCAGACTTTGCCGCTCGCCTCGTCGCGGGAGCCGACGAAGAAGAACGCCGAAGGTACGCGCTGCGTAAACTCCGAGAAGTCTTCCGACCCCATAATCTGTGGCCCGTTCAGCACGTTCTCCGCCCCGATCACCTCGGTCGCTACCTCGCGCACGAGGGCTGCCATCTCCGGTTCGTTCGTGGTCGGCGGCACGCCTCGGAAGTACTGCACGTCGGCGGACGCCCGCATCGTCTCCGCGATGCCCCGGATAACGGCGGGGATGCGCTCCGCCAGTTGGTCGCCCGTCTCCTTGTCGAACCAGCGCACCGAGCCGGAGAGCGTGGCGGTGTCCGCGATGATGTTCCCGGCGGTGCCGCCCGCGTGCAGCGTCGCGGTCGTCACCACGGCGGGCGAGATCGGGTCTACTTCACGTGAAACGAGCGTTTGCAGCACACCAACGCACTCCACCGCGACGATCAGCGCGTCCACGGTGCTCTGCGGGCGGGCGGCGTGGCCCCCCTTGCCCTGAATCGTCACGCGGAAGCCATCCGCCGCCGCCATCTTCGGCCCCGGCGAGATGTCTATCGTGCCAACGGGCGTCTCTTGCGCCATGTGCAGGCCAATCGCGGCGTCCACCGTCGGGTTCTCGAGGATGCCCTCCGCGACCATGCGCCGCGCCCCGCCGCGCCCTTCCTCGGCGGGCTGGAAGCAGAAGACGATGGTGCCGGGAATCTCCTCCTTGCGCCGCACCAACACGCGGGCGGCGGAGAGCAGAATCGCGGTGTGCGCGTCGTGACCGCAGGCGTGCATCGTGTTCGCGGTCTGCGACTTGTACTCCACCGCGTTTTCTTCCTCAATCGGCAGGGCGTCCATGTCGGCCCGCAACAGCAGCGTCTTTCCCGGCTTACCGCCGCGCAGCACCGCCTTCACGCCCGTCACCGCGATGCCCGTCTGGATGTCTTCGAGTCCGAGCGAGCGCAACCGCTCCGCCACGATACCCGCCGTGCGCACTTCTTCCAGCCCCAACTCCGGGTGCATGTGGAAGTCGCGCCGCGTGGCGATCAACTCCTGCTCCCACTCCGCGATCTCGTCCCGTACCGTTGTCGCCATCACCATCTGATGCCTCCTGATAATGCAATCGAACCGCCAAGACGCCAAGGACGCCAAGAAAACGCGGCAAAGAAAAGGTAACGGTCCTTCCTGTTTCCCTCTTGGCGTTCTTGGCGTCTTGGCGGTTCATCCCCACTTTCGATTACAGCGCGTAGTCGCCCAAATGGGCTTCCTCAAGGTAGCGGGCGAGCAGGTCAATGCAGGCTTGCACGTCCGCTTCGCTCACCATCTCGTTCACGGTATGCACATAGCGCGTGGGAATGCTGAGGGTGATCGCGGGCATCCCCCCGCGCAACCGCTGCACGCCGCCTGCGTCGGTGCCACCGGCGGGCAGGATTTCCATCTGGAAGGCGATGCCCTCGCGCTCCGCGATCCGGCGGAAGTGGCGCACGAGTTTCGGGTGACAGATCAGCGACGAGTCCATGATCTTGATCGCCGCCCCGCCGCCGAGCGTGGTCACGGTGTTCTCGCCGCCGCCGCCGGGAATGTCCATCGCCAGCGTCACGTCGAGCGCGACCACGATGGTCGGGTTGAGGGCGTAGCCGCTGGCAATCGCGCCCCGCAGCCCGACTTCCTCCTGCACCGTGGCAACGGCGTAAATCGTCGCTTCGTGGGAACGCATCGCCCGCATCGCTTCGAGCATCACGAACACACCCACGCGGTCGTCCATCGCTTTGGAGATGTAATTGCCGCCGATGCGCTCCAATGTGCGATCCATCGTCACGTAGTCGCCCAGTTGCACGCGCTGCTTCACGTCGTCGGGGGTCATGCCAATGTCCACGAAGAAATCGTCGCGGCTCGGCGGCTCCGGGGGCTTGCCGCCTTGCAGGTGCGGCGGCTTGCGGGCAGGCTGCAACGCCCCGCGCAGCACCAGCCCACTCTCGGTGGTGACGAGCACGCGCTGCGACCCCATGTTCGCGGGGTCGTGACCGCCGAGCGGTTGCAGGCGGAGGAATCCCTTGTCGTCAATGTGCTTGACGAGCCAGCCGATCTCGTCGGTGTGCGCCGCGATCATCACGCGCACGTCGTCGCGCCCGCGCTTCGTGCCGATCACATTGCCGAGGGCGTCGGTGCGCACCTCATCCGTCAGTGCCGCGAGTTCTTCGCGGGCGATGACGCGCTGCTGTTCCTCGCGCCCCGCGACGCCCGGTGTCTCGGTCAGTCGTCTCAGCAATGCCTCGTTGATTGCCATGCCCGCCCCTCTCTGTGAAAGTCGCTGCCGTCGTCGGGGCGCAAGCGTAGCAGCGACGCGGACGGGCGGCAAGCGGCGTCAGTTGGCGGTATGCGCGAGCGCGGCTACCGGCACCCCTTGTCGCCAGACGAGACGAATCTGATCGGCGGTTACGTCCGCAAGGGCAACGGTCTCTCCCTCGCGGAAAAACTCGACGCAGAACGCACCGTCGTTGTGCACGAACACAATCGCCCCCCTGTCACCAACGTGAAGCGGCTCGTTGTCTACATCCGGGAACTCAAGGGGAGCGTCCGGCAAGTCCACTAGGAGGGCAACGCTATCGAACTCCACGAAATCGCTCATTGTTTCCTCCGTATCGGATACGCGGTGACGAAACGCGGCGTATCGTCGCCACGCAGAACGATCCATACGCTGCGCACAAAAGGGCGGCGGGTATTCGGCGTGTGCATTTCCCCTTCGACGCGGTATTTCACCCCGTGTTCCGTGGTCTCGATACCCGTCACATTGTGTTCCGCCATATGTCGCTTAAGCGCATCCGCAAGTTCCTGCCACCGCTCGACGGTGAAGCCGAAGCGAAAAAAGAACCCGGCCTTCCCGCTGTTGTTCGCGTTGGCAGGGTTGAGCAAATACACGCGTATCTTAGCCCTCCTCGACAACGGCAAAGGCGACGTTCGGCACGTTCATCCCGCCGCGACCGCTTCGTTCGCTGTATTCGCCGTAGCGGGGGATGCGATTTCGTCCGCGTCGGCGGGCGGGGCGATGCGCGGCAGGCGCACGATGAACGCAGTGCCGTGGCCCACGCTGCTCTCGGCACTGATCGTGCCGCCGAAGCCCGCCACGATCTCGCGGGCGATGGCGAGGCCGAGGCCCGCCCCGCCGTCGTCGCGCCCACGGGCCAGCGAGCCGCCCCGGTAGAATCGCTCGAACAGGTGCGGCAATTGCTCGGCGGGGATGCCAGGGCCGTCGTCCGCCACGCGCAACTCGACCTGCGCCCCGGCAGACGAGAGCCAGACCCAGATATGCCCCTCCGGGGGCGTGTACTTCACCGCGTTGTCGAGCAGGATGAGCAACACCTGCTTCAGGCGGTCGGCGTCGCCGCGCACCCAGAGGGGAACGCCATCGGCGGAGGCGTAGGTGATCTCGTGGCCCCGCGCCAATCCTCGCGCCGCCCGCACGGCACTGTCGGTCGCCTCGTCGAGACGCACGGGATGCGGCTCCGCGATCTCACCCGCCTGCGCCCGCGCCAGCGTCAGCAGATCGTTCACGAGGCGCGACATGCGCTCCGCCTCCGCCGAAACCTCGTCCAGCGTCTCGGCGCGGTCGGCGGCCCCCATGCGGTCGGCGTGCTGCCGCAGGATGTCGGCGTTGCCCCGGATGGCGGTGAGCGGCGTGCGCAACTCGTGCGAGGCGTCGGCGATGAAGCGGCGTTGCGACTCGAACGCCACTTCGAGCCGACCGAGCATCTCGTTGATCGTACGCCCTAGTGCCGCCACCTCGTCGCCCGTCTTCGGCACCGCCACGCGCCCCGCGAGATCCTGGGCCTTCTGGATGCCCGCCGCGTCCCGCGCCATCCGCGTGATCGGACGCAGGGCATTCTTCGCCACCGCGTAGACGATGAGCGCGAGCAGCAGCGACACGCCGAGCGTCCCCGCCGCGAGGCCGAGCAGCGTCTGCTTCAGTGAGGTAGTGATCGGCGTCACGGATTGCGCCGTGACGATCACGCCATAGAATTGTTCGCGCACCCGCAACGGGTACAGATACACCCGAAGGACATCGCCGTTTTCTCCGGAATAATCGCGGAAACGGGTGTCGCCGCGTCGGAGCGCGGCAAGATCGGCGGGGTTGATCGAGAAATACTCTTCGCGGTTGCTCGAGCGTTGTCGTCCGATGCCGCGAGGATCAAAAAACTGCACGGACACCTCATCCTGCGCGAGGCGGTCAAACCGCTCCTGCGACGGGAAAAAGACATCGGCGACGACCACCGATGCATTGAGATTGACGAGTACATCTACCTCCGCGCCCGCCTCCCTTGCCCGCCCACTCAACGTCACATCGAGGTCTCGATAGCGCGTCTGCATGATCTGCTGGCCCAGCACCACCGCGAAGGCGGCGAGGGCCACGAACAGGATCGCGGTATACCAGAGGGTGAGGCGGAGACGAATGCTCATGGGGGGACCCTTCACGTGCGGCTCGCGTGCGGCGGCTCGCGGTCATTCGCGCTCGCGCAATGTGTAGCCGACGCCGCGTACGGTGTGAATCAGGCGCGTCTCGCCGCCCTCCTCCAGCTTGGCCCGCAGGGCGCGGACGTACACTTCCAGCACATTCGACTCGCCGTAGAAGTCCTCGCCCCAGACGCGATCCATGATGAGGTCTCGCGGCAGCACTTGCCGGGGGTTGCGCAGGAAGAGCACGAGCAGGTCGAACTCCCGCGCCGTCAGCTCGATGTGCCGCTCGCCCCGGCGCACGTCCCGCGTGCCGAGTTCCACGGTAAGGTCGGCGAAGCGCAGCGTCTCCCCGGCGGGCGTCCCCGCCGTCGGGGGCGGCGTCGCTCGCCGCAGCAAGGCACGCACGCGGGCGAGCAGTTCTTCGAGCGCGAACGGCTTGACGAGGTAGTCGTCGGCTCCTGCATCCAGCCCGCGCACGCGGTCGGAGACGCCGTCGCGGGCGGTGAGCATGAGGATAGGGGCGCGTTCGCCCGCCTCGCGCATCCGCCGCGCCACCTCCAGCCCGTCGAAATCCGGCAGCATCAGGTCGAGCACGATCAGATCGGGCGACCGACCGCGCACCGCGTCGAGGGCGGCCCGCCCCCCCTCCGCCATCTCCACCGCGTAGCCGTCGAGGGCCAGCCCGCGCCGCAACATGTTGGCGATGGCGCGTTCGTCTTCCACCACGAGAACCCGTTCGCCGCTCATTATGCCCTGCCTTTTTTCGCGCCTTCCGTTGCCACCCGTGCCGCTATTGTACCGCACGGCACCTTCCCCACATGAAGGGCGAATGAGAGCGCGAGACGCGAACTCCCGGCAAAAGTTGCACTATTTCCTGTTTCCGTTTTATACTGCGCGGGGCGAACAGGGCGAAAGGCGGGGAGGGGAAGGCCGATGCGACGAAGATTCCGGCACGCGGCGGCGCGGTGCGCCCTCGCGGTCGCGCTGTTCGCCACTATCGCGGTACCGACGATAACGATGACGACAACGGCAAGGGCGCAACCGCCGTCGCTCACGCCTACGCCAACCCCGAATCCGCTCCCCTCGCGCCGCGATGGTGGCGGGGCAACCGTTCCCGTCACCGTTGCGACGCCTACAAAGCCTGTCGCCGTCGCACCCGCCGACGCGATGCCTGCTCGAACGGTGCCGCCCGCCCCGGTGCGCGAGCCGCTTGCCGCGTCCGCCGCGCCTTCCGTGGCGACACCCGCGTCCGCGCCGCCGCCACGCGGGGAAACGACGGCGGATGATATCCCTCGCGTGCGCCAACCCGCCGCCCCCGCGCCCGCCATGCGCCCGCCGCCGCGCTCTCCGGCGGTCGCGGGGGGGAACACGCCCGCTCCCCGCCCCGGCACACGCCCCGGCGTGGATGCCAGCACTCCCTACAACGGCGACACCTTCATGCGCGGCGTGAACTACGTCAGCTACGACCGGAGCGGCATCGGCTACACCGCCGACAACCAACTCGCGCAGGTGATCGTGCCGAGCGGGGCCGGGTGGGTCTCGATCATCCCCAGTTGCTATCAGGATGCGAACAACTCCACCGCCATCTCGTGCGACGCCAATGTGAACAACGACACCACGGGCGGCAAACCGGGCGGCTACACCCCGCGTGATGTGGATGTGGAGAGCGTCGTCGTGCGGGCGCACGCGGCGGGGCTGAAGGTGATGCTCAAGCCGCAGATCGAGGTGCGCGACGGCTTTCGCGGCACCATCGGTTTCGGCACGAACGACACGCAATGGCGGACGTGGTTCGCCAGCTACCGCACGCAGGTATTGGGGCGGTACGGGCGCATCGCCAGAGATTTCGGCGTGGAATACTTCGTGGTCGGCACCGAGTTGCAGGACTCGAACCGCGTCGCCGATACGACCTGCGACGGCAGTTCCGCGAACGCCGCGCAGCGCGGGGCCGACTGGCGCGACGCGACGGCGTATCTGCGCAACACCGTGGGCTATACCGGCAGCACCACCTACGCCGCCAACTGGGGCGTGTTCGACTGTGCCGAAGTCCTCACCGTCAATTGGTGGAACGCCCTGACGACCATCGGTGTGGATGCGTACTACCCACTCACGAACGCCCCGAACCCCGACGATCCGAACAGCCTGCGCACCGCCCCGCTGCCCTCGGTGGCGCAACTCGTCGCGTCGTGGACGGACGACAATGCCACGGCGGACGCGAACTATAGCGGGCGACTCGGTCGCTTCGTCGCCCCCGTGAACAGCCTGCGCACACTCTCCGAGGCGAACGGCAACAAGAAGATCATCTTCACCGAGATCGGCTATCAGTCGCAGCGCGGCACCACCGCGCAACCGTTCGGCATCTACCTGACCCCGGAGCAGGGGCCGTATTTCGACGAACAGACGAATGCCACGCAGGCGGCGTTTCTGGCCTTCGCGGGGCAACCGTGGCTCGCGGGGATGTTCTGGTGGGCAACGGTCGCGCCGTACTTCGATCCCGCCACCGACAACAACTACCTGTTCTACGGCAAGCCCGCCGGGATCGTCATTACCGACTATTACCGCCGGATGCGCCCGAACCCCGCCCCCGTGCCGCGCCCCGCCCGCTGAGTTTCCGGGCGGCGAGATTCGCGCAGTTGCGCAGGGGCGGCTCGTGAACCGTACGGCGTGTTCATCGTCGTGAACGTATGCCGAAGCGGAAATGCGCCCACCGGCCCTCTCTCGCGCCGGAGTGACGGGAGGGGGCAGGGGGGCGGGCGCATTTCGGGAAAATGAATACGCCGTGCCGCCGTGCCGCTAGGCGGAGCGCGTCGGCTCGAGCCATGTGATGTTGTCGTCGTCGCCGAGTTGATGCCCCGGCAACTGCCCGTTGAGGGCCGACGACGCGATGGCACTCGTGGTGTTCGCGTAGGCGTCGTCGCCGAGCATACTGCGCACCACCTGCGGCTGATCCTGATACTGGGCGGCGGTGGCGGCGAGAGCCTCCGGGTTGTTCTGCTGGGCGTAGCTCGCCAGACGGGACACGTCGTGATCGGTCATGCGCTGCGGGTCGGTGGTGCCGAGGCCGAGCGAGCGGGCGAGGCTCTCGATGCCGCCCGACCCGACCTGCGACCCCGCCTGCGAGCCGAGCAAGCTCCCCGCGAGCGAGCCGATGGTACCTGCCATCCCCCCGCCGAGTTGCCTGCCGAGCATGTTGCCGATCAGACTGCCCGCGACGGAACCGAGCAGGCCACCGCCGAGACCCCCGAACGGGTTCGTGCCGCCCACACCGGGCGTGACGTGGTTCTGATACTGGTTGGGATCGCTGCGGCGCAGGGCGTCCGTTGCCGATTGCTGGAACATCTCCGGCGGCGCACCGCGCACCACGCGCCCCGTGTACTCGTCGTCGTCCTGCTGCGCGGGGTTCATGTTGCCGTTCGCCAGCCGCCGCAGGAAATCGCCGCTCATACCCTGAAGGAAACTCATGTGCCTGTCCCTTTCACATCGCACCCTTCGCGTGTGGGTGCCGTGCTATCGCCAGAGCAAGGGCGGTGCCAGAGCATGGCGCGACACGACAACACGGCGACAGGCGGCAGGCAACGGGCAGAGACGCCCACCGGTCACTCCTCCGTAGGAAGGTACTTCTTGAACCAGCCGACGATGCGCTCCAGCCGCTCGCGGCGGTGCTTCGGCTTGCCCGTGCGCGAGAGGCCGTGCGACTCGTCCGGGAAGCGCACGAAGACGACATCGCGCCCCCGGCGACGCAGGGCGGTGAACAGTTGCTCCGCCTCGCTGATCGTGCAGCGGTGGTCATTCTCGCTGTGGATGATGAGCAAGGGCGCGACGATCTTCTCCACATGCGCGATGGGCGAGCGACCCCAGTAGAAATCGCGCCGCTCCCACCACGGCCCGCCGAATTCCCAGTCGAGCGACTTCCAGATCATGTCGCTCGTGCCGTATGACGAGATGCGGCTGATCGTGCTGCGCTCCGTGACCGCCACCCGCCAGCGGTCGGGGTGCGTGCCGAGCAGCCAGTTCGTCAGGTAACCGCCGTAGGAGCCACCCGTGAGGCCGACGCGCCGCTCGCTCAGGTACGGGCGGCGTTCGAGGGTGTGGTCGAGGCCCGCGAGCACATCATGCGCGTCCACGCCGCCCCAGTCTCCCGTGAGGCGGCTCGTGAACGCCTGCCCGTAGCCCGTGCTGCCGCGTGGGTTGAAGTACGCCACCACGTAGCCCTCGGCGGCGTATCGCTGGAAGGCGTGCATGTAGGCACTGCCGTATTGCCCGCGTGGCCCGCCGTGGATGTCGAGGATCAGCGGGTACTGCCGCGACGGGTCGAAGCCGGGCGGGTGCAGCAACCAGCCATCCATCGTCGCCTCGTCGCCGTCGCCGGTATCACCGAGCGGAACGGCGATGCGCTCCGGCTTGCTCAACCGCACGTCCGCCAGCACGGCGGCGTTGATGTCGGTCAGTCGCTGCTCCTGCAAAGTCATGTCGCCGATGTCGCCAATGTCGCGTCGCGCTACGCCGTCCTCTGTCCACCCTCCACTGGGAGAGACCACGAACAGATCACACGGCATCGTGGGTGTGGAGACGAGGATGACGAGCGCATCCGCCGCCCCGTGGAAACCGAGGATCGTGCGGTCGCCATTCACCCCCGTTTCCACGCGCCCCTCGGACACGATGACGTGCATCAGGGAGACGGCACCACGGTCGCCCGCGAGAAAGAGGAGGCTACCCATCGGCGTCCATTGCATCGGCGGCATCGCGCCGCCCGTCGCCACGTCGCCCATCACCCCACCGCCTACCTCGCGGTCGTAGTTGCAGGTGGGGCAGGTCGCTTCGCCGCCGCCCGCCGGGATCGCCCACAGCCCGTTGTTCGTCGCCGGCCCGGTCTCCGGCGGGCTGTTATGGCCAACGTATGCGATGGTCGCGCCGTCCGGCGACCACTGCGGCACGGAAACCGGCCCGACACTCCGCGTCAATTGCGCCGGTTCGCCGCCCCCGGCAGGCACAACGAAGAGGTCGGCGGCCTGTGTGTACTCACGGTCGGGCGTGCGGCCGGAGACGAAGGCGAGTGCGGAACCATCCGGCGACCACGCGGGCTGCCCGTCGTCCCACGGGCCATCGGTGATCTGCGCAGGTTCGCCGCCCGCCGCAGGCACCGCGAACAGGTGGCGGTACCGCCCATCCCAGAAGCCCACGCCGTCCGCCTTGTACCCCAGTTGGCTGTAGACGCGCACGTCGCTCCCCTCGGCGGGGGCGCGGGTGGGGTCCTCGGCGGGGGGGCGAGCGGTCTTGGCGACATACGCGAGCGTCGAGCCGTCCGGCGACCAGCGCGGTTCGGTGATATCCGAATCTTCGTGCAGGCGGGAGCCGTCCGGGCGGCGCACGGACACCGCCTCGCCGCCGTCCGCCGGGATGATCCACAGGTCGCGCTTGCCGCCATCGCGGTCGCTCGTGAAGACCACGCGGGAGCCGTCCGGCGACCAGCGCGGCGCACCGTCCCGCGACTGCGCCGCCGTCAGTTGGCGCGGCTCGCCGCCCGCCGTGTCCACAAGCCAGAGCTTCGCGGTGTAACGGTCGGTGTCGTGGTCGGCACACTTAAGCGCGAAGACGACGCGGGAGCCGTCCGGCGACACCGCGAACTCCTCGATCACCCGTATCGCCGCGAGGTCGGCATCCGTGACCGTGCGCATCGCTTCCCCCTTTATCCATCCCCCATCGAGCCGTTGCCGGTAGTATAGACGCGGAAAACGTGGGAATCATCCATTCTCGCCACGTCCGCGCCGGATTGCGGAAAACCCGGCGGTGACTTGACGAAACGATGCGATGTTTCGCCATTATGACGAGATGGAGTACAATGCGCACTGATGATGCCCCGACTGGGGAAGCGCGGCAACCGGAACCGCGCCGGGGCGTCCGATGGAAGGGATGTGATGCCGGTGGATTCTCGCGCACCCGAACCTCGCGGCGGCGACTCGCGCACGAACGAACCCCGCGTCGTGGTGGACCCCCGCCAGCAGGGGATGGAGGCCCGCGCCGCAATGGACGCCCGCACCCGCGACGAGGAACGCCGCCGCCGCGACGCCAGCACGATCAACAACTTGCAGCAGCAGATTGACGAGTTGCGCGGGCTGATGCGCGAGTACGCCGCCCGCTCGGTGCGCGGCGACGAGATGGTGAAGGGCGTAGAGGCGATGGCGGCGGACATCCGCGCCAACCTCGAAGACCACCGCCGCGCCACGGCGCAGCACACACAGGCGCGGCAACTGGACGAGAACCGCGTCCGTCAGACGATGGCGCAGTTCCACGGCGGCATTCAGGAGGCGCACGACGCCATCCGCACCTTACAGGCGCAATCACGCGACCTCACCGAGCAGACCCGCGCCCGCCGCGACACGAGCGACGTGACGAGCCGCCGCTTCGACGAGTTGCAGGCGCAGATCACGCGCCTGTTCGCGCAGCAGGACCGCATCATCGAGGTGATGAAGGGGCTGCGCGAGGACATTGATGAGGTGCGGAACAGCGTGGGCGAGGTGGAGCGCGACGTGCGGCAGGTGGCCGACGCCGTGCGCATCGTGGACAGCGAGGCGAAGCGGCGCGTCGTGGAGATGGAGCAGCGGATCGAGGTGATACCGCCGCGCATCGAGGAGGCGACCCGCCGCGTCGCCGCCATCGAGGGCAGCCTGAAGGGGCTGGGCGACGAGTTCGCCCGCATCCACAACCACCTGAAAGCCCTCGCGGAGCTGGACGTGCGCCAGGAGGAGGAGTACACGCACCAGAACGAGCAGGCGTTGGAGCGGCACGATCTCGTGCTCGAACGCATCGAGGAGGTGCGGCAGCAGGGCGATGCCCTCCACCGCGACTTGCGCCACATCACCGAGGAGCGCGACATCTTCCTCGCGGGGCGCACTGACACGCTGGACGAGAGCATCCGTGACCTCGCCCACCGCATCGCCCTCGCAAACACCCGCGTGGACGAGGTAGGGCAGCGCATCGGGGACTCGCGCAAGGAAGTTGCCGCCGCCCTCGAGGTGCAGGTGCGCACCCGCTACCGGCAGGCGCACGACGCGATGGAGGAGTCCCTCGAACTGGCACGTCGCATCGCTTCGCCGGAAGCCGACGACGACGAAGCGGCCCCGCGCCCCCTGCGCTTCGGCGAGCGCGGCTACGCGAGCAGCGGAGGACGATAGTATGGTCGCGGTCGCCACGCTCCCGGCCCTCTCGGCCCTCACGGTGCGCGTAATCCCCTGCCTCGATGTGCGCGACGGGCGCGTCACGAAGGGCGTCCGATTCGCGGACAACCGCGAGGTGGGCGATCCCGTGGAACTGGCGCAGTATTACGACCGCTCCGGGGCGGACGAACTGACTTTCTACGACATCACCGCGTCGAGCGACGGGCGCGACACGATGCTCGATGTGGTGCGGGCCACGGCGCGGCAGGTCTTCATCCCACTCACGGTGGGCGGTGGCGTGCGCACCACCGACGACATCGCACGGCTCCTGCGGGCGGGGGCGGACAAGGTCTCGGTGAACAGCGGGGCGGTGGCGAACCCGGAGTTGATCGCGGACGGGGCGCGGCGGTTCGGGCGGCAGTGCATCGTACTGAGCATTGACGCACGACGGGCGGCGGACGGCGAGCACTGGGAAGTGACCACGCACGGCAATCGTCGCGTCACCGCCCTCGACGCGGTGGCGTGGGCGGTGCGCGGCGTGGAACTCGGCGCGGGCGAGATTGTGCTCAACAGCATAGACGCCGACGGCACCCGCGCCGGGTACGACCTCGCGCTCACGGCGGCGGTTGTCGGGCGCGTGGACGTGCCGGTGATCGCCAGCGGCGGGGCGGGCGTGCTCGATCACTTCGCGGATGCCCTCACGGTCGGTCGCGCCCACGCGGTGCTCGCCGCCGGGGTGCTGCACGACGGCACCCTCACCGTGGCGCAGATCAAGGCGTACCTCGCCGCCCGCGACGTGCCGATCCGCCCCGTCGCGCCGCAATAATCGGTCGAAAGAGGATCAACCCGCCAATACTGCCCAGAGGGCGCCCACAAGAACGCCAAGAAGAAAAGGACACGAAGGCAAAACCTTTCTTTTTTCGTGTCTTTTGTGCCTTTGTGGTTATTCTTTCGGTTGATTCGGCATTCTTGGCGTTCTTGCGGGCGCCCTCCGGGCAGTATTGGCGGTTCAATCCTTTCATCCGGGGGTGCGATGTACGACGACGAATTGCCGTCCGGCAACCAGTGGTGGCGCGATCCGTTCGCGGCGCGGAAGGTGGCGCGGTGGTCGTTGCCCGGTTTCGCGGCGGCGGGGGCGGCGTCGGCCCTGATCGGCGGCGGGTGGGGGACGCTGCTCGGCACGGCGGTCATCGCGGCACTGCCCGTGGCGGCGTTTTTCGAGGCGCGGGGGAGCCTGTTCGTGCTGCACTACGCCACCTCCGCATCCGCGCCGCGCCGCTTCCCGCCGAGGTGGTGGCCGTGGTTCGTCGCCCTCGTCGGGGCGGTGGCCCTCGTGTTCGCGGGCGGCTGGCTCTCCGGCCTCGTCGGTGGCAGGGCGGGCGATGCGCTCCTCGCGGCGACGCTGGCGGCGGCGGGCGGGCTGTTCCTCGGCGGGCTGTTCACGCTCCTCGGCTACTACCTCGACAAGGAACTGAGCGCGTGGTTCGACCGCGCCGCCGACGAAGAGGCCCGCGAGACCGAGCGCGAGGCGCAGCGGGCGCAACGCCGCGACGAGCGGCGCAACCGGGGGAAAGGTTAACCACAAAGGCACGAAGACACAAAGGAAATTTCAAGGGCTGATTTTTCTTCGTGTCTTTGTGCCTTTATGGTTCAATTCGTCTTCGGGCGGAGGCGGGCGCGGTGTCGCCGGCCCTCGAAGGCGACGAATACGCCGCAGAGCCAGCACAGCCCCGCGAGGTAGCCGCCGATCACGTCGCTCACGTAATGCAGGCCGAGGTAGACGCGGCTGAGGCCGATGAGCAGCACGAGTGGCACTGCCACCGCGAAGGCGATACGCCCCGCCCGTGCGCCCCATGCGGCCCCGATCACGCCCGCGATACCGAGGTACGCGGCGATAGAATCCATCGCGTGACCGCTCGGAAAGGCGGAAGTGCGGTCGGTATGCGCCCACGGGAGGGCGGGACGCGGACGGTCGAAGACCGCTTTCAGGGCGTAATTCAGGGCCACCGCCCCGACTAGTGCCACAACGAGCAAGGCGACCTCGCGCCGTCGCCCGCGCCGCCACAGTGGCACCGCCACGGCGACGACCGCCACGGCGAGCACGGGGATGAGGCCGAGGAAGGTGATCGCCCCTGCGAAGGCATCGAGGGCGGGCGACGCGAAGCCGTGCAACGCCTCGCCCGCCCCGATGTCGAAGGGGAGTGCCACCCGCGCCGCGATGCTCCGTGTCAGCCATGCGAACAGCAGCAGCGTCAATGCCGCCGCGAAGCTCATGCCGAGCAGTGCCAAGCGGGCGGGCATTTTCGAGATGTCGGTATTCGCCGTCTGTGCAGTCGTCTGCGAAACCGTTGCGGGCCGTGCCGCTTCTCTCCGTGCCATCGCCGTCCCTCCGCCGAAACCTCCAGATATGATCGGAGTGTGAGCATACCGCATCGGGTGGCGGCGGGAAACGGGGCGCGACATGCTTTGACGCTATACTGCGGCGGGGCAACGGGGCAACGGGGCAACGAGGGCAGGCGACGGGTGCGGGCAGAAGGGATCAAGTGGTGACAGTGGTGACGGTGGCGCGGGTCGTGGTCGGGTGCGTCGGGTTGACGGTTCTCGTGGGGGGGCCGGGATGGCTCGCCCTGCGCCTGCTGCTGCGCGACGCCCCCGCCGCCCGCGACCTGCTCCCCGTCGAGCGCGGCTATCTGGTCATCGCGCTTGGCGCGGGGATGGTTGGCCCCGTGGCCCTGCTGCTGGCGGCGGTGGGATGGTTCTCATTGGCGTTGCTCGCCTTCATGATTGCCGCGCTCTGTGCGTTCGGACTTTGGCTGTTACGTCGGAGTCCCCTCCCCCCGGCCCCCTCCCCCACGGGGAGAGGGGGAGTAAATGCCGAGGTATTGTGGCACCGTGATCGCTTCACGCTCGCGTTCGTCGCGCTCATGGTGCTGGCGGGGGCGTTGTTCCTGCGCCCCGGCGAGACGCTTCTGGGCGATGGCGACGCGGGGGTCTACTACAACACGGGCGTCGCCATCGCCCGCACGGGCGGCATCCGGCAGTACGACCGCGACCTCGCCGGGATCGTCGCGGACGCCCCCACGGTGCGCCACCTGATGCGCGACACACCCCGCTGGCGATACCGCTTCCTCGACGGCGTGCGGCTCACGGGCTTCTTCGCGCAAGGCACCACGGGCTACGTGATGCCGCAGTTCGTGCATCTGTGGGCGGCGTGGCTGGCGGTCTTTGCCGCCCTGTTCGGCACGCTCGGCCCCGCGTATGCCCCGGCGGTGTGCGGGCTGCTCGGCGTGACGGGCGTGGCACTCCTCGGTCGGCGGCTATTCGGCCCCGGCGTCGGCCTGCTCGCGGGGCTGTTCCTCGCGCTCAACGGTATACAGGTCTGGTTCGTGCGTCAGACATACACCGAGCCGTTCCTGCAATTCGCGCTGTTCGCCGCCCTCTACGGCCTCGTGCTGCTGGAGTACCGGCGCGACGACCGCACGAACGACCGCACGAACGACCGGGTACCGCGACTCGGTGCGGTCGTGGCGGCGGTAGCCCTCGGCGGCGCGATGCTCGTGCATGTGCAGACGTTGTTCCTGCTGCCGCTCGTGGCGGCGTACGCGGTCGCCCTCTGGCTATTGCGGGCGTGGCGACCGGCGCACCGCTGGTTTTTCGGCATCTTCGGCGGCTTCCTCGCGCTTGCGGCGGCGCAGATGGGCTTCGCGCTCGGCTACGTAGAGGCACAATTCAACCCCACGATCAACCGCGTGCTGCTGCCCCGCTGGCCCCTGATCCTCGCCGCGCTCGTCGCCATCGCCGCCGCCCTGTGGCTCACGAACCGCACGCGGGGGCGATGGTTGCCGCTCGTGACCGCCCCGCGCACGGCCCGCGTCGCCCGCGCCCTGCTCGCCGTCGCCGTGCTGCTGTACGCGGCGTGGGCCTACCTCGTGCGCCCCGGCATCCTCACCGGGCGGGCCATCGGCGGTTCGCTCGCGTCGTACATCGGCGCACCGACGCCCCCCGGCCCCGCCGCGAACCTCGTGCGGTTGGGGTGGTACTGGTCGCCGCTCGGTATCGCGCTCGCGGCGGTCGGCGTCGCGCTCATCGTCGCGCAACGGCTCGACCGGCGCACGGGGCCGCTGCTCGCCGTCACGCTCGTCCACGCCGCGATCTTCATTGACCAGTCATACACGCAGGAGCAGTACCTCTACGCCCTGCGGCGCGACGTGCCGGTGCTCGTCCCGGCCTTCGCGCTGTTCGCGGCCTGTGCGGTGGGGGAAGTTGCTCAGTGGCTGAGTAGCCTAGTTGCCAAGTGGAGAACGGGAAAACCGCGTTTCACTCGGCGACTTGGCAACTCAGCAACTCGGCGACTGATTCAAGGCACCCTCGCCGCATCCCTCGTGCTGTTCTTCGCGGCAACGAGCGTGGGGACGTGGACGGTGCGCCGCTTCGACGGGGCGGAGGCGCAACTCGCCGCTCTTGCCGCCCGCTTCCCCGCGAACAGCCTGCTCCTGTTCGCGGGCGACCGCGACCAGCCGCACCTCTTGGCCACGCCGCTGGAGTATGTCTACGGGCGCAGTGCGTTCGTTATCAGCACCGAAAACCCGCGCTCCGACCTGATCGAGGCGTGGCTGCTGCGCGAGAGTGCGACGCGCCCCGTGTACGTGCTGATGGGCGACAACGGCGGCAAGCTCTTTCCGCCCCATGTGCCGCTCGTGCCGGAGGCGGCGTTCGGGCCGTCATTCACGGTGACGCTGCGCGATTTCGAGACGTTGGAATCCCAGAAGCCACACAACCCGCAGACGAACACCCTGCGCTACACCGTGTACCGCTTCGCCCCCCGCCCCGGCGCGGACAATGTACTCGCCCCCCTGCCCTTCTCCCTGACGATGGGCGCGGCGGACGAGAAATACGCAGTGGGCGGCTTCTATGGCCTCGAGACGGAAAAGGATGACCCGACCAAGACGCCGTACCGCTGGACGAAGGGCTACGCCCTGTTGCGCGTGCCGTGGACGGCGGGCCTGACGGAGCGCGGCGGCACCCTGACGCTGCGCATGGCGGCGGGGGAGCGTCCCGACGTACTGCCGCCCGCCCGCGTCTCGATTGGCCTCGTACCGGACGTGGGCGAGGACGGCCCGACCCTGCTGACGACGACGCTTCCCCGCGCATTCACCGACGTGACGATACGCATCCCCCCCGGCACGCTGCCGCGCACCGACGGCGACACCGCCCTCGTGCGCGTCGAGTGCGCCGCCACCGCGTGGCAACCGCAAGATCACGGCGGCGGCTACGACGCCCGCGTGCTCGGCGTGCAGGTGCAAGCCCTGTCGCTCGTCGTCGCCCCCTGAACCGTTCGCCCAGAATGCGCCCCTCACGCGGATTGGTACAACGACAGGCAACCACGAGCGCACGGTGTATGCACCGTGCGCTGTGGCAACTCGTGTTTCCCGCTTGACAGCACGTTCACACGCCGATACGATGAGGGCATCAGTTGTATGTTACATGCAGTGGGGTACCGCGCTGGAGAATAGGCGCGACTCAGGCCGCACGAGCGCAGAAGCTTCGACCGTGGGGGCGTATTCGCCCCCATAGGACAGGGAGGACGCGATGGAACATCCACAGGCACGACGGGTCCACACGCGGCGAGTCGCGGTCGGAATCGCGGCGGCGGCGGCGTGCGGCGCGGTATTCGCGGCGTGCGGGTCGGAATCGGCTCCCACAGTCGCGCCGACCACTGCGCCGACCACCGTGCGTCCGACCACCCCACCGACCGCCCCGACCGCCCCCGCCGCTTCTGTCGCCCCCACAGCGGGGGCAGCGGCAACACAGGCACAGGCACCGACCGTCGCGCCCGTTGCTGGGACCGGCGGTGCCGCCAGCCCCGCCGCAACGAGCGCGACGGCGGCGACCGCGCCCGTCGAGGGGCGCATCCCGTCGCCCGCGCCGGGGGTGCCGGACGCCTTCACCAAGTTACCGCCCCAGATCAAGACCGTGAATGCGGTTCCCGGCAAGGGCGGCAAGGTGACGGTGTTCGATTTCGCGGTGTTCCCGCCCGTGCCGGGGCGCGACCAGAATCAGTATCACCGCGAACTGGAGAAGCGGCTTGGCACCGCGATTGAGCCGACCTTTGCGCCCTCCGGCAACGCCTACATCGAGAAGTTCGCTGCCCTCGCCGCCAGCGACAGCCTCGCCGACCTGACGTTCCTTATCGGGCCGTCGTCGGAGCAGTTGCGCCTCATCCAGCAGGGGGCGTTCACCGACCTGACAAGCGAGCTTTCGGGCGACAACCTGAAGCAGTACCCGAACCTCGCCCTCTACCCGCAGCAAATCTGGAAAAACAGCAGTATCAAGGGCAAAATCTACGGCGTACCGCGCCCGCTCTCGCTCGTGGGCAGCCCGCTGATGATCCGCAAGGACTGGATGGAGAAGGTCGGCATCCCGAACCCGAAGAACGCCGACGAGTTCTTCGAGCTGATAACGCGCCTCACAAAGAACGATCCCGACGGCAACGGCAAGGCGGACACCTTCGGCCTCGGCTCGGCGGGGTCAGCAGGCAGCGACAATGTCTACAGCATCACGTACTTGCAGAACATGTTCCGCACCCCGAATAACTGGCGCAAGAACCCGGACGGCACATTCGTGAAGGATCACGAGACCGAGGAGTTCAAGAGCGCGGTGGCCTACGTGCGCCGCCTGTTCGAGGCGGGCCTGTTCCACCCGGACAGTGCCACGATGAGTCCCGCGCAGGCGGACGATTTCCTCGTGGGCGGCAAGATCGGGGGGTATGCGAGCGGCATCTTCTCGCTTCCCGGCCCCGGCAAGCTCTGGGACAAGTTTGCGATGGTGAACCCGATGGCAGGCAACCCCGTGGAGAAGTTGCAATACCTCGTGCCGCCCGCATTCGATGGCGGCAAGCCGAGCTTCGCCAACACCACGGGCTTTTTCGGCATCGCTGCCATCCCCGCGAAGGTGGGGCGCGACAAGGAGCGCGTGAAGGAGTTGCTGCGCATCGTCAACTACTACGCCGCGCCCTTCGGCTCCGAGGAGTGGACGTTCATGAACTACGGTCTGGTGGGGATACACCACGAGATCAAAGGCGTCGAACTTGTGCAGACCGATCAGGGCAAGCGCGAAATCGGGGACTTCTGGCACCTCGCGTCGGGCGAGCGCACGTACTTCTACCCCACGCCCCCCGGTGCCGCGAAGTACATGCAGGACTTCTCGAAGGACGCTCTCGCGGTGGGCATAGACGACCCCACGCTCGGCCTCTACTCGCCCACGGCGGCGGCACGAGGCAACGAGCTAAACCAACTGCGCCGCGACCGCCTCTTGGCGATCATCTCCGGGCGTGAGCCGCTTTCCGCCCTCGACACGATGATCCGCGACTGGCGCAGCCGGGGCGGCGACACCATCCGCAAGGAGTACGAGACCGAACTGAAAGGGTAGGCGGCCGGACGAAAGACGAAGGGCGGGAGCGAGATGCGAAGCACGAACACGTGGGCTTCTCGCATCTCACTTCCGCCCTTCGACGGTTCAGAAGTTGTTGTCGTTCGTGTACTTCTGGTCTATGTTCATCAGCACCCAGTCGTACTGCGTGCTATGCACGGGGGTGCCGCAGTACTGGCAGACCGAGATGTTACCGAGTTCGAGCGGTGCGCCGCAGTTCGGGCAGGTGCGGCTCATGTAGCTCGCCCGCCCGGTCTTCGCGCCCTGTGCGCGGGCGAACGTCCAGTACTCGGTGTAGGGGCGGGGCCGCTGCCAGCCGTCCACCATCTTGCCGGTGCGCACGTCCTCATACCAGTCGGCGGCGGAGGCGTCTATGCGGCAGACGAGGATGTCCTCATGGCCGCTCTGCTCCACGCGCACGATGCGCGTGCCGCTGAGGACCACATTGCTCATCACATTGCGGCGGTAGGCGGCGCGGTCGCCTTCCAGTTGCATCGTCAGGCGGTTCGCCTCGCCCTCGCCGAGGAAGGGCAGGGCGGGGGAGAGGTCGCCGCGCACCCACGACTGGTTGAGGATGTTGTACGCCGTCTCCACGCGGTCGGTGAACTGCGCCTCGCTGAATGCCGGGTCGCGCTGCTTGATCTGCGTGGTACCCGCCCGGATTTCGTTGTCATCCTGATCGAAGCGTTCCACCTCGTCCATGCGCGTCGGCGCGGGCAGGCTGTCCACCCTCACGCCTTCGAGGGCTTGCCGCGCCTTGCGACCGGCGTTCACGACGCTGAAGATGATGAAGCCGATCACCGCCAGCACGATTAGGATGAACATCAGCCCCGCGAAGGCGTCTTCGCCGCTGCTCGTCGTCGTCGTCGTCGCCGAGGTACCGGGAACGGCGGTCGGTTGGGGCGCGGAACTGCCGCCGCTGCCGAAGCCTCCCCCGCCGCCGGGGATGATGATGACCGGCGGCAAGCCTCTCGAACCGCCGCTGTACCCGCCGCTCGAACTGCTGCCCGAACTGCTGCCCGAACGCGACGAACTGCTCGAACTGCCGCTCGAACTGCTGCGGCTACCACCGGAACTGCTCCCGCCCCGGCTGACGCTGGAACTGCTGCCGCCGCCGGGACGCGCCTCCACCTCCGTCGCCGGGACGATGAAGCCGAATACGAGTGCCGCGAGCATCGCCAGCGGTGCCAGCGTGCCACGCCACCCGCGAGGGCCGCGCCGTTCGCATCGGGTTGTCGTTGTCGTCATCTATCTCTCCTCGCCGCCCGATATGGAGGCGTGTATGTGCTGTCGGTCTTTGTAAGATATACGTGCCGTACTGTCCGCGTGTTCCTCGTGCAATTGTAGCGTGTGTGAGGGAAATGCACCCCTCCCCCACAGGGGAGGGGTGACGTGTAGCGACACCGAGATTGACCTCGCAGGTCAGAAGGAGCCACAACGCTTGCCACAAGCCACCCCTCCCCTATTTCCCTGGGGGGAGGGGCGTGCATTTCCCCTACCGCGCCGCTCCCGCGTCCGGCACGATGCCCTCGCGCTCGAAGATGCGGCGTAGGATGGCGAGCGTGCTCGCGTAGGTGCTGTCCATGCCGTAGAACGACAAGCCCCGCGCCCCCAGTGTATACGCCCGCGAGTACGGTGTGTCCGACGCATAATGGATGAGGCCGAAATCCAGCGGCAGTTGCGAGAAGTGGATATGTTCGCCCTGCGGCGTGCGCGTCGGGTAGATATCCTCGTACAAGGCACCGAGGTACGGCCCCGCCTCCATCTCCACCACGGTGTAGTTGCCCCGGTAGTACAGGTCGAGGTAGGTCTGGTTCTGCAGGAATGTCCCCCGCGTGGTGAGCGCACGCTGGTTATCGAGGGCCGAGCCGTAGACGAGGTACGGGGCGAGGTGTTCGTAGCGGAAGCAGTTGTCTATCGAGTAGGTGTTGTCGGTATGCTCGTCGTAGACGACGCTGGAGAGCATCACGTCGCCGATGCGCCCGTTCAGCGTCGCCGCCTTGCCGAGGATGTACAACCCCCGGAGCGAACCGGCACCGAGTGCCACCTGCGTGAAGATATGATTCGCCGCCATGCCGAGCGGGTAGTTGATGTTGACGATCACGGCGTCGGAATGCGACACGTCCGGTACATCGCCGCCCTGCGTCAGGCGCGGGTCGAGGTCGTCCGCGTGCAGGGCGTCGAGTTCGATGATCTGAATGCCGCAGTCGAGCGCACCCTCGCTCGGCAGGTTGACGATGCCGCGTGCGCCTTCCTCGCGCTCGCGCTCCTCGCGCTCGGCGGGGTTGGCGGCGAAGTAGCTCCGGGCCGCGAAGTAGAGCCAGTTGTCCCACGAGGTGCGCACCTCGCCGCGCTGTATCTTCTCGTACTCCGGCAGCAATTCGGGATGCTGCGTCTCCTGTACGTGGCGGACAAGCGCGGCGCGGCGACGGCGCGTGACGCCCGACAGCACGTTGACGATGCTGTGCGTGTTCGACGAGATGAAGTAGACGGGGCGATCCGCGAGGCCGCGTGCGTGCAATGCCGCCCCGATTGGCCCCCACCACTGCTGCGCCACGCGGTTGTAGCCCGTGTAGGTGCCGCCGAGCATCCGCACCGTCATCCCCTTCTCGGCCCCGCCCATCAGTGCCAGCGTGGCCCAGAAACCGACGCCCCACACTCCGCGCAGCCGCCCCCAGTCGTTCGGCGCGATCATCATCGCCTCGCGGCACGCCTCGGCGGTCGCTTCCTCATCCTGCGTGGAGAGGTCACCCGCCGCCGCACGCCGCACGCTTTCGAGGAGGGCGGGGGAGGCGTTGAGGAGCGTGTGCAGCTTATTCCACTCGATCTGATAGGCGACGAGCGTGGGGATGAGGTCATCGAGATCGCTCGTGGAGGCGATGAGCACCGCAAGGGTGCCGCCGCCGTCGTACCACCACTTCCGCCGCCGCCCCGGCGAACCGACGGGTCGCCAGCGTTCGACCACGCCCGCGTAGCCGCCACGGGCGAGGACGCGGTCGGTCTGCCCCATCACCACGTCGTTCACATAGGCGATGCTCTCCGGGAGCCGCTGCACCGAGTACATGAACGCGCCCATATCCGGCTCCTGAGCCTCCGCGAGCGAGTGCAGGCTGCTGCGCGTGCTGAGGTGTGCCGGGATGAGCGTGCGCAACTTGACGACCCCGGAGGAGCGGAGCAGCGTGGTGTAGGTGCGCACGTACAGGTCCACATCGCGCTTGCCCGCCACCTCGCGTTCGCGCTCGCTGTACGACGGCGCGACGGCGCGGGTCTCGGTCATCGCGGGGGCGGTACTCGGCGCGGCGATGTGCGCGTCCGGTTCGGCGGTCGGCAACGGTGCGGTCATCGGTGCGTCTCCCTCCCTGCGCGTCCCGTGCGCGTCCGTGCGTCGAATTGCTCCCGATTATCGCACGGAACCCCGCGTGCGCCTTGACCCTCATGCTAGAATAGAACAAGCGTACGGATCGAACGAAGGAGGACGCATGAAACCGACGGTGACGCATCTGAACCCCCCGGAGATGCACAACAACCCCGCTTTCACGCAGGCGATCATTGTGGAGGGGAACGCACGCACCATCTACATCGGCGGGCAGAACGCCGTGAATGCCGGGGGGCAGATCGTGGGCGAGGGCGATCTCGCGGCGCAGACCGAGCAGGTGTTCAGGAATCTGCAAACGGTGCTGGCAGCGGCGGGCGCGACGATCTACGATGTCATCAAGTGGAACATCTACATCGTGCAGGGACAGGACCTCCGCCACGGGTTCGCGGTCTTCCAGCGCGTCTGGGGCCAGCACCCGAACCCACCCGCGATTACCGGGACTGTCGTCGCGTGCCTCGCCAACCCGCAATTTCTTGTGGAAATCGAGGCCGTCGCCGTAACCGCGAACGCGGAAAGCGGCGCGGGTTGACGCGCCTTCCCCTTGACTGTTCGCGTACAATTGAGGGAGATATTCGCGCCACGAACAACGAGGGTGACGCCATGCGGCGAGTGCGACCGGGGATCGGTCTCGCGCTGGCGGGGGGCGCGGCTCTTGCGCTCGCGGTCTGTATCGTGTTCGCGGCGCGACCGGAGTTGCTGCCGGGGGCGGCCCCGACCGCCACCCCGCCACGCTGGATGGTAGGGCATTGTTCCTCGCCAAAGGCTGCGCGACGTGCCACGCCCACGACGCCGTGAGAATCTTATATAAAAAGAAAGAAATTGGGTATGGCCAAGCTCGTATTCGGAATGAACCAGTCCCTAGACGGCTACGTCGACCATATGGCGTTTGCGCCAAACCCTACGCTCTTCCGCCACTTCATCGAGGAGGCTCAGGGGCAGGCGGGCAGTGTGTACGGTCGTCATATGTATGAGGTCATGCGTTACTGGGACGACGATCATCCTGAATGGGACGCAGAGGAACACGCCTTCGCGGCAGCGTGGCGGCACCAGCCGAAATGGGTCGTCTCGCGCTCGTTGAAGTCGGTCGGTCCCAACGCTAGGCTTGTTGAGGATGATCTTGAGGGCGTGATCCGCGAGCTGAAGGCTGAGCGCGACGGGGAGATCGAAGTTGCTGGCCCAGACTTAGCGCAAAGTCTCACCGGACTTGGCCTGATTGATGAGTATCGAATCTACCTGCACCCCATCGTGCTTGGTCACGGCAAGTCATATTTCGCCGGACCCCGGCCGCCGCTCCGCCTTATGGCTAATGATCGGATTGGCGAGGATGTAATCAAGTTGACCTACGTTCCTGCTTAATCTCTCGACCCGCCGGATGGAAATCGCCGCTGAGGTCTGATCTTGGATTGCGCCCAAACGGCGTATGCGCTCTCAATGGAGAGTCACATCCGCACGGAGGTTCCGCCATGCAGATCGCGCCCCCTCTCGCCGCACCAACACACGCACCCCCCGGCGTCGTGCTGCCCCCCGGCGAGGCGCGACAGGCGGGGCGGTGGCTGTGGGGAACGCTGGCCTTCTTTCTCGGCTCGTTCGTGGTCGGGGCGGCGTGGGATCGGGCGTGGCACGCGACGAATCCCTTCGAGGGGTTCTTCTCGCCGCCGCACATCTTCGTGTACGCCACCGCCGGGGTCTCGGCCCTGCTCGTGGCGCGGCTCGCGTGGTCGCCCCGGTTGCGGGTGTGGTACGGGCCGGTCGTGCGGCATCGCCTGCTGTTTGGCACCGCGTCCGGGGCGGCGGCGATTGCCGGGATCGGGCTGATGATGCTCGGCTTCGCGGGGCTGGTGCTCGACAACGCATGGCACACGCGCTTCGGCCTCAACGAAACGCTATGGTCGGCCCCGCACGCGATGATCGGTTGGAGCATCTGGGTGACGATCCTCGGTTTCGTCGCGGCGCGGCTCGGTCTGCGGGCGGCGCGGCCCCTCGGCCCCGGCGCGGCGGTCGTGCTCGGCTGGCTCGTGCTCGGCGGCTCGGTCGTGCCGTTCCTTGGCCCCTTCCGCGAGAACATGACGCCGGAGCAGTTCGCGGCGCGGTCGGCGTGGCTGCGTCAGTTCCCCGCCCTGTTCGCCACGCCCGACTTCGCGCACACGCTGCGCATCGAGGCGGCGGCGAACCTGACGCGCACGCACCCCGCGAGCGTGCTGCTCGGCGCGGTGTGGGTGGGCCTCGCCCTCGCCCTCGTGCGCGGGTTGCACCGTTCGCCGTGGGTGATGCTCGCCGCCGTCGCGCTCTCCTCCGCCCTACAACTGCTCGGCGACCGGGGCGACGCACAACGGCTGGCAGCCTTCGGCCTCACGAACTGGCGCGACGGGGCGCAATGGCTGCCGCTCCCGGTGCTGCCCGCCGCCATTGCTCTGCTGCTACTCGAACGGACGCGGTTGTACCCGGCGGCACGGTGGGCGATTGTCGGTTTCGTCTACGCGCTCTGCGCCGCGTTCGTGTGGGGGCGCGAACCGCTGTGGATCGCGGCGGTCGCTCTCGCGCCGCTCACGTGCGCGGGGGGTGGCTGGCTCGGCGGGCGCGTGCTGCGGCTGCTCGAACAACCGACCGCCGGGGGCGTTCTCCGCTTCGCGCCGCTGCTGTGCGTTGTCGGCCCGATACTCTCCGGGGCGGTAGACCTCTGGCTCCGCAGTCTGATTCCCTAAGTAGGTCGGCAGCGAGATTTGGACGGAATCGGCGGGCTTTCGCCTGCGGGTTTCTCCCGATGCGGCGGGCTTTCACCTGCCGCTATCCCGTCCAGAATCAGTTGCGGACCTACTTAGGTCGCGGGTTCGTCGTCCCCCGGTTCCGGCGCAAGTAACCCGACGCGGAACAGTCGTTGCGCGAGGGCGTACACGTCCCGCTTGTCGCCTTCCCTGCGGATGCCGAGCGCGACGACATGCACGATGATTGTCTCCCGGTCGAGGGTATAGAGGATGCGATACCGCTGTCCGGCGGCCCGCACGCTGTAGTACCCCGCCAACGCACCATGCATCGATTTGCCTTGCCGCTCCGGTTCCGCCGCGAGGGTGTCAATACGGCCCGCGATCAGGTCGCGTTCGCGGCGGTCACGCACGGCGAGGAGTTGCGCCCGCGCCGTGGGCGTGAGGACGATGCGCCACGTCATGCGTCGCGTCCAAGTTCGTCGCGCACCGCCTCCCACGCGATGCCTTCGCCACGGGCAAGTTCGGCGGCACTCTGCCGGAGTGCCGCGAGCAGTTCGGGATCCCCCATCACCTCTAGCGTCTCCACGATGGATTCGTACACGTCCCACGGCAATACCGCCATCACGGGGGTACCGTGTCGCGTCACCTGTATCGTCAGGTCGGGGTGCCGCGTGAACTCCTCCGGTAGTTGCGTGAGCCGCTCCCGCGCCTCAGAGACGGAAAGCACCGTTTCCATGTCGTCCCTCCTTGATCTCCACGTCGTACAAAATATTGTACAACATCCTCTGCCCAGTTTGTGTGCCTAGACGATTCCGTTTGCCGATTTTCTCCGTGTTCTCTGTGTCTCTGTGGTGAAATCTTCCTCGCTTGCCGTGCTACCATAGCGAGCATTGGCGTTTGCCTTGCACGGAAAGGACGTGTGCGCATGGTAACGGCGGCGGAACTGGTGGAGAGTGCGGCGGAGATCGCCCCCGGCGTGGTGGCGGATCGTCGCTACCTGCACGAACACCCGGAACTCGGATTTCAGGAGACGAACACGGCGCGGCACGTCATCGAACGCCTGCGCCCGCTGAACCTCGACGCGGTGCATACGGGCATCGCGGAGACGGGCATCGTCGGTGTGCTGCACGGCACGAAGGCGGCAACGGGGCCGACGAAGTGCGTGCTGCTGCGGGCCGACATGGATGCCCTGCCGATCACCGAGGAGAACGACGTGCCGTACAAGTCGCAGAATGTGGGCGCGATGCACGCCTGCGGTCACGACGCGCACACGGCGATGCTCCTCGGCGCGGCGCGGGTACTCGCGGGGCGGCGCGACGAGTTTTCCGGCACGATCAAGTTCCTTTTCCAGCCTTCCGAGGAGGCGAATCAGGGCGGGGCGAAGCCGATGATCGAGGCGGGCGTGATGGAGAACCCGCATGTGGACGGGGCGTTCGGCATCCATGTCGGCAGCAACTTGCCAAGCGGGATCGTCGCCGTGGCCCCCGGCCCGTCGAACGCGGCGGCGGACACGGCGGTCGTGACGATTCGCGGCCTCGGCGGTCACGCCGCCCGCCCGCAGGTGGCGATTGACCCCATCGTCATCGGGGCGCATTGCGTGATCGCGCTGCAAACCCTCGTCTCCCGCGAGGTCAACCCGATGCGCCCCGCCGTCATCACGGTCGGCACACTGCACGGCGGCACCGTCTCGAATGTCATCCCCGAAGAAGCGACCCTCTCCGCCACAATCCGCACCGTGGACGACGAGACACGGGCCTTGCTCCAAAAGCGCATCCCCGAAGTGGTGCGCGGCATCTCCGGCACCTTCCGGGCCGAAGCGACGACCGAGTACACCCTCGGCTACCCGCCGCTCGTGAACGACGCCGCGATGGCGGCCCTCGTGCGCTCGGTGGCGGAGGAAGTCGTCGGGCCGGAGCGCGTGCGCGAGGCGGAACCGGGCATGGGCGCCGAGGACATGGCCTACTTCCTCCGGGCGGCGCAGGGTTGCTTCTACCGCCTCGGCGTGCGCAACGAGGCGCGGGGCATCACCTACGGACATCACCACCCGCGCTTCGACCTCGACGAGGACGCCCTCGCTACGGGCGTGGCGATGCACGCGGCGGTGGCCCTGCGCTTCCTCGCCTCCTGAGATGTGACGAGCAGGGCGGTGTTCGGTGGTGTTGCGGCGTGCGTCGGGAGCCGTGAAGAGCACCGCCCTCCACAAGTGCCGCAATGTCACTGCACACCGCTCTGATACCAGGACCGGATGGAGCGGTCGGCAGGTACAACAGCGGCGTTCGCTCGGTCCCGGTTACACCGGCCTCGGAGCTACCGAACCGACCAGAGGGCGAGACCGACGAGTCCGGCAGCGACAACGAGCACCGGCTCCGGCAGTTTGAACCGCCAGAGGACGACGAAACTTGCGAGAGTGATCAGCGCGGCGGGGGCATCCACAATCGTTCGCCTGCCAAGTACGAACACGGCCCCCGCGAGTGCTCCCGCCGCCGCCGCCGATGCCCCCGCCACGAATGCTTTGAGCTGCGCATTGTCGCGGTGTCGGGCGAACCACGGCATGGGGATAACGGTGAGCAGGTACACGGGCAGAAACATGCCGATGGCCGCCGCGATTGCTCCGGGTAGCCCCGCCACGAGATAGCCGATAAATGCCACGGTGATGACCACCGGGCCGGGCGTAATCATCGCCACAGCGATTGCGTCGCGGAATTGCCCCTCGGTGAGCCACCCGTTCTGGTCAACCACGCCTTGCTGGAGAAATGGCACGATGGCAAGGCCGCTGCCGAACACGAATGCCCCCGCCTTGGCGAAGAACAACGCCAGTTGCCAGAGGATGTCGGGGGCAGAACCCACGGCACTCATCGTCACGGCGAGCGGCGACAGCGGCAGCAGACCGGGCAGGGAGGTGTTCGCACGCAGATGTGGACGTGCTCGCACGAAAAGCGTGAGTAGCCCCGCGAGGATGAAGACGACGCCCATCTCGGCCTCGAAGAACACCGTGATCGCCGCGACGACCGCGCAGATCGTCCACAGGAGCGGATCGCGCTTGAGGATCGAGCGAGTCATTTTGTAGGACGCGATGGCAATGATGGCGATAACCGCCGCCCCGACGCCGAAGAACACGGCCTGCATCCACCACAGCCCGCCGTAGGTCACATAGACCGCAGCGAGGGCAACGACCATCAGGAACGACGGCAGTACGAACGCGACGCCCGCCACCATCGCCCCGACCGCGCCGTGGAGCAGATACCCGATGGCGATGGCGAGCTGTGCCGCGAGCGGCCCCGGCATGATCTGCGCGAGGGCGAGCGCGAGGGTGTATTCCTCCTCGCGCACCCACCACCGCCGCCCCGCGAGATCGCGGTGCATCGCACCCACGAGGGCGACCGGCCCGCCGAAGCCGAGTGCGCCCAGACGCAGGAAGTACGCGGCGAGGCCCGGAAGACCCACCCGTTTCCCGTCCTCCGCACCCGTGTCCGCAGTCCCTTGCGTGCGTGCGACGAATCCCACGTCACACCCCGCGATCTGTTGCGACATGCGCCTCGGATTCCCAACCGTCGAGCAGCAGTGCCACATGCGCCCGGATCGCCGCGCAGGCCCGCTCCACGCCCGCGCTCACGAGCGGCACGTCGTCCCATCGTTCCACCGTAATAGTAGCGGGGGCGTCAGGGAGCCGAGTTCGGCCCCGATGGTGACGACGCGGTGCGCGGCGGCGAAATCCATCGGCGTCACGCGGCGCGGGCGGTGTGCCGACACATCTATGCCCTCCGCATCGAGGGCAGCGACCACAGCGGGGGGAACGGCGGCATCGGGATCGGTGCCGACCGCCACGGCATCCAGCGCGATCCCGCGTCGCGCCGCCGCGTGTCGGAGGTAGTTCGCCGCGATCACGCTCTTTGCTGCCCCATGTGGGCAGATGAACAGCACGGTCGGAACCTTCGGTGTCACCAGCGACTCCTTTCTGCATATAACACTCGTTACATTCGCAGAGTAGCCGAGCGGACACGCCCTGTCAAGCCTCCGATTGCAGGCTTGCGGAGTCAACCTTGGCGTGAAGCACGGACGGGTCGCCTATTCCGCGCCTTCGAGGTGCGCAGTCACCCGCCGCCCGTAGCTGAGTTGCGGGCGGGGGGTACCCCGGCTTGCGGGGCGATCAGCGATCTTTGCCCGACAATAGGCGTAGAGCGCGTCGTAGAAGGGGGAGGATATCCGCAATTTTTCGTGGTCGTCCGGAACAGTGAGGCTCAGGCCGCTGATAACGGCGTCCACGCCCGCCGCTTCGGGTCGCCGTGTCCGACTCGGCGGCACGTCGGCGTCGAGGATGATGCGGCCCATCTCCACGAGGGCGGGGTCGCCGTCGAGACCGTGGCGGGTCGCAATCGTCTGGAATGTGCAGCGTCCCCGCTCGTGACCGTACTCCGCACCGCGCATGTCGAACGTGTGACCCTCGAGGGTGGCGGGGTCGGTATCGGCAGGCACGAACACGAATTCGGCGTCGGGATCAATATACCGACGGATGAGCCACGGGCAGGAAGTGCGGTCAATGTGCAGGTTCTCGCGGGTGATCCACCTCATCGCGGCACCTCGCTGTGGCGCGGAACGGCCTCCATGACGGCCTCCATCACCGTTAAGGGGGCAAGTTCCTCCTCGCAGCGTGCGAGCATCTCCGCGACGCGCCCGGACTCCTCACCGTCGAAGTAGTCCCGCATCCGCACCTGATCCATCCACCGCCTGAGCTTGCCCAAATCCTCCCCCAACGCGGTCAACTCCCCAACGGTGAAATTACGGTGCGCGATTTCCCGACGCAGATGCCGGAGGAGGCGTTCGGCGTCGCGGGAGATGTCGGCGTACTCCCCCGCCCGGTCGGAACGCAACCGAGCAACGATCTCCTCGCCTCGTGCCGCACTCAGGCGTGCGGACTCCACGAGCGTTGCCTGCCCCCCGAACTCCTCCACCTTCGCGGCGATGGTGCGCAGAGCAGCAACCGTGCGGTCGCGCTCCGGCAAGGCGCAGACCCCGTCACGCACGTAGACGGCCCCGATCTTCTTCAGTTCACGCCAGATAGAGGCGCGTTTGCGCGAAGGCTCCGAAGGCACCGTGTAGATCAGCAGTACCCATACCATCCACCACACCCGCCCTCGTCACGGTATGCCTCGCGGCATACTTGCGTCTACTCGAAGGAGCAGGCTCGAAGGAGCAGGTGACGGGCAATACGCCGACGAGTCGTGCGTGTTTCCCGTCGCTCGTCTCCGTCCATTACGGCAAATCTTCCGGCCCTCGGTCAACGTGCGCCCGGTAGAAGGCGAGGATGGCGTCGCGGTCGAAGGTCTGGAGCGGCAGGCGGTAGCCCCACGACACGGCGGTGATCGGCGTGTCCATGCGCTCGTACGGCGTAACCACGAGTTTCACCCGCCCGTACTTCGCGGGCGGAAGTTGCGTCATCATCCCCGCGAGTTGTTGCACTACGGCGTCGTCGGTACCCGGTTTGTAGAGCAGCGTGATGTAGCCGTGTTCGAGGTTATGCACCCAGAAGCCTTCGGGCAGCGCGTTCGGGTACTGCGGCAGTTGCGCGTTCGGGTAGACGCCCGCCTCCACCGCCGAGGGGAAGTGCGTGCCGCTCGCGGGGGGGTAGCTCTTGAATTGAAGCGGCGTCCCCACGGCGACGTGTTCGCGCCCCTCGTCCGGCACCGAGACGCCTGTGTTCTGCGCCGCCGCCTGCTCGCCCGCCGTCGTGCCGCTGATCTGCCGGTAAATCAGCGTCCCCGCCACCGCCAGTATCGCAATCAGGGCCAACGCCCCCCCGCCGATGAGCAGCAACCGCCGTTGTCGCTCCCGACGGGCGCGGGCCGCCGCTTCCGCCGCTCGCTGTTGCCGCCGCGACCGCCGCTCGCCGTCCTGACGCTGCGTGTCGCGCCGCTTATTGTTCGTGTCGCGGTCGCCGGGATCGTCGCCCTGCGCCCCGCCGCCCGGTGCTCGTCTCGTTACGCTCATCTGCTGCCGCTCCATCGTCGTGTCGTTCGCCGCGCCACCCGTTGCCGCGCAGTATACCGGAGGCGGGGGCGGTTCCGTCAGGGCGCGGCGTACAACTCCCGCTCGCCGCCGTCGCGCCGAAGTTGCATACTGCGTTCGGCGGTGAGATGTATCCGCGTTTCGCGCATCGCCGCTTTTGTCGGTAAGGACGGCAACGCGACATGCAACACGCGGATGATGAAGTCTACTTCCGTTTTGTCTGCGTGTATGCCCGCTCTCGGGTTCACGACGATGCAGCCGGGGTGCGCGTTGAAGACGAAGCGGCGGAACTGAAGAAAGTCCCCGTCCACCGTCACGAGTACGCGGTTTTCGCGCTTGGCAACGCTCCATACCTCGTCGTCGGATTGGCCATTCAGGCCAAACTCCCGCGCCCGTACGATGCCCCACCCACGACCACGCAAGAAATCTGTCACCTCGTCCGGCACGCAAATATCGCTTAACGACAGCATCAGTCGAGGACTTCCGGGTGCCCCTGCCAGTAGGCGAACGCCTTCTCGACCTGAGCCAGCGTCAGCGTCGGGAAGTTCCGTTGCGCCCGCAGTCGGCCTTCCGGTGTATCCCCAAACGACACGATGGTTCTCAGGAAGATGCGTTGCCCCCCCACAATCAGCTTGCCGCCGAGGATGCGCGGGCCACGCGAGACGATAGGCGGCTCGGCGGGGGGTGCGGGGGCAACGTGTGGTTCCTGTACCTTCTCCATGCGACATCGCTCCTTTCGCGTGCAAGTATCGCAGATCGCCCGCCTCTTGACGCCCCGGCCCCGCTCCCGCATCCTGTGCGCGAACGGGGGCCGATGATGACGACGCGGAGGAGCCGGGGGAGCAACACAATGAGCATCACGAGCGCGGGCGGCACCCGCTGGACGGACGAGGCGAACGACAAGATGGCGCAGATGCTCGCGGACGTGCCGGAGGACCGCCGCGCCCGCTTCGAGACCGCCGTGCGTCGGGCGGCGGAAGCCTTCGCCCGTGGGCAGTCGCGCTACCAACTGGGCGACGTGATCAGCCTCGAATCCATGCTCATCGGCTGGATTCGCAGCACCCCCACGGCCCAGCGCGACGAACTCCCGGCCTTTTTCGCGCATCACCGTCTCGACTGGAGCTTCTTCGACGAGTACGCCGCGCCCCGGTAGGTGCGGGGAGTGGCGGGGCTGTCCCGGCGCAACGTGCATGGTGGTGCGGTGGAGGGTGATGCTCTCGGCCCGCTATTGAAGAATCAATGCGGTGGGCTGAAGCTTACCCTCCACCGTACCACCATGATCCTTGTTCGGGGCGTACGTTCGCCCCCCCGCGCAGGGCTTATGCGTGTTTCGTCAAATGCACCTAACCCCCCGGCCCCCTTCCCCATAGGGAAGGGGGTGACGCACGGCGGAATCGCGGCGTTTGTCTCTCTTGCTCCCCCTTCCCTATGGGGAAGGCGGGCGCGGGTGCCATCTGGGCGGCATGGGCAGGTGGGGGTTTAGATGCATTTCTCCCGCAGCAACTGTCGGTGGGAGAACGCATAGCCCTTCCCGCATTGGGGAGGGGCCGGGGGAGGGTTTTTTCGATGGCAACGACGATGACCGCCGACATCGCACGGGTACACGGTGCGCGGCGATTGCGCGGCACGGTGCGCGTTCCCGGCGACAAGAGCCTCAGCCACCGCTCCCTGCTGTTCAACGCCCTCGCCACCGGGGAGGCGCGGGTGCGCGGTTTCCTCGACGGTGCCGATTGCCGCGCCACCCTCGCCGCCCTGCGGGCGATGGGCGTGGCGATCACCGAGGAAGGCGACACGCTGCTCGTGCGCGGCGCGGGGCCGGACGGCCTGCGCGAACCCGAAAACGTCCTCGACTGCGCCAACAGCGGCACCACCACGCGCCTCCTCCTCGGCATTCTCTCGGGGCAGCCCTTCGCCGCCGCGCTCACGGGCGACGGCTCGCTCCGGCGACGCCCGATGGGGCGCGTCACCGAGCCGCTCTCGCGCATGGGGGCGCGGTTCCTCGGTCGGGCGGACGATACGCTACTCCCGCTCGCGGTGCGCGGCGGGGGACTCCACGGCATCGAGTACGCCCTGCCCGTCGCCTCGGCGCAGGTGAAATCCGCCCTGCTGCTCGCCGCCTTGTTCGCGGATTCTCCCACCACGCTCACGGGCCGCACCGACTCCCGCGACCACACCGAGCGGATGCTCCGGGCGATGGGTGCCGATGTGCGCAAACGCGGCGGTGCGATCACGCTCACCCCCGGTAGCCCGCTCGTTGCGCGGGACGTGGAGGTGCCGGGGGATATTTCGTCTGCCGCCTTCTGGCTCGTGGCGGGGACCGCGCATCCCGATGCCGAGATCACCGTCACGAATGTCGGCGTCAATCCGTCGCGTACCGGCATCCTCGACATGCTGCGGATGATGGGCGCGGATATCGCCGTCACGAACGAGCGCGAGGTGAGCGGCGAACCCGTGGCCGACCTCACGGCGCGGTCGTCGCGCCTTCTGGGGGCGGAAATCGGCGGCGACCTCGTGCCGCGTGGCATAGACGAACTCGTAGTGCTGGCGGTGGCGGCGTCGGTCGCGGAGGGTACGACCACGGTGCGCGACGCCGCCGAACTGCGGGCGAAAGAATCCGACCGCGTCACCGCCACCGTCGCGGGGTTGCGGCGGCTCGGCGTGCGGGCCGAGGCGCGGGAGGATGGCTACACCGTGATGGGGCCGAACGCCCTGCTCGCGTCGGACGCCCTCGACAGCCACGACGACCACCGCCTCGCCATGACGTGGGGCATCGCCGCCCTGCTTGCCCCGGATGGCGAAGCGACCGCCATCCGCGACGCGAGTGCGGTGGATGTGTCGTACCCCGGCTTCTGGGCGACATTGGAGGGGCTGCGGGATTGAACCCACCCCCTGCCCTTCTCCCTCAAGCGGAGAGGTGGTTGTATGCGGCAAAGCCATACGAAACTCGGGCTATAGTGGCGGCGGTGCGGGTTGTAGGAGCGATTCGTGAACCGCCCTCTTGCCGCGCCTCGATGCGACGGGGAAGATCGGCACCCACCGGGGGAGGGCGGTTCACGAACCGCCCCTACGCCACCTTCACCCACGTTTGGTATTAGAGGCCATCCCGAACATTCGGGACGGCCTCGATGCTTGTGCATACCGTTCCCCCTCCCCGCTCGACGGAAGGGGGCAGGGGGTGAAGTCTCCCTTACACCCGCCGTACGCGCATCGCAATGCCGAGCAGCACGAGGCCGCCCGCGAGCAGCAGCGGCAGCACGAGCATAGCATCACCCGCTCCGCGTGCCGCGCCCGTCACGGGAAGCATCGCCGGGGCCGCCGGGGTTGCCGAGGTCGTGCCGCCGCCGACCGCAGGCGCGGCGACGTTCAGCACCGTGAAGGGCAGCACCGGGGGCATCATCGCGGTGCGCTTGTCTAGTTGCGAGTTGAGCACGAGCAACCGACCGTTGTAGAGGCCGAACGTCGTGGGGAACGCGAACTGCGGGTTCGTCGTGGTCGTGGCGAGGGTGCCGCTGGCGAAGTCCGGGGCCATGCGGAACGTGACGAGCGTGGCGGCGGCGTTGCGCATCACATGCAACGTCTGCCCGTCGAGCAGCATCCCGTCGCCGCCCATCACCGTCGCGCCGCCGAGGTTCACTTCCGTGAGCCACTTCGTCGCGGTCTCCAACCGGAACACCTTGCCCGTGTTCGACTGCACGGTGAGCACGTAGCGTCCGTCGCCGCTCGCCGCGATGCCGTTGAGGTTGAAGCCCATGCCGTAGGTGATCGGCTGCCCCGTGAGGTCAATGCGCTCGAAGGCGTTCGCCGCCGTCACATCCGCCGCCACGCGGTAGATCGCGGGGCTATTCGAGTCGGTGAAATAGGCGTCGCCGTTCGGCGTGATCGCCGCGTCGTTCACGAACGACGGCGTCAGCCCCGTGGCGAACTGCGCCAGCAGCCGCTTGCTGGCGAGGTCGTACACGAACAGCCGCCCGGTGCTGCCGCCGGAGACGTACAGCCGCCCCCGGTTATCCACCTTCAGGCCGCGTGCGTCGGTGCGCCCGTCGCCGCCCCCCGGCAAGAAGAGCGACACGTCCGGAGACTCGAACGTCCCCCGGTAAATCGCGCCGTCCACGGTGCTGCCGACGAAGAAATCCCCCGTGCTCGCCTGCACCGCGATCCCTTCGGGGAAAACATTGCCCCCCGGCAGCACGTAGCGGTCGGGTGCCGCCGCCGCGCCCGTCGCCCCCATCGCCAGCAGCAGCACCGCCGCCACAAACCCGAACATTCCCCTGACCATAGCTCCCGCTCCCTTCTCGCACCCGCGCCGCTACCCGCACAACCCGTGTGCAAAGCGCAGTATGCCCCGTACGTGCGCATTACGCACGAACGCGGGCGGGCGGATCGTTCGCAACGGGTGCGGGGGTATTATTCGGGGCGAACGAGGCGGCGGTATCGCGCCTCCATGAGGTTGAATGCCCCGTAGGCGATCAGCCCCGTCGCCAACGCGCCGAGCAGGGGCGGGCCGGGAGTCCACCCGGCGAGCGCGGTAAGCGCACCGCCGATGCCTCGCGCCTCGCCGGGATCGCGCCGCCACGCCGCCGCGAACAGATACCGTCCCACCAGCGCATTGACGAGCGCGAGGGCGGCGTAGCCGATGCGTCCGAGGGCCATCGCCCATCTACGCACGGCCCTCGGCGCGTCGAGCAGGGCGAGTGTGGCACGGAAGTGGCCCGTCGCCGCCTGATAGAGAAAGAAGCCCGCCGCACCCCAGAACCCTACGCCGACCACCCCCACCAGCACGTCGCCGAGGGGCAAACCGACCAGCCACGCCACCCATGCGCGGAGCGGCAGGTCGGTGTCCGGTTCGCCGCCGCCGCTCCCGACGAGCCGGAGGGCCGTGTAGCCGAGACCTGTGTAGATGAGGAAAAGTCCCGCCCACGCCACGCGCTCCAGCACGCGCAAGGCTCCCCGGTCAACCCCTTGTGTGTCCACCACGGTCTGCACGGCGTGCCAGAGGGCGTACACGATCAGGCCCACGCCGAGTACGACGAGCGCGACCCGACCGGGCGTGTTCGACGCGAGGGCGTGGAAGACTGCCACGGGGTCCGCCGCCGTGCGCCGCGCCCCCACCGCCGTCTGCATCGCCAGCAGCCCGATGAGCAGGTAGATCGCGCCCCGCGCCGTGTAGCCGAAGCGGGCCACGCCCACGCTCCACGGGTGGCACGCGGCACGGCGCACCTCGCCTATCCCTTCTATGACCGACGACGTATCTTCCCCGTCGGGTGCGCATTCGACGCCACTCTCTCGTGTCGGTGCGTTCGCCATCGCCTCGGTCTCCCCTCTGTGACCCGGTTCCCCCACGGATTGCAGGGCGGGCAAGATTGGTGCCGGTACAATAAATGGGGAAACGGAGACCGCCCCCGCTTCGCGTCGTGGCGGAGCGGGGGCGGTTTCGGCACTCGGCCTACCAGGATTGTGTCGTTATGCTTCGATTGTACGGTTACGCCTCGGCGGCGACCGGGGCAGCACGGCCCGCCTCTTGCGGCACGTCCGACCGCGCCCGATCCTGATCCTGCTTCAGGCTGCGTGGCGGCAGCAGCAGGCCGATGAAGATCGTCAACGCGGTGCCGATGCCGAGGATGAGGAACACGTCCCGCATCGCCTCGGTACCAGACAGCAGGGCAATATTCGCGGGCGGGCGGCTCCCGGCGGCGACGGCGGCGTGGGCAATCTCCCCCGCATGTTCCACCGTGCGCTGCACGAGCAGCGTGGAGACCACCGAGATGCCGATGCTCGAAAAGACCTGTGCCGTGGCGTTGTAGAGCGAACTCGCCTTCGGCAAGTCGCGCCCCGTCAGCTTGGCGAGGGCCACCGTCTGGAGCGGCAGGTTGCCCCACCCGAAGGCGATGCCGCGCAGGAAGAGGATCGGTGCGAAGAACTGCCAGTCGCTGTCCGGCTGCACCCCCACGAGCATGAATGTGCTCACCGTCATCATGATGACGCCGATCAGCACGAGGGCGCGGGGACCGATGCGGTCATAGAGCCTGCTCCCCGAAATGATGCCGACGATGGAGCCGACGCCCTGCCCGATGGTGATGAGACCGGCCTGAAAGGCCGTCAGCCCCCGGAATTGCTGCAAGAAGAGCGGGATGAGGAAGAACGAGCCGAACACCGTGGCCCGCAATACCCACGTCATCACCGACGAGACGGTGAAATCGTACGTCTTGAAGAGCCGCAGGTCGAGCACCGGGTCCTTCACCACGCGCAGTTCGTACACCGCGAAGGAGGCAAGCATGGCGAGGCCGACCGCGAGCAGAATCCACACCGGCGGGTAGCCCCACCCGTTCAACTCGCCGCGACCACCGCCCTCCGCGACGCTGCCGCCCGCTCGCGTCTGGCTGACGAGCGCGAAGGCGTAGGCCACGACCGTGACGCCGACCATCGAGAGCGCGAGGCCGAGGAAGTCGAAGCCGCCGCGACTGCCGCCCGCCCCCGCCGCCGCAGGCCCACCGGGACGCCCCCCGGCGACACCCCCCGCACCGACCGGCGCACCCGCAGGCACGACGGCGTTCGCCGGTCGGATGATGCGAGCGACGAGGAACAGCGCGAGGATGCCCACCGGCACGTTGATGAAGAAGATCGAGGGCCACGCGAACGAGCTGTCCACGAGCAACCCGCCCACGATGGGGCCGAGGGCGGGCGCGATCAGCACCGGCACGGCGACCACAGCGGAACTGCTACCGCGCTCCTCCGGCGGAAAGGCCGCGAAGGTGATCGCAGTGCCGAGCGGGAAGAGCATCCCGCCGCCGATGCCCTGAATAATGCGGGAGACGATCAGCAGCGTGTCGCCGCTCTGGCTATTGCCCAGTAGCCCCGTGAGGCCGCACAACAAGCTGCCTACCGTGAAAACCGCCAGCGCACCGAGGTACATCCGCTTCGTGCCGAAGCGGGTGGCGAAGTAGCCCGCCGGGGGGATCACCGCCGCCTGCGCGAGGAAGTACGCCGTCACCACCCACTGAATGTCGTTGATCGTGACATTGAAAGTGCGCTGCATCGCCGTCAGTGCCACATTGACAATCGTGCTATCGAGTACTGCCATGAAAAGTCCGACCGCGACCACGAGACCGACGCGGTACTTATATTCCAGTTTCATACGTCCAACCTTCCCCCTGTCCGGGTTCGCCACCAATACCATGTCACGAGGGAGAACACCACGAAGCGGCGGAATATGCCCCGCGTCGCCCCCACTGTTCGGGTACGGGGCGTGGTGACACGCCCGCTACCCAGATCGTCTCACCCGTGCCGCGTGAGGAGGCGATGCAAAGTCATGAGGCTGAAGGCTCCGGTGACAGGAACGCCGAACAGCGGGATAAGAGCCATGGGCCATTCCTTGAGCGTCCCTATCAGGGGATCGTTCAGCAGCGCGAAGGTAACGCCGGTGCCGACCGCGACCACGAAATCCGCCACCGAGAAGATGTGGAAGGCGGCGAAGATCGCCATGCGCCCGCGAGTGTGTCGCGTCACCCAGAACACGACTAACGGAGCGACTGCACCCGCGATGAGATCACCCACGGCAGCGTTGCACACGAACGTGAGCGGGAGATCGCCGCGTGCGCCATAGTAGAAGAACGCGAGCGCAGCAGGAACGCGCCAGAAGTTGTAGACGGTCAGTACCCGAAGGTCGAGGGCGTGGATGTAGTCGCGGAACGCACCGGAGCGCGCATAGACGAACACGGGAATGGCGACACCGAGTGCCACGGGGACGGGCAGGAGGGGCGTGGGTAGCCACGTTGTCAGGCCGAGGGCGGACAGGGCCACCGCCGTCGCTGGCCATACACCAAGCGCGAACAGGAGGCGGCGATGTACTGCGGCGTGTCCGGAGCGGGCGTGCGAACACGAAATGAAGCGAAGGAAACGGCATCATCTGTACCCATCAAGAACCTCCTTTAAACGTGTGCGTACACGTTTATGGGTCAACCGATTCAGGAGGGAACCTCCCGCAAACGTTCCAGATCGGTGAGCAGAACATCGTATCGTGGGCCTTCCAGCTTGCCGGTCACCTCCTCTTGGGCGCGTCGCCATAGGGGATAGGCCCGTGCGATCATCGTCTCTCCTTCGGGCGTGATCCGCACGACGCGCACGCGCTGATCGGTGACGTCGGCGACCGTTTCGATCAGCCCCCGCCTTTCAAGCGGTCGGAGATTGCGTGTCAGCGTCGTACGGTCCATCGCCAGCCGTTCGGCGAGTTCGGTGAGCGGGGCGGGGCCGAGCAATGAACTGGTGACGAGAAGCGTGAATTGGGTGACGTGCAGTTCGACCGCCGCGAGGGCGTCGTCGAACTGCCGCGTCACGGCGCGGACGGTGCGCTTCAGATTCGTGTGGACGCATCGCTCCGCGACATCCCACTTCTTTTCCGCCGACAGTTGCTCCATGCCCCATGATAGGTGCATATGCACTCTTTGTCAAGATGTGCGGAAGCACTGCCCCGCCGTGCGTGATGGGCGCGGCGGGATGACACTGACAACCGGCTATTCGGCGGCGACGGACAGCGGTTGCCCCTCGCGCTCCCGCTGCGCCGCGCTCTCGCGGGCGAGCAACGCACGCTTGCGCTCGATGCCCCACCGATAGCCGCCGAGGTTGCCCCCCTCGCGCACCACACGGTGACAGGGGATGGTGAGGGCGACCGGGTTCGTGGCGCACGCCCGCGCCACCGCCCGCGCCGCCGTCGGCTGCCCGATGCTCGCCGCCACCGCCCGGTACGAGCGCGTCTCGCCCGTCGGGATGGCCCGCAGGCTCTCCCACACGCGCCACTGGAACGCGGTCGCCTGTACATCGAGGGGCAGATCGAGGCGGGGTTGCTCGCCCCGCAGGTGCGCGAGTACCGCCGCAAGGTGCGCCCCCAGACCCACGTCGTCGCGCTCCCGCGTGGCGGCGGGGTACTCGCGGGCGAGGGCGTCCGTCAGTTCCGCGTCGTCCTCGCCGAGCGTGATCGCGCATACCCCGCGCCCCGTCGCCGCGACGAGCAACCGACCGAGCGGGCTTTCGGCGGTCGCGTAGCGCACGGTCATCCCCGCGCCGCCGCGCTTGTACGCCCCCGGCGTCATGCCGAGCGTCGCCCCCGACCGCTCGTAGGCGCGGCTCGCGGAGCCGTAGCCGGCGTCGTAGATCGCGCCCGTCACATCGTCGCCCGCCCGCAACTCCGCCTTGAAGCGGCGCGTGCGGGCCGCCTCCGCGTACTGCCGGGGCGTGATCCCCATGACGCGCCTGAATGTGCGCTGCAAGTGGAACGGGCTGACGCCGAGCGACACGCCGAGTGCCGCGAGCGACACGTCGCCCTCCGGGTCGTCCTCGCCCGCGTCTATCGCCGCGCACACCCGCTGCGCGAGGGCCACATCCGGGGCGGGGGTCGCGTCGTCGGGGTGGCAACGCTTGCAGGCGCGGAACCCGGCCTCCCGCGCCGCGCCCGCCGACGGGTAGAAGCGCACATTCTCGCGCCGGGGGCGGCGGGCGGGGCAACTGGGGCGGCAGTAGATGCGCGTGGTGGAGACCGCCACGAAAAACGCCCCGTCGTACGCGGCGGTGCGCTCCATGAACCGCCCCCAGCACAATTCGGCGTCGAGCGGCATGGCACCATTCGTCTGTGGTTGCGCGTCCATCATCCTCATTCACCCCCGAAGAGCGACGGCTGCCTTGGCGTGTGCGTCGTGCGCATCGTGCGCGGGAGGCGAGGCCGCGTGCCTTCCAGCGCGAGTAGCCGTTCCTTCAAGGCCAGCCCGCCCGCGTACCCTGTGAGCGTGCCGCCGCTGCCGATGATCCGGTGGCACGGCGTGAGGATCGGCACGGGGTTCGCGCCGTTCGCCGCCCCCACCGCCCGCACCGCCTTCGGGCGACCAATCGCCGCCGCGATCTGGGCGTAGCTGCGCGTCTCGCCGTGTGGCACGTCCGCCAACGCCCGCCACACCACGACCTGAAACGGCGTGCCGCGCATGTCCACGGGGGTCGTGAAGACCCGCAGTTCGCCCGCGAAGTACGCGACCAGTTCCGCCGCGAGGGGGGCAAGTGCGCCGTCGTCGCGCACGATTCGCGCCCCCGGCTCCCACCGTCGCGCCCACGCCGCGCACTCGTCGAGCGGCTCGGTGGCGAAGGTGAGCCGCCCCACGCCTGCGGGTGTCAGCGTCGCCCCGAATGTGCCGAACGCCGTAGGGATGCTGCCGATCATCGCCGTGTCTGCCATCGTTGTCACTCCCCGTGCCGATGCGCGTCCGCCGTGTCATCCGCTGTCTGTGCCTATGGTACGGCGGATGTGCGCGTGCGACCATCCGATTCTTGCGGGCAAAGCGTGGTGTTTTCGGGCAACCGCCCCACGACGCGGCGGGGTCGCGTGCGGCACAATAGCGACGGGCGAGACGCAGACGACGCACACAGAAAGGACACGATAGATGGCGGAAGACATTCGCGTGGCGGTGATCGGGACGGGGATCGGTGCCGAGCACATCCGGGCGATGCAGCAGGTGCCGGGGGCGGTCGTCTCCGCCGTCTGCTCGGCGCGGGCGGAGCGGGCGGAGGCGATGGCGGAGCAGTTCGGTGTACCCCACGCCACGGCGGACTACCGCGATTGCCTCGGCGCGGACACCGACGCCCTCGTCATCACCGCGCCACAGACGACGCACCTGCACATGGTGCGCGACGCCTTCGCCGCCGGGAAGCATGTGCTCTGCGAGAAGCCCCTTGCGGTCTCGATGGCGGACGCCCGCGAGATGGTGCGCCTCGCGGAAGCGTCGGGGCGCGTGGCGATGGTCAACCATCACCAGCGGTTCAGCCCCGCCTTCGCCGCGATGAAGGCGCAGGTGCAGGCGGGCTACCTCGGTACCCCGACCAGTGCCGACGCCCGCATCACCCACAACCCCGCCGACTACCTGCGGGCCAACGTCTGGAGCGACAGCAAGGCGGGTTGGTTCACCGACGCGGCGCAGGGCGGCGGCGTGCTCGCGGGGTCGGCGGGGCCGCACCTGATGGACATGCTCTGCTGGATGCTCGGCGACATCGAGGCAGTCTCGGCCCGCACCGCCGTCACCGTGCCGGAGATTACCCTCGCCAACGGCGAGACGGTGCGCGGCATCACCGCCCCGGACGCTTTTCTCGCCCTCGTGCGCTTCGCGGGCGGCGCGATGGGGACGATTCGCGGCGTCCCGGTGTCATACAGCGGTCACGGCGGCTTCTCTATCGAGCTGAACGGCACGGCGGGATCGCTCGTGTCCGGCGGCAATTTCGCCGCCACGAACGGCAGCCTGCGCGGCGGCACGGCGGGCGACAAGGGGTTGAACGACCTGCCCGTTCCCGACGTGCCGTGGGATCGCCTCGGCATCGCCACCGCGTTCATCGAGGCGATTCGCACGGGTGGCCCGTCGCCCTCCCCGAACTTCCGCGACGGCCTGCGCGTGCAAACAATCATCGCCGCATTGGAGGAGGCCGCCGCGTCGAAGCGGTGGGTAACGGTCGGCGATTAGCCGTCAGCCGTCAGCGACATATAAGGGGTTGTCCCCGTATCTGTCGGGGCGTGTCCAGAGCGGTATTCGGTGGAGTCGCGGCATGTGTCGGAAGCCGTGAAGGGTGGTGCTTCTCAGCCCGCTGCATTGACCTTCCCCGCACGGCAGGCTTGGTGAAGATTCGCAACTGAATTGAGCGGTGTGCGGCGTTTCTTGTGGCGCGGTGCTCTCAGCCCGTGATTCGTCTAACGGGCAGGAATCACGGGCTAAAGCCCGCGCCACATAACGCTACCGATGCCGCCAATGTCCTGAGAACCACTCTCATCGCCGACCGCTACGAAGGAACGCGCCCCGGCGTGTTACCTTCGGGCGTCGGTACGTTGTCGTGGGCGGAGGAGGTCGAGGTGCGGTCTTGCAGCAGGGCGTCGTTCGCGTCGCCGGAGCGCACGCCCATCGTCGCCACGAGGCCGTGCGCCCCGCGCCAGCGGACGATCTCCGCCGTGTGCTCGGGGTAGTGCTCGTAGGTCACGGCGGCGACCCACTCCCCGCGCACCTCGCTCTTGCCGTCGAGCATCTCCACGAGGGCTTTGTGCGCGGAGAGGGCGCGGTTGCGGGCCTCGACCACGCTCAGATGGCGGTCGGCCTCGTAGTTGAGATCGTCGAACTTCTGCTCGTGCGCGGGCCACGTCGGCTCGTCGCCGCGCATGATCTGCAACGTCACGCGGACCGCCTCTCGGTCCCACGCCGCGACATGCGTGAGGATGTCCTTCACGCTCCAGTCGCCGCGCACGCCGCCTTCGCCCGCCATGCCTTCGGGGATGGCGTAGGTGCTATCGAGGAACGCTCGCCAGTTCTTGTCAATCGAGCGGAGCACGCGCTCCTTCTCGCGGCTGCGTTCCCGCCCGCGCATCCGGGCGCGGGCTTCCGCCGCCACATCGCTCGTGTTCGTTTTTGTGTTTGCATTCGTGTCCGTCGCGCTCATTCGCCATTCCTCCCGCCTCGGTGCGTCGCGCCGCCGTTGCGCATGATCGTCGCAATTGTAGCAGGTGTCGCAGGGGCCGTGCCGTCGCGCCGACGTGCGGTACAGGGTGTATGCGTTCTCCTGTTGGCGGTCGTTGCGGGGGAAATGCGCCCACCCCCCCTGCCGCCCAGAGGGCACCCGCCCTCCCCTGCGGGGGAGGGGGGAGAGCCACGGCAAGCACCGGACGTTCCTTGTCAGCCTCGCTATCGCAGCAGTTCTCCCCCCTCCCCCTGCGGGGGAGGGAGCCGGGGGGAGGGGCGCGTTTTTTCCAGAACGCATAAGCCCCGACGTGCGCTATACTCCCCCGCATGGAAACGCACATACGCACCGTCACGAGCGAAGACTGGGCGGCGGAGCTGGCCCGTCCGCTGCCCCCCGTGCCGCCCGAACCGCTCCATGCGGGCGCACCGGAGGGGGCGACGTTCCGCGACCGCGAGGCCGCGCGTTCGCTCGCCGCCCTCGCAGCACTGGCGGCGGGCTTCCACCAGCCGATGCGCGGCCCCCGGCGCGATCCGGCGCGATGGCTCGCGGGCGCGACGCTCGCGGTCGGCGGCGTCGGGTTGCTCACGCACCATCGCTGGTCGGAGCATGTCGCGCTCGTGGGGTGTGGCCTCGCGGTCGGCGCGATGCTCGCCCGCCCCGCCCCGTTCGATTCGTTTGCGGTCGCCGCCGCCTTCACCGCCGCCCTCGCCCTCGCCGACTTGCGCCGGACGCCGCGCCGGTAGAGTCGGCAGTCGGCAGTCGGCAGAAAATACGAGATGCAGGTAGCGGGAAATTTCGGCATTTCCCCGCCGACCGCCGACTACTCATCGAGCGAGAGCACCGCGAACCGCTCGTAGCGCATCGTGCGACCGGGCAAGGCATTGCCGCCGAACAGGGCGGTGGCGGCGGCGACTTTGCCACGGGCGGCGCGGGCGGCGAGATCGAGCGTGGCGACGTGACCGCCGTTCAGGGAGAGGTAGCCGTCCCCGCCGCTCGCCACGAGGCGCACATCGTTGAACCCCATCGCGGCGGTGGTGAGACCTTCGGCGGGGCCGTCCGCCACGGTGCGTGCGCCGCCGCCGCCCCAGAGGTCGAGTTGGTAACGGGCGTCGCTCGACACCACGAGTCGGTACTGCGACGCGGGGCCGTCCATGCGAAAGAGGAAGCCGCAGTCCCATTTGCCGTCGCGCCGGTCGTACGGCACGAAGAACCGCGCCTCCGCGATGAAGTCCCGCACGGTCACGTCGGCGTCGGCCTGCTCCACGCGGGTGAGCGCGGAGGCGTCGGTGTAGGCGAAGACCCCGGCACTCGGCCCCGCCGCGAGCCGCGCCCGCTGCGTCAGGCGGGTGATCGTCTCCTGCGACGGGGCGCGGGCGGCGACGCGGTTGCGCTCGTCGAGGTACTCGCCCACGGCCACCGCTGCCAACCCGCCGCCGCCCGCCATCAGCAGCAGGCCACCGAACACGCCCGCGACGACGCCCCGGCGCGAAGGCGAAGGCGGCGAACGGCGGGCGGGGATCGGGGCGGCGGGCATGGTCGCCCCGGCACGAACGCCGCCCGCCGCATAGACCGTGAAGACCGTGCGCAACTCGCGTTCGCGGTCGTAGGCGGCACGCAGGTCGGTGTCGCGCAGCACGCTATAGGCGGCGTTCAAATCCTGCATCCGGGCGGTGGTGTCGCCCTCGACCTCGCGGCGGTCGGGGTGATACTTGCGGGCAAGGCGGCGATACGCGGCCTCGATCACTTCCGGCTCGGCTCGGGGGTCAACTTGCAGGGTGCCGTAGTGATCGCCCTCGTTCACCCCGCGCTCCCCCGCTGTTCCGTCCCGCGTCGCCCGCAAGCCGGACCGACGCACGGTGAATGGTATCAGGCGGACGAAACCTGTGCAACGGTACGCTTTTCCCGCTCGTGCGGTTTCCTCCTATGGCACCGAGTACGAGACGATCACCGTCACTGTGCCGCTGCCGGTTGTCACCACGACATTGCCGCCGTAATTGCCCATCATGAGTCCCGCCCGGTTCACGGTCACGGTGAGGTTCGCGGTGCCGTTCGCGCCGATGGTGCCGCTCGCGGGCGAGACCGAGACGCCTCGGCCCGACGCCGCCGCCGTGAAGTTCGTCGCCGCCCCCTTGTTCGTGAGCGTCAACGCCCCGGTCGGGTTTGTGTTCACGATGAGGAACATCGTGTTCGCCGTCACGGCGGCGGGCATCGCGGTTGCCGGGGTTGCCGCCGCTGCAGTACGCACTGCGGTTGGCGTTGCAGCGGTTGCAGGCATCGTAGACGCGGCGGTTGCGGCGGGCGTGGCGGCGGGCGGCGCAGCGGTCGTGGCGGCAGTCGCGGCGCGGGTCGCGGCGGTCGGGGCAACCGTCGGTGCTGCGGTGCTGACCACGGTACGGGCGGCGGTGGCGGCGGTCGTTGCGACGGACGTGGCACCGGATGTGGCGGCGGCGGACGGGCGAGCGGTGGCGGCGGCAGATGCGGCGGACGTGGCGGGGCGCGTCGGCGCGACCGTTGATACATTGACGGGATCACGAGGGGCAACGGGGGGCGCGAGGGTGACACGCGGCTCCGGGGCGACAGGCGGCGCGGGCGCGAAGGTGGGCGCGAGGGTGACACGCGGCTCCGGCGTTCCCGCAGGCGTCGGCGGGGCGGTGGGAACGGCGGCGGTGCCGGTCGCTTCCGGGGCAACGGGCGGGCGGATCACGGGTTGCGGCTGCGGCGTGGGGATAGGCGTCGGCGTACCCGCCTGCGCGGTGGTCGTGAGGATGCGGTTCTCGGCGATGGCGGTGCTGGTCAGGAGCACATCGGGGATCGTGGTCGTGACGGAGCCGCTTAGGGCGGGCGTGCCGCCGATGGTCGCGGTGGCGCGGGCGTTCGCGTTCGCCCCGCCGAATGTCCCCGACAGGAAGCCCACGAGCGCACCGACGATTATCACGAGCGCACCCGCCAGACCGCCGATGACCGCCGCCGGGTTCACGCGCCGGGGCGGCGGGGGCGGGCGCACCGCCGACTTCCGCTCCGACACGATACGCTGCCGCACGGGGATGTTGAGCATCTGCGTGCCGCTCCCGGCGTTTGCTCCTCCCAGCGCGGGCGGTTGCGCGTACGGGCTTCCGTGCTCATTCGCGGGCGGGGGGGGCGCGGCACCCACGAGAGCGGTGGCGGCGGACGGTGGCGTTTCGGGCAGCATCCCGGTCATTTCGGGGTCGTGCGGGTCGAAGGGGACGGTCGCCCCCTGTTCCGGGAGCATCGCGGTCGCCACCTCTGCCGGGACACGCGGCGCGGATGCCCTGCTCGTGGAGAGCCACGGCAATGCCGACTCCGCCGACTCCGCCGCAAGTGCCGTCGGGATGGGGAGCGGCGCGAAAGCGGCGTACACCGCGAGCGGCGGCACGGGGGCAAGCATCGCCCGCACGGAGGGGGTGTCGCGCACGTAGTCGCGCAGGAAGGAGCGGAGTTCGGGCGTCAGGCGATTGGCGTCGCGCCCCGCGAGCAGGTCATTGAGCGCGGCGTCGCGGGTGCGACCGTGGCGCAGCAGGAACAGGGCGCGGCTCGTCTCCTCCACGGCGACGGTGAGGCCATTGAGGCGGTCGGTTGCCTCGCCCTCGGTGATGCCGAGCACGTCCGCCGCCTCATTGGGGGCCATGCCCTCGCGCACACGCAGGTGCAGCAGGGCGTGCTGGTCGTGCGGCAACGCACTGACGGCACGCCACACGGCACGGGCCATCGCGCTCGTCACCTCGTCGTCGCCACCGGGGGAGAGACGGGCGCGGTCGGGGGTGGCGAAAGCGGCGAGGTTGCCCGTCTCGGCGGGGGCGGTGTTCGGCAGCACGGCAAAGGCCCGCGAGAAGAACCACGCCCGTTCGCTCGGCCACTGCGCGGCACTGCTCGCGCCCATCGCAGCCTGCGACGCCGCCTGCCGCAGCAAGGCGTCCGCCGCCTCGGTGCGCCCGGAGAGGCGGGCGAGGAAATCGTACAGGCGCGGGGCGAACCGCGAGAACGTGTTGATGAAGGCGTTGGCGTCGCGTCCGGTGTCGGCCCCCGCTCCCGCTGTAGCGGCGGAATCGCCGTTCGTCCCCTGCCACGCCCCTCGTGCATCGCCCGTTCGTTCCACGCGCCTTTCCCCTCCCCGTCTCGCCTTGTCTCGCCGGGTCGCACCCCGTCGTATCTCTACCGCCCGCACTAAGGCGCATTATGTCGAGAAAGACTACCACACGGGTAGTCGAAAGTCGAAAGACGATGGTCGAAAGTCTAATCTGCGGCCTGCATTCACGTTCGGTCGTCGTCCCCCGGCTTTCGATGTGTAACCTTCGGCTGCTCTTCGTGGCGCATCCACGCGAGCAGGTCGGCGCGGTGGATGCCCACGATGCCCTCGCCCGCCCGCACGGCGGGCAGGGTACCCCGGAACACGGCGTTCGTCACCTCGTCCACCGACACGCTCGGAAAGAGGGCGGCGATCTCCTCCGGGGTGTACACGTCCTTGTCCACGGACAGCAGGCGATCCATCTCGTTCGCGTCGCGCATTGCTCAGGCTCCTCTCGCTGCGGCGAGTTCGCTCGCTCGCTCCACGCGGGCAATCCATTGATTGGGGTGCCGCAACTCCGCGAGCGTCGGCAGGCTTTCCGGCCCCGACCAGACGCGCAAGGCGAAGTCGTGGTCGCGCTCGCGCACCACGGCGTCAATGAACCGCTCGCCCACGCGGTACTGCTCCATCTTCATCTCCAGCCCCGTGAGGCGGATGAAGAGTTGTTCCGCCGGGGTGCGCTGCCGCTGGCGCGACTCGAACGCATGTTGCATCTTGTCGAGCGACGGCAAGACCTGCTTGCCGACAGCGTTCATGATGTGGTTCGAGTAACCCTCGACCACGCTCATCAGTGCCTGCATCTCGTCGAACAGAGCCTTCTGCTCCGTGGTCATCACCATGTCAATGAGGCTGCCGTTCCCCGCGCCGCGCCGCGCCTGCATACGCTCCACGAGCGCACGCATCCCCCCCTGAAGGTTCTGCAAATCCCGCGTCACGAGGGTGATGTACCGCTCCAGAAGCGCGTTGAAGTGCGGGCGCACCCACGGGAATGCCTCGAACTCGAAGGCGTGCGTGGTCTCGTGCAGGGCGAGCCAGAGGCGGAAATCGTGACCGTCCAGCCCCATCATCTCGGCGGCGGCCTCGATGTTCGGCTCCACGAAGTACAGCTTGCCGCCGCTCACCGGCTCTTTGCCGAGCAGTGCCAGGTCGTACTGACCGAGGACGCGGCGGGCGAGGTAACCGAGCAGCACGCCGATCTCCGCCGACAGCACCGTCTGATTCAGCCCGCTGACGAGAGCCACGGCGGTGGGCGATTTCAGGCCGCGTGCGGTGTTGAGCGTTTCGAGCGGCGCGAACAGATCGGCGAAGGCGCGGATATTCGCCGCGATCCAGTCCGCCCGGTTGAAGACGAAAATCTGCTCCATCGGCTGCGGCAAGTGGACGCCCATGTACTCCGCGATCAGCGGTTCGCACCGCGCCACGAGGCCGCGATATTCGAGCAGCACGCTGTCGGGGTAACTGGCGGTGTCCTCGGCGCGATTCATGGCGAGGGCGAGACCCTTCGCCCGCTCCCAGTTGATGAGCGTGGGGGTCTCGCCCGTGCGGGCGTACTCGCGCCCCCGGATGTTTGCCCACAGGGCCACCGCGCCCGCCCCGGCGGCGGCGGCGAGTAGGAGTTTGCCGCCGCCACCGCCGTTGTTGGTGCTGTGCGCGGCGGGGGCGGGGGCGGGGGCGGGCGGGATGCGTTCGGTGGTCATGGTATCGTTCGCTTTCTCTAGATGTGCGATGGACGTGAAAAGGACACACGGCGATTCCGCATGGTGTATCTACGCACACAACGCGGAATCGGTGCCACCGCATCGTAGCGGGCGGCGCACGGGGGCGTCAATGGGGCGTCAAATACACAGAAATGCACCGCCCTCGTCTCTGCCGGGTGGAGAGGGGAGGGGGTGCAACCGGGGCCGACCCGGTTCTGCCGCGACATTACCCGGTCTCGTGCACGATGCGCGAAGGGAACGTGTGCGATGGAAGCGACCGTGTGACGCGCCGACCGACAACGGAACGTTGCCACCGTGCCGAGGGCGACGAGCAGGCCGAGGAGCGCGAACACCCCACCACCTGCCCTTCCGTTCGCCTCCGCTTAGCGTTCGTCCGTTCGCTGCTCGAAGGCATTGACATAGGCGACTGCCGCCTCAAGGGTCGCGCAATCCTGCTGCAAGCCATCCGCGATCCGGCGCAGCAGATACGTCGACCGAATATCCGGGATGAAACGCCACGTCTCGCCCCGACTCGTCAGGGTGTACGTCATGCGTCCCGCTATCTTGCCCATCGGGACGAGGGTGCGCCCCGCGACCGTGCGTGTACTCATCTCGGAGAGGGATTCCATGGCGACACCTATCTTTTCTGTGCGGTCAGAACCGGCATGGAACCGGCGGCACGACCGGCGGTGATGAGCCTACAGACGACCGCGCTGCGACGAATCTGCTGCACGCCCGTACGGCTTCAAAGGCACGACGCTGCGCCGGGGTGACAGTGACGATGACGGTTCGACGGAGCCACGATGCACCCACGCGGCATGGAGCCGAGACGGATTCTGAGCAACGCGAAATCGTCGCCGCCGATGATCCCGCAGACCTTCGTGTGTCGGGCAGGCGCGTGACGCGGCACGTCAAACCGCCGTCCAGAGAAATTTCTGCATTGCCGCTACCGTCGTGTGGCACGGCTATGATGTCGAGGTGCAGAGCAAGGCGCGACTACTAGACAAGACCATACTACCACAGAAATGATCGTTCACATTTCTTCTCCACAAAACCCGCAGAAATCTGCCTTTTTATATGATGCGTTCGCAATTTTTTTGCAATATAAGTGCATTTAATGCAAGTATATACACCTTAAAACGTACGCAGTTGGGTGTAGATGGCCTCGTTGCGGGTGCGAACCTCACCCCCCACCCGCCCAGAGGGTACCCGCCTCTCCGTCGAGCGGAGAGGGGAAGCACGCCTTTCCGAGGGTGAAAATCTTCGGTGCAGATCGTCAGCATATCGCCAACTGCGTACGTCCTAAAACCTCAAGAACCGAATCGGCAAGAACCGGATCGGATAGTGCGCGGCATTTCTTGTGGCACGGTGTTCTCGGCCCGTGATTCGTCTCGCGGGTAGGAATCACGGGCCGAGAACACCGCGCCGCAGACTATCCGATCCCGTTGTAAACCTTCATATGCTCTCGCGGAACGCCCCGATTCGTCCGCAACCGTCCGCCCCGATCTCGGCAGCCCCGACTCGCACGGGGTTCCTTTTGACAGGACACATAGCTGTCGCATACCGATATCGCGCACGTCGCGGCCCCTCGCGTTCCGCGTGCAGCCCGCCGCACGCGCTAATTCCGGGGGGCGTGCGGGCCACGCGGGTCGTACACACCGTAGGGGCTGTTACCGCCGAGCGACGGGCGGCGGGGGGGCGGCACATTCACGGGCAGCAGGTAGCCGACGACGGCCCCGATGGCGGTGGCAATAGCGGCAATGGCCCACCACGAGCCGCCGCCGAACAGGAACGCCATCACCACGAGCGGCGTGCCGATCAGCCAGCACGCGATGGCGGCCTGCCGCGTCTTCACGCCGCGCACCTGCCGCTGCCACTGCTGCCGCTCGCGGGGGTCTATTTCCAGTTCCGGGAGGTATTGCCCGGAGCGGCGGTACAACTCCCATGCGTCTTCGCTGCCGGGTGTCGGTTGGATGGGGGACTTCGGGGGGCGGGTCATCGGCGTTGCTCCTTGGTGAGGGGCGGAACGATGAGGCGAGACGATCCGCCCGTAGTGTACCGCGAAACGCGCCGCGCTCTCCCTGCCCCTACAGGGGTCGAACGGATTTCGTCTTGACACCGCCGCCGCCGCTCGTTAGAATGAGCATCACTCAGGAGGGGCGCGGCAATGGCGACGGAAGCGACGACGACAGCGGCGACGGTACAGGCGGAAACGGGCGGCAAGGCGCGGCGGGTGCAGACCGAGGAGGTGCGGCGGGCGCAGATTCTCGCGGCGGCGCGGTCGCTGATCGCGGAGCAGGGCTACGAGCGCACGACCACGGCGCAGATCGCCAAGCGGGCCGGTATCTCCGAAGGGACGATCTACAATTACTTCCCGTCGAAGGTGGCGGTGGTCGGTGCGCTCAAGGAACAAGCGGTCAAGGCGGTGCTTGCCGGGGCGTTTGCCCGTGTCACACCCGGATTGCAAGGGGCCGCGCTCATCCGCGCCCTGTTCGAGGGAGCGTTCGCCGCCGCGCACGAGAACGCCGAGCTGATGCGGGCCTTCTCGCTCAACGTGGAGTTGCGCGGGATGCACGGGGGAGCCTGCCCCGGCGGGCAGGATGAGACGGACCCGTTCGTGGGGGAGTTCCGTCGCTTCTTCACCGCGCAGCAGGAAACCGGGCTGATCCCCCGCAGCGTGGACCTCGACGTGATGGTTCGCCTGATGATTGGCACGGCAGACCTCGCAGTAGAGGACTGCATCGTCAATGGTCATGTGGAGCGCGAAGGCACGTACATTGACTTGATGGTGCGTATGTTCAGCCGCGCCCTGTACATGGAGTAGCCCGTTCCGACGGGCCTCGAACCCGTCACAATCGTGTGTCCGTCGGTGTCATATTTTCTGAGTGACGTTCACTCGTACAAAGCAAAGGAGTCACCCGCGATGAGTACCACCATGACCGCCCCCGCCGATCTCTCCGCCCTGCCCGTCGCCGCCCTGCCGGAAGACTTTCAGGGGCGCATGGGTCCGGCACTCGCGGAGGCGTACGCGCAGTACGGCCCCGTGTTCCGCGCCACGATCCCGTGGGCCGGGGGGCGCGAGTTCGTCTTCCTCGTCGGGCCGGAGGCGAACCGCGTCGCGCTCCTGACGCGGCGCGAGGCGTTCTCGCACTACGTCGGGTGGGCAAAAATTTTCGGCGTGGAGGCTCTGTTCGGCAACGGCCTGCTGACGATGGAGGGTGCCGAACACGACGAGCATCGCCGGATGATGAACCCCGCCTTCGCCGTGGCCTACATGGATCGCTACCTGCCGATTATGCACCGCGTGATCGGGGAGCGCGTCGCGGAGTGGGCCAGAGCGGGCCGCGTTGAGATCACCGCCGAGACGCAGCGCATCACTTTCGACGTGGCGGCGGAGACGCTTGCGGGCTTGTCTCCCGGCGACGAGGTGGCGCAGTACCGCGACGTGTACTTCCGCATGTTGAACTTCGAGCCGGCGGACGAGGCGGAGTTCGAGCGGCGGGCGGGACAGATGCAGACCGAGGTGGAAGCGTTGCTCGCGCCGAAGATCGCCGAACGCCGCGCCCATCCCACCGACGACGTGCTCGGCATGATGGTGCAGGCGCGGGACAGCCACGGCAAGCCCCTGAGCGATGCGCAGATCATCGCCCATACGAATATCCTGCTCGTGGCCGGTCACGAGACGAGTACCAGCCTCTCGGCGTGGCTCCTCTATGCCCTCGCCACGCACCCGGACTACCTCGCCCGCGTGCGTACGGAGTGGGACGACCTCGTGCCGCACGGCGAACTGCCGTCGCTCGACGCCCTGAAGCGGATGAAGACGCTCGACAACGCGCTCTCCGAGACCGAGCGCCTCTACCCGCCCGTGCCGAACGGCCCCCGTGGCGTGACGGAAGACGTGGAGATCGGCGGCTACACGATCCCGGCGGGCGCACCGCTGTTCTACAGCATCGCCGCCACGCACCTGCTCCCCGGCGTCTGGCGGAACCCGATGGCGTTCGACCCCGACCGCTTCGCCGCGCCGCGTGAGGAGCACAAGCGCACGCCGTACGCCCTCGTCGGCTTCGGCGGCGGGCCGCGCATCTGCATCGGCATCAACTTCGCCAAGATCGAGATCAAGGCGATGATCGCGCAGGTGCTGCGCGACCACGACCTGCGCGTCGTGCCGGGGCAGGACATCCGCCAGCGGTACGACGCGACGGGCGGCCCCGTGAACGGCATCGTCCTCGACGTGCGCCCCCGCGCCTGATACGTCTCGTCGCCCCGCTCGATTGCGAGCGGGGCGGACTTTTTCTAGGAGGTTCCCATGACGATCACGACGGCACCGGAGACGAAATCCACGGGCGCGGCGCGTATCTTCGAGACGGACGCCGGGAAACGCGCCGCTCGCGCCTTCATGGCAGCGAACACCGCGCTTTATCGGCGCACGAGCGGGCGCGTCGGCGGCAAGCTCGGTGCCGCGCCCGTGTTGCTGCTCACCGTGACCGGGCGCAAGAGCGGCAAGGAATACGTCACGCCGCTTTGCTACGCGACCGACGGCGACACGCTGATTATCCCTGCGTCGGCGGGCGGTTCCCCCAAGCACCCCGCGTGGTGGCTGAACCTCCGGGCGAACGGCACGGCAACGGTGGAAGTGGGGAGTGAAACGTTCGCCGTACAGGCCGAGGAGATCACTGAACCCACCGAGCGCGAACGGCAATGGCGCAAACTCGTCGCCGTCTACTCCGGCTACGCAGAGTACGCAAAGGCCACAACACGCACGATTCCGGTGATCGCGTTGCGCCCTGTTGCACCACTCTCCGCGCAGACACGCGACGCTATCTGGACGTTTACTGGCACACCCGGCACGAAGGAGCGCGAGATGTTCGACTATCGCGGCAACACGGCCCTCATCACGGGGGCTTCCACGGGCATCGGGGCGGCGTTTGCGCGGGAACTGGCGGCGCGGGGCATGGGCGTCGTCCTCGTTGCCCGCTCTGAGGACACGTTGCGCACGCTCGCGGACGACATCGTGCGCGACCACGGCGTTCGCGCCGAGGTCATCGCGGCAGACGTGAGCGTGGCGGGGGCGGCGCGGGAGATCTTGCGCGAGACCGAGCGGCGCGACGTGCGCGTGCATCTGCTCGTGAACAACGCCGGGTTCGCCACGAACGGCCCGTTCGAATCGCTCGACCCGGAGCGCGAACGCGCCGAGGTTCTCACGAACGTCGCGGGCGTGGTGGACATGGCGCACGCCTTCCTGCCGCAGATGCTCGCACGCGGGGGCGGGGGCGGCATCATCAACGTGGCGAGCACGGCAGCTTTCCAGCCGTTGGCGTACATGGCGGTCTACGCCGCGTCGAAGGCGTTCGTGCTCTCGTTCAGCGAAGCCCTCTGGGCGGAATACCGCACGCGGGGTGTTCGCGTCCTCGCCCTCTGCCCCGGCCCGACGGAGACGCCGTTCTTCGATGTGGCCGGCACCGACGAGGCGCAGTTCGGCGCGAAGGACACGGCGGAACACGTCGTCGCGGTCGGTTTGCGGGCGTTGGAGCGCGGCAAGAACTACACTATCGCCGGCCCGAATGCGGGCAACTATCTGCTGGCGCAGACGGCGCGGTTCTCCCCGCGCTGGCTCACGGCTCGCATCGCCGGACAGATCGCCAAGCCCCGCGACACGGCTCGCGGCATCCCGCAGGCGCAGGGGCCGGAGATCGCGTAGCGGCAGGCAACGGCAGGGTGCAAACAAGGCGTATGCGGCGCGTTGACGACCGCCCCGGTGCGTGCTACCATCCGTTCATTGCTCATTCACGTGAATGGTTTGTAAGGCGGAACCGATAGTGGGTGTATCCATGCGCCTGCTAAGTAGGTAGTCAATCGAACTTGGACGACTGCACGCCGGAGATGCGAAGCACATCCGCCGGGGTGCGGGCGTCCAGCCACGCCACGGCCCGCTGCACCAACTCGTCCACGTCG
>JAABUN010001052.1_pt1:0-62500 | contig 65488 bp, 53 predicted proteins | sample 5559311 | NCBI WGS metagenome assembly JAABUN01 (sample SAMN10711877, study PRJNA513370) | rock metagenome | isolation source: Antarctica rocks | place: Antarctica: Victoria Land, Siegfried Peak sud
TTAGAATCTTTGTCAAAGAACTTTGTTCTGTTTCTGATAAGCGGATGATTTGTCTTTTTCTTGGCATTTGACAAGATTACACAAATCAACTCATTACTACAATATCTTTGGTTACTTAGCACTAGTTCCATTTTTCTTCCGGTAATTTTTCGCAAAGGCTCGTTTAAACCGCGCATCAACTCGGCAAAGTTTTCGAAAGTCAGAGATTGTTCGCCGTCCGAGAGAGCCTTTTCGGGTTCGGGATGAACTTCGACAATCACGCCGTCCGCACCGACGGCGAGCGCGGCTTTTGCCATAATCCCAACAATGCTCCGCTTGCCGGTAGCGTGCGAAGGGTCAACGATAATGGGCAGATGCGACAATTCTTTGACGAGCGCGACCGCCGCCAAATCGAGCGTGTTTCGCAAAGAATTGTCAAATGTTTTTATCCCGCGCTCACACAAAACGACGTTTTCGTTTCCGCCCGCCAATATGTATTCCGCCGCGAGCAGCCATTCTTTGACGGTTGCCGACGCGCCGCGTTTTAATAAAATCGGTTTTTTCGTCTTCGCCAGCTTTCGCAAAAGCGCGAAATTTTGCATATTTCGCGCGCCGACCTGAAGCAAATCAGCATATTCGCAAACCGTCTCAATATCGGTTTCGCTCATTACTTCTGTGACAATCGGCAAACCGATTAGGTCGCCGACTTCGCGCAAAATTTCGAGTGCTTCAACGCCCAAACCTTGAAATTCATAAGGCGAGGTGCGCGGTTTGTATGCTCCGCCGCGAAGCATCGTCGCGCCGTGTTTTTTGACGGCGACGGCGGTTTGCAAAACTTGTTCGTAGGATTCGACCGAACACGGTCCGGCAATTACGACGGCTTCGCCGTTGCCGATTTTTATGCCGCGAACATCAACCACGGTTCGCTTCGGTTTTGCTTCGCGGCTGGCTAACAAATAGGGTTTTTCCGTCCGCGAAATTTTTGTTATCTCAATTTTCATCGTCATAATTTTTTCTCCTCATCTGATTTTAATTTTTTATTTTAGTCGTCAAAAGTCTTTAATTTCCTAACAAATAAAAGGTTGTCCAGTTTTCTAAAGCGTCGGCGACGTTTTCCTTTAAGATTTTCGCGCCGTAGATTTCCGCTGCCCGGCGGCTTCCGATTGCGGCATTTGCCGCATTGTATTCTTCGACAACCCGGCGAACACTCGAAGCCGTGTCTGCACCGATAACTTCTCGTAATTTTTGATTTTTCGATAAAAAAATACGACATTGCTTTAACGCTTCGACGTGCGAGCAAACCGATTTTAAGTTTTCAAACCTCGCATCCTTCGTGCCGACAAGAACGTGCCGAATCTCCAGAGATAATTCTTCCAGAATTCGCAAATCGGTTTGTTTGAGTAAAATATGTGTGGTTTCGATTTCGCCGACAATTTTATTTTTGAACGGAACGACCGCGTAATTCGCCTGTTTCGACAGCACAGCCGCGAAGGTTTGCTCAAAATTCAGACATTCCAAAATCCGCGCGTTTTTTTCGGGGAAAAGTTTTCGCGCCGCTTCTTCGCTGTACGAACCTTTTATGCCTTGAATTGCCAAGAGATTTCGCATTAGTAAATTTCTGCTCCTTTTTCGAGCATTTTCTCCATCGCTTTAACTTGCAATTGCCGCGATTCCTGAATAATCAGGCGGTAGATTTTGACGATTGAATCGTCCTCAAACGCGCCGCGGCTTTCCCGGCAGACGCGGCGGAGAATTTGATTTTCTCTGTCCGAATCAATAATCGGCAGACCGGCTTTTATTTTTAATCGCCCGATTTCCATGACGGTTTCGGCGCGCTGGTTTAAGAGTTTGACGATTTGAGCGTCAATTTCGTTAATTTCGCTTCGGCAATTTTCGAGTTCCATTGTCTTTTCTCCAAAAACAAAAAGCCGTGAACTTTTTTATAGGTTCACGGCTTCGTTTAGAAATTTTTGCTTTGATTTTTTAGGTAATTTCTGGCAAAACTTCAGCTTCAGCCGTGCTTCTAAAATAAAAGCGGCTAAAGTAAAAGTTAGAAATTGTGCTGAAGTTTTGCATTATGTAAAAAAATTGCTTCTGAGATAAGTCAAAAGTTTTAACAATTTAACCTAACAAAAAACGCTTGTCAAGAATTATTTTTAAGTTCGATGAAAACCGCGCTCGATGTCCTTCATTGTCAAGCGCAAAATCACAGGGCGACCGTGCGGGCAAGTTGTCGGCGAGGAAGTCGTCAACAACTTATCAATCATCCATTGCATTTTCTCCGGCGTGAGTTTCATATTGATTTTCACGGCGGCTTTGCAGGCTAAAGTCGCGGCGATATGGTCGCGCAAGGTTTCACGCGCGTTTCCGCGTTTGTCGCTGGCAATCGTTTCCAAAATTTCCGCGAACAAATTTCGCACTTCAGACGCGGGCAAATCAGTCGGCACGGATTTTATCGCCACGGTTCTGCCCGAAAGCCGCATCAAACCGAAACCGCAATTTTCGAGTTCTTCTTCGACCAAATCGAACACAACCGATTGTGCGGGAGTTAAATCAATCGTTTCAGGCAATAAAAGATTTTGTGATTCGATTTTACGCTCGTTTTCGCTGCGCCGAAACTTATCAAACAAAATCCGCTCGTGCGCGACATGCTGGTCAATTAAGAGCATTCCTTCGTCGTCCGTCGCAATAATAAAACTTTCGTGAAGCTGTCCGATTGGGCGAATTTTACCGGAAGATAAATTTTCTACTTCGATTGATTTGGGAATTTTTGCGCCCGAATCTACCAGCAAAGAAGTGCTGAGTGCCGAGTGCCGAGTGTCGAGCGGCTCTTCGTCTTTTAATTCGTAATTCGTAATTGGTACTTCGTAATTTTCTTTCTTTTGCGCTGTTTCTTCAAAATCGGTTGAAGAAATCGGAAGCTGAAAATTTTGCCGCTCGAGCGTTTGGTCTGATGGTTGATTTGTATTTTCAAAAGATTTTTCGCTGACCATCGGCTGTTGATTATTGATTTCCGACTGTTGTATTTCCAAGGGAAATTCTATTTTCGTTTGTTCGATTTTGTTTTGATTGGTTTGTTGCCCGCGAAGCTCAGTAAGCAAATCTTTCGGCGGATTTTCATCGGCAAACTCTCGACTTTCGACTCTTGGCTCTTGATTCGCAACAATTCCGGCATTTCTCAATGCGCCGCGAATCGCCTCGCTGATAACTTCCTTGACGGCTTCCGAACGTCGAAAGCGAACTTCGGTTTTTGCCGGATGAACATTAACGTCAATTTCTTCGAGCGGAATTTCCAGAAACAAAAACGCGACCGGGTAAACGCCGTGCGGCAAAACGGCGCGAAAGCCTTCCAGAAGTCCGCCCGCAATGATTTTATCGCGGACAAAACGCCCGTTGATAAAAAAGTATTGCGCGTCGCGCGTCGTCCGGCGTTCTCGCGGCGCGGAAACAAAACCGGAAATTTTGGCGATGAATTCACGCCCGCCGCCGACCGGTAAAAGGCTTTCAATCATTTGCGCGCCGAAAATCTGATACGCTCTTTCGCGCAAATCCCTGGCGGGTGAGAGACGCAAAACTTCGCGCCCGTTGCCGGTTAAAGTAAAGGCGATTTCCGGGTTGGCAAGCGCGTAATGAGTAACGATACTGGCAAGGTGATAATTTTCCGTCGCTTCCGAACGCATAAATTTCCGCCGCGCCGGTGTGTTAAAAAATAAATCTCTGACCGTAACGGTTGTGCCTTGCGAGCGACCTATTTCTTTTACGTCAATCAATCTTCCGCCTTCGATATAAACTCGCGTTGCCGCATCCGTGTCCGCCGTTTTGGTGATGAGTTCGACTTTTGATACCGAAGCAATCGAAGCGAGTGCTTCACCACGAAAACCAAGCGTTTCGATTCGGCTTAAATCTTCGAGTGTTTTTATCTTTGAAGTCGCGTGGCGTTCAAACGCGAGAATAGCGTCGTCGCGCTGCATTCCTACGCCGTCGTCCAACACGCGCATCAAACGCCGTCCGCCAAGTTCCGTTTCAATTTGAATGCGCCGCGCACCCGCGTCCAAAGCGTTTTCGACCAATTCTTTGACGACCGAAGCGGGACGCTCGACGACTTCACCAGCCGCGATTTGATTTGCCAGATTGTCGGGAAGAATTTTAACTTTATTCATTTGGAATTTTCTTTATTTTTGAAGTTTTATTATCTAGGAGTTACGCAGTTGAGCGAGAGCCATTGTAATTACGATGCTAAAGTTGTATTTCAGCTATCTCGTAAAGCCTGTGTTTACAAGGCTTAATGACTTTTTGAAAAAAGGCGGTAAATTGTTCTTACGATGCCAAGGTTATTTTCAGCTATCTCGTAAGTGTATTATTAGCAATAATTGCTATTTTCTCAAGTCCAACTGCGTAACTCCTAATGTAAATGAACTTTCTGAAACGAAAGAAGGTTTTCTCCGTCAACTTAGCGACAAGTTTCACAAGCCGTCTTTGATTTCCGACACTTTTGTATGATAATCTTTTTCTTTTGTTATCATACCTTTTTTGTTGTCTATAACGAGGAGTAAATTTTATAATGGATGCAAACGGAAACGGTCAACAAGTAGGACAAGTCGTGCAGATTATCGGTCCGGTCGTTGACGTGGAATTTTCAAACGATTACCTGCCGCCGATTTATCAGGCGTTACGCATTGTCAGCGAAGGTTTCGATGTCGAAACACCGATTAGCACGATTGCCGAAGTCCAGCAGCATTTGGGCGAAGGTCGCGTTCGCGCTGTTTCGATGCTGCCGACCGACGGAATGGTGCGCGGAATGAAGGTGATTGACACGGGCGGTCCGATTACCGTTCCTGTCGGTGATGCAACTCTCGGAAGAGTAATGAACGTCATCGGCGAACCGGTTGACGAACTAGGCGAAGTTAAAAGTGAAACACGCGCTTCGATTCACCGACACGCGCCTTCATTTGACGAGCAAGCAACCGAGCTTGAAATGTTTGAAACGGGAATCAAGGTTATTGACCTTATTCAGCCGTTCAAACGCGGCGGAAAAATCGGTCTGTTCGGCGGCGCGGGTGTCGGCAAAACGGTTCTGATTATGGAACTGATTAACAATATCGCCAAAGCGCGTGAAGGTTATTCGGTGTTTGCAGGTGTCGGCGAGCGCACGCGCGAAGGCAATGATTTGCTGCGCGAAATGGTTGAATCCGAAGTTATCACATACGGCGAAGAATTTAACCACAATATGGAAGAAACCGGCGCGTTCGATTTAACAAAAGTTGACAAAGACGCGATTAAAAATTCAAAAGTAGCACTCGTCTACGGACAGATGACCGAACCGCCGGGAGCAAGATTGAGAGTTGCGCTGTCGGGTTTGACGGTCGCCGAATACTTCCGCGACCAGGGCAACGATGTGCTTTTCTTCGTGGATAATATTTTCCGCTTCACTCAAGCCGGTTCTGAAGTGTCCGCGCTTCTCGGACGTATGCCGTCGGCGGTTGGTTATCAGCCGAATCTGGCAACCGAAATGGGTGAGATGCAGGAACGCATTACGTCAACTAAAGTCGGAGCTATCACTTCGATTCAAGCTGTGTATGTTCCGGCTGACGATTACACAGACCCCGCGCCCGCGACGACATTCGCGCATCTCGATGCGGTAACCGCGCTTTCGCGTCAAATTGTCGAACTTGGAATTTATCCGGCAGTTGACCCGCTCGCGTCAAACTCGACGCTACTTAGTCCCGCGATTGTCGGTGAAGAACATTACAATACGGCGCAGGACGTAAAACGTATTCTCCAACGCTACAAAGATTTGCAGGACATCATCGCTATTCTCGGTTTGGATGAATTGAGCGAAGAAGACAAATTGACGGTCGCGCGCGCCAGAAAAGTTCAACGCTTTTTCTCGCAGCCGTTCTTTGTCGGCGAGCAGTTCACGGGTATTCCGGGCAAATACGTCAAAACGGAAGAAACCATCAAAGGCTTCCGCGAAATTATTGACGGCAAATGCGACGATATGCCCGAACAAGCGTTTTATATGGTCGGCACAATCGAAGAAGCGCGTGAGAAAGCGCAAAAAATGGCAGCAGCCGCATAAAATGTAAAATGGATAACGGATAATGGATAATTAAATCGATTTAATTATCCATTATCCGTTATCCATTATCCGTTAAAATTTATGTTGAATCTAGAAATTGTTACACCCGAAAAAAAGGTTTTAAGCGAAACGGTTGATGCCGTTACTGTTCCGACGGCGAGCGGGGAAGTCGGGATTTTAACAAATCACGCACCTTTGATTTCGTCGCTCAAATCCGGCATTTTGTCATATTCCAAAGGCGGAGCGGTTGAAAAAATGGTGGTTGCCGGCGGCTTTATCGAAGTCAGCGCGAATAATGTTTCGGTTTTGGCTGATACGGCGGAAACGGCAGGTGAAATTGATGTCGAAGCTGCGCGGATAGAACGCGAAACCGTCGAAAAAAGTCTCGGCGCATGGAAAGGTTCGGAAGAAGAGTTTGAAATCGAAAGGGAACGACTCGAAAAGGCTCAGGCTCGCTTGCAGCTTGCTTCGGGAAGATAAATCCCGGTAAGAAAACAAAGAAAAACGAGTTGCGGATTCTTTTGCAAGAATTCGTAACTCGTTTTTCTTTTTGTCTGTAATTTCTTTATGCCGATGCTTCTGAAACTTCTTTGATAAGCTCCGAGCTGTCTCGATGTCCGACATAATTGACCACATCAGCCAGCGCGACCATTCCGCAGCAACCGCCATTCGCATCTACTACGGCGACGCGCCTGATTTGTTTGTCTTCCATTAAATTAGAACAATCTTCGACCGATGTATCGGGCGTAACCGTCACCGCATCGTTTGACATCGCGTCCGCCGCCGACAAATCAAGCGGGTTTTTTCCTTCGGCAACCGTCCGAATCGTAATGTCGCGGTCGGTAATCATTCCAATCGGTTTCTTCTGCGCCTCGCTGTCAACGACCGGAATACAACCGCAGTCATTGTCAACCATCATTTTCGCGACTTCCTGCAAACCCGTGTCCGATGTGCAGCAAGCCGGATTTTTCGTCATAATTTCTTCGACTAACATTTTCTTATTTCTCCTTTCTTGAGTCTCAGGCAAAAAAAACAACGTATGATTTCCGCTCACAACTCCAAGTTTTTTATGCCTTGTCCTGAGGAATTGCAAGAATTATTCCAGTATGAAATTGGACAAAAAAGTTTTCAAAAAATCATAGCTTAGTTTCAACTTGCTTCAATTGCTTTTGCTTCTTCCTTGTCGTCATAAGCGTTATGCAGATGAACAGGCTCGACTTTTGCTTTACGAAGACGCAGATTCAAAATTTCGACCAATACCGAAAACGCCATCGCAAAATAAATGTAGCCTTTCGGAATATGCTGGTCAAAGCCTTCGGCAATCAGCGTCACGCCGATTAAAAGCAAAAACGAAAGCGCGAGCATTTTCACCGTCGGATGTTTTTGGACAAACTCGCCGATTGATTTGGCAAAAAGCATCATCGCAATTATCGAAATGACGACCGCCGCAATCATAATCCAGATGTTGTCTACCATTCCGACCGCCGTAATTACCGAGTCGAGGGAAAATACAATGTCGAGCAACGCGATTTGCACGAGAACGCCCGCGAACGAAGCGTAAACTTTTGCCGATTTATGCCCTTCTTCGCCTTCGAGCGAACCGTGAATCTCGTGCGTGCTTTTTGCGATGAGAAACAATCCGCCGATGAGCAAAACGAGGTCGCGCCCTGAGATTTCCTGTCCGAGAACGGTAAAAATCGGCTCGGTCAAGCCAATCACCCACGTCAGCGAAAACAGAAGAATAACGCGCATCACAAGCGCCAACGTCAACCCAATGTAACGCGCCCTTGATTGCTGTTCCGGCGGCAGCTTGCCCGCCAGAATCGAAATAAAGACGATGTTATCAATACCGAGAACAAGCTCTAAAACGGTTAAAGTTGCAAACGCAATCCAGATTGAAGGGTCAGAAATCCATTCCATTTTTTTATAAAACTCTCACTCCGATTAAACTAAGATTGAAAAACTCTTGTTCATCTAAACTACATTACAAGCGGATAATCTTCATCTGCGATAAACGATTTTCCCGCCGACAATCGTTGCCACAGCCGCGCCTGTAAATTTCCAATCGTCAAACGGCGAATTTTTAGATTTTGATTTTGAATCGCTCGCCTTATAAGTCCAACTTAAATCAGGGTCTAAAATTGTAACATCGGCTATTGAGCCGACTTTTAATGTTCCGCGATTTTTTAATTTGAAAATCTTTGCCGGATTAGTCGAACACAATTTAATCAAACGAACCAAATCAATAATTCCTTTGTGAACCAACTCGTTAAAAGCCAAACCGACAGCTGTTTCAAGTCCGGTAATCCCAAACGGCGCGCGGTCGTATTCGAGTGACTTTTCATCCGCGTGATGCGGCGCGTGGTCGGTTGCAACTGCATCAATCGTCCCGTCTTTGATAGCTTCGAGAATCGCTTCGAGATGTTCTTCGCTCCGCAGAGGCGGCGACATTTTTGTATTCGTGTCGTAGCCTTCGACGGCTTTGTCGGTCAGCGTAAAATGATGCGGCGTAACTTCGCAAGTTACGTTTATTCCTTCGTTTTTGGCACGGCGAACAATCTCAATCGCGCCTCTTGTCGAGATATGCGCGATGTGAACGTGCGCTCCAGTTTCCTTTGCCAGAATAATATCGCGCACCGCATCAATTTCTTCGGCGAGCGCGGGCATTCCTTTCAAACCCAACAGCAAAGAAAGTCTGCCTTCGTGCATCACGCCGCCGCTCGAAAGCGATTTGTCTTCGCAATGGTCAACAATCGGCAAATCAAAATCCTTCGCATATTCCATCGCCCGCCGCATAATTCCCGCATTCGGCACAGGTCGCCCGTCATCGGAGACGGCAACCGCGCCTGCCGCCTTCATCTCGCCCATCTCCGCGAGTTCCGCGCCGTCCGAACTCTTCGTAATCGCGCCGATGGGAAAAACATTTGCCAAACCCGCGTGTTCGGCTTGCTCAATCATATAGCGCGTTATCGCCGCATTATCGTTTATCGGTTGCGTGTTCGGCATCGGACAAACGCTCGTAAAACCGCCCGCAACCGCCGCCGCGCAGCCGCTCGCAATCGTTTCTTTATGTTCCTGTCCCGGTTCTCTTAAATGAACGTGAAGGTCAATAAATCCGGGCGCGACAATCAAACCCGTCGCATCAAAAACTTCCGCATCTTCCGGCGTAGATTCATTTTGATTTAGCCAGGCGACGACTTTCCCGTCTTCGATTAAAAGGTTCTTCCCGCTATTTTGTCCTTCTGTCGGGTCAATCAAATGACCGTTTGCAATTAAAAGTTTCATTCTTTATGAGTAAGTTTATTTATTGACGGTATTTATCAAAAGAGGTTGATTTACATCTTGAACGTTTCTTTTTCTATCTTCGGGTAAGTCTTTTGATTTGCGCGTTGTTCTTGGGTCAACACTATCGAATCCTAGAAATGTTTTACTTAATCTCTTTTCAGCCATCTGAACAAACTCAGGATTTAATTCAACTCCGATACAATCTCTATTCAACTGTTGGCAAACTCTTGCAGTCGTTCCGCTTCCAAGAAAGGGGTCTAAAATTAAATCGTTTTCGTCTGAAGAAGCAAGAATAATTCTTTCAATCAAACCTTCGGGTTTTTGTGTCGGGTGATTTTCTCTTTCGGGATTTGAGTAGTGGACGTGAGAGAATTGCCAAACATCGCCGGGATTTGCTCCCGCCATATTATTGCGTTCCCTATAATATTTTTGTGGAATTCTGACATTATCCAGATTGAATTTGAATAATTCTGATTTAGTGAACATCAAAATATCATCGTGACGCGGCGAAAATCCTTTTGTTTTGCCGATTCCCTGAGTGTAATGCCAGGTTATCCAACTGTTGAAATACATTCCTATTTCCTGGTCAAGAATATGATACAAATAAGACACAAATCTTACGCCCATAAAAGCATAAATCGTGCCTGTTGGTTTGAGTTTTTCGTGAGCGAGTTTCAGCCATTTTCTTGAAAAATGCAGATATTCTTCAAATCCCTTTAAATCATGATTATTTCCGTAATCTTTTCCTAGATTATACGGCGGATCGGCAACAACTAAATCAACTGTATTTGCAGGAATTTGTTCTAAAACCTCAATTGAATCACCTTGTATAATTTTTATATCACTCATCTGTTTTTATCCATCCAAACTTCTTTGCTATTTCAAGCCAACTGTCAAAACTGCGTTTATTGGAAGTTAAATATTTGCGGTCTAATAATTGACAAAATTCCCAAGCGGTTCGTTTTTCAATACTGACGTAATTTATATCTTTAATTTGAATTTGACCATAACCTAACGCCGGATTACAGTTCAAATCTTTGCTTGAAACATATTTCAAATCATAAACTTTATGTCCCACGATTTCCATAATTCCATCCATCATTAAGTTATCTGCATTTTTGGTTGAATAAACACGATGCTTGAGAGAGAGAATTATAAAAATATAATCAGAATCCTCGACATAAGCGCAACGAATTCTCGCAAAGGAAGTAATATTCGGAGATTTACCCGAAGAAATTATATCTTCGGCAGTTGCCTTTACATCAACTTCGGCAGTAATTCCTAATTCCGAAACTTTTCTCTGACGCTTGAACTGTAAAACTATATCGGCGCGGCTTAATTTTTCTTGAGCCTCAACATTTATAAGTTGAAATTCATTATTATCATTTTCTAAAACATCATAAAATACTTCAAACGCCCAAGCCTCGATAATTGGACCGGCTATTTTGTTAATGTTTTCCATTGGTAAGCCGCGTTTCAAATTTGTATTGATAATAATTTTGTTCTTTCCATTTTGAACAGCTTGCGCGATTACTTCACTGATTGCGTGGGTAACGAATAACGAACATTCTTCATAATCGTCAGATTCAATCGGTATTTTAAAATCTAAATCTGCATATTCCATTTTTTTATATTCTCTGAAATCCAGAACTTTTTCGTCCGAAACTTTCTGATTGGCGCGTTCGTCTTCCAACGCCGTCAAAACATCGTGTCCCAAACGGCGCAATTCGACGACCGTATCGAGCGGAAAATTTTCGTCAGCGTAAAAGAGCATTAATCGTCGGCTTCGTTGGCGGCAATATTCGCTTCAATTTCGTCGCGGTGAGAATTTACATAATCCCAGGCATTGGCGAGGTCTTGCGCGGTCAGCTGCGGATAATTGCGAAGCAAATCACTTTCACTCGCGCCTTGCCGCTGCGCTTGTTCGAGCATCCAAATGGGAATTCGAGTTTGCCGAATGCAAGCCGCGCCGCCCATCACATTTTCCGTTTTCTCGATGCCCGCAAAACCGTTTTTTACTTCCTTTTCCAACCAGCGAAGCAATTGCTCTTTGTCGGTTTCGGAAAGATTAGCGATAACGCTTTCGGCTTCTTTTAAGGTATTAACCGCATTCATAATAAATTGTCTCGAAGCTCATTTTAGCACAGTAAAAGACTGCTTTTAATTTTACGCGCCGCTCGGATTTCCGCCTGTTGCCAGATACAAAACCGCCATTCGCACGGCAACGCCGTATTTTACCTGGTCTAAAATCAGAGAGCGCGAACTGTCCGCTACGTCCGAAGCGATTTCGATGCCGCGATTCATCGGTCCCGGATGCAGAACGATTGCGTCGGATTTTGCTAAATCGAGCCGCTCTTGCGTTAAGCCGTAATGAATCGCGTATTCGCGCAAAGTCGGGAAATACGCCGAATCCTGCCGCTCGCGCTGAATTCGCAAAATCATTACCACGTCCGCGCCTTCGATTGCTTCTTCGACTGAACTCGAAACCGATAAATTTTTTTCGACGAGATGCTGAAAATCATTTGGCACGAGCGTTTTCGGACCTGAAACTCTGATGGACGCGCCGAGCTTTGTCAATAAATGGATGTTTGAACGCGCCACGCGGCTGTGCAGAATGTCGCCGATGATTGCGACATTCAAACCTTCGATTTTCTTTTTGTGTTCGCGGATAGTCATCGCGTCGAGCAAGGCTTGCGTCGGATGTTCATTAGCGCCGTCACCCGCGTTGACGATTGCGGCTTTGCTGACCTTTGCGAGTTGATGCGGAACGCCCGCGCTCGAATGGCGGACGACGATGCAGTCTGGCGACATCGCGTCGAGATTCATTGCGGTGTCAATCAAAGTTTCGCCTTTTGTAACCGCCGAAGAAGAAACGCTGATATTGACCGCATCGGCGGAAAGACGTTTGGCGGCGAGTTCAAACGATGTCCGCGTGCGCGTCGAAGCCTCAAAGAAAAGATTGATAACGGTTTTGCCGCGCAGCGTCGGAACTTTTTTTATCTCGCGTGAATTTATCTCGCGGAAGTTTTCCGCAGTATCGAGAATGCCGACAATCTCTTCGGCAGAAAGATTGCGAATTCCCAAAAGGTCACGGCGGCGAAACGGTTTATTCATTTTCTGTTACAAAAAAAGCAAGGCGTTTAACCTTGCTCTGTAAAAACTACTTTCCAATAGAAATCAAAGTTTGCTCGACAATCGGCGGAACTTGAAGCGGGCAAAACATTTCAGCGTCGTAGAGATAATCTTCGCCGTCTTCGTCCACGACGCGCAAGCCGCCGATTTTTTCGGCTTCTTCGTCGGGAATCGTTCGATAAAGTTTACCGATTTCGAGCGAAGCCAGATAACCTTCATTATTCAGACAAACGACAAATTGAGCGGTTTCTTTGTTCATAAATTTCAATCTAAAAAGGGAAATTTAATTTTAATGTCTTTCTTGCCAATGCCGTGCGCTTCATACCAATGAATTTCAGCAATGCGAAAACTGTCGTCTGTCAATTTAACAGTCGCAATATCCTTTTTCTTTCGCCAACGTCCTTTGCCATATCTTTTATTCAGTAAAGCCAGAACTCGAATCGAATGCCCGACGGCGATAGTTTCAGTTTGCGTAATTTCGCCCGCGATTTCAAATTTCATCAGACATATTACTCCGCCGGACGCTCGAAAATCCCGACGGCTTCAACATCGTCATATTCCTTGAGCATAACTTTGATGATTTCCGTTTTTTTCGTCGGCACGACTTTGCCGATAAAATCAGCTTGAATCGGAAGTTCGCGGTGTTCGCGCCCGCGGTCAATCAGGACGGCAAGCTGAACTTTGCGCGGGCGACCAAAATCCATTAGCTGGTCGAGCGCGGCGCGAATCGTTCTGCCCGTGTAAAGCACGTCGTCAACAAGAATGATATTTTTGTTTTCGATGTCGGCATCGAGTTCCGTGCGGTTGACAATCGGATTCGCGCCGACGGTTGATAAATCGTCGCGGTAAAGCGTGATGTCAATAATGCCGTAAAGCGGTTTTTCGCCTTCCAAATCTTCGATTTTTTTGACGATTCTTTCCGCAATCGGAACGCCGCGCCGCCGGATTCCAACCAGATATAAATCTTTCGCGCCTTGATTGTCTTCGACAATCTCGGAAGCCAGCCTTGAAATAGCGCGTTTCATTCGCGCTCCGTCCATTATCCGCGATTTTTCAACCAATTTAATTTCGTCTGCCATATCTTTGGGCAAATCGTAACAAAGCTAAGGTGAAAGTTCAAAGTTTCTTTTACATTTATCATTTATCATTTACCATTTATCAATTTAAAGATGTCGAAAATATACGAAAATTTAATTCGTTCGGTGCTTTTCAAAACGCCGCCGGAAACGGCGCACGAATTCGGCATCGAAGCGTTGAAACTCGGTTTAAGCTCAAAACTCGCGCGGGATTTCGCAGCCAAACAATTTGCCTGCAATGAATTCGGCGAGCTGAAACGCTTTGGCTTGACGTTCAAAAATCCTCTGGGAATCGCCGCCGGATTCGATAAAAACGGGAAAGTCGTTAATCATCTCGCCGCGCTCGGTTTCGGTTTTGTCGAAGTCGGAACAGTGACGTTTGAAGCGCAAAGGGGAAATGAAAAGCCGCGCCTTTTTAGATTGCCCGAAGATAAAGCGTTGATAAACCGACTCGGATTTAACAACGAAGGAACTTTTAAAGTTGTCGAAAGGTTGAAAAGAACGAATCGAAACTGTGTTCTCGGCGTGAACATCGGAAAAAACAAAGATGTTCCGAATGAAAAAGCGATAGAAAATTATTTGAAAAGTTTCGATTTGGCGTTTGAGGTTGCTGATTATATTGCCGTCAATGTTTCCAGCCCGAACACGCCGAATTTGCGCGAGTTGCAAAAGGCTGACGCTTTGGAAGAACTCCTTTCGGCGTTACAAAAACGCAATCAAGAATTATCAGGTGTTTTGAGTTCCGACTTAAGTCGGCTTAACTCAAAACATACTCGACAAAAGCCGCCTGAAGGCGGAACTCAAAACAAAACGCTTCTTGTAAAAATTGCGCCTGATTTGTCCGAAGGCGAAGTCGAAGCAGTTGTTGATGTTTGCCTGCGCCTGAAAATTTCTGGAATTATTGCTACTAACACGACTGTTTTAAGAAACAATTTGCAAACAAACAAAGCCAAAGTCGAACGAATCGGAAACGGCGGTTTGAGCGGAAAGCCTCTGCAAATGCGTTCAAACGAAATCATCAAACAAATATACAAAACTTCAAAAGGGAAATTGCCAATCGTCGGTGTCGGCGGAATTTTCACAGCCGAAGATGCTTTTGAAAAAATCGCTTCCGGCGCGTGTCTGCTTCAATCTTACACAGGATTTATTTATCAAGGCTTCACTTTCGCGCGGGACGTAAATTTCGGTTTGGTGAAAATTTTGCGGCAAAAAGGTTTTCAACATTTAGACGAAGCTGTCGGCACAGCCGTTTCATAAGTCAGAACCGCCTGCGTCAGCGGGCGGGAGAAGTTAATGCTGAATGATGAACGATGAATGCTGAAGTAAAGACAAGAATATTGGTTTTTAATTCATCATTCATCGTTCCTACTTCATCATTTCAGATGTCCGCCCGCTGACGCAGGCGGTTCTGACTTTTCGGAAATAGGCGGCTGCAAGATTTAACTTTTTCATACGTTCAAAAATGGCTGAGATTTTAGAAAAACAAAAGCCGTTTGAAAAATAATAAAAAATAGAAAAAGCGTGAAACGCAACCTTTTGCAAAGTTACGCGCTCAAACAAAGCGGCTTAAAGGAACTACTTAAAATGAAACAGATTATTTCTTTGGTGTTGATTTTTGCAATTTGTTCGGGGTTGATTTCACCGACGGTTTTGCAAACTCGGGCGCAAGGCAGGCGCGGCAAAACAGCTTCTTCAAATATGAATGAAACACCGCAGAACGGTTTGAAATTTCGCTTGAGCGAAGGCGCGGCGGGCGCGGAAAATCGCCGGACAACGCCGCCGACTAGCGGCGAAGCGTTGAGCGAAAATCAAACCTCGAATCTTTTGAAACGCTTGCCGCAAATCAAACCGGATAAAGCCGACCAAACCGATTTTGCCAAAAGACAGGGAAGTTTGCCCGCGCCGAAAACTGGAAAAACGATTAACGTAAAATTTCCTTCTGACGACGGACGCGGAACGCCGAAAGTAAATGTTGGAAATACTTTGGAAGTCGTGCGCTTTTCGCCCGAAGGCGCGGTCAATCTCGCGCCGGATTTGAACGTAACATTCTCACAGCCGATGGTTGCAGTTTCGTCGCAGGAAGCAGCCGCGCGGAATGTTCCCGTCCAATTAACACCGCAGCCGGAAGGAAATTGGCGTTGGCTCGGAACAAGAACTTTGATGTTCGACGCGACGAGGCGTTTTCCGATGGCGACGAAATTTACTGCAAAAATTCCCGCCGGAACAAAATCGGCAAACGGACAAGTTTTGCAAAAAGATGTTGTCTGGAATTTTCAAACTCCGCCGCCGACGGTTGAAACGAAAATTCCCAAAAATCAAATTACAAGACGCGACGCTCTTGTGTTCGTTTCGTTTGACCAGGAAATAAATCCCGAAGCGGTTTTACAAACAATCTCCGTAACTTCCGGCAAACAAAAAATTCCGATTCGGCTTGCGACGCAAGATGAAATTGCCAAAGACGAAAGCATTTCTTACTACGTTAAAAATGCTCAGCCGAATCGCTGGCTCGCGTTTCGCGCTGTAAATTCCGACGGTTTGACGGAAAACGCTTTGCCCGCCGATTCGCAAATAACCGTCACAATCGAAAAAGGAACGCCGTCCGCCGAAGGAAGTTTGACGACGACAAAAGCGCAGAGTTTTTCGTTCAAAACCTTCGGCGCGATGAAGTTTGTCAAAGGCTATTGCAATTATGAAAACAGCAAAACTTGTTCGCCGACCGACACCTGGCAATTACAATTTTCAAATTCCATTGACGCGCAAAGTTTCGATAAATCACTCGTAAAAATCGAGCCGAATGTCGAAGGTTTAGACATCGTTCCGGGCGGAAACTTCATTTCGATTCAAGGCTACAAAAAAGGGCGCGTGACTTATAAAGTTACGGTTGACGGAAATTTAAAAGACATTTTCGGACAGACTTTGGGACAAACCGCGACGGCGACATTTAACGTCGGTTCAGCCGAGCCGGGTTTGTTTTCGCAAGGCGGAACGATGGTTGTCCTTGACCCGACGGCAAAGCCCGCGTTCTCAATTTATTCGACAAATTACAGTTCGGTTAAAGCGAAAATTTATTCGGTTCAGCCGCAGGATTGGGCGCAGTTTCAGGAATACGTGCGCCGCATAAATTACGACGACAGCACGAAACGCCCGACTGTTCCGGGCAAATTAGTCGCGGACAAAATTGTTTCGATAAAAAACCAACCTGATGAAATGGTTGAAACGCGCATTGATTTGAGCGAATTTTTAGACGACGGTTTCGGACATTTGATTGTTGACATCGAACCAATAGAAGATTCGAGCAAAGCCGTCAATGTTAGACCTTACAATTCGCGCATCTTTTCCTGGATTCAGGCGACGCAAATCGGGCTTGATGCATTTGTTGACAATCAGGAATTAGTCGGTTTTGCGACGGAATTGAAAACGGGAAAACCGTTGGGCGGAGTCGGTATGACGATTTATCCGAACGGGAAATCAGTCCAAAGTCCAAAGTCCAAAGTCCAAACTCCAAACTCAGTTTCGAGTTTATGGAATTGGCTTTCGAGTTGGGGAAGTTACAAAAACCCGGTCAACTCGGCAAACTTCACCGCAACTGAAACAATCGAACAAGCGCAAACTGACACAACCTCGGCGAACGGAATTTTGCGGCTGGCTTTGCCTGACGCGCAAGCCAAACAGCAGAATGTTTTGATTGCGCGGCGCGGCAAAGATGTCGCTTTTCTGCCCGAAAATACTGATTATTATTATCAGGAAGCGGGGAATTGGTTTAAGAAAAATCAACCGGATTCGTTGCGCTGGTTTGTTTTCGACGACCGCAAGATGTATCGCCCGAAAGAGGAAGTTTCGGTCAAAGGTTATATTCGCGTTTATCAGGGCGGAAAGTTCGGCGACATTGCGCAATTGGCTGACAAAGCGAGCGGTTTGACATTTTCGGTAAAGGATTCGCGTGACAACGAAATTGCCAAAGGAGCGGCGAATTTGAACGCTTTCGGTGCGTTTGATTTCAAATTCAAACTGCCCGACAACGCGAATCTCGGTTATTCGCGCATTGAACTAAAAACAAACAGTTCTTTAGCCGGAAACGAATTTTCGCACGCTTTTCAAATCCAGGAATTTCGCCGTCCCGAATTTGAAGTAACGGCGAAGAACGAAACCGAAGCACCGTATTTCGTCAAACAATCGGCGATGGTTTCGGTTGAAGCGAAGTATTTTGCGGGCGGCGGTCTGGCGAATGCCGAAACGAATTGGACGGTGGTATCAACACCGACGAATTACACGCCGCCGAATCGCTCGGATTTTACGTTTGGAAACTGGTTTCCGTGGTGGCGCAGTTATGGCAATAATTACGGCGAAACGACGACGCAGACTTTCAAAGGCGTAACCGACGCGAGCGGGAAACATCTTTTGAAGATTGATTTTGAATCGGCAAATCCGCCGCGCCCGTATAATGTTTCGGCTTCGGCGAGCGTTCAAGATGTGAATCGGCAAACGTGGTCAAGCACGACGAATCTGCTCGTGCATCCGTCGGAGCTTTACGTCGGACTCAAAACACCGCGGACGTTTGTTAATAAAGGCGAAAAAATCGTTGCCGAATCAATCGTTACCGATATTGACGGCAAATTGATTGCTAATCGAAGCGTCAAGATTACGGCGCGGCTGAAAGATTGGACTTTTGGTAAAGGCGAATGGAAAGAGGAAATTGTTGACGAGCAAAATTGCGAAATAAAATCAGTTGACGTGGTTTCCAAATGCGAATTCGTTGCAAAAGGCGGCGGACGCTACACGATAACGGCAAGTGTTTTTGATGATAAGGAACGTCCGAACGAAAGCGAATTGACCGTCTGGGTGGCGGGCGGAAAAACCGAGCCGAAGCGCGCGGTTGAAATGGAAGAAGCCAACCTGATTCCCGACAAAAAAGATTACGCGGCGGGCGATGTGGCGGAGATTCTCGTGCAGTCGCCGTTTGTTCCGGCGGAAGGCGTTTTGACTTTGCGGCGCGACGGCATTGTCAAAACCGAACGCTTTTCGATGAAGGAGTCTTCGACGGTTTTGAGAATTCCGCTCGAAGAAAAATATCTGCCGAACATTTACGCGCAAGTTGATTTGGTTGGCGCGTCCGAAAGGACAAACGACGCAGGCGAGATTGACGCGAAATTGGCGAAACGTCCGGCGTTTGCGAGCGGTTCAATCAATCTGCCAATCTCGACGGCTTCGCGCAAATTAACCGTTTCCGCCGAGCCGCAAGCGAAAACGCTCGAACCGGCGGGCGAAACGACAATCAATGTCGAAGTGAAAGACAATTCGGGCAAACCTGTTGCCAACAGCGAAGTCGCGGTTGTCGTGGTTGACGAATCAATTTTGGCTTTGACAGGTTATCGCGTCGGAAATCCACTCGATATTTTCTACACAAATCGCGGTGATGGTGTAATCAATTATCATTCGCGCAAAGATGTTGTTTTGGGAAATGCAAAAGATTTGCAAGTTCAAGGAAATGGGCAAGGAAATGGTAGCGGAATTGTAGCGAGTGAAGCTGAACGACCAACAGGAAGTCTTGTTGTACAAATGTCGGCTGGCAGAAGAAATGCCCGCGAAGTAAGTAAAGTTTATAGCGATTGGGCAAGTAAAGATGTCGCTTACATTATTTCCAAAGAAGAACAACAATCTCAAATCAATCTCCGCCAAAACTTCGACGCGCTCGCCGTTTTTGCGCCGAATGTCAAAACCGATGCGAACGGCAGAGCGACTGTTCCGGTGAAATTGCCCGACAATCTGACCCGTTATCGCATAATGGCGGTTTCGGTTGACGCGGGCAAACGATTCGGTTTGGGCGAAAGCTCGATTACGGCGAAACAGCCTTTGATGGTTCGTCCGTCCGCGCCGCGCTTTATGAATTTCGGCGACAAGATTTCATTGCCCGTCGTCGTCCAAAATCAAACTGACAAAGATATAACGGTTGACGTGGCGGTTCGCGCGACGAATGCCGAATTGACAAACGGCGGCGGGAAAAAAGTTGTCGTTCCGGCAAATGACCGCGTGGAAGTTCGTTTTCCCGTGTCGGCGATGAAAGCGGGAACGGCGCGTTTTCAATTCGCTGTAACAAGCGGCAAATTCTCCGACGCGGCGGAAATCAATCTGCCCGTTTGGACACCGGCGACGACCGAAGCGTTTGCGACCTACGGCACGACAGACGAAAACGGCGCGATTGTCCAGCCAATCGAAGCGCCGAAAGATGTCTTTCCGCAATTCGGCGGTTTGGAAGTTACGACGAGTTCGACGCAGCTGCAGGAATTGACCGACGCTTTTATTTACCTGCAAACTTACCCGTATGAATGTTCGGAACAAGTCGCCTCAAGAATGATTTCCGTCGCCGCTTTGCAGGACGTTTTGCGGGCGTTCAAAGCAAAGGAAATGCCGACCGACGCTGCGCTTAAAGCGCGTTTTGCAAAAGATGTCGAGATTCTAAAATCGCGTCAAAACGAAGACGGTTATTTCGGTTTGTGGAAACGCGACGGCGAACGCTACAAGTTTCCGTTTGTAACAGCGCACGTCGCACACGCTTTGGTTTTGGCGAAAGCGAAAGGCTATCAAGTTCCCGACGAAATGCTGACGAAAGTAAAACCGTATTTGAAAAACATCGAAAAGCATTTCGACCAATATCACACATCGCCGCAAGTTCGCCGCACGATTTCGGCTTACGCGCTTTACGTCCGCAATTTGATGGGCGACAAAGACGCGGTGAAAGCCAAGAAATTATTGGCAGAAGCGACGTTCGAAAAACTTCCGTTTGAAGCAATCGGTTGGATTTTGTCGGTTCTCGCAGACGATAAAAATTCCGTCGCGGAAGTCGAAAACATCAAACGCTTTTTGATGAACCGCACAACCGAAACGGCGGCAACCGCGAATTTCGTAACCGATTACGGCGACGCGGCGTGGTTGATTATGTATTCCAACCGACGCGCCGACGGCGTTTTGCTCGAAGCATTGATAAAAGCCGACGCGAAAAACGATTTGATTCCGAAACTCGTGCGCGGCTTGCTTGACCAACGAACGAAAGGACGCTGGGAAAACACGCAGGAAAATGTTTTCATCTTGCTGGCTTTGGACAAATACTTTAACGCTTTTGAAAAAGTTACGCCGGATTTTGTAACGCGCGTTTGGCTCGGTCAAACTTATGCCGGCGAACAGCCGTTCAAAGGACGTTCAATTGACTCAAATCTGCTGAATATCCCGATGAGTTATTTGATGGAACAAAACGGCGCGGCAAATTTGATTTTAGACAAACAAGGCGCGGGACGGCTTTATTATCGAATCGGAATGAAATACGCGCCGAAAAATTTAAATCTCAAACCGGCAGATTACGGCTTTACGGTTTTGCGAAAATACGAAGCCGTTGACAACGCCGACGACGTAAAACAAAACGCCGACGGAAGTTGGACAATTAAATTCGGCTCGCGCGTTCGAGTTCGCCTGACGATGGTTGCTTCCGCAAGACGTTATCACGTCGCGCTGGCTGATCCGCTGCCCGCCGGACTTGAAATTCTAAACCCCGAATTAGCGGTTACGGAAACAATTTCGCAGGACAACGGCGGAAATTCTCCGATTCTCGAATACGGTTCGCAATCTTACGGACGCGGCTACTACAATTGGCGTTGGACGTGGTTCGAGCATCAGAATTTCCGCGATGAACGCGCCGAAGCGTTTTCATCTTTGCTGTGGGAAGGCGTTTATAAATACACATACGTTACACGCGCGACGACACCCGGCGCATTTGTCGTGCCGCCCGCCAAAGCCGAAGAAATGTATCATCCCGAAACTTTTGGACGGACTGGAACGGATTTTGTGAAAGTTGAATAGTAAAAATTTAACCGGAAAATACAAATAATCGCGGATAAATCTTGAAAGTTAAATTTATCCGCGACTGTTCTTTTTGAGATTTTTTTTACCGCATGGAAGAAAAGGGCTTGCCGTATGCAAAACAATAAGTTTTGATGTAAATTTACAAGCCGAGAAAAAATGCCGAAATTATAAATGCGATGCCGAAAGCAAGCGGCAGGAAATGTCTGCTTTCAATTTTATCGCCGCGTTTCAGTAAGCGATGAAAGATTGAAAAAAACGGCAGCGCAGCACCGCCGACAAGTCCGCCGATTACCGCGCCGAAAAATGCCCCGATGCCGAAAATTATGATTCCGCCCGCGCCGCCCGCCACAATTCCCCAAAACATCCCGACAAACGGAAGTGCCGTCAACATTTTAGACCAGGACAATTTTTCAAGTTCAAAGACGATATTACCGATGAACTTACCGGAGAAATATCCAACGACGGTTGAAATTAAAGTAACGATTGCGGCGATGCCCAAAATCCAAACGTCTTCGCTTTGAAAAATTCTGGAGTCGATAAAAAATCGCGTGAATAAAGCTGAAGGCGGGAAAGCTCCGAGAAGTAATCCGAGACGAGCAAAAGTTTTTTCAACCGAAAGCGGATTTTTCATCAATGAGGCTTCGAGTTTTTCGCGCTCTGAAACAAAGAGTGATTTTTCGCGGGCGATTTCCGCGTTCGTCTCCAAAAGCAAATCTAATCTTTCGCGGATGAGTTCGCTGTCGCTGTCAAAGTCTGCAATTGAAGCGTGGTTGATTTGGCGGGCGGCGATTTGCATATTTCCGTATTCCATAAAAAATTCTCCGAACGGTTGGGGGCAAAATCTCTTTCATTTCGCAAATTATCGGACAATGCTTTACCGAATGCCGATTGGGCTTCGGTATCATCTAACAACCTGAAAAAATCGGCTGCGGATTTAACGAATTCTTCCTTATCGGAAGCGAATTTAACCAACTGACTGATAACTTGAAAAAAATCTTGTCGAGCTTGGGTTTGATGAAATGTTAATCGTTTGAGGTTGCGTCTGTTTAAACAAATTGCTCCGATTTCGTTATTCTTATTATTTGCAATCCGAAAAATATCTTTTTCCGTTCCGGTTATTTTTCCATTCTCGCAGTTTTTGGCTAGTGTGAGTCCAACATAACGCTCGATAGCTTCCCGAAACTCGAAAATTGAAATTTGCAAATTGCTTTTTTGGAGAATTTCTTCAAGCTGCTTTTGAAATAGAAAAATTTCGGTTTCCGTTTTTTCGCTTTGGGAAAATATCTTTTTGCCGGCGAAGAGTTTTGTGTTCGCCTTGTTTTGTAATAACAACCGGAAGCCGAACGGCAGCCAGAAAATAAATGTAAAGATAGTTTCAATCCACAGCCGGATGCGATTTTGTTCTTTGCGATTTTGCAGAAAATAGAAAACGCCGAGTGGCGCGCCGCAGGTTAAATAAATTATCAGAAGGTCGGAGGAATTCATCATTTACAAAAGATTGGCAACGATTATGCCAACGCCGCGACGGTTTTCAGAAGTTTTGAGATGTGTCTTCCAACAAGCAAAAAAACTACACGCGGCAAAAAAACTTGGAACAAACTTCATGAAAAATCGTTTAATTAAATTAGCAAAGCGCGAAAATTTTATATCCGCTTGGCAGATTGCAAAAGTCGAATTTTTACTTTTGAAATTTTGAGTTGGCAACAGCAAAAAGAAAATTTTCGAGCATTTGAAAATTGGCATACAAGTTGCTTGAGCTAAAGCGGCGATTTCAAACCAAACTCTTTGCATTCTCATTTACCGAAATTATAAATTATAAGGAATTACCGTTATGACAGCGAAAGCTAAAGTTAAAGTTATCAAGAAAAGTGAACTCAAAAGTTTTGAAACACCCGTAATTGTTGAGAAGAAACCGACACAGGCGGCGCGTGAAATGGTTTCGACCGTTACGAATTGGGTTAATGATTTTCAGCATCGTCGGCGCGAGGAAACCAAACAAGCCATCGAAAAGTTTTTTTCCGCTCAACCGCAAACAGGCGAAATGTAATTTTTCAATACAAGCCGCTTTTTTAAGTGGTTTTCGATATTAAATTCATACACAAAAAGGATAGCTTTAATAAGGCTGTCCTTTTTTGGCGGAAAATTTCCGTCTTTGAATAATTTAAACCAACCGTATAGCTTCTAAATTTGTTAATCTGCAAAATAAAATTTATTCTTGGGTTATGCGGGAAAGAACAATTGTTATCACGGGAGCGAGCAGCGGCATCGGGCGCGCATCCGTTTTGCTTTTTGCCGAAAACGGCTGGAATGTCGTCGCCGTCGGTAGAAACGAAAGAGATTTGGCGACGCTCCGCGACGAGGCTCAAGACAAAGAAGGCATCGTTAAAATTCATCTGGCGGATTTACTCGAAGCGACTCAGCTTGAAAGAGTTATCATCGAGACGCTGGGAAGTTTTAATCAGATTGACGCTTTGGTCAACGCGGCAGGCATTATTTTAAACGGCTCAATCGAAAATACGCCGCTCGAGGATTGGGACAAAATGATGAACATAAACTTGCGTGTCGTTTTTGCGATGATGCAGAAATGTGTTCCGCATCTTGAATTGACAAAAGGCAATATCGTCAATGTTTCCAGCGTTGCGGGCATTCGCGCGTTTCCGAATGTTCTGGCGTATTGCGTTTCAAAAGCAGCAGTTGACCAGCTAACCAGATGTTCCGCGCTGGAACTTGCGCCGAAAGGCATTCGCATCAACGCGGTCAATCCGGGCGTGGTCGTTACAAACCTGCACAAACGCGGCGGAATGGCGGATGAAGATTACGAAAAATTTTTGGAAAATTCCAAAAAGACGCACCCGCTTGGTCGAACCGGAACGCCGGAAGAAGTTGCGGACTTAATTTATTTTCTGGCTTCGGAAAAGGCGGGTTGGATAACCGGCGCGACTTACGAAATTGACGGCGGACGCGCTCAGACCTGCGCGAGGTAAATTCCCGATTAAGAAGAATCACCGCAAAATGGCACAAAATTCACAAAACTTTTTTATTTCTTTTAATTTTTGCTTTTTGCGCTTTTTTTGCGGCTGAATAATTTGAAATTTTTTCTATCAAAATCGGACTAAAGTATGAAATTCCAGCTTTTGCCAAGCACGTTTGACGAAAACGGTCGCGCTTCACCCAAACAGCATTTGGCTTGTTTTGTGATTGACGATTGCGTGGCGATTGACGCGGGAAGTTTGGCGATGGCTTCGAGCGCGGCGCAAAAAAAACAAATTCGGGACATCGTTTTAACTCACGCGCATCTCGACCATATTGCCGGTCTGCCGCTTTTCATTGACGATTTGTTTGCCGTTTTAACCGAACCGATTCTGGTTCACGCGACAGCCGAAATTATCAAAATTCTTGAGCGCGATGTTTTTAATTGGGACGTTTATCCGAGATTTTCCGAGCTGAAAAATGATGTCGGAGCAGTTTTGGAGTATTGCCCGGTTGAAATTGGAAGGAAATTTTCGGTCAAACATCTAAGTTTCAAATCCGCAAGCGTCAATCATAAAGTCCCGACAGTCGGATTTGTCGTATCCGACCACAAGACAACTTTTGCAATTAGCGGCGACACGGCTGAGATGAATGAATTTTGGGAATTGGTCAACAATGAAGAAAATTTGGATGCGATTTTAATTGAATGCGCTTTTCCGAATGAACTCGACGGTTTAGCGCGCGATGCGCATCATCTGACACCAAAATCTTTGCAGAGGGAAGTTGATAAACTGCAAAACAAAAATTGTCCGATTTATATAATTAATATGAAGCCGATGTATCGTGATGAAATCGTCAGGCAGATTGCGGATTTGAAAATAGAGAACTTGCAGATTCTCGAAGTCGGAAGGATTTACGATTGGTAAAGATTCTAAAATTAAAGCAGGCTTTGAATTGACTTTGTTGCATAAATAATTTGTTATTTTTCAATAGTTTAAGTAATCAATAAATGCCAAAATAACGCCAAAACAGCAATTTTCTGGTTTTTGTATTTTCTAAACTCTTGAAAACAAATGAGTAATTTATGCAACAAAGCCCTTTGAATTTATAAATTTTTTTCTCTTTTAAAGTTTATCGGCTCGAATGAGCCTTGCCGGTGTTCTCCCGTAAATCCGCGCAAGATAACCCGTTCGTTTTCCAAAACTTTCTCGATATGAAAAGTTCTTTCCTCGCGGTTTTTCCCCGGCATAATTTCGGCGCGAAACGTAACCGCCATTTCGGGTCTCGCCCACACATTTTGATTGATACTGCTGTCAATTTTTTTGAAAGGATTCATTTTAGTTTTCCAAATCTTCTTCCCGTTTGTATTTGCCTTTTCGATTCGTCGGATGAATTTTCTCTTCCAATTTGTTTTTACCGATTTTTCGGCTCGGCGGCGCGGTCGGTTTGCGAATCGAATCGAAAATTGGGCGAGCCGGTTTTTTCTTTTTTTTACTGCTCATCAATCTAAAAAGCTACAACAGAAAACCTTCTCCTGTCATCTCAAAACTCGTTTAGATTGACATTTTTCAAATAAAATTTAACTATTATTAGCAATTCGACATTCAGTCGGCATAATATAAAAAAGTGTAAATTTAATAACCTTTAAGTTTGAATTAGTCCCGAAGCGCGAGCGGAATGAACGAAATAAAAACTTTATCTCCAAAAAAGACCGGACGAACGGTTGAAAAATACAATCGTCCCTTCTGGCTTCCCGCATCTAATTATTATATTCTTGCTGCCGCCGCTTCGATTGCGTTTTTCTTTCTTGTTTGGGGAATTCTGCATGAAGGCGAGGAAGACATGCCTTGGATTCCCGCCGGAATTGGAGCCAGCGTCGTCCTTGGAAGTGCGGTTTTTCTGCGCGAAGTTGTTCTCAGAAAAGCGCAAAACAAGTATTTACTCGCCCAGAGACAACTCGATTTTAATTTAAATAAAATCCCGCTTCCAAGCAACGCCAATAAAAATGAAAACAAATTTACAATCGAGAAAAATGCTCAGATAATAAAAAACATTCAGCAGAAATCCGAAGCTGCGCGACTTTTGGGAAAACTGCCCGATGCTCACCGGGAAGTTTTTGAAATTTGTAACGAATATCTTTCGATTAACAAGCGAGAATTGGAGACGGTCGGTGTCGGCTCGCCGCGTCTGGCAGCCTTAATACGCGGAAAAGATGTCGTTGCGCAGCTTCATAAATTACATCTTCTGACTTGGGCGGAAATTGAATCGCGCCTCCTGACTCAAGAGGCGAAAAATCAGTTAAAGTTTTCACAAAAGCTGAAAGACGCGCAAAAGGCTTTGAACGTTTTGGAAACGGCTCTTCGGTTTTATCCGAGTGAGACGCAGTTGATAGAATCCAAAGAAGCGATTCAGGAATTTGTCGCTTCGATAAAAATTTCACATTCGATCGAGCAAGCCGAACGCGCGAAATTTAAGGAAAATTATAAGCGGGCGATAAGTTTTTACCAGGACGCGCTTTTTTCTCTGACGAGGGAAAACTTAAAAAGTGCGGAACGGGAATTATTGGCTGAAAAGATTAATTCGCAAATTGAAAAAATTCGTCAACTCGAAAATACAACCAAAGACAAAAAAACCATCTCGAATAACAAACGGGAAATTAAAAACGGAAATGATTAGTCAAAGATGCCCAAAATGCAACAGTACGAGAGTCAGGTCAGGTTACCGTCCCACGGCTCTATGGTCGAAGCTGTTATTTCGTTACAATCTGCTTTGCAATAATTGTAATTGGGAGTTTAACGGCTTTGCCGTTCCCGGAACAGTTTCTTCAAAACCAAGGCGAAGTAAGAAAAAACAATCGGAATTCGCCGCGCCCCGTAGAAAGGACGACGCGGAAACCGTTGAAAAAAATAAAAATTTTTTCTCTGAAAGCGGGCAAATTAGAATAAAAAAGAGAGTAAAAATTAGGCTTTGACCGTTGCTTTAACCGAATGAAAAATAGAAGATTGTATTATTTCTCATATATTTTTCTTTGTCTAATTTTCGGGCGCATTTTGATTTCGGCACAAACCTCGACACCCGAACCCGTATCTGAAAATCGGGCAAATCAAACGGCTGTAGCGGAAGAAAATCTGATTCATCTCGGCGATTTGATTGATGTCGATATTGTCGGCAGCGTCGAATACGATTGGCGCGGTGTGCTGACCGCCGAAGGATTTTTGAGCCTTATCATCTATAACGAAAATCCGGTTTACGCGCTGTGCCGTGACGAAGAAGCGGTTGCGCTGGATGTTGCCAAAGCCTACGACAAAATTCTGCGGCAGCCGAAAGTCGTCGTGAAAATTCTCGACCGCTCGAATCGCCCGCCTTCGGTTCTCTACGGCGCGGTTAAAACGCCGCAGCGGTTTCGTATAAATCGACCTGTCTTCTTAAACGAGCTAATTATAAATTCGGGCGGCTTTACCGAAAAGGTCAGTGGCGAAATTCAAATTTTTCGCCCGAAGAATCTGAATTGTTTGAACGAAATTGCGGCAAAAGACAATTTAAATAACAAAAACGAAGAAAAAAGCGAAAAATATATTGCCGCTGTCGAAGACAACAACTCGCAATACATCAACATCAAAATCAGTGATTTAATAACAGGGAAAAAAGAAGCCAATCCGCAAATTTTGAGCGGTGATATTATAACCGTCCTGGAAGCCGAATCCGTTTATGTCATCGGCGCGGTTGCCAATCCGAAACAAATTTCCTTTCGCTCGCAAATCACGGTTTCCCGCGCCGTCGCCAGCGCGGGCGGATTGACAAAAGACGCTTTAGCACAAAGTGTAACGATTTTTCGACGTGAAAATAAGAACACGAAAATAATCGAAGTAGATTTAAATAAAGTTAAAACCAATCCAGCAGAAGACGTTTTGCTGAAAGCCTCCGATATTGTCGAAGTAGCTCAGAGAGGACGCGGAAAGCGAAAATACCCGCCGATTATCAAAACCGCCGAAACAATTGGGAAAAATACGGCTGAACTGCCGCTGCGGATTATTGATTGAAAAGGCTTTTTGTGAAACAATGTCGGGTTTTGATTGTTCTAAAATGAAAAATCTGTTATTAATAAAGGGATTTTGCTCTAAAATCTGAAAGTAAAATAATATAGGAGTTACGCAGTTGAGCGAGAGTCATTGTAATTACGATGCTAAAGTTGTATTTCAGCTATCTCGTAAAGCCTGTGTTTACAAGGCTTAATGACTTTTTGAAAAAAGGCGGTAAATTGTTCTTACGATGCCAAGGTTATTTTCAGCTATCTCGTAAGTGTATTATTAGCAATAATTGCTATTTTCTCAAGTCCAACTGCGTAACTCCTATAATAAATATAATGGCAATGAAAGAAAGTAAATTTAGTCGCCGCACAATTGCGCTTTTCTGGTTGTTGTTGGTCGGCATCGTTATCGGGGTTCTGATTTATTGGGAGCAAATCGCTCTTTTATACGTTTTTGCAACGCTCGGTTTGGTCACATTGCTGCTGATTGTCGGATTTGCCGATTTGGAAAAAGTCGGCAGGGAAAATGCCGAAGTTTTTGCGGTGGAAGATAAATAATTTTTGTTTTGATGTCGAAGCCAATCAAATTTTTTTTAGTTTTGTTCGCCTTGTTGAGTTTTAACTTTTCGGCGACGGCTTATGGACTGCAATTTGCCGATGCTTCCAAAACAGTTCGCCTGCGCTGGAAGAAAAGCAAAATTCCGATTGCGCTTTCTACTTCATTAAGCCTGCAAAATACGAATATCTTGCCGCAAAGCGATGTCGATGGCGCAATACGGCGAAGTTTTGAAACGTGGGAACAAGTCGCTGATTTAAAGTTTGAGATAACTTTGACAGATAAACAAACCGCCAGTCCTTCGGGAAATTACGGCGACGGCATAAGTTTGATTACCATTGCCCAAACGCCTGAAAATCTTCTTCTTTTCGGAAATGAAACCGATGAAATTTCTGCTCAAACCAGAACTTTCTATAATCGACAAGGCTCCATCAGTGAAGCCGACATTGTTTTAAATCCCTACCAGCAATTTTCTACCGACGGCACAATCGGAACATACGATTTGGAAGCCACGCTGACGCATGAAATCGGACATCTTCTCGGACTTGAACATTCTTCGGTAATGGGCGCGACAATGCAGGCGCGGCAAGGTAAAAATGGTGTCTATAATTTGTCGGCTTTCGCTTCGCGTACTTTAGCTGAAGATGACATTAGGGGAATTCGCGCGCTTTACGGCGCGAAAAATTCGGAAGATAACTGTTGTGGAACAGTGGTCGGCAAAATTATTCAGGCAAAAGGCAAAACAGTACAGAAATCCCAAGTTTGGGCGGAAGAAGATTCAGGTCGGGTAATCGGCAGTGTTTTGACAAACCTTGACGGCAGTTTCCGTTTTGAAGGATTAAAGGCGGGAAGTTATCGTTTTTACACGCAAGATGACGGTAAAGCCGACACTGCAGCGGCTGAAGAATTGGGCGTTTTTGAGATTATAAAAGGCAAGACACTAACTATTATAAAGAAACAAAAAAACGCCGAGAAAGATTTTAGTATTCAATATGCCGGTTTTAACGGGCAAATCTCTGACCTTGCCGTGCCTCTGAACAGCGGAAAATCATATTTGATTTACATCGGCGGAAAAAATATTGACGCGGAAAACTTGAAAATTGGTTTTAATTCCCCTCATCTCAGCATTACTCCGAACAGCATCGTTAAACATGATTACGGCTCTGAAGTTTCGGTCGTCAGTTTTGAAATTAAAATCGACGCGGAAACTCCGACCGGCGAATATAGTATATTTGTCAAATCTCAAAACGGCGCAAGGCAATTCCTGGTCGGCGGCTTAACGGTTGAAAAATTCCTAAACCCTTGGAACAGTTATGTTTTACCAATCAATAATAAAGAGTAAAAATATTAAAAATCAAATTTGCAATTATTTTTTCTATGTGCATAATCTATAGCTGTTCACCTCCCCGGTGAACATAATTGGTCACGAGGGGTGAGGACTTGTGACCTATGGGCGACGGAGTGGGAGACGTCGCCCTTTAACTTTTTAAAGAGTGTCCTTTTCATAAATCAATAAAAACAATAAACCTTTCGACAGTGCCTAATTCGCTTTTTCGGCTTGACCTAAAATCGAATAAGCGTAGAATTTATTTTTTGTTAGAGGTAAAAATAAGCGAAGCTGACCTTTTATTGCGTGTCAGACAAAAAGATAAAAATTATTTCGAATAAATTATTGAAGACCGCAGATGTGTTATCGTCTGTCGGTCTTTAAGCATTTTTTATGCAACAAGCAAAACAAATTCCGACCAAAGGCTGGCTCAAGCGTTGGCTTTATCAGGGCGTTCAGGAAATGGAAGGTCCGCACGAAAAGGAAGGTCAGCACCACACGCATCATTGGTGGAAGGTAATGTGTCTGACGGGCGTTGATTATTTTTCGACGCTCGGTTACCAGCCGGGCATCGCTTTTCTCGCCGCCGGCGCGCTTTCGCCGATTGCGACTTTTGTTTTGGTTTTGATAACGCTTTTCGGCGCGTTGCCGATGTATAATCGTGTGGCGGCGGAAAGTCCGCACGGCGACGGCTCGATTTCGATGCTCGAACATCTGCTTTCGCGCTGGAAAGGGAAGTTATTCGTTCTGGCTCTGCTCGGATTTGCCACCACCGGATTTATTATTACGATAACGCTTTCCGCCGCCGACGCGACCGCGCACGTCCTCGAAAATCCGTTCGTCCACGAACATCTGCCGTTTCTCGAACATCCGATTGTCGTAACTCTATTTTTCATTGCGCTGCTCGGCGCGGTTTTTCTCAAAGGCTTCAAGGAAGCTATTGGCGTGGCGGTAGTTATCGTCGCGGTTTATCTGGTCTTAAATGTTGTCGTCATCGGTCGCGCTTTATATGAAATTGCAATGCGCCCGGAAACATTAACGGTGTGGAAGGACGCGCTTTATAATTATCCGGGAGCAGGCGGAAATCCGCTGATGATGATTGCGCTGGCTTTAATCGTTTTCCCGAAACTCGCGCTCGGACTTTCCGGCTTTGAAACCGGTGTCGTCGTAATGCCGCTCATCAAAAATCCGAACCGAATTAAAAACACGCGCAAACTTCTGGCGACCGCCGCCATAATAATGAGCTTTATGCTGATTGCGAGCAGCATCGCCACGACGGTTTTGATTCCGGCGGAGGAATTTCGTCCGGCGATTACGGATGCAAGCGGCGCGATTGTGCAGGAAGTCGGCAAAGCCAACGGACGCGCTTTAGCTTATTTGGCGCATTTGTATCTGGGCGATGCTATCGGAACTGTTTATGACCTCAGCACGGTTGCGATTCTGTGGTTTGCGGGCGCGTCGGCTTTAGCCGGACTTCTAAACATCGTGCCGCGTTATCTACCGCGTTTTGGAATGGCTCCCGAATGGGCGCGGGCGACTCGTCCGCTCGTCATTGTTTTCATTTTGATTTGTTTTGCCGTTACTGTAATTTTTAAAGCCGACGTTGACGACCAAGCCGGAGTTTATGCGACCGGCGTTTTGGCGTTGATGACAAGTGCCGCGATTGCCGTAGCGATTTCCGCCTGGCGCAAACATCAAACGGCGAAATGGCTTTTTTTGATAATCTCGGTCATTTTCGTTTATACGCTTGGGGTTAATATCGTCCAGCGACCGGAAGGCTTGAAAATCTCCTTGATTTTTATCGGCTCGATAATTGTCGTCTCGTTTCTTTCACGCGCGATGCGTTCGACCGAAGTGCGGATTGACCGAATCGCGTTCGACAAAAAAGCGCAAGAGTATATTGATGAAATGACGGGAGGCGAGATTCGCATCGTAACTAACCGGCGCGAAACGGGTGATGTCGAGGAATATCGCTTTAAGGAACACGAAAAGCGGGTTGACAATCATATTCCGTCGAGCGACCCGATTCTTTTTTATGAAATAACTCCGGGCGACGCTTCCGAATTTAAAGGAAAGCTGAAAATTCACGGCGTTGACATTGACGGCTACCGAATCCTGCGAACTTCCGCGCCCGCCGTGCCGAATGCGATTGCCGCGCTGCTGCTGCATCTGAGAGATAAAACCGGAAAAATTCCGCACGTCTATTTCGGCTGGAGCGAAGGCAATCCGTTAATTTATCTGGCGCGGTATATTTTATTCGGCGAAGGCGACACCGCGCCCGTTACGCGCGAGATTTTAAGGCAAGCCGAAGAAGACCCCGAAAAACGTCCGAATGTTCACGTCGGCGGATGAGTTTTAGTAGTAAAGGGTAAGTGGTAAATGGTAAATCAAGGAAGATTTCTTACATTTACCATTTACCACTTACCCTTTACCACTTTTTTGTTGTAGTATAACTTTTTTGAAAATGTAGATAGCCGAAGACGCTTTTAGTTTTGAAAACGAAAAGGCGACACGGGGAACCCGATATATTGGGGCGAAACGCGAAATGCGGCGATAAACCGTTGCCAGCGTAGAACACTTCCATGTTCCAGCCCGACAGCTAACCTCGTAGGCTCGATGGGAGAGAAAATCAGAATTTCCGACTAAAAATTTGTGTGTCCGCAAAGCGTGAGCCTGCTCGCCTTTGTGGTTTTTTATTTTTTGGACTTTAGATATGGAAAAAGTAGAAATTGCCGCCGATAACCGTTTTAAGCATTGGCTGATGCAAGGCGTAAAGGAAATCGAAGCACCTTATGAAAAGCCCGGCGAGCATCACACTCATTCGTGGTGGAAAGTAATGTGTCTGACGGGCGTTGATTATTTTTCGACGCTCGGTTATCAGCCGGGTATCGCTTTTTTAGCGGCGGGCGCGCTTTCGCCGATTGCGACTTTGGTTTTGGTGCTTTTGACATTGTTCGGCGCGTTGCCGATTTATCGCCGCGTCGCTTCGGAAAGCCCGCGTGGGCAAGGCTCGATTTCGATGCTCGAACAATTACTTTCGCGCTGGAAAGGAAAACTTTTCGTGCTTGTTCTGCTCGGCTTCGTCGCCACCGATTTTGTCATCACGATAACGCTTTCCGCCGCCGACGCAACCGCGCACGTTTTGGAAAACCCTTTTGTCCACGAACATTTGCCGATTCTTGAACATCCGATTCCGGTTACGCTTTTTTTTATCGCGCTGCTCGGCGCGGTTTTTCTCAAAGGTTTCAAAGAAGCCATCGGGCTGGCGGTTGTTCTCGTCTTCGTTTATCTGACTTTAAATTTAATCGTCGTCGCGGTCGGCTTTTACGAAATCGCGCTGCATTTAGACAAACTTCCGGCGTGGAAAATGGCTTTGACGACCGTTACAAATGCTAATGGCGGAACGGATTCGCGCAGTATTTGGATGGTAATCGGTTTATCCTTGCTTGTTTTTCCGAAACTCGCTCTCGGACTTTCCGGTTTTGAAACCGGCGTTGCGGTTATGCCGTTGGTCAAAAATCCGAATCGCATCGGAAATACGCGCAAATTGCTGACGGTTGCCGCGTTGATTATGAGTTTTATGCTGATCGCCAGCAGCTTTATTACAACCGTTTTGATTCCGGCGGAAGAATTCCGCTCGCCCGTCATCAGCGCGACCGGAGCGATTATCGAAGAAGGAGGAAAAGCTAACGGACGCGCTCTGGCGTATCTGGCGCATTCATTTTTAGGCGATTGGTTCGGCACACTCTACGACATCAGCACGATTGCGATTTTGTGGTTTGCCGGCGCGAGCGCGATGGCTGGACTTCTTAATATCGTGCCGCGCTACTTGCCGCGTTACGGAATGGCTCCCGAATGGGCAAAGGCGACGCGCCCGCTCGTGCTGGTGTTTATTTTTATTTGTTTCGTCGTTACATGGATTTTCAAAGCCGATGTCAACGCGCAGGGCGGCGCGTACGCGACCGGAGTTTTGGTTTTGATGACCAGCGCGGCGATTGCCGTGACGATTTCCGCCTGGCAGCGAGCCGAAGTTTGGCGATGGGCTTTTGCGGTGATTTCATTGGTTTTCGCTTACACAACCGTCGTCAATGTTTATGAACGACCGGACGGCATTCGCATCGCTTCGGTTTTCATCCTCGCAATAGTGGTGGCGAGTTTTATTTCGCGGACGGCGCGAACAACCGAATTGCGTGTCGAAGCAATCGAATTCGACGAACAAGCCAGAGAATTTCTCAACGATATAAACAAGGAAGAAATCCGCCTCGTTACCAATCGGCGCGAAATCGGCGATGTCGAAGAATATCGTTTTAACGAACACGAAAAACGCCTCGACAATCACATTCCGTCGAGCGACCCGATTTTGTTTTTTGAAGTCGAAATCGCCGACGCTTCCGATTTCAAGGGCAAGTTAAAGGTGCGCGGTGTCGAAGTCGAAGGTTACAGAATTTTGCGAACTGAAGCCCCGGCTGTGCCAAATGCGATTGCCGCGCTGCTGCTGCATCTGCGCGACAAAACCGGAAAGATTCCGCACGTTTATTTCGGCTGGAGCGAGGGCAAGCCTTTAAATTATCTAATACGCTACGTTTTATTCGGCGAAGGCGACACCGCGCCGGTGACGCGCGAGATTCTGCGGAAAGCCGAACCTATTCCCGAACGCCGTCCGCACGTTCACGTCGGCGGATAAGTTTAGTGAAAAACTAAAAACGAAAAGCGAAAAGTGAGCAATGAATTGTGATAATAAATTCACTTTTCGTTATTCACCAAGTTGGGGTTCATTTCCAAGAAACAGGAACGACAATAAACGGGGCGACCTTGGGACGGGTAGAAAGGGACGGTTGTATAGCCTTTACAATTAGCACAATAGACAGCGACTTCGATTTTCTGTTTTACACCTGACGCTTTAGCGTCGGCGATTGAAGATATGCGCTCGTTTTTGGCATGTTTGCATTCTTTACAGCGCTTTGGTGAATTTTGCAGACCTTTATCGCTGTAAAACTTTTGTTCACCGGCTGTCCAAATAAAATCTTTTTCGCAGTCGATACACGATATACTTTTATCTTCAAACTCCGAATTTTCGGCAAAGTTCGATTGGTTGAATGTGTTTAGATGATTTGATTCAGCTTCGGACACGGTTATTCCCTCCTTGTTTGTTTTCTTTTTATCAAAATAACCGGGTTTAACAAAAAATTCTATTACCAAAGAATCAATTTAAGATTACTTATAAATTTGCTAGCTTTTCAATAGCGAAAAAAACAAAAAAGATAAATTCTGCAAATAGAAAACAACCTAAATTTACCAAAGAAATTGAGTAACGTCCAATTTTGAATTTGCAACGATTGTTTTTTAATGTCAGATTTCGCTTGCGGTATTCGGTTATTTACAATCAATTGTTATGAAAATTTTAGTAATCGGTTCGGGCGGGCGCGAACACGCTTTGTGCCAAACATTTGCGAGAAGCAAAAAGGCAACAAAAATCTTTTGCGCGAGCGGCAACGCGGGAATCGCGGAAATTGCCGAATGTGTCAATATAAAGCCCGATGAAATCGAACGGCTTGCAGAATTCGCTGTCGAAAATGCGATTGATTTAACCTTTGTCGGCGGCGAAACGTCTCTGGCATTGGGAATTGTTGACGAATTCGAAAACCGTAATCTTAAAATTATTGGCGCAAGCAAACAAGCCGCGCAGCTTGAAGCCAGCAAATCATTCGCTAAAGATTTTATGCAGCGACATAATATTCCAACCGCGCAATACGAAACCGCAAATTCAGTCGCCGAGGCAATCGAAATTTTGCGAAGCGGGGAATTCGGCGATGAAAATTCGCCGGTTGTCATAAAAGCCGACGGTCTTGCGGCGGGAAAAGGTGTGGTTGTCGCCAAAGACAGAAATGAAGCCGAGCAAGCGGTGAACGAACTCGAAAATTTAGTCGGAAAAGAAGCCGTCGAAAAAATAGTTTTGGAAGAATGTTTATTCGGCAGGGAAGTTTCGTTAATAATGTTTTCCGACGGCGAAAATTTCGCGCTGATGCCGCCTGTCCGCGACCACAAACGCGTCGGGGAGAACGACAGAGGAGCGAATACAGGCGGAATGGGAACGATAACGGATTCAAGTCTTCTTTCTCAAAAAGACCTCGACCGAATCGTTGAAGAAATAATCAAACCGACGCTCAAAGGCGCAAAAGCCGAAAATTTTCCGTTTCGCGGAATTTTATTTCTCGGTTTGATAATGACTGAAACAGGCGCGAAACTTCTCGAATACAACGTGCGTTTCGGCGACCCCGAAACACAGGTGATTTTGGTGCGGCTGAAATCGGATTTGGTCGAAATCTGCGAAATGATTCTTTCGCAAACGCTTTCCAATCTCAAAATCGAATGGCACGCGGGAAATTCGGCGTGCATTGTTCTAGCGTCGAAAGGTTATCCGCAAAAACCGCAGACCGGCGACGTTATTTCGGGTTTGGACAAGCTGAAAAGTCAAAAGGAAGTTCAAATTTTTCACGCGGGAACGGCAAAAGATGAAAGCGGAGATTTTATAACGGTGGGCGGACGAGTTTTAGGCGTTACGGCAACCGGAGAAAATTTGAACGAAGCCTTGCAAAAAGCCTATCAAGCCGTCAGTGAAATTTTCTTCGACGGTATGCAGTATCGCAAAGATATTGGCAAATAAACTGATGTCGGATTAATAATTTTGCAGACTTTTTTGATAGTTTTCAAAGTTTGTTTTCATTTCAATCAGGTTGTCGCCGCCAAACTTTTCGCGCATTGAATTGGCTAAAACAATTGCCAGCATCGCTTCTCCAATAATGCCCGCCGCCGGAACGGCTGTAACGTCCGAGCGTTCAAAAGCTGCTAAGTCTTCTTGTTTCGTATCAATATCAACCGAACGAAGCGGCTTTTTTAGAGTTGAAATCGGTTTCAAATAACCGCGAACGCGAAGCTCTTCGCCGTTTGTGATTCCGCCTTCGAGTCCGCCCGCGCGGTTTGAAGTTCTCTTAAAACTATTATTTTCAAATGTAATTTCGTCGTGAACTTTCGAGCCGAAAAGCGAAGCGTTTTCTACGCCGTTGCCGATTTCGACGGCTTTTACGGCTTGAATAGACATAAACGCCTGTGCGATTCTACCGTCGAGTTTTTCATGCCAAGAAGTATGCGAACCTAAACCGATTGGCGGGTTTTTCGCCACGACTTCAAAAATTCCGCCGAGCGTGTCGCCGTCGGCTTTCGCTTTATCAATCAAATCAATCATTTGCTTTTCAACTGTTTTATCGGCGCAGTGAAGCGGTGAAAGTTCATCAATTGCGGAAATTTCTTCCCAAGTTTTTTCGACGCATTTTTCGGGAACGCTTCCGAGTTTGATAACGTGGCTTTGTATTTCAACGCTGAATTGTGTGAGAAGCTGTTTGGCAAAAGCGCCGCAAGCGACGCGAGCCGCCGTTTCACGCGCCGAAGCGCGTTCGAGGATGTCGCGCAAATCTCTCGCCCCGAATTTTTGCCCGCCCGCAAGGTCGGCGTGTCCGGGGCGTGGACGTTTTACGATGCGCGGATTTTTCGGCTCGATTTCCAATCTTTCCGCAGACATTATTTCCTGCCAATGCACGAAATCGCGGTTTTCAATTGTCAAAGCAATGGGCGAGCCGAGCGTCTGACCGTGCCGAACGCCCGATAGAATTCGCACTTCGTCTTTTTCTATCTTTTGTCGTCCCCCGCGTCCGTAACCTTGCTGTCTTTTGAAAAGCTCAAGGTTTATTTTTTCGACATCAATCTCCAAGCCGGCAGGCAAGCCCTCGACAATGGCGACAAGCGCGCGTCCGTGCGATTCTCCGGCGGTTGTAAATTTGAATTGCATTATTAATTTTAATTTCAGAGATTGAAGAAGAAAATTTTAACAGGATGAACAGAATCTACAGGATAAAATCTTTTCTTATCTGTGTTAATTTGTGTGTATCTGTGGTTAATTCTCTTGAAGTCTCTGCGTTCTCTATAGTGTAATCTGCTTTTTTCCTTTTCTAAAAACAATCAAACCGATGCTGGCTAAAATCAATGCCCCGCCGAAAAAAGTTTGCGGCGGAAGTCGCTCGCCTAAAAATATATTGCCGACAATCACGGCAATTAGAGGCGTAACCAGCGAAATCATCATCGCTTTGTTTGATTCGATTTTACTCAAAAGCCAATAATAAAGCCAAAACGCCGCAATCGTTCCGAAAATCGTCAGGTAAAGCACGGAAATTATCGCCCGCCATGTCCAATTTAATGTTAGCGGATTACCTTCAACTAAAAAACTGTAAATGATAATCGGTAAAATTCCGCAAATCATTTGTCCGAAGACAAGACTTGCCGGATGTAGGTTTCCGCCAAATGCTTTGACCAAAATCGAAGCGTGCGCCGCCGCATATGCTCCAGCGACAATTGCCGCGCAGCCCGCAAAAGCCATAAAACTATTTATCTGAAGCTGTTCGATGAAAATAATCGCAACGCCGCCGATGCCGAGCATTACCGACACAATTTTTATCCAAGTTATTTTTTCGTTCGGCAGATGAACCCAAGCCAAAACAAGCCCGAAAACAGAAATCATCGCTTGCAGCACGGCGGCGAGTCCAGAAGAAATATATTGTTCGCTCCAAAACACTAAACTGTAATTGATAGAAAACTGCAAAACGCCGGTCAGAGCGAGCAATTTCCAATCTCGCTTAGTTTTGGGAAGAGGAATTTTTTGAACAAAGATAACAATTCCCAAAATCAAAACGGCGAGAGAAAATCTGGCGGCGGCAAAACTTATCGGAGGCAATTCTTCCAGCCCAATTTTGATGAAAAGCCAAGTCGTTCCCCAGATTAAACAAAGTATGAGCCAAATGATTACTTTCATTTAAGGTTAAAAATATAAAAATAAATTTAACCACAGATGTACACAGATAAACACAGATAGAATAGTGATTCAGAAATGATGAATTTTTATTAAAAATCTGTAACTTCATCATTTTGCTTTCATCTTTTTAAAATCTGTGTTCATCTGTGGTTAAATTCTTATGTTTTTTCGTAAAAACTCAATTGCGTTTCGCCTTGTCTTAAAACGCGCCAACGCCGAATCTCGCCGACTGCATCGGGCAAGATGTTTTTAGCGTGATGCTCGACGACTAAAATTCCTTCGCCAGTCAACAATTTGTAAGCGTTTTCGCCGACTTCAAATAATACGAGACGATAGTTTTCCTGATACGGCGGGTCGTAGAAAATTATGTTCCAAGCGTTTTCTTGGTCGCGGGCGATAAACTTTTCAGCTGAATTGCAAAAGACTTCGGTTTGTACTTCGGGGATTTGCAAAAGGTCGAGATTTTCTTCAATCAAAGCGCAGGCGCGACGCGATTTATCAACAAAAGCGGCAAACCCCGCGCCGCGCGAAACCGCTTCGATACCGACTGCGCCCGTTCCGGCGCACAAGTCCAGAAAGCGCGTATCATCGCCGATTTTCGGATTCAATATACTAAACAGCGTTTCGCGCAGACGGTCGGAAGTCGGACGAGTTTTGATATTTGAAGGACTTTTTAGAATTCGCCCCCGATATTCACCGGAAATTATCCGCATAAACAGTCCAAAGCTCAAAGTCCAAAGTCGCGCAAAGATATTTAACGTTGGACTTTGGACTCGTAAATTACTTTCGTTCGTAGAAGCTCAACGCCGTTTCGCCTTGCGCGAGAACGCGCCAACGGTGCATTACGCCGAAAGTTTCGGGAAAAAACATTTCGGCGTGATGTTCGATGACGAGCGTGCCTTTCGGTTTGATTGCCGCGCCTGTGCCGAAGTAATTCAAAACTTCATCGTAATTTGAATCATACGGCGGGTCAAAATAAACTACTTCCCACTGACGACCGCGTTTTGACATCTTTTTCAAAAAAGGCACGACTTCCATTTCGACTACTTCGCCGTGTCCTTCTTTAATTTCGCAAGATTCCAGATTTTTCTTGATAAAGCTGCACATTTTGGCGGAACGCTCGACGAACGTGGCGATTATCGCGCCGCGCGAAATGGCTTCAATGCCGACCATTCCCGAACCGGCGCACAAATCGAGAAATCTTCCGGCGCGGATACGCCGGAAAAGAATGCGGAACATCACTTCACGAATACGCCTCGCGGTCGGGCGCACGTTTGGCGAAGCGGTGCTTTGCAAATATTTTCCTCTGTGTTTTCCGTCGGTTATCTGCATTTCCGATACGATGCGCGGTTGGTTATCTCTTTCCCAAGGCTTGGAATTTTCCTTCCTCGGCGCAAAACGTCCTTTTGGCTGAAATCTATCATCTTTTGCCTGAAACTTTCCGCCTCTCGGCTGTAATTTTTCATTTCTACTTTGAAACCTGTCGTTTCGCGGCGGAAAATAATTATTACGCGATTGAGAATCTCTTGTTCCGGAAGGTCTTTCCGTTTCACTGCGATACGGTTTATTTGTTTGGTTAAAAGGTTTTCGAGCATTTGTTGGGGGGCGTTTGTTTTCCATTTTTATTTATCGGTTAGAGTCTTTCGATTATTCCGTTTGTTTCAAATTTAAAGAATTAAAATTTTCGGCAAATCAGTTTGTATTCGCAAACAAAATGGAAGTGAAAATTTTTTGCAAAACTTTCAGTTGTTCTTGAAAATTCGTCGGTTTGTATCAAGCTCTAATGTAAGATTTTGAAATCAATATGAAATATAATCAAATCTTGTGGAAAAATTCAAATTATCAATTGTAAATTATTGTAAAGTTGCAGTTTTTTAACCGATTCCAGCAAGACGAAACCGCGCGTCGTTTTTCGTAACTTCAATAAGCGTTGATGTTTCTTTAGTCAGACGCTTTGAAGTTAAATAAAATTCAGCTTCCTGACGCGCTTTGTCCAAAATTTCCAAATCACGAATTATATTTCCGATTTTAAAGGTTTGCACGCCCGATTGACGGGTTCCCAAGATTTCGCCCTGTCCGCGAATTTCCAAATCCTTTTCGGCAATGCGAAAACCGTCGGTTGTTTCTTCCATAATTCCGAGCCGCTGCCGCGCAACGGCGGTTTTTTTGTCGCCGGTCAGCAAAACGCAAAACGATTGTTCCGCGCCGCGCCCGACGCGTCCGCGCAACTGGTGAAGCTGCGACAGACCGAATCTTTCGGCATGTTCGATAATCATCAAAGAAGCGTTCGGCACGTCAACGCCGACTTCGATAACGGTTGTCGAAATTAAAATGTTCGTTTCGCCGCGAACGAATTTTCCCATAATTTCTTCTTTGTCCGCGCCTTTCATTTTGCCGTGCAAAAGCCCGACTTTAAGTTTAGGAAAAATTTTATCGCGTAGCTCTTCGTGCATTTTCGTTGCCGCTTTCAAATCCATTTTCTCCGATTCTTCAATCAGCGGATAAACAATATAAACCTGCCTGCCGAGATTTATTTCGCGCTCGATGCCTTTATAAACGCCGTCGCGTTTGTCTTCGCCGACGACAACTGTTTTTACAGGCGTTCTGCCGGGCGGAAGTTCGTCAATCACGGAAACATCCAAATCACCATAAACCGTCATCGCCAAGCTTCTGGGAATGGGTGTTGCGGTCATCACCAAAATATCTGGATTAAAGCCGCGAGCGCGAAGCTCGCCGCGCTGCATCACGCCGAAGCGATGCTGTTCGTCAACGACAGCCAAACCCAATTTTTCAAACTCAACCGCGTCTTGTATAACGGCGTGCGTTCCGATAATAGCGTGAATCTCGCCGCTTGCAACGTCGGCTTGCACTTTACGTTTTTCTGCGGCGCGAAGACTTCCGGTCAGAAGCTCGACGCGATAATTTGAATCGGCAAAAATCTTTTTCGCGTTGCGGGCGTGTTGTTCGGCGAGTATTTCAGTCGGAGCCATCAAAGCAGTTTGATACCCGTTTTCCATCGCGGCAAACATTGCCAGAAACGCGACAATCGTTTTTCCGCTTCCAACGTCGCCTTGAACGAGACGATTCATCGGCGCATCCGACTGCATATCGTCGAAAATTCGTTTGACGACTCGCTCCTGCGCGCCGGTCAAAGTGAAAGGCAAAAGAGAATTTATTCTTTCAAATGTTTTATCGGAAATTTCGATAATCGTGCCTTTCGGCTCTTTTGTGCGCTCGCCCCGTTTTAGCTGCAAGGCAAATGAGACCCAGAAAAATTCCTCAAAAATAAGGCGTTTGTGCGCGTTGCTTCTTGCCATTGCATACTCGGCAATGTCTGAATCTTCAGGCGGAAAATGAATTTCTTCGACAGCTTGAGCGCGTGTGATAAGATTTTGCCGCTTGCGCAAATCTTCCGGCAAAGTTTCCGTGACGGAAGATTTATCGAGAATCTGCAAAATGTTATAGACAATTTCGCGCAGTCTCTTTGTTTGAAATTGTCCGAGCTTGCGATAGACGGGAACGCGCCGTCCGACGTGAATCATCGCAAATTCGGGATTGTCGGAATCTTCAAGCAAATCTTCATCGTCTGGATTTTCGGTCTTTGGACTTTGGACTTTGGACTTTGGGCTTCGCTCCTCGTCGCCGTGCCGCCGCGTCGCCGCGTCATTTTCATCGCCCTCTGCAGTTAATAAATTTCTTAATAAACCGAAAGTTTCGGTGTCTTCAAAATTCGGTAAAATTTCAAGTTCGTCTGGTTTGTTCAAACGCAGGGCATAAGTATTTTTCCGCGAATCCCATTCCCATCTGCCGTAAGCGACGAAGCGCGTGCCGCGTTCAAACCTTTCTTTCCAATAATTAACGATTCGATACGCGCCTTTGCCGGAGATAAACCACCAGACAACGACGGGTTTTCTGGTTCTTTCCGCATCGCCCGCCGTAATTTCAAAAATAAAAAGCGGCGGTGCCTTCGGCGAGCGATTTTTGCCGACTTGGAAACCGCCCGCAACCCGCGCGTAAAGTTCCAGAGACGCTTCCAAACCTTCGTGAAGCTCTTCAATCTGAATCAGATTCGAGCGGTCTTCATAGCGCATCGGAAAATAATTTAACAAATCCTCAACCGTTGCTTCGGTTATATCGGTTTTATATGTGAAACTAGCGACCGCCATCGCCAATTTTCGCGCCATCGCCTGCGAAAGATTGACAATATCGAATTGTTGAAGTTCGACAAGCGGCGTTTGCAGTTTGAGTTCCATCCCAGAAATTTTACCACAAAATTGTTTTAAGAAATGAGAAATGAGAAATGAGAATTTTGACTTGGAAATAAAGAATTAAACAAAGCGGATTTATAATTTCAAATCAAATACTGTATCTCATTTCTCATTCACAAAGTCGAAATGAATAACAGTTATCAAATTTTGTCGGCAAACAAAATCTTTACGAAAAAAGGATTGAACAAAGGAACTTTTCCATAAAGATTTGTTTCGTTTCGATTCCAATTAAATTTATTGATTTAATAACAACTATTTTTCGGTTTTTCCAAATTCGGCTTTTGTCGGCGAGTGAAAATTGGCAGCCGATTTATATTGATTTGAAATTCATTTTACTAAATTTTCATATTCGGGATGACGTTTAATATAAGCCGCGACGAAAGCGCACGACGGATTAATTTTCAAATTGTCAGCTTTAATTTGTTCGAGCGCGTTTTTGACCAACTGATTGCCGATGCCTTTGCCTTCAAATTCTTCAGGAACTTCCGTATGAAAAAGATTCAGCGTGCCGTCGGCTTCTTTTCGGTATTTTATTAAAGCCGTTTTGCCGTCCAAATCCGCTTCAAATTGATTTTTTGATTGATTGTTTTTAACTTCTAAATTTTCCATTAGTTTTTCTCCTTTATGTTTTCGTTATTTAACAAGATTGTGGGCTTCGTTGTAATTGATGACTGAATTTGAATCATTTTGCAAAGCCGCTTGAAATTTATCGCCGAAACTCTCGTTCTCGTTTTCAAAGTTTAAAAGCCGCGCGGTTTGTTCGATTAAACTTCTTCCGTCGGTTTCAATCGTCGGCTGTCTACTAGCCAGAAATTCGTCTATTAAAACGATTTGACCGGAAAGAATTCGCAGCCAGGCAAAATGAGCGTCGTCGAGAACGAGCCGCAGCATTTCGCCGGTTGACCGCACTGTGCCGTTGACGAGTTCATATTGCCCGCGTTCTGCATCGAGCAGTGTTTTATGCAGGCGCAGCAGCGATTTGCTCAGATTTTTTAATTTCGCGCGCGTTTCTTCGGTTAGTTTATTTTCAGATTCGGACATTTTTTCTCTCCGGCTTAAATATCATAACAGCTAAATAACCGCGTAACTCCATCGAAAATTTATAATAGACATATCTTTGTTCGACAACAAAATAAAAAGATTGACTAAAAAGCTAAAAAACGGAAAATAAACTTGAAATGTTTGCAGGTTGATTTTCGGCGATAGTCAGCAAACAACAAAAAGGGAAAAAAATAAAAAATGAAAATCTTAACTACTCTTTATGACGCGGACGGTAGCGACAAAGAAATTGATTTGGAAGAAAATATTCTGGAAAAGCTAAACGATAAACAGCTTTTATGGGTAAACATTTTGGAAAGAGATGAGGAAACGGTTAAGCACGTTACCCGAAAACTGCATTTAGAAAAAGTTCCGTTGAAGGGCATTTTGAGAGTTTCCGAAAGACCGAAAATCTTTAAATTTAAGGATTATTATCATTTCTTTATTATTTCGGTTGAAATGGATGAACAAGGCAGTCTGCGCCCGATTCCGATTGATTTTTTGGTCGGGGAAAATTTCGTCATCACCGTTCACGAAGGCGATGTCAATTACCTGCAAGAGTTTGCCAGTCGGGAGAAAAGTGAAAACAATATCGGCGAACTCGATGCTGAAAGTTTTGTCGGGACAATGCTTGACCTTCATATCGTTTCGTATTTTCGTGTTTTAGAAGACATCGAAGAAACGGTTGACCGAATGGATGACAGAATTCTCCAGAAAGATTTAAGAGATGAAGAATTTTTGAATCAAATGGTCAGATTACGCAGCAATGTTTCAAGACTTCGCCGTTGGTTTTTGCCGCACCGCGACATTTTTTACGCGCTTTCGCGTCCCGATTTCAAGCGAATCGCCGAATCCGATTCGTTCGAGAACTTTCAGGCACTCAACTCGCATTTTGAAAGTGCGGTCGATGCTATCGAAAGCTCACGCGATACGGTCTTGAGCTTGTTTGATTTATTTACCACAAAATCTTCACACAATATGAATAACCAGATAAGACGGCTGACTTTTGTTACAATAATCGTCGGCGGCTTGGGCGCGATAGCCGGAATTTGGGGAATGAATTTCGAGGTTGAATACTTTAAGTGGGCGGAACTGGTTTTTGGATGACGATGATTGCGATGGGATTGTATGTTTTAGGAGCGATACTTATAGGCAAATTTTTACGATGGTTTTAGAAAATTGCGGTCGGTTTTTGGATTTCGGAGTTTACGCCTACAATAATTCCAGATTGAATAACGCGAAATCGAAATAAAAATACTTAAGGCGGAAGATTTACCGGAATGACAGACGAAATTTTTGCCGAGTTTAATAATTCATTCAAATTTGACCGGAGAATCTTCACGGCTGATATTCGCGTCAGTCTTTCGTATTGCGATGCGCTTTTCGGTGCCGGAGTTTTTACAAGGATTGAATCCGAGCGCGTCAAAAATGGCTTACAATCAATTCTAAAACGCGCCGATTACGATAAAAATTATTTTCACGAATTGCCCTCCGAAGACATTCATTCATTTATCGAAACGCGGCTTGTGCAGCTTATCGGCGAAGCGGGCAGAAAACTTCGCACGGGCAGAAGCCGCATTGACCAAACTTCCACGGCGTTTCGGCTCTGGCTGCGGGAAGAAATAGAAGAAATAACGAAATTTACGAGAGATTTACAAAAGGCTTTAATCGCGGCGGCTGAAAAACAAAGCGAAGCCGTTTTGCCCGGTTACGCGAATCTTCGTCGAGTGCAGCCGATTCTGTGGGCGCATTGGTGTCTGGCATATTTTGAAATGCTGGAACGTGACAGAGAAAGACTCGACGAAGTTTGGCGGCGCGTAAATGTTTTGCCTTTGGGCGCGGGGGCGTTAGCAGGAACTTCCGTCGAGATTGACCGAGAATCGATTGCGCGGGAACTTAATTTTGAAGGCGTAACTGCCAATAGTCTCGACGCGATTTCCGATTGTGATTTTGCGATTGAATTTGTCGGCGCGTGTTCTTTGATTATGGTTCATCTGTCGCGCCTTGCCGAAGATTTGATTTTATATTCAACAGCGGAATTCGGATTTGTCGAATTTGGCGACGCGATTTCGACGGGTTCGATGCCGCAAATGGAAAATGTTGACGCGCTCGAACTGATACGCGGAAAAGCCGGACGCATTTTTGGACATCAAGCCGCGCTTCTTTCGATGATGAAAGGCTTGCCGCTTGCCTATAACAAGGATTTGCAGGAAGACAAGCAGGCGATTTTCGACACGGTTGATACGGTTTCAATGTGCTTGCAAACGGCAAAAGTAGTCTTGGAAAATTTGCGCGTCAATGTCGAAAAAGCCCGCTCCGCCGCGACGAAAGGTTATCTGAACGCAAGCGAACTTACCGATTATTTGATACAGAGAAGTTTACCTTTCAAAATCGCGCAGCACGCGGTTGAGCAAATTATTTTGTATGCAGTCTCAAAAAATAAAGAATTAAATGAGTTGAGTTTAGATGAAATGCGAAAATTTTCTGAAATTATTGAAAAAGATGTGTTTGAAAATTTGAGCCTCGAACAAACTCTGGCAAGCAAAAATCAAATTGGCGGAACGTCGCCCGAAAGAGTTTTTGAGGCGTTGGAACACGCGCGGGAAAGTTTGGAAAGAGAGTAATTGGAATGATGAATTCTGATTGATGAATGATGAATGAAAAATGCGCCAATTTACGCGAAATCTTTTAACTGAATGGCGAAAACTCGAATTGCCATTTAACGGCGGAACTTTTATCGTGGCAATTTCCGGCGGCGCGGATTCGGTTAGTTTGGCTTTGGCTTTGAATGAATTGAGAAATAGAAAAAAGCTGAATCTACGTTTTGTTCTCGCGCATTTTAATCATAATCTGCGCGGCGAGGAAAGCGTCGAAGACGAAAAGTTTGTTAAGGAATTAGCAGGAAAACTCGAATTCGAGCTTGCCGTCGGAATCCAACATTCAGAATCTAAAATCGAAAATCAAAAGGGAAATCTCGAACAAAACTCGCGTCTTGCGCGTTATGAATTCCTTACTGAAACCGCAGAAAATCTCGATGCCGACGGAATCTTGACCGCGCACACGCTCAACGACCAAGCCGAAACTTTTCTGCTGAATTTGATTCGCGGAAGCGGATTAGACGGACTCGGCGGGATGAAACCAATAAGAAGTTCAAAGTTCAAAGTTCAAAGTTCAAAGTTAGATGAAGAATCCAAAATCCAAAATCCAAAATCCAAAATCCAATTGGTTCGTCCTTTATTAAGATGGGCAAAGCGCGAGGACACGGAGAATTTTTGTTTGCTGAACGAAATCGAGTTTCGTTATGATTCGATGAATGAAGATTTAACATTTCGGCGCGCGCGCGTCAGAAAAGTCTTGCTTCCGCTTTTGAAAGATTTTAACCCGAAAATCATTGAAACGCTTGGAAAAACAGCGGAATTATTGCGGGAAAACGCTGAATCGCTGACACAATTCATAAATACTGACGCAGCGGTCTGCTATACCGAAAATGAATCTGAAACTTCTTCTTCAAAAGATGGAGAAGATGAAACAATCGAAGTTTTACTTGTGAAGGATTTAAAAAATGTCTTTCCGTCAATGCGGCGATTCGTCGTGCGTGAATGGCTGAAAAACCGGCGGGGCGATTTGCGCCGCCTGAGCGCGAAACATTTTGAAGCCGTCGAAAATCTTATCTTGAGCCGCAAAAGCGGTAATACAATCGAACTTCCCGGCGGTGAAATCGTAGTAAAAAAGGGCGGAAAACTGTTTTATGAAAAAACAGCAGTTGAAAAAAGTTAAACGGCAAACTACAATCAAGGATTGGTTTTCAAAAAGCATTTCACGCGCTATTGAGAACAACGAAAAAAAGGAAACTTTCATCAAACGAAAGTAACGAAAAATTGAAAATAAACTTTTTATCAATCTTAAGAAGATAGAAGTTATTTTTGGAGGCTAAAAATTGAGTTCTAAAGCAAAGCAAATTTTACTGTGGTTGGTGATTATTTCCAGCGCGATGGTGTTCGCTTATTTTTTGCAGAGCAAGCACGACAAAAACCCGCAGGAATTATCGTTTGACCAAGGTCTGACACAAATTAGAAATAAGGATATTAAGGAAATTACTCTCAAGCAGAATGTGTTGGAGTTATTGGATAAAAACGGCGTTAAATTTACTGCAAATTTAGACACCAGCGACGCGCCGCGTGAATCAATCTTAAAAGCGGCAGATGAAACAGGCACAAAGGTCAATCTCGAACCTGCTTCGAGCGGTTGGGGTTGGGTTTTGTTAATAAACCTTTTGCCATTTGCATTACTTATCGGATTTTTGATTTTTACTTTGCGCCAGATGCAGGCGGGAGGTAACAAAGCACTCAGCTTCGGAAAATCTCGCGCCAAACTTCTGAATAATCAGCAAAAGCGTATAACTTTCAAAGATGTTGCCGGAGTTGATGAAGCAAAGGAAGAACTCGAAGAAATTATTGAATTTTTGAAAGACCCGCAAAAATTTCAAAAACTCGGCGGAAAAATTCCGAAAGGCGTTTTGATGGTCGGACCTCCGGGAACAGGGAAGACTTTGCTGGCAAAAGCTGTCGCGGGTGAAGCTAATGTTCCTTTCTTTTCGATCTCCGGTTCGGACTTTGTTGAAATGTTCGTCGGTGTCGGCGCGAGCCGCGTGAGAGATTTATTTGAACAAGGTAAAAAGAATGCTCCGTGTATTGTTTTTATCGACGAAATTGATGCGGTCGGTCGTCACCGCGGCGCAGGACTGGGCGGCGGACATGATGAACGCGAGCAGACTTTAAACCAACTTCTTGTCGAAATGGACGGTTTTGAATCGAACGACGGAGTGATTTTGATTGCTTCGACCAACAGACCTGATGTTCTCGACCCGGCACTTCTTCGTCCCGGACGTTTTGACCGTCGCGTGATGGTCGGAAGACCGGATGTGAAAGGACGTGATGCGATTCTAAAAGTTCACACCAGAAAAATTCCGCTCGATGAAAATGTCGATGTAAATGTGATTGCTCGCGGCACGCCCGGATTTACCGGCGCGGATTTAGCAAATATCGTCAACGAAGCCGCTTTAAATGCGGCGCGTTATAACAAAAAAGTCGTTACGATGACGGATTTTGAAATCGCTAAAGACAAGGTTTTAATGGGCGCGGAACGCAAAAGTATGGTTTTGTCCGATGAGGAAAAGAAACTTACCGCTTATCACGAAGCCGGTCATACATTGGTCGGGCTAAAAGTTCCGTCGGCTGACCCGGTTCACAAAGTTTCAATCATTCCGCGCGGAATGGCTCTCGGTGTAACGATGCAGTTGCCGGAAGGCGACCGTCATAGTTATACGAAAGAACATTTGACGAGCCAGATTGCGATTTTGATGGGTGGACGTATTGCCGAAGAAATTTATCTCGGTATGAACAACATTACAACCGGCGCGTCAAACGATATTGAGCGCGCTACTGAACTTGCCCGCGCGATGGTTTGCGAATACGGAATGAGCCAACTCGGACCTTTAACTTTCGGCAAAAAGGAAGAACAAATCTTTTTGGGACGCGAAATCTCGCAACATCGTGATTATTCGGAAGATACGGCGATAAAGATTGACCAGGAAGTCAAGAAAATTATTGCCGAACAATACGAAATGGCGAGAGCCATTATCACTGAAAACAGCGAAGCTATGTTGCGCTTGTCGGAAGCCTTGTTAGAGCGCGAAACATTGGACGGAGTTCAAATTCGTCGTCTCGTCGCAGGACTTCCACTCGACGATGAGAACGGCTCGTCCTCAAACGACAGCGGAAATACACCGGTGACGGAAGAGCCTTCCAAAAATCCGTTTAAGAAACAGATTTTGCCGCCGATAACGCCGAACAATCCGGCAACTGCATAAAATTAAAGACAAAGAAAATTAGTTTGATGGGAAAAGGTAAGTATCTTTTCCCATTTTGTTTTATACAGATATTTTTCTCGTCATAACTCTAAGCTTTCCAGAATTTATTTTCACCGAGAGTTATAACTTTGTAATTTACGATTACAGAAAAACTTGTATAATCTAAACCCGTGGATACTTCTCAATTGCCGCCGACGCAGAAAGGCAGACAATATGAAATTCGGGCAATCGGTTTGCGCGAATTTGCAGGTTTGCGGCGCGACGATGAGCGGCTCAACCCTTTTGAGCTGGCGAATTACGCCAAACTTCTCGTCGCACAATTCTCGCAAATCGAACCTTTTTTGAGCGAAGAAACTAAAGCGCATCTTTTGGGTGAAGGCAAGGATAAATGGTCTGGCGGCGCGTGTTCGCAGGCATTGGGCGACGGCAGAAAATTGATCGTACTAAATCCGACGCACGGCGAAAATCGTCACAATGCAACGCTGATGGAAGAAATTTGCCACGTTTTTCTCGGACACAAACCAAGTCGTCTGGCGATCGAAAACACTAATAAACACGGAAAACCGATTGCGCGTGATTACCGGGAAGCGGATGAAGAAGCGGCGTATTCCGTGGGCGCGGCGGCACTTGTTCCATATTCTGCTTTGAGTCGCTTTGTCGAGCAAGGAAAAACTTCACGCGAAATTGCCAGACATTTCAATGTCAGCCGCGAGCTTGTCGAATATCGAATGAAAGTTTCACGTCTTTGGGATGATTATAAAGTTAAAGTGGTAAGCGGATAATGGAAAATGGATAATAAAATATTAAATATTTTCCACGCTCCGTTTTCATTGAATAAGTTTTCCATTGAGTAAAATGATTGAACCAATTCAACAAAATTCTTTGCCCGACGCAGAGCTTTCGACAGTTGATAAGCTGCGAATGCTGCTCGACATCACCAAGAAAATCAGCCGTTCGCTTGATTTAGACGAAGTTTTGACGCTCGTGATGGACACGCTCGACTCGTTGATTCATTACGATGCAGCCGGAATTTATCTGATTGAGTCTGTTATGGAAAATGACGAAAAACAATATATTTTCAAATCGAAAGCGATTCGCGGTTATCAAATAAGTTTTGAATTGGTCGAGCCGCGCCTTAAACTCGGAGAAGGTTTTATCGGTTATGTCGCGCAAACCGGCAAGCCTCTGATTTCGGGAAATGTCAAAACCGACCCGCGTTATTTCCACGCCAGAGAGCTTACAAAATCCGAGATGGTCGCGCCTATTATTTCTAATGACGAAGTTGTCGGAGTTTTCGACCTTGAAAGCGACGAATTTAATTCATACGACGCTGATGATTTATCGGTTTTACAATTATTGGCTTCACAGGTTGCGATAATTATCGAAAAAGTTCGCCTGCACGAGCAGGTTGTCGAAAAAAATCGCCTGCAAGCACAACTTGAAATCGCCCGCAATGTTCAACTTGAGCTTCTTCCCGCAACCGACCCGCAGCTTCCGAATTTTGACATCAGCGCGTATGTTTTCCCGACCGAAGAAGTTTCCGGCGATTATTACGATTGGGTTGAAATGTTTGAAGACCAAATCGGAATTGTCGTGGCGGATGCAGTTGGAAAGGGGATTCCGGCGGCACTTTTGATGTCGTTTCTGCGAGCTTCCTTGCGTTCCGGCGCACAGGTCGGTTATGCGCCACATATTGCTTTAGGAAAAGTCGGAAATCTTTTGTGGGATTCGACCGAATCTCAGCAATTTATTACGGCGATTTACGGGATTTTAGACGCGACCAACCGCACTTTCGTTTTTTCAAATGCCGGACATAATCCGCCTTTGCTTATCGAGCCGAGCGGTGAATATAAATTCGTCGAATACGGCGATTTGCCTCTTGGAATGTTCCACGATACGCATTATCACCAGCATTTTATAAAATTTTACACCGGACAAACAATGGTGCTTTACACAGACGGAATTACAGAAGCGGCAAACTCAAACGATGAAGAATACGGGCAAGAGCGTTTTGCCAAGCGTGTATTGGAAGGAATTAATTTGCCTGCCAACGAGTTGATTGATTTTATTAGAAAGGGCGTGGCTGATTTTACCGAGCGGAAATTTTTGGACGACGACGGAACTCTTTTTATCGTCAAATCCATTTAATCAAATCCATTTAAATGGAAAAACGGAAGGCTTAAAAATAACACCTTCCGCGTTCCTTCAGTTGTTTTGGGGACTTGTAAAAAACTTTAATGTGCTGTAAGCGAGCAATGCACGCTATCGCCGCCCGGGACAATCTGCGCTTGGTAATCTCCGTAATTTATCTTTTCGTTTTCGGTAGAAAAAGAATAAACGTCAAAACCGTAAGCATCGAAGAACTCGACTAAATCAAGAGAGTTATCAACATACAAAACTTCCGCATAACCCAATTCCGCGCGAATCTCAAGCAGTCTTTCGATAATTTCGAGCGGTGCGAAACATTGTACAGGATCTTGGTAAGTAGCCATATTTTTGCCTTTATTAAGTGCTGCCTAATCAAATTGTTCAGGCAAACAGTTTGATTACGTTTTGGTTAAAAGAGTTGTTCCAAAATTTTAAATTCCGAATTAGCTCTTTTAATTTTTTGACCATCAAAAAAATTGCATCTAATTCAAAAAACATATAATCTAAATAGAGAAAATCAGTTTCAAAGGAAGAAGTAAAATGAAAAAGAATTTAATATCTATTTTAACAACTGGTATGTTTGCCGTTTTGTTTTCTGGTTTTGTATTCGCGCAAAACGACAATAAAACAATTTCGCCGACAAGCGATTTATACGTCATTTCGGCGAAAGCGGGTGGCGTAAATTACGTTGAAGGAAAAGTTGTCGTCGCGGGCAAGAACAATAGAAGCGGTTATCTTCTTAAAGGCGATACTGTGGAAGTCGGCGATAAAGTTTCAACCGGAGCGGATGGAAAAGCGGAAATTCTATTAAATCCGGGTTCTTATGTTCGTTTGGCGGAAAATTCGAGCTTTGAATTTCTGACAACTTCGCTAGATAATTTACGGTTAAAACTAAACGGCGGCAGCGCGATGTTTGAAGTTATCGCTGACGACGAGTTTAGGATTGCCGTCAACACGCCAAAAGCAAATTTTTCTATAATCACATCAGGCGTTTATCGAGTTAGTGTTTTAGGCGACGGCAGCGGACAAATTGCCGTTTGGAAAGGAAAAGCTCAAATCGGAGATTTTAATGAAACCGAGATTAAAAGCGGCAGAGAAGCTGTCGTCAACGGTGGTCAGATAGCGATAGAAAAATTTGACCGGGATGAGAAAGACGCGCTTGAAGATTGGAGTAAAACCCGCGCTAAAGATTTGGCAAAAGTAAATTCGAGGCTTCAAAGACAGGATATAAGAAATAGTTTGATTTCAGGTTTTGGCACGTCTCGTTGGAATATGTATAACTCGTTTGGACTTTGGGTTTTTGACCAATCCTTTGGAAGTTATTGTTTCTTGCCTTTCGGTTACGGCTGGAATTCGCCTTACGGTTATTCTTACGGGCGCGACATTTGGTATTTTCGTCTTCCCAGAGTCGTTTACACTCAACCGCCGCCGAGAGGCGGAGGAACTACAACGGCTGGTAAATCCAGAATCAGACAAATTATAAATCCGCCGATGCCTTATGAAAAAATTCAGACGAAAATCGGACGCAGCGCGAGCGACCGAAACATTGATAACTCGCAGTTTCCGAGCATGCAGCCATCAAGCGCGCCATCGCCGGTAAATAGCAGACCTGCCGGAAAGGGACGACGAGTTTTTGATAATTAAGAACGAAAAATAGCCCCTTAAGCGATTCATCAAGCGAGAGAAAAACAAATTCTCTCGCTTTTTTATTTCCACAAATGGAACAAAGCCGCGTGCTGTTCAGTTATATTATCAAAGTTTATATAAGGCTCTAAAATTAGTATCAGTGATTGGATTCCGTTAATTAAGGTGTGCAGAATTATACACGGAAGCAGGTTTTTTGTGCGGGCGCGCACCAGAGTTAAAAATAAACTCAGAAAAACAATCAAAAATATCGTCGAAGGACTTCCCCAATACTGATAAAAATGAACCGCCGCGAAAATTAGCGTCACGATAAAAACAGCGGACGCAACTCCGAAAGTTCTTTGGAACGCCGAATACATAATTCCACGATAAATCACTTCTTCGACCAGCGGTGCGGTGAATGTTGCCAGAAAAGTGACCGCAAAAACCGCCGCCCGCGAACTTCGCAAAATACGCATCATATCGTTATCCTGTTCGGGAACAAAATACGAAACGATTGCCGATACTGCAAAAATGCCGATTAAAATTAGTGGGTAATACCACCAGGCAAAACCTCCTTTTTCCCAGCCGAGAGTTTGGCGAAAGGAAAATTTCTTAAATCTGGTAACAACCAGCCAAGCCAGAAGCAGCGTCAGCAGATGCGCCGGAATCGTGGCGACGATTTGCAGCAAAACAGCCGTCGGGTCGTTTTTGGCAAATTCGAGAATCGCAGTCTGATTTGCAAAATCAATGTTTTGTTTGAGCAAATAAGGCAGTAAAAGAATATTTCTAAAAACCAGTATAAATGCGACGCTCGCCAGCCATACGCCGACAGCCGTCAAGCTATTCCATGGCGGATTGTTCGGTGTCGGGCTAACTAACGCGGTTTCGGTTTTTTCCTTTAAGATGGGAGCAGTATATTCGGTGTTGTTTGAATCTTCTATTTGCACGAAAAAGAGTTTAGCGAAATTAGTTTCAAGTTCCAAGTTTCAGATTTCAGGTTGTCAAAATTTGAATTGACTTGAAACTTGGAACTTGAACCCTTTTCTGCTAACCTAAAATTCCGTGAAGCACACGGCAAACAATTCCATCAAAAATATTATTGCAATCATTCCCGCGCGGCTTGTTTCAACTCGGCTGCCGAACAAACTTCTGTTGCCGTTAGCCGGAAAACCATTGATTTTATGGACGGTTGAACAAGCAAGAAAAGCCCGAAACGTTTCGCGCGTGATTGTTGCGACGGACAGCGAAGAAATTTTGCGCGTTGTCGAACAAAGCGGAAATGAAACCGTTTTGACTTCCGAAAATCATCAATCGGGCAGTGACAGAATAGCCGAAGTCGCGGAAAATCTGCCCGAAAATTCAATAATTGTTAATGTTCAGGGCGATGAGCCTTTGATTTCTCCGACAACAATTGAAAAAGCGGTTGACGCGATTTTACAAAACGATTCGATTGAGATGGCGACAACGTGCGAGTTGATTCACGACGCGAGAGATGTTTTGAGTTCTGATGTTGTCAAAGTCATAAGCGATGAGAATGGTTTTGCGCTTTATTTTTCGCGCTTGCCAATTCCGTTTCCGCGCGAAGCCGTCAGAAAAAACGGAACGCTTGAAAACGCTTTGCGCGAAGAAAAAGATTTGCTTTCACTTTATCGCAAACACACCGGGCTATATGTTTATCGGCGCGAATTTTTGTTGAAATATACAAAATTAAAACAAACGAATTTAGAAAAAACAGAAATGCTCGAACAACTTCGCGCACTCGAAAACGGCGCGAGAATAAAAGTTGTCGAAGTTTCGGAAAGCTCAATTGGGGTTGACACGCAAGAAGATTTTGAAAGAGTAAAAAAAATTATTGAACGACAAAAAATAACTTATCGCAAAGCGGATACAAATGACGCGCTTGCCGTTGCGAAGGTTCACGTCGAATCTTGGCGAAAATCATTTGCCGGAATCGTGCCGCGAGAATTCCTCGAAAATTTAACGATTGAAAAACGCGAGACGGCTTTTCGGCAAAGATTTTCCGAAGATGATTATCAAATGTTCGTCGCCGAAACAGCGCAGGGCGAAATTATCGGTTTCGCGGATTTCGGCAAATGCCGGGAAAAAGATTTTGCGTTTGAAGCCGAGCTTTACGCGATTTATCTTTTGCGCGAATTTCAGGGAAAGGGAATCGGTGAAACTCTTTTCCGGCTTTGTCAAAAGCAAATGATTGCCGAAAAAATAAACTCGATGTATTTGATGGCTTTGGCAGTCAGCCCGTATAAATCTTTTTATGAAAAAATGGGCGGACGGGTTGTCTCTCAAGGAAATCACTTTATCGCGCTCGTCGAATACCAAACGGACATTTACGGCTGGGAAAATTTGAGTGAAATTTATGGCTGATTGGATTGGATTATTATTTTTTGTCTTGCTGATTGTCGGCATTCTTGTCGGCTTGAAGGTTCTGAGCAAACCGCAAAAGCGAACTGAGGCGGAATTTGAAAGAAATGCTTCGGAAGGTTCGGCACTCGGCGCGGGTGTCAATGCGTTACAGGAAATTCTCAACCCTGCCGAAGCGCGGGCGAAAGAAGTTAAAATTCAATTAAAAGAAGGGCAATATAATAAAAAGAAACGCGAGGGAAAGGCGAACGCAGATGATTTGAGCGAAGAAGATTATGACTGAAAAACAAACAAAATATATTTTCGTAACCGGCGGCGTAGTTTCAAGTTTGGGGAAGGGGTTGGCGGCGAGTTCTATCGGCTGTCTTTTGGAAGCACGTGGAATGCGCGTGCAAATGATGAAGCTCGACCCGTATATCAATGTTGACCCGGGAACGATGTCGCCGTTTCAGCACGGCGAAGTTTTCGTGACGGACGACGGCGCGGAAACCGATTTGGATTTGGGACATTATGAAAGATTTACGGATGCGAAATTGACGAAGGCGAACAATTGGACGAGCGGAAGAATTTACTTGAGCGTCATCGAAAAGGAACGGCGCGGCGATTATTTGGGGAAAACGATTCAGGTCATTCCGCACATTACCGACGAGATAAAAATGGCGGTTCGCACGGTTGCCGAAACGGAAAAGCCCGATGTTTTGATTGTCGAAATCGGCGGCACGGTCGGCGACATCGAATCTTTGCCGTTTTTGGAAGCAATCAGGCAAATCGGCAACGAAGAAGGCAGAACGAATGCGATTTTCGTTCACGTTACGCTCGTTCCTTATATTGCCGCCGCCGGAGAATTAAAAACCAAACCGACACAGCATTCGGTCAAGGAATTGCGTGAAATCGGTATTGCGGCTGACATTCTTCTATGTCGTTCCGAGCATACTTTGTCTTTGGATTTGCGCCGGAAAATCGCTTTGTTTTGTAATGTTCAGGAAAACGCTGTTATTTCGGCTTTGGACGTAAAAACGATTTACGAAGTTCCGCTCGCTTTTCACGAACAAAGTTTGGACGAATTGATTATCGAATCTTTAAATTTGAAGGAACAGTTTCCGCACGCTGATTTGAAAAACTGGCGCGAGCTTGTTGCGACGATTAAAGAGCCGAGCGTGGGCGAAGTGAAAATTGCTATTGTCGGCAAATATGTCGAACTCGAAGACGCTTATAAATCTCTGCGCGAAGCGTTGACGCACGCGGGCGTGGCGAATAATTTAAAGGTTAATGTCAGTTGGATTGAATCGGAAAATCTTATGCGCGACAATTACGAAACCGATTTGCACGACTTTGACGCGATTTTAGTTCCGGGCGGTTTCGGCAAGCGCGGCATTTCGGGAATGCTGCGGGCAATCAGATACGCGAGAAAATCCGGCACGCCGTATTTCGGCATTTGTCTCGGAATGCAGACGGCTTGCATCGAATTCGCCCGCGATGTCTGCGGCTTGCGCGATGCCGATTCGACCGAATTTAACAACGACACGCCGTTTCCGATAATTTTTAAACTGAGAGATTTGGTCGGCGTTGACGAACTCGGCGGCACGATGCGTCTGGGCGCGTGGCAATGCGAGTTGAAAGAGGAAAGTTTAGTTAGAGATATTTACAATAATACACGCGAAATTTCCGAACGCCATCGGCATCGCTACGAATTCAACCCGGAGTTTCGCCAGGTTTTGGAAAAAGAAGGTTTGATTTTCAGCGGCATTTCGCCCGACGGAAAGTTTGTGGAAATGATTGAACTGCCGCGCAACACACATCCGTTTTTTATCGCTTGTCAATTTCATCCCGAATACAAATCGAAACCCTTGAACGCGCATCCGCTTTTCGTTTCATTCGTCAAAGCCGCGCACGAAAATCGTCTGAACAGCGAAAATCTCAAAGACGACGTTTCGAGCGATAAACAAATCGAAATGCCGGAACGCGCCGTCGTCGGCGAAGAATAGAAATGAAAATCAGAAAAGTCGGGCTGTCCGATTTGCAGGAATTGCGCGACATCGGCATCAAATCGTATGTGCCGCATTACGCGCAAATGTGGAAAGCGGACGGTTTAGAATGGTATTTGAACCGATGTTTCGGCGACGAATTTCTCATGAACGAACTTGTTGACGCAAATGTCGAATACTATATTATCTCTTTCGCAGAACAAAATATCGGTATTCTGAAACTCGTTTTGCAAAAACCTTTGCCCGATTCTGACGTTGAAAATGCTCTCTATCTCGAAAAACTTTATTTCATCAAAGAATGGACAGGCAAAGGCATCGGGCGCGAATTGATGAATTTTGTTTTTGAACGCGCTAAGGAAATAAACTGCGATTGTGTTTGGCTGGTGGCAATGGACACTGCCGACAAGCCGATTCAAGCATACGAAAACGCGGGTTTTACAATTCATTCCCACAAGCTGTTGGATTTTGAATTGATGAAGGACGAATTCAAAGGAACATTCGTGATGAAAAACTGTTTTAAGAAAAATGGAAATTAAACCTTTTCAAGTTGGAAACGTAAATTTCGGTGACGGACGTTTGGCTTTTATTTTGGGTCCGTGCGTTGTCGAATCCGCGCAGCACGCGCTTTTTATGGCGCAGGAAATTAAAGATATTTGCAGGCTCGTCGGCGTGGATTTTGTTTATAAATCTTCGTTTGATAAAGCGAATCGCAGTTCGATTGAGAGCTTTCGCGGCGGCGGAATGGAATTCGGTTTGGAAGTTTTAGCGCGGGTCAAAGATGAAATCGGTGTTTCGGTTATTACAGACGTTCACGAAACCCGGCAAGTCGAAAAGGTTGCGGCGGTTGCCGATATTATTCAGATTCCGGCGTTTCTTTGTCGCCAAACCGATTTATTGGTTGAAAGCGCAAAATCCGGCAAAGCCGTGAATGTGAAAAAAGGACAATTTCTTGCGCCTTGGGATGCGAAAAACATTGTCGAGAAAATGCAAAGCGCAGGCTGCGAAAAGTTACTGTTAACTGAACGCGGCGCAAGTTTCGGCTACAATAATTTAGTTGTTGATTTGAGAAGTTTTCCGATTATGAGAAGTTTCGGCGTGCCGGTTGTTTTCGATGTTACGCATTCGCTTCAACTTCCCGGCGGACTCGGCAAGGCAACGGGCGGGCAAGCCGAATACATCGAACACTTCGCTCGTGCGGGTGTGGCTTGCGGAGTGGACGCGGTTTTTATGGAAGTTCACGACAATCCCAAAAACGCGCCGTCTGACGGTCCAAATCAATTGCCTTTACAAAAATTGGAAATATTGCTTTTCAAGTTAAAAGCAATTCACGAACTTGTCAATTAAAATTTAAATCGCTACAACGCGACAAAATTGATAAATGAAAAAATTATTAATCATAAAATTTGTCTTTTTACTTTTCACTTTTAGCTTTTCCGTTTTCGCGCAAGACGAAAGCCGAGCATCAAAAACTTGGGAAGTGCAGCGATACAATATCACGGCAACTTTACCGAAAAGTGAGACTGACAGGTATTTGACGGTTAAAGCCACTTTAAATCTAAAAAATGTTAGCGGAAGCGCAGGTTCGCGCCTGACTTTGCGAATTAGTCCGAATGTCGAAGTTTCCTCTGTCAAGGTTAATGACGCAACCGCAGATTTCACCAAAGGCGAAGAAAAAATCGGCGGCAACCGTAATTTGCAGAGAATTCTCGTGCGTCTTCCTTCGACTCCGGCAAATGCGAGTTTCACGGCTGTGGTTGATTATAAATTGAAAGTTGAAGAAAATTCCGGTTTGAACGCGCTTTCGCCTGTCAGTTCGCAATTTTTGCCGCTTTCGTTTTGGTATCCGACACCGAACAGTTGGTTTTTTGCGCGTGGCGCGGACTTTGCGCCGATGCATCTGCAAATCAATTCGGCAAACGGTGAAACGGTAATTGCTTCGGGAATACAGAACGGAAATGCGTTCGAGCAAAAATTGAACGGTCAACCATTTTTTGTTTCTGGAAATTGGGACGCGGTTAATTCCAACGGTGTTTCTGTTTTTATTCAAAAAGGCGCGGGCGCGGGAGAACAAAAACGCGCAAATGAATTGGCAAGTTTAGTTTCGGATGCAAAAACTTTTACGGCACACTTATTGGGAAATGCGCCGGATGAGCCAATCAAAATTGTTGCAGTCAAACGTGGCGCAGGGTTTTCAAGTGTCGGCACGATTTTAATTGACCAAAGCGTATTTCGTCGGCAAAAGATTGATTCGCAAACCGCGATGACGATTGCCGAAGCGATTGCGAAACTTTGGATTGGTAATGCAGTTTCTGTCGGCGGTGATGGTTACGGAGCAATACGTGAAGGTTTGCCGCGCTATATTGCGACGCAGTTTTTGGAAAAACAATACGGCAAAGATATTGCCGACATCGAGCGTCTGCGCCAACGCACATCTTACGCGGCAATTGCGCAGCGCGATGCTCCTTTAAATGTAGTTTCGTCGATTGACGATTATTATTACACGGCTGTTGCCAATAAGGGCGCGATGATTTGGAGGCTTTTGGCAAAAAAGATTGGACAAGACGAATTTTTTACCGGAGTGCGTTCGCAAATGAAAGACGGAAATCTTGATTTAGCAGAATTGCGTTCCGCTTTTCCATTACAAAAAGATTTTCTTGACTTTGCGTTTGGTGAAATTACCGATACGAATTTACTGATAGGATTACCGCAGACGGCAGGAGCAGAAACGAAAATTGCTTTGCGAAATACCGGTTCGTCTGAAGCAACGGTGAATGTTACGGCAACGACCGTAAATGGCGAAAAACTAAATGCTCAAACAACGATTGCCGCTAAAAGTTTCGGCAATGTGAGTTTTAAAACTGCTAATAAAATCGTCCGCGCGGAAGTTGATACCGATAAATTTTATCCGCAAACAGATTATTCCGACGACGTTGCGCCCCGCGAACTTGATAACAACGACGCAATTTTATTTATCAAACGCGCTTTTGACCAGCAGGATTTTGTTAAGGCTGAAAGAAATGCGCGATTGGTTTTACAAAGTGTGCCGCGTTTTGACGATGCGCAAACCTGGCTGGCGCGTGCGCTTCTAGCACAAGGAAAAACTTCTGACGCCGAGAGGGAATTTCGTGCAGTACTAGATGAAAAACTTCCGACGGCGCGAAGTTTGGGTTGGGCAAACGCCGGACTCGGTGAAATTGCTTTGAAGGCAGGACAAAATGCCCAAGCAGCGAAGTTTTTTGAAGAGGCAATAAATATTGATGCCGAATACGGCGCGACGCTTGCGGCACGTCAAGGACGGAATAAAGTTAATGTTTTAACCACAATTGATGAAAGCGTAAAAGCGTTTTTTACTCAATTTGATAAAGCAGCGATTTCAGCTCGCAAAGCGGAACTCGACGCGCTGATTATGTCGGGAGAAATATCGAAATTTTCGGGCGGCATCGCCGGACAAGCAGAACAATGGCAAACAAAAGTTTTATTTACGGACAAAATTGATTCAAATACGCTTTGGGCGGAGGTTAGCCTAAATATCAAACTACTCAATAAAAATGCGGAAAGCGGAGCAGCAGTATTTAGATTGACAAAAGTCGGAAATGTTTGGAAGTTAAGCGGAGTTGATGTTTTTGAAGTTAGATAATTTAATGTTTGCAAAAAATATCTAAATTCATAAAATAATGGGCAAACAGAAAATAACTCAGGACATCATATTTCGCGCAAAAAAAATTAAGCTGCTTTTGATGGATTGCGATGGTGTTTTGACAGATGGACGGCTTTACTTTACTGAGAGCGGAGAAGCTATGAAAGTCTTTCACGTCCGCGACGGTCAAGGTTTAGCGATGTGGCATCAAGCAGGATTTCGTTCCGGAATAATTTCGGGAAGAGATGCTAAAAAAATTTTAGAAAAGCGGGCAACCGAACTTGGCATACATTATATCAAAGTTCGTTCGTTTGATAAAGCGAAGGATTTTGCAGATATTTTACAAGATGCAAAGGTTACTCCCGATGAGGTCACATATATCGGCGACGACGTTGGCGACATTTGTTT
>JAABUN010001054.1_pt1 | contig 65433 bp, 71 predicted proteins | sample 5559311 | NCBI WGS metagenome assembly JAABUN01 (sample SAMN10711877, study PRJNA513370) | rock metagenome | isolation source: Antarctica rocks | place: Antarctica: Victoria Land, Siegfried Peak sud
GGCGGCGGCGCGGACGGTCGACGCGATCCTGAGCGCGACCGAGGCCGCCTACCTGCTAATCACCCCGGCGGACACCCGCGGCTTCTTCCGAGAGTGCGGGTACAACTTATGAACACCGCTCTAGTCTGCAGCGGAGCCTCGTCATCGGCCGTTTTCGACCGCGTCGCAATCAAGACGGTGTGGTCGATCCGGCGGGAACGCACCAGCCAATGCCGCGACGCGACATGCTCGAACGCTGGCGGGCCGTAGTCAGACGATTCCTCCAGTCGACGTTCAATTCGCATCGCCGGGTCTCCCAACGGGATGCGGGCCAGGGAAACGATCGCGATCCTTCTGACAAACCGTGGCCCGCAGATCGTCTGCTTGCATGGGTGAGGAATCCCGTCTCGGTCTTCAAGACGACGAACACACGTGACGCAACCTACTCGGGTGGTTGCTCTTTCTCTTGCCAGGGCCATCGACCATTGATCTCCAGTTCCAGCTCGATGCTGAGGAAGGTCCGGATCGCGACGATCACGGCGAGGATGCCGACGCTGCGAAACGTGGGATCAATGGCAACCGTGCGGACGATATCGCCAGCGAGGAGAAATTCCAGGCCGAGCAGCACCGCTCGTCCCAATCCTCGCCGGTATCGCACATAGGCGGCGTCGACCGTGCCTCCCTGCCGCATCTGGTAGAGAAAAAGCCCGGTTGCAATGGTCGCCCCGATGAGGATGATCACAATGCCAGCCGATTCCAGGACCCGGCCGATCCGCTCGACGACGGTGGTAAATTCCCAGTTCACGTGTTGCCCTTTCGTGGCGTTCCCGTTTCCGGCCATGGTGATCTCGATATGCGCGTCGAGGGACATCCGCGTCTGAGTGCAGATTCGCGAATCAGGAGGTGCCAGGAAAACGCATATGCCCGGATCGCGCGTTTCACGACGTCGGTGGCTTCACCCGAAGCATCGTTGCAATGTTCTCATTTTCCCCGACGAGTCGGTCAGGATGGTCAGGATCTCGATTGCCTGTTCGAACGTGAATCCGGAGTTGTTCTGGACCAGATTCGCGACATGCTCATCGTTGACCGTGAACCCGCCCCCCTCATTTCAGCAGCGCGACGGGCAGCGCGACCGGGCCGCTGCGGAGTCGCCCTCCTGACGGGAAGTGAAGCCATTTTCCTCAGCCCGTAAAACCGCATCATCGCGTCACGATCTTGAAGCGTACCGGGTTTGCCGCGTGTATGTACGGCTTTGCATGCCCGCAGCGTCATGGCGACGACGCATTTTCGCAGAATGGACGGTGTTCACCCATCAAGCGAAAAGTGATGCAAGGCAGCCTGTTTCCACACGAGGAAGGCATCACCCTGTTTGACACTGTCCGCAGATAAAACTACGATAAATCCGACCGATGGAGTCGGTTATCATGGAACCACCGTCGTGATGACAAGAGTTCCCCCTTCCATCCCGGCACAGGTGCCAGCCGATACCGGAATTCCGACGCATGAATGAGGATGAGGACGCGAGTGATCGATCTGGCAACAACCCCGCAAGGGAAACGGTCTGGGCACGAAATGGCAGGGAACCGGGACAGGGTGTGACTACATGGCGGCAAATCGATAGCCCATCCTCCGTGCCTATCCTGATCGCTGTGCGCACGCGTCGGCGCTGGCTGAATTCCATTCGTGTCCTCGGCCTGATCGCCTGCATCATTGCGACGTCCCTGATCGCGTTGCTCAGCCTTCGTTACGGTTCGCTCGCACTCACAACCCGTGATGCCTGGAACGCGCTCTTCCATTACACCCCGGAGTCCTACGAGCAGACGATCGTTCGCAGCCTTCGTCTGCCCCGTACCGTGATCGCCCCCGGCATCGGCGCCGCGCTCGCGGTCGCCGGTACGATCATGCAGGCGGTCACCCGCAACCCGCTCGCCGATCCCTCCATCCTCGGCGTCAGCAGTGGTGCCAGCTTCGGAGTTGTCACCGCGATCTTCTTCCTCGGCCTGACCGCACCCGCACAGTACATCTGGTTCGCATTCGGTGGTGCGCTCGTCGCCTCGATCCTCGTCTTCGCGATCGGCTCGAGCGGCAGGGGCGGCAGGGGCGGCGTCACCCCGGTCAAGCTCGCGCTCGCCGGCGTCGTTATCTCCTCACTCCTCAGTGCCTGGACGAGCGCCCTCCTGTTGCCCGATCGGAACACGATGGATATCGTCCGCTTCTGGTCCGCCGGATCGGTCGCTCTCGATTTTCTGGACGATCTCGCCCTTCCTCATCGGGGGCACCGTGATCGGGCTTTTCCTCGGGCACCAGTTCAACGTCATGAGCATGGGTGAGGAAGTCGCCCGCAGTCTTGGCATGAACACGGGCCGGACCCGCATCATCTCGTCGGTCCTGGTCGTCGTGATCACCGGTGCCGCCGTCGCCGCTGCCGGACCGATCGGCTTCATCGGATTGGCCACATCGCACATCGTGCGCTCGATCGTCGGGCCGGATTATCGCTGGGTGCTGCCATATTCGCTGGTCGTCGGCGCCTTCTTCCTGACCACCTCGGACATTCTCGGTCGTGTCATCGCCCGTCCCGGCGAAATCCAGGTCGGCATCGTGACCGCCGTCCCGCCATACCACACGTTGGCTTGTCATCCTCGCAGCGCGGCAGAGCTTCTCGAAGGTATCTCTCGTCGAACCAGCCCAGATCAATCCGCAGCCGCTTCCAAATCATTCGAATTGAACTCTTTTGCGCATGCGTGTTGTGATTTAATCGGGCTGCGGTTTAATGGATTTCCCCATGGTTGTGGGGTTTGGACGGAGGATTAAATCGCAGGAGGGTGTTTTGGGCTGTGATTTAATCGGACATTTCAGGGCTGGTGCGCTGCCCGACGCAGCTGCCCGACGCAGCTGCCCGACCAACCGGACCGAATTCTTCGCAGGGATCCTCAGCGTTCTGGGCGAACACGGGCAAGGCCGATCGTGGCCATGGCGCGTGGCGGGCGAACACGGGGTTCGCCCCTACGGGAACAGAACATTCGTAGGGGTGTCGCCGCGCTGCGAACCCCGTGTTGACCCGCAACCCCGTGTTGACCCTGGTGTCCCATACGACACTCAAGGCATCTTCGGCGCGCTTCGACATGCTATCGCATCGGGCAAGGCATGTCGTGGCGATGTCATCGGTATGTGACGCAATGGGAAACCGCGCAGGTATGTGCTTTCATGCCTGGATCGAGCCAAAACCTCGTCTTTGGGGAGGTCAATGGATTCCAGGCTGGGAGTGGAAGATCAGGGCAGATACCAGGCTGACATTCCAGTTGACAATAACTCCACGATCGGTATGATGGTACCCAATCATCCCTATGGAAGACGGACAACAGAATGGAACCGACGATGAGCCAGGCATCTCCGGATTTCGGCGCGATCAAGCAGCGCCAGCAGCAAACGTGGGCGAGCGGCGACTTCGCCGTGGTGGCGACGCCGATGGTGATCGTCGGTGAACTCCTGTGTGAGGCGGTCGATCTGCGAGCTGGCAGCCGTGTGCTCGATGTCGCCTGCGGCAGTGGTCCAGCCGCCTTGGCAGCGGCCCGGAGATTCTGCGACGTGGCCGGAGTCGACTACGTCCCCGCGTTGCTCGAACGGGGACGGCAACGGGCGGCGGGCGAAGGTGTGCATGTTGATTTCCACGAGGGTGATGCCGAACGTCTCCCCTTCCCGGACGCCAGTTTCGACGTGGTGCTCTCGACTTTTGGCGTGATGTTTGCACCCGATCAGGCGCGAGCGACGGAAGAACTGCTCCGCGTCTGTCGCCCTGGTGGCACGATCGGCCTCGCGAACTGGACACCCGAGGGAGCGATCGGGGAGCTCTTCGCCATCACCTCTCGGCAGGTGCCTTCACCTCCGGGACTGATGCCGCCAAGCCGCTGGGGAACCGAAGACGGATTGCATGCGCTGCTTGGCGATGGGATCAGCGATCTGCACGTCGAGCGGCGGCATTTCGTGTTCAGGTATCGCTCGCCGCACCACTGGCTGGAAGTCTTTCGCCAGTATTTCGGGCCGGTCATGCGTGCCTTCGCCGCACTTGATGCGCAAGGGCAGGAAGCGTATGCCGCCGAACTGCTGGACATGCTTCGCCGCCACAACCGGGCGGATGATGGCACACTCGTGCTCCCGGCCGAGTACCTGGAAGTCGTGGCCACCCGCCGCTGATCGTCGCCATCACAATCGCTGACCCGTCATCGCGCCCAAGGAGGGACCGGCATGCATGATCCCCCTCTTGCCTTGCCCAGCTCCTCACGCGATATTCGATGCCAGAAGCTCCGCTTGTTCGATGATCAGGAAGGTCGCCGCTTCTTGTTGATCGGGTGGGTATCCGTGTTTGCGGAGTACGCGCCGGACGAGGCGGCGGATATTGGCACGGGCCTGCTGCCGATCCCGCCAGTCGATCGACGTATTGTTGCGAACGGTGATCGCCACTTCCTGCGCAATGATCTTGAGCTGTCTGTCCTCCATCACATCGACGGCGCTGATGTTCGATCCGAGCGCGTCGTAGAAGGCAATTTCGTCGTCCGAGAACCCCAGCCGCTCGCCCCGTGCATTGGCCTCACGCATCTCCTTGGCGAGCTCGATCAGTGCCTCGATCACCTGCGCGGTTTCGAGTGCCCGGTTGTTGTAGCGCTTGATCGATTCCTCGAGTTTTTCGGAGAATCGCCGGGATTGGACCACGCTCTTCTTCCTTGATGCCGATATCTCGTCGTTGAGCAGCTTCTTCAGGAGTTCCAGTGCCAGATTCTTCTCCGGCATGTTGCGCACCTCGGCCAGGAACGAATCCGAGATGACAGAGATGTTCGGCCGTTCCAGCCCGGCAGCGGCGAACACATCGACGATCCCCTCGGGCGCGATCGCGCGATCGACAAGCTGGCGGACGGCGTGGTCGAGGTCCTCGTTCTTGCCCGTCACGCCGCGACCCGTCGTCTTCGTCAGGGCAGCCTTGACCGTCTGGAAGAACGCGATCTCCCGCTTGATCTGTTGCGCTTCCCTCGTCGAACTGGCGAGTGCAAAGGCTTTAAGCAACGCGGTGGCGTGATCGAGAAAGTGGTCGATCACCTTCTCGCCACGTTCGTGATAGTCACGCATGATCAGGTGACCCTGCGCCCTGGCGATGATCAACAGGCGTTCCGATGGTGCTCCGGTCAGGAAGAGCTCGTAGTCGAAACCATTGAATGCCTCGCGACAGTACTCCAAATATTCACGCATCGAGTTGACGAGCTGATGCATGTCGAGTTCGTTGTTCTCGATCGGTGGTTTCCCCTCCGGATCGTCGCGCATGTACACGCGAAGCGCTTCCTTGAGGTTGTTCGCAACGCCGAGGTAGTCGACGGCAAGTCCGCCCGGCTTGTCCTTGAAGACTCGGTTGACGCGGGCAATCGCCTGCATCAGCCCGTGTCCCTTTATCGGCTTGTCGATGTAGATCGTGTGCAGGGATGGCGCGTCGAATCCGGTCAGCCACATGTCGCGCACGATGACGATGCGGAAGGGATCGTCGGGGTCCTTGAAGCGGTCGGCCAGTTTCTCCCGCCGCTCCTTGTTGCGAATGTGCTGCTGCCACGCCAGGTCTTCGCTCGGGTTACCCGTCACGATCACCTTCAGCGTGCCGGTGCTATCGTCGGTGCCATGCCATTCCGGCCGAAGCGCCACGAGCTGATCGTAGAGATCGACCGCTATCCGGCGGGACATGCAGACGATCATCACCTTGCCGGCTAACGCTTCCTGCCGTCGATCGATGTGCTGGACCAGGTCCGCCGCCACCTGCTGCAGGCGCTTTTGCGTGCCGACAACCGCTTCCAGTTGACCCCATTTCGATGTGAGCTTGAGCTTCTGCGCCTCTTCCTCCTGCTCCGTCAGCTCATCGAACCCCTCGTCGAGGAGGTCTGCGCTGTCTTCTGGCAGATCGAGTTTGACGAGCCGCGATTCGTAGTAGATCGGCACCGTCGCGCCATCGTCGATCGCGCGCCCGACATCGTAGATGTCGATATAGTCGCCGAACACCTGCTTGGTGTTGCGATCGACGAGATCGAGTGGGGTTCCGGTGAACGCCACGTAGGTGGCGTTTGGCAATGCGTCGCGCATGTTCTGTGCGAACCCGTGCGCGAAGCTGCCCTTGCGATCGAGCCGATCCGTGAAGTTGTATTGGGTGCGATGCGCTTCATCCGTCATCACGATGATGTTGCGGCGATCGCTGAGAATAGGATGATCCTCTTCTTCGGATGCCACCAGGAATTTCTGGATCGTCGTGAAGACGACGCCACCGGCATTCACGGCCAGAAGCGTGCGCAGGTGCTCCCGCGTTTCGGCGCGGACGGGGTTCTGACGAAGCACCCCGGCACCGTGCAGGAAAGTGCGGTGGAGCTGATCGTCGAGATCGGTGCGGTCGGTCAGCATCACGATCGTCGGATTGGCCATGCCAGGCTGCTTGAGCGCGACCAGTTTCCCGGCGAAGAAGAGCATCGTGAGCGACTTGCCCGAACCCTGCGTGTGCCAGAGCACCCCGCCCCTGCCGTCGCCATCCTTGCCCATCGCCTTCAACGCCGTCGCAAGCGCCTTGCGGACGGCGTGGAACTGGTGATACTGGGCAACCTTCTTGACGATCGTCTTGCCGTCGTCCTCGAAGACGATAAAGGACTCGATTAAATCGAGAAAGCGCCGGTGCTCGAAGACGCCCCTGATCGCCACATCCAGCGTCGCGTCCGGGTGCAGGGTGTCGCCATCGACCGTCTTCCAGGCGGCGAAGCGTTCGCGCGGCGTGGTGATGCAGCCGACTTCGGTCTTCGCACCGTCGGAGATCATCAGCAATGCGTTGTACTGGAAGAGCCGGGGAATCTGGAGTTGGTAGGTCTGGAGCTGGTTGTATGCCTGGTCGATCGTCGCCCCGAGATCGGCCATGTTCTTGAACTCGATCACCGCCAGAGGGATGCCGTTGACGAAGATCACGACATCCGGTCGGCGCTCGATCTCGCCGACGACCGTGAACTGGTTGACCGCCAGCCAGTCGTTGTTGGCAGGATCGTCGAAGTCGATGAAGCGGATATGCTCTCCACGCTGCTCGCCATCGCGCAGGATTTCCACCTCGATGCCATCGACAAGCAACTTGTGAAACTCGCGGTTGGCCATCACCAATGACGGCGACCCAAGCTGCGTCAGCCGCCGCAGCGCCTCATCACGTGCGTCCTGCGACGCGGCGGGGTTCAGTCGCGCGATCGCATCAAACAGCCGTGCAGTCAGAACCACGTCCTGGTAGGTCAGGCGTTCTGGGTTCTGACCATCGGGCGCAATCGTGGGACCACTGACGATGTGATAGCCAAGCTCTGCGAACCACGAGAGCGCAGCTTCCTCGACATCGGATTCGGTGAATTTCCAGGACCCGCCCATGTAATCTCCTGCTGACAGCAACTCGAGCGAAAGCGCATTCGACGCGATTATTCTCTTGATAGAAAGTGGCTTCTCACCTCACTATCATATCCGTAAACAGTACATTGGGGCCTGTACGCACCCCTTAGACTCGAACAGGAACGGCCAAACTTGTAGTGCAGACCTTCGCAGTTGCGGCCGGTGGGCTCCCTCTGGCCCGCCGGGCCATACCCCTTCATCCACCAAACTTCAGATAAGATGCAGAAACAGGTTTCACACGATGCCGTCAGGGAAATGGGCAATGTCGAGAATGCATAAGACGAGAAGCTTGCATCATGATACTACTGGTAGTATCATCGGGGTGACATCATGACGAAGCGGGCAAAGCTCATCGAGAAACTCGTGCGGCGCCCGCCAGAAGCCGACTTCAATGATGTCCGCGCAGTCCTGGAGGATTTTGGATGGACACTTGCTCGAACCAGGGGCAGTCTTCACAGCTTCACGAAACCCGGTGAAAGCGAGATCTTCACGGTTCCCGTCCACGACCAGCGCGTCAAGAAGACTTACCTGAATCGTCTCTGTGTTCTGCTGAAACTGGATGATTTGGGCGAATAGAGTGTGAGAGAGACATGCACACGTCGCTTGCGGATTACCTGAGCATCAACTATCCCTTCAACGTGCAAGCCGAACCCGATGGCGGATTTGTCATCGAGTTTCCCGATCTTCCCGGATGCATGACGCAGGTCGAGACGTCGGGCGAGATCTTCGATGCCGCGCAGGAGATCCGTGAACTCTGGATCGAAACCGCGTACGAGCAGGGCCGGAGTATCCCAACCCCCGAAGAAGCGCCTGAGTATAGTGGTAAGTTCATGACCCGGATCAGCAGATCACTGCACCGTGATCTGACCGTTGCCGCCAAACGGGAGAATGTCAGCCTCAACCAGTACGTGTTTCAGCTCTTGGCACAGGGATACGTTCTCCAGGACAATCGCAATCATCTTGAGCGCATCGAACACGCGGTTGGCGCCGTTCCATCAAAGCATTGCTTGGTGTCGTGATGTTCGGGGAGCGAATCCCCTATGCGCTACGATTTGGGTTCGATTTCCCTATCTCCACGAGGGGAGTTCGAATCTCCCCTTCGGCACCGCCATGCACCGGTTCGAATCCGGCGAATCGAGGTTACTTCCGTTTGGGCGGGACAAAGCAAAGGGGGACACCCGCAGATGCCCCCCTCCGAGCGGTTTCCCGCTCTCCCCGGCAATCGAAGCGACCGGGGGGATTACGTATATATTATCGTTGCGAAAATATATGTACAGGCAGTCGACAACAACATCATCGCAGGTGCCGCTTCCTCGACCGCGGGCTCGTTCAGCTGTGTCATAGCCCGGACCCCGTCGATTCTCCTGCTCACTGCAGCAAACCCGGCGTAGACGCCGCAAGGGAAAGTGCTAGCGCTCCCATTCCGAGGATGTAGCGAGCCTCCTCCCGTGAGTAATTTCCACCATGATGCGCCGAATGCGTGAGATGACGAACGCTGTTCCATGCCAGAAGAAAGCGCTCATCAAGCTGCATGCTCTTCCTTGACTCCCCATTCTTGACTTTATCCCACTGTAGCTGCTCACAATCTATTTCTGCACATGCGCTATCCAGACTGTCACGTAACTCAGCGACGGCCCCTTTATGGTTACCGGCTAAGAACAACTCCCTCGCGCTCTCGAAGTGTGAGATAGCACTTCGCAATGTATCGCCGTCCCCTGCTGGCCAAGGGATCTCATAAAGCAAGGTTCGGGCATATCCCATCCTGTGAAGAAGGTCTATCCAATCACTCTGTGATATGCCGCAGCAAATATCAGCCCTTGCCAAGAAGGGTTCAGAAAGCAGCGGCTCAATGCGTAATGGGAGAGGAAAGAATGCATCCCTTCTTTCTGGCGAATCCCCACTAAATAGGGAGTGGACCGTAGCAGTACCGAACACCTCTATTTCGAAAGCGACGCCCTGCTCTTTTCTTTCCCGCTCGATTCTGCCCAGGGTGCGGAGGTCAATATCTAGAGCAAAGCTTCGCTGGATCGACGTGGAATAGGAACTCTTGGGCTGAACCAGAGGAAGGAAGTCCTCGGCTGTCGGAAGGGCGGTTCCTACCGAAGTACCATTCAGCTTCACGGCAGCACGGAGGGAGGTCAAGGAGGGAATGTAACTATCGTTCCAATTCTTGGGGCCAAATTCCAGATGAAAGATGAGCCGATAGTGGCCCACTACTGGTTCCACGGTGACGTTCTTATATTCCACGTCGGCTATAACCCTGCTGAAATAACTGAGTGAACTCATACTGCCCTCCCTATGAGATCCTCTGCTTCGCACGCTCGGATTTCACCGGAGAGTAGCTTAGGCAGAAGCATATCCCGCAGCTCGGCGAGCGCGCGACTCTCTTTGATGCTGGAGATGTCTAGCCCCAGCCATGGACCCATAATGTTGTCCATCTTCTCTAGCAATGGATGCGGCGGAGCGACCACTTTTGCCTCCGACAAATGCCTTCGCTGAATATGCCCCATTGTCGTCGCCTTGCCTGCCGCAATTGCACGAAAATCGGTCAAGTGCTGGTGAATCCACAGATAGTAAAACCACTTTGGATAGATCTCTGACGTCACCTTGAAGAGATGCTGATTAAGCGCACCAGGTCCACCACCCCAGAGATCCACTTCGAGAGAACCGGACCAAGAGAAAAGCACGTCGCCATCCTCAACGACGTACTGACGTGGCACATTTCGGCTTGCTTGACTGGCCCCCTCAGTATTGCCCTTTCTCAGTTGGGCGATCTTGACAACCGGAAGATTCATTCCCTCCTCGGTCGGTGGGAAGCGTTGGAGCGCGAGCCCGTTCAAGAAATGCGCGACCTCATCCAGCGAACGTACACGCCACCCCTCCGGAATTGGTCCGAGTTCGGAGTCGATGAAACGATCGGGGAAGAGCGCGGCGGTTTCGGCGCCCATCCCTTCGGGCCTGCGTCCTTCGGCCTTGGCGCGGACGGGATCGAAGTCGACGAACCACGAGGTGAAGAGCGTCCGCGCGATCTCGTCGAGCGTCTCGTTCATCTTGCGGTTGAGCTCGATCTTGTCGTCGAGGGTGCCGAGGATGTGGGCGATTGCGCGTTGCTCCGGGAGCGGCGGCCAGGTTATTCGCTTGGGATGAACGTGGTTTCTGTTGAGAGTAGGATTCGCAGATCCTACATCCATAGAGGCAAGTTCAGGAGCCATATGTTTGAAGAAGTAATAGACAAATCGAGGATCGTTTCCGTGGAAATCCCTAACCTACAAAGATGTGTCATGGGGCCAGTAATCTACATCTATGTAATACACACTACCAATGACACCTTTCCGGCCGAGAACTACGCCGGGGCCGTGAGCATAGGGGGTGTCGTGGTAACTTGAGATTCCCCCCGAAGAAACTACGGGAACGCATCCAGGCTTCTGTGAAGCCTTCGTAATATCAATCCCGCGCTGAAGCGTGATCTGGTCGCCGATTATGGTGTTGATCCATCCATCTCTCATTGCGAGACTATTTCTGCGGGCGAGATCGGAGCAGGAACGTTGTCATTCCTCACCAATTCGGCTCTGTCGATCACTCGCATCAATGCCGAGATGAAGGCCAGCCACTCGAATGCTTCTGTAGCGTCTACATCCTCTCCTTCGCCCAGATGATGCGCTCTGGGATGACGAAGTCCCATCACCGCACCTTTGAATAACCACATCATCCCCCTTCGCTCGTCCTCGTTTCCAGCAATCTTGAGAATAGGATTCTCTAAGGAGAACACTTTTTCAATTAACGCCGTGTCCTGCTTGATTTCGCTTCCTGTTTTCTCTCTGATGACCACAGTAAGTGCAATGCATGACCTTAAAATTGAGTCGCGATAATGTCCGTCCTGAAAGCGCGATCCGACCGCGTCCACAACTTTGGGATGGAGGTTGTCAAACCCAGGTTGAGCGAGTACTCCGTCTTCATCAAGGCGACTGCGCCGCGCGAAGTCAGAATGGTGCTTCGCCTCTAGGAGGATTCGCCGCTGCCGAAGCAATGGCTCACGGAAGCACCGTTCATATGGATAAGTGAAGCGGAACTTGGTTGGGTCAATGTGGATCTTTCGCCGATCGGGAGCAGATCCGTTAGGATCTGCGACGAAGTCTTGTTGACCGCAGTCGGCCACCGGGCCGATCCATTCACGCTCGAATCGCTCCCGCAGATCAGGCGGTAGAAGTGCTATTGCACTGGCATACCAAGATTCACTCCGATGTTGAAATTGATGGATAGCGTGGGGCGCGGAAAGATTGAGGATTCCTCCAGCCTGAAGCTTCTCCGCCTTGGCTTCGATCTCGCGAGATTCTTCGATCAATTCATCGAGCCGTTGCAATGCGTTCATCGGCACGACCGAACCACGTCGTCAAGCAACTTCAGAGATTTCGGATGCATCGTAAATCACCGTTCGTGTCTTGGCGGCCTCGCGCTGGAACCACCGGTTGCGTAACGCCGACATCATCACCAGATCGACGTCCAGGTCGAGCAGCGTTTGCATCGCATGTTCGTTGTCATGCAGGATGTCGACGATCCAATCGGTATCGATCAGGTATGCGCTCACAGCTCGACTGGCGGACGGCTACCGGTCCAGCGACGTTCACGAATGTACGCCTTGAAGGCGTCGGTATCGATGTCCCGCCATGATCCGGCCGCTTCGCGAATGCCCGCTCGGGAGCGCTCGGTCTCCTCCGGTGTCGGCCTCCCGGGCGTCGAGGGTTCGATGGGCTGGGCGGATGCAATGTCGAGGCGGTAGCGCGCATCGCCGGTATCGACGACCAGTGATTCGTGGGATGCCAGGGCATCGTGAAGGGAGACGCTCAACTCGCTGTCGGGCGACACCCGCAAGGTCTTGGAGGCAACCATACGCATCATCCTCTCCGTCCGAAGCTCGGAAGCGTCAACATTATTTCACCGATTCATCATACCGTGTGGGACCTGGGACCTTCCGGGTGCCGGTCCGGATCGAGCGCCAGAGCCGCCAGGTTGACTCGGATCGCGGCTTCCAACTCTGCCGACAACACGAACTGTTCTTCTAATGTAGTGGTAAGTCGAGCCATTTTCTCGGCAAACGGTTCGCCATCGTCCTCCTGCGCCGCGGCACCCACATAGCGGCCGGGAGTCAGCACGTAGCTGTTGGCCTTCACCTCGTCAATGGACGCCGCCTTGTTGACGCCGGGGACGTCCGCATAGCCCTCGGCGTCACCGCGCCAGGCATGGTAGGTGTCGGCGACGCGGGAGATGTCCGCATCCGGAAAGTCCCGATGCGTGCGGTCCGTCATCACGCCGAGATCGCGGGCATCGATGAAGAGGATTTCGCCGGAACGGTCGCGGAGCGGCTTGCCGTCGAGCCCGAGACCATTCTTCTTGTTGCAAGCGAGGAACCAGAGACTGACCGGGATCTGGGTCGAGAAGAAGAGTTGACCGGGCATCGACACGATGCAATCGACGAGATCGGCCTCGATGATTCGCTTTCGGATCTCGCCTTCGCCACTCGTGTTCGTCGAGAGCGAGCCGTTGGCAAGAACGAATCCTGCCACGCCGTTGGGCGCGAGATGGCTGATGATGTGCTGCACCCAGCCATAGTTTGCGTTTCCCGCCGGCGGCGTTCCGTATGTCCAGCGCTTGTCCGCCACCAGCCGCTCGCCGCCCCACTGGCTGACGTTGAACGGCGGGTTGGCGAGGATATAGTCGGCGCGCAGATCCGGATGCAGGTCACTGTGAAACGTGTCGGCGTTGTGCTCGCCGAGGTTCGCCTCGATCCCGCGAATCGCGAGGTTCATCTTGGCGAGCTTCCAGGTCGTCGGGTTGGATTCCTGACCGAACACGGAGATATCGCCGATCCGTCCCTTGTGATCCTCGACGAACTTCTCGGACTGCACGAACATGCCGCCCGAACCGCAGCAGGGATCGTAGACACGTCCCTTGTACGGCGCGAGCATCTCGACGAGCACGCGGACGACGCTCCCCGGCGTGTAGAACTCGCCGCCCAGCTTGCCCTCCGCCGTCGCGAATTTCGAGAGGAAATACTGGTAGACGTCGCCGAGCACGTCACCGGAGGCGGCGTCCTTGCCGCCAACCTGGAGATTGGTGAAGTTGTCGATCAGCCTGCCGAGTTGGGTCTTGTCGAGTGTCGGCCGGCCGTACCCTTTGGGCAGCACATCGCGCAGCGTCGGGTTCTCGCGCTCGATCGATTCCATCGCCCCGTCGACAATCGTGCCGATCGTTGGTTGCCTCGCGTTGTCGCGCAGGATCGCCCAGCGGGCATCCTTCGGCACCCAGAACAGACCGACGGCGGTGTACTCGTCCTTGTCCTCCGGATCGGCACCGTCGGCGATTTCCTCTTCCAGCTCCACATGCTTCTCGTCGAAGGCATCCGAGATGTATTTGAGGAAGATCAGGCCAAGGACCACATGCTTGTATTCGGAAGCATCCATGTGACCGCGCAGTGTATCGGCAGCGTCCCAAAGTCTTCGCTGGTCCTCGGCTGAAAGCCCTGACCGTTGTCGTTCGGGCGCAGTTTGCACTGGTTCACCTCATCATTCCGTTCCGGGACAGCTCCTCATGGTGCCATTCTCGCATATCGAAACCCTGCGTTGTTCATCGGTGCGTGTGATCTCTTGTACAGGCGGACTCCATGGCTTGCGCTCGCCGTGCGATAAAGCGTCGCCGAATCGGCTCGCCTAATGGACGCGTTCCATCTGCCTCGCAAACGCAAAGACCCTCTGACAATTAATTAATTAATTAATTTGTTAGGTCACTTAGAGACCGCGTGTGAACCGCGACCACCGCGCACGACAAAACACCCATCCTAGTGGGCGTTATCGATCACACCACACAGACCGCATAAACCTCAATCACCTGTGCGGAAGTGGTCGCTACCGTCGCGTCAGCTCAGGTGGGAGTCGTCCAGCTTGACCGGGGAGGCATCGCTATCGTCCTCACCGCTCGCATCCGCCGGCGGAGTATCGGATCCGGACGTACCGGCATCGGCTTCCACCGGATGAGGATAATGCCCGACGTCGGGCAATTCTTCGAGGTGCGGCAGGTCCGGCAGGTCCGGCAGATTGGAGAGAGCGGAAGATGCCGTGGCATCTCCGGTCATCAGCGGGGCTTCCGGAAGACCGCGCGCGCCCTCGGTCGTGGCCGCCGCCTCGATGTTCGTCCCGCGCAGATCGGCATCACTCAGATCCGCGTTGCGCAGGTTCGCCCCGGTCAGATTCGCGTTGCGCAGGTTCGCCCCGGTCAGATTCGCGGATTCCATGTGCGCGTCGTGCAGATCGCTGCCTTCGAGGTTGGCATTGCCGAGATCGGTCTTTTTTAGCCAGGCATGCCGCAGCGACGATTTCGACAGATCGGTGTCCGCAAGTTTGTCCCCCGAGAGGTTGATGTTATCGAGGTCTTTGCCGGAAAGATCGTCCTTGGGCATGGTGATCTCCTTCAGATGGATGTGGACATGGATGTCAAGAGCGGGGAATCATCGACACGGTAACGTCGGCTTCGCCGTTGCACCAGGGTGTCCCATGGATGCTGGTGTCGGAGGCGACCACAACCACCAAGCGCGTGGTCTCACAATCATACCGTGACCGCCAAGCTTGACCGACAAGCTTGACCGCCAAGCCTTCTCCAGGTGTGAGTATCAGACTATGCGCCTGACCTCTGCGGTTGAGGGGTCATTGTCGTGATCTCCAGAGCCGTCAGCACCGCCAGCGCCGCCAGAGCCGCCAGAGCCGCCAGAGCCGCCATCATCTGCTGGCACCGGTTCGCCCAGCTTGGCTCGGTACACCTCCGCATTGACCTCTGCCCCGAGGAGCAGCACGGCGGCGGTCAGGAAGAAGTAGAAAAGCATCACCACGATGCCTCCCAGGCTGCCATAGGTCGCACTGTAGTTGGCCATGTTGGACACATACAGCGAGAAGCCGACCGATGCGATCAGCCAGATCAACACCGCCATCACCGCCCCGGGAGTGATCACCCGGAACGGTTGCTTGATATTCGGGGCGACATAATAGACGAGCGCCGCCACGATCATCAGAATCACCGCCAGCACCGGAATCCTCAGCCATGTCCACAGCGTCACGAACAGACCGCTCAATCCCGCATGATCCGCGAGCCACTGCATCCCCTGCGGGCCAAGCAGCATCAGGCCAGCCGCCGCGATCAGCAGCACCGTGAAGCCGACGGTATAGACGATCGAAAGAACGTACCGCTTCCACAGCGGTCGCGTTTCCTCGACATCGTAGGCGACGTTCAACGCGTTCATCAGCGCCCGCACCCCGGATGAGGCCGACCACAATGCCGCCACGATCCCGAACGAAAGCAGACCTCCCCGTGGCTGGTTCTGGATCTGGGTAACGACATCCGCGATCCGCTGATAGGCGTCCGGCGGAAATGCCGACTGTGCCTGCTCCAGCAGCCAGGTGAAGAATTGGGGAATGTGCAGGAAACCAAGCAGCGCGATCAGGAAGATCAGGAACGGGAACATTGCGAAGAGCGCATTGTAGGAAAGCGCTGCGGCATAGGTGGACATGTCGTCCGTCATGAAGCCCTTCACCGATCGCTTCACCAGATCGGTCGGCTTGATCTCGTGTAATCCGGGAATTCGCATGTGCGCTCGTTTCCTCACCAACATCGTCGTGGTATTGAACATCCGGTCTGGCTCGCGTCCGAACATCCGATGCGTATGCGTATATGAAAAAAGAGATGCAGGAAATGTGCCTCCCCGCATCTCTTTCGTAGTGACAGACGTTCCAGATGACAAATGACGATCGAATTGCCCCGATCCTCAGCACGTCCACACATATCGACACATGCTCTCGGCGGCCTCATCAGGGAGCACATCAGATGTCATGCCAGCGGTGGCGCTTGCCGGGTCAGCTGCTCTTCTGTGTCTCGTGGGTCTTGTCGGCAAGACTGCCCATTTTGTTCTGCGCCGTCTGCATCTTGTCCGCGAACCCCGGGAAGTTTCGATCGAGCGTGCTTTTCAACTGGTCGGTCACGCTCCCCATCAGCGCGGCGGCGGCATTCGAGATCGTATCCTCCAGGCCGGACTTCTGCAGGGCGGTGCGGACAGTGCTCGATCCGGAGCTATGGCTGGAAGTGGAACGATACTCGTTCGACGATCCGTACCCCTGCTGCGGCGCATGACCAGCACCCCCGCCGTTGCCACCGCTACCGGTCATGCCGCCCAGCAAGAATCCACCCACCAATGCGGCGCCGAGCGCGACGAGCGGACGCTCCTCGATCTGCTGGCGGAAATCGACGCTTTGCTTCACGGTCTGAATCGTCTCGTCCACGGTTCCCTTGACCTGTTCCACGACCTGTTCCACGGATTCCTGAACCTGATCCCGAACCTGCTCGGTCGTGCCCTGCACCTGCTGCTGCAGCTGATCGATCTTGCTGGATGCGTCTGCTCGCTTCTGATCTATTTCTTGACGGATTTGATCTGCTGATTGGCCCATTGCTGATCCTCCTTCAGGGAGTCGATGGTTTGCTGCGGCTTCAGGTTGGCGGCGCTCATGGTGTTCTTGCCCACCATCGCGGCGATGACACCGATGAGCAGGAGCACCAGCCCGACGATTCCTGCCGCGATCCACATCTGAAATGATTTGTTCAGGAGATACGTCACGCCGAGCATCAGGAAGATGAATCCTACCAGTGCCACGAGCGCACCAGCGGCGATCATCCCGGCGCCTTTGCCCAGCGATGAGGCGTCCTCCTTGAGTTCGGTCTTTGCAAGTTGGACCTCGCCGCGCACGATCCCCTGCAGATCCTCGACGATGCCGGTGACGATCGTGCCAAGACTCTCCGGGTTCGATGTCGATGACTGTCCTAACGTGGTTGGCTGTGTGGCGTCCATCGTAACGCGAGGTTTGGAAGTTCCGCGTGTATCCATGATCTCTTCTCCGTCTGCAACCGCTTACCGGAAGAGTTTCGAAAGCACGAATCCGATCCCGGCGGCCACCAGCAGCGATTCAACCGGCTTCTCGCGCACGAGCGACTCGAGATCGTTCAGGAGCTGATCCGAATCCTTGTCCCGCAGATACTGACTGGCATTCTCGAGCGTATCGGCCGTGCGGGTCGCAGCCGAACCGACGCTGCCGCCACGCTGTTCGCCCTGCTGCCGGATGGTGTCCGCAACCGAGCCGAGGCCTGAGGCCGCGGCATCGATCCCCTGGTCGGCCTTGCCCTGCAACTCGCCTGCCTTGTCCTGCGCCGTGCTGGCCAGATCCTTGGCCTTGTCCTGCACCTCTCCGGCCTTGTCCTGAGCCTTGCTGGTCAACTCATCGGACTTGGCGCTCAATGTATCAGCCGACTCGTGGGACTTCTGCTTGACATCGTCGGCGCCCTGCTTTGCCGCGTCCGTGGCGGATTGCTCGCCTGACGTGGACGACGGTGCGGGGCCCGCTGATGCAGAATCGCCAGCTGTGGATGTGCCAGAACCAAGGTCCGCAAGAAAGTCGTCGGTCGCGGCCATGGACTCGTCGACGGACGAGGAAAAGGGATCGGACGGCTGTTCGGATCCATGTTCGAAATACGGGTCACGGGTTGACATGCAATTCTCCTCTAGACTGTTGGAAAACACCGAGAACAGTGAGTTTGTCCCGATCAATTCCTGTCCCAAGCGCGGACTGAATGTCAGGATATGCACTAAAGGTGCCACGGAAGAATCAGATGACATACGTGCTGACCCACGGGGTGTCGGCAATGATTCAGGTATGTGTCTGGTTTGCCTCGGTAGGACGGTGGCATGGTGCCTGCGAGGAAAGAGTTGGCGGAAAGTGGGAAGTCCCATTTTCTTTGAGGGTTGTTTTTAGAAGGAGTCATCCAAATGGTCGATCAATCACCACTGCAACTTCGCGAGGGAATGAATGTCGTTGGGTCCGATGGAGACAAGGTCGGCGAGGTGGATCGCCTCGAAGGCGATTATGTCGTCGTCAAGAAGGGAATGTTCTTCCCGACGGATTACTACATCCCGACCACCGCCTTCACGACTGCTGATGCGGATCAGGCCTATCTGAACGTTACCAAGGACGTGGCGCTCAATCAGGGCTGGGATGTTGCTCCTACCGAACGAACGACGGGATACGACACGACGGGATACGACACGACGGTCTCCACCGATGATGTCACCCGTTCGGGTTCAAACGCCGTCTATAACGATGATGTCGCGGCTCAACGTGTGGGCACGACCGCCTATGACGATACCAATGTGCGAACGGGTGCAGAAACCGACACGATTCGTGTTCCGCTTTCCGAGGAAGAATTGACTGCTACGCGGCGTCAAGTCGATCGCGGCCCAGTGCGGGTCGAAAAGAATGTCGTCTCCGAAGAGCAGTCGCTTGATGTGCCTGTGACCGAAGAGGAAGTGCATGTTACCCGCCGCACGGTCGACCGAAACGCTGCTCCCGGCGAGACATTGTTCGAGGGAGGCACGATCGAGGTTCCGGTTCGCGGCGAAGAGGTCGATGTCGAGAAGCGGGCTCACGTTGCCGAGGAACTCGAGATCTCAAAGGAAGCAGTCCAGAAGACGCAGCGGGTCACCGATACGGTCCGTCGTGAAGAAGCGCATGTCGTCGACGATTCCACTACGACAATGGATGATGACCTGACAACGACTGATGCCAACGATCGCACGCGGCGTGGCAACGACCCGAAGCGAATCTAGGCACCGATTCGACAGGATCAGCAAATATATCGCATAAAGAAACCGGCACCTGTTCAGGTGCCGGTTTTCTGTGTACGCAATTGCAGCGAATCGAACTCTACGACGACGAAGGGGGATTCTTGATCGTTTTGATATCCACGACCTCCCGTCGCACTTCGTCCGTCAACGATACGTGCTTGTGCGTTGGCGTGCTCCGAACCCTGACTTCTTCCTTCAGGACAAGCCTGATCTCACTTACGAGTTGTTCTTCATACAAAGGAATGACGAGCGTATCGCCCTCGTACCAGGGCTCTTTCGATTCGGTAACGATCTCGTCGCGAGCAACCCGCTCGACAACCACGTCGTCGTGCTGAAGATCGAAGTCGGCTTTGACCGGCTCAACCTCAACGCGCTTCTTGATGACGACTTTTCCAAGTTCGCGCTCGGTAATGTGTGCTTCGACCGTTTCCTCTGCCAAGGGAATACGCAGCATATCCGCCTCGTCACGCGCTTTCCGGGCTCCCTCTGCGTTTCGCTGCGTTTTTCTCTTGCGCGTTTTATCGTCCGTCACAACAATTCCTCCATCAACGAACGTTTCAATCGTGCCTCAGGCTGGGCTTTCGGCTCCACTCTCCAGATCCTCGTCCTGCTTTTCCTGCGCCTGCTCGTCGTTGGCGCGAGCTTCCTCGTGAGATGTTTCGGGCCCGTCCGGATGAGTGGCCAGATCGGTATCTTTGGGTTCGGGCGTGGAAGGGCGGTGCTGACGGTCTTCACTTTTCATAATCAACTCCCTCATCTCATTCGGACTCGTGGTCCGCTGTCATCGGTACGATCAATCATGCTCCCATGCTCCATTTCGATGCGACAACTGTCCACCGCAACCATGTGTGATGGTAATCCGAACATCCGGTTTCCACGCAAGGGTTGTTCCCTGCCCAAAGGTGAGATCCGGTCCGGAAGAGATGATCGCGCCGATCGACTCAACGCTCCATTCATGATTGCGCGGGTTCATCCTGTAGATCCCGTGGCTTGAACGTGGAGGTGATTCCTGGAACCAGTCCCTCCAGGAAAATCGCTATTGTCCAACCGTCCAATCGCACAACTTCCTGATGCAGGCTACGACCCGACCCGACCCGACCACGACGTCCGTCGCCCGAGGTGTGAAGAGGGTGTTCGCTTGGAATGCACTGTGAGTCTAGTAGTCTGTCAGCCCTTATACGCCGGGTAGAGTCGCCGGAGTTCGATGCGGGCATCAGCGGTGGTGAACCGCCCAGTCGATCCGCTGGGTGCGCGCGTTTCGACGCGTGGTCTAGGCGGTCACGGCGTGCTCCATCGCCGTCCGGTCGCCAGGCCGCTGCCCCAGACACTGGCAGGCGAGCACGCTCAGTTCGAGTTCGGCCATGTTCAGCCAGCTCCCGTGGTTGGGGGGGTGGTGGATCTCCAGCTTGTCGGTCATGCGCTTGGCCCCGGCCGGGGAAAGGCCGCATACAGCGAGGCGGGCGAATGGATGTTGAGCTGATCCATGATCAGCACGATCCGCGCGGCGTCGGGGTTAATGGCCATCGACGAGCTCCTTGATGCAGTGGGCGAAGTCGAGCCGGGTCCGCTGGTCGCTGACCGTCACGTGCCGCCAGCCGCGGAGGGGCGCGGTGACCAGGAACAGGTTGACCACGCCGCCGCGGACCTATTCCGGGTCGTCATCCGAATTGGGCGATTAGTCAACGATGGCATTCTGTATTGTCACATGTAGGAACTCATCGTCCTGCCTGGGTTTCGGGGATGGGAATCGGCAAGGTGATGTCGATTGCATGTTTCGCCTCGTGAAATATATGCGTCGGTAGGGAGAATCACGGATAACGTATCGCATGCCATCTGGTGAACTGATTCGTTGGTGCAACCTGCTCCTTGCCGCGACATCGGAGCACAACTTCCCGACGATGTTTCGAATGTGGAATCGCTTCTGGCGCGGGTGCGGCGAGTCAACCCCATTTCGTTCATTTCCATCTCTGTACAGGCGTGTGACTCGTTCTGCGCCTGAGCTGCGGCAGCTAGAGAGGCGATCCATGATAGGAGATACGGGCCGATCGTGCACGATGTCTACTTGACGGAAGGCACGGTGATCCTGTAACGTCCGCATAACAACTGAATACGGACATCATGTCTCATCAAGAGGAGCAGAGGGAAAGGCCCGATGAAGCTCCAGCAACCCCTCGGCGACGCCGTCGAGAAGGTGCTAACGCCGCCAGTATGTTTTTGCTGGACGATGAGAGGATCGGATGCCATTGCTGCTAATGCAAATGCCACACCGCCTCGATTCATCAACCTTCGATCGAGGCGTTGTCGTGCCTTCCAAGTGAAGACGCGTGGCGCAGGAGTGGACTCATCCTTCATGGCTTCATCCGTTTCGTTGACCCAGGTCGCCAAGACCTTTATTCGCGATCGAACTTCCATCTCGGTCCTGCACAATCTCTCCTTTACGACTACTCCCGGAGAGTTTGTCGTTCTGCTCGGTCCCAGCGGGTGCGGCAAATCGACCGTGCTGCGTCTGATCGGCGGTCTGGAAACGCCTTCCACCGGCTCCGTCCAGATCGGGTCGGAGGCAGTAACTTCCACCGACGACCGCACGGCGGTCGTCTTTCAGGAACCGCGACTGCTCCCATGGCGAACGGTTGCCGGCAACATTGCGCTCGGCACCAACCGGCGCCGTGGAGACGATTCGCGTCTGAGCCGAACACAGTGCCGCACATTGGGACGACATCTGCTGGATCAGGTCGGTCTCCTCGATACCGCGAGTGCCTTTCCCCACCAACTCTCCGGTGGCATGGCCCAGCGCGTCGCACTGGCGCGCGGCTTGGCTTGCGAGCCGGAGGTGCTGCTGCTCGATGAACCCTTCGCCGCGCTGGATGCTCTTACCCGCATGCGAATGCAGGAGCTGCTTGCCAAAATCTGGACCGACCGCAAATCGACCGTCGTCCTCGTGACCCACGATGTCGATGAGGCACTCTACCTCGCGGACCGGATCATTATCCTTGGTGGAACTCCGGCCACGATCGTGGACTCGATCAACATTCCTGCGCAACGTCCTCGCGATCGAAATGATCCCGCCTTTCTGCCGCTCCGGGCGCGGATTCTGGCCCACTTCGGTCTTGCGTACGAGCAGGCGTCCTCTCCTGATTTCGAGTGGGAGGCTGCCGACTAAACCCACTGAGCCTGAAACGCATCCTTGGCGATGCCTGCGGTTGATACGCGGACAGATTGGTTCGCGCTATGACACGACGCCTTTTCACATGGAGAGAATCTGCGATGACTTCATTCCGTTTCCGCACAAATGTGACAACCCAGTCGCTCTCGATGTCTCTCAATCGTCGCCAGGTAATCGGTGGTGCGGTTGGATTGGCCGCTGCCGCATCGATCGCCGGGACTTTGGGGGCACGTCGAACCTTGGCCCAGGATAGTGACAAGCTAGAAAAAATCCGGATCGACTACGCCTATTACAACCCGAGTTCACTGGTGCTCCGGCGCAACGGCTGGCTGGAAGAGGATCTTGCCGCCGATGGCATTACCGTTGAGTGGACCTTGAGCGCCGGCAGTAACAAGGCGAATGAATACTTGCGCTCGGATGTGGTCGATTTTGGCTCAACGGCAGGATCGGCAGCGCTGCTGGCGAAGGCGAATGGCTCGCCCATCCAGACTGTCTACATTTTCTCGCAGCCGGAATGGACCGCACTCGTGGTGGGAAAGGACTCCGAGATCACATCGCCCGAGCAGGTAAAGGGTAAGAAAGTCGCCGCCACGAAAGGCACGGATCCCTATTTCTTCCTGCTGCAGACACTGCATTCCATCGGATTGTCGGAATCTGACATCGAGCTCGTCAATCTCCAGCATGCGGATGGCAAGACCGCGCTCGAGCGCGGCGATGTCGATGCCTGGGCGGGGCTCGATCCACATATGGCGCAGACCGAACTGGAGCAGGGATCGAAGCTGATCTATCGCAACATTGATTTCAACTCCTACGGGTTTCTGAACGCCCGCCAGAAGTTCCTGGAGTCGTATGGCCCTTACGCCCAACGTGTACTGGTGCAGTACGAACGGGCGAGACAGGCAATTCTCGCGGATCCAGTGACGGCGGCGCAGATACTGAGTGAAGAGGCGTCACTCTTCCTGGAGGTCGCGAAGAAAGAATTGAACGAGCGGACGAATCTCAAGATCGATGTCGTCCCCGGAGATGTCCAACGAGCGGTCCTAGAGAAGATCATACCCATCTTCGATGACGAGGGACAGCTGACGCCAGGTGCTGACGCCCACAAGTCGCTCGAAGAACTCTTCAACATCGAATATGTGACGGCTGTTGAGGCGGCGGCTGCGACTCCAGCCCCTTAGTGCTCCAGCCCTGTAGTGCTGCAGGGCGAGAAGGCAAGATATGAGTAACATGCAACCATTCGAGCGGACAGCTTTCGAGACCACCACGCAGGTGGAGGAGACTGCCCTGCGACGCCGGTACGCGGTTCCTCGCTGGCTGCTCGGTTTCGTTGTGCCGATCTTGCTCCTGGTCTTCTGGCAATGGGTGGTCGATCGCGGGATATATTCCCGCGGTCAATTGCCTGCTCCGCTTGATGTCTGGCGCGCTGCCGAACAGCTTCGTGATCGCGGACTCCTGTGGCGCCATATCGAAGCGAGCATCGCACGGGTAGCATGGGGATTCGGGATTGGCAGCGCGATCGCGATCGGGCTGGGCCTGTTGATTGGGCTCTCGTCGCTGGCGGATGCATTGCTGACGCCGACGATTCAGGCAGGGCGGGCCATTCCATCGCTGGCGTGGGTGCCGCTGATGATCTTGTGGCTGGGTGTTGGTGATGTGCCCAAGATCACGCTGATCGCGATCGGCGTCTTCTTCCCGGTCTTCACGTCGCTTGTCGGTGGCATCCGGAATATCGATCGCAAACTGGTCGAGGTTGGCTATGCCTACGGCTTGCGGCGCGCGAACCTGGCGCGTTCGATCGTTCTGCCGGCTGCCTTGCCATCGCTCTTCACTGGGCTCCGGATCGGTCTCGCCCAGGGTTGGCTCTTCCTCGTGGCGGCGGAGTTGATCGGTTCCAGCGTCGGCCTCGGTTTTTTGCTGACCGATGGTCAGAACTCCGGTCGGGCGGATATCATCTTGCTCAGCATCGTGTTGCTAGCGATGATTGGCAAGGCAACCGATCTTGTCCTTCAAGTGCTGGAACGGCGCTTCCTCAGGGGAGGTAGCACGTTTCACTCCCCATAGGGAGAACGGCGATCATGAATGGGTCTGCCGTGGCCGATCAGGCGCATTCGTCCAGACGCGACAGGCAGGGAACCCCATCATGGCCAAAAAGAACGACAAGCACACCCGGAAAAAAGACAAGCATGACAAGAAACGGGACAAGAACGGATCTCGCAAGCAGTTGGCGCCGAAGGGGCTGAAGGCGGCGGTCGCCGATCAGGATGACAAGCCGACCGAAGTGATTCGCCCGACATTGCGTGAGGTGCAAACTGCCCTCAAGCAGGGGTATCGCGACGATCCCGAGTCGGCGTTGATCACCAGTGCCGCATACAGTACGACGCTGGCAGATGCCGAGGATCCGACGCGAGTCCGCATCGCGGTCGACGGCCCAAACGGCGTCGTGCTCGAGATCGGTGCCCACGTCGCCGTTGGCGGCGAGGAAGATCTGGCGTGCTCGGGTGACATTTTCCTGGCATCGCTGGCGGCCTGTCAGGAACTGACGATTCGCTTGGTCGCGGCATCGATGGAGATCGCGCTCGCGAAGCTGGATGTCCGCGTCGAAGGTGACTGGGACGTGCGCGGCACATTGGCCGTCTCGCGCGAATCGCCGATCGGATTCACCGCGATCCGCGTGCTGGTCAAGCTTGATGCCGATGCGCCAGCGGACAAGCTGGAACGCCTGCTCTCGTCCGCAGAGCGATTCTGTGTGGTCTCCGCGACGCTGAAGGATGCGCCGCCAATCGAAATGATCGCGACCATTCAGGCCGCCTTGGATAAGGGGTTCATGGAGGAGATAGAGTCCGAATAGGGCCTTTCTCACCTTTTCCACCCTCCTCACCCTCCTCGAACCCGGCGGTCGACAGCATCATCCGGTCAGGAAACCAGTCGGTCAGGCAGAGAAACAGTGGACAGGGCGTAGCGCCCATGGTCCCTTGTCGTGTGCTCGTTTGTTGTGTGCCCGGTGTTCGGCGGCAGGTGAACGTGCAGGAGGTGCAGGAGATCGGCACCGGAGCCTTCGCGTCGAATAATGTCGGCTGTCGCATAACCAGACACGAAATCCCGCTGAACACATAGTGTTCAGCGGCAGCAACCGTTAGAGCTGACTTCCCACAGGAATGTCCGCCCGATCGACCTCAGGTCGATACCCGAAGCGATTCTCCACGATCGACGCCCCAGTGCCGGTTCGCCTGCCATTCACCCTGATTTCGTACGATCCGTCAGATTCTCGGGACGCTCTGGGATCATCTCGGTGGATTCATGCGGTCGGCCCATCAGCTCCGGCCCTGCCCGTGAGCACGTCCGACGCTGCACTCAAGCGGGTAGCCGGGTAGCCGGGCAGCCGAGTGGACGGCCGAGACGCGCAACGTGCTCACCAGATCGCATCGATACGATCACGTTGCTGAAATATGGTTGTCTGTAACATCCAAGAGCCGCTCGAGGACGCGAGGATCGGGTGATCGGATGTTCCCGGCATTCTCCAGGCGGCTACCGATCAGTATCGCTATCGCGGTCCGGAGCGGTCCGGATAGTTGGTCTCAGCAAGGGCGTCCCGCAAACAGGGTATCCAGAGTCCAGGAGCGACCTGCTGCGCAGCGAAGAAGGTTCCCGCATTCCAGTATCCCATGGCACCGGCAAGATATGATGTCATATCAGCCCAAGGGTCTTGGAGAAAAGCAGCTCTGCGCGTATGGAAGTAGGAAGGGAACAGGCAATGAAAATCGTGGACGTGAAGACACACGTGGTCAGCACGCCGTGGAGGAACCTGACGTTTGTGCGGGTAATCACCGATGAAGGCATCGAGGGCGTGGGCGAGGTCCGGATGCTCAACCACACGGAGGCGTTTCTGGGCCTGTTGAAGGAACTTGTGCCCAATCACGTGATCGGTCGCGATCCGTTCGATATCGAATCACTGGTCTACCGGCTCTACCGCGACGACTACCAGCGACCCGGCCAGATCCAGATGTCCGCCACCGCCGCGATCGAGGTCGCCTGCTGGGACATCATGGGAAAGGCACTCAATCAGCCGGTGTATCGCCTGCTCGGCGGAAAAGTCCGCGACAGGATCAAGGCCTACGCCAACGGCTGGTACAAGGTCGAACGGACTCCCGAAGAGTTCTACACGGCGGCGAAGGCGGTCACTGCCAAAGGGTACCGCGCACTGAAGTTCGATCCGTTTGGAGCAGGGTTCCTCGAGCTGGACTACCGGGAGAAGGGGCGCGCGATCGAACTCGTTGCCGCGGTGCGGGATGCGGTTGGACCAGAGACGGAGATACTGATCGAGATGCACGGGCGGATGAACCGCACGACGGCATTGGAGATGGCCGACGCACTGGTACCCTACAAGCCGTCATGGATCGAGGAGCCAGTCCCGCCCGAAAACCTGGAAACGCTTCGCGATGTCACGATGCGAACGACGATCCCGGTCGCGACTGGTGAGCGGCTCTATTCGCGGCACGAGTTCAGGCGACTGTTCGAGCTGCAGGCGGCGGACATCATCCAGCCGGACATCATGCACACCGGGGGCCTGATGGAGATGAAGAAGATTGCCGGCTGGGCGGAAGCCTACTATATCCTTGTCGCTCCCCATAACGTGGGAGGACCGGTGGCGACAGCGGCGGCACTTCATTTCGCGGCGTCGACGACCAATTTCAAGATCCAGGAACATTTCAACGATTTCGCGGATTCCGACGTGAAGGCGCTGGCACCAGGTAATCCTGAAGTGATCGATGGCTACTTCGCCTTGCCAGAAGGGCCGGGGCTTGGCATCGAGCTCGATATCGAGGCGCTCGAGGCACGACCCCGGCAGGAAAGCGTCGTCTTCAATCTCTATGAGGACAACTGGCACTTGCGCCAAAACTCGCAGGGGTAATGCATCGACCCTCGGTCAACGTGTTCCCCGCCGTCGCATCGCCTTGCTCTCCATCATCCCGAGCAACGCGCGGGACCGCGAGGGACAGGGACTACCTGGCATCGACAAGGCTTCGCGATCGTGCAGCGCGATCATGACCAGCCCTCGTATAACGCCCGACGCGGCTGCTCGACGCGGCTGCTCGACGCGGCTGCCCGACGCAGCCGGCCAATGCAGTTCCTTACGCAACGGCGACCGGAATCGCGCAGGAGATCTCGTCGTACGACACGTCCGCCAGCGAATCCGGTCCGTCCGGTCCGCACATTGGGCAATGCGGGTCCCGGCTCAGGCGGAGGGTGCGGAACGTCGAAGTGAGCGCATTGTAGATGAGCAGCTTCCCCACCAGCGGCTCCCCGATCCCGAGCAGGAGTTTCACCGCTTCCGTTGCCTGCAGCAGACCGACCGTCCCCGGCAGCAACCCCAGAACTCCCGCCTCGGCACAGTTCGGCGCAAGCTCGGGCGGGGGAGGCGATGGGAAGAGGCAACGATAGCAGGGACTTGTGTCGTTGCCCGGATCGAATGCGCTGATCTGCCCCTCGAAGCGGTAAACGCTTCCATGCGCGAATGGTTTCTTGAGCAGGACGCAGGCGTCATTCACGATGTAGCGTGTAGCGAAGTTGTCGGACCCGTCGACAATCAGATCGAAATTCGCGAAGAGGGCGAGAGCGTTTTCCTTGGTTAGACGCACCGGAAATGTCTCGACCCGGACATCCGGATTGAGCGCCTCGATCGCAATGCGCGCCGAATCGACCTTCAGAGTGCCGATTCGGTCGGTCGTGTGAATCACCTGCCGCTGCAGATTGCTGGCATCGACCGTGTCCTCGTCGATCAGGCCGATCGTGCCGACACCCGCGGCTGCCAGGTAGAGCGCGACAGGTGAGCCGAGCCCTCCAGCGCCAATGAGCAGCACCCGGCTTTCCAGAAGTTTCAGTTGTCCCGCAACTCCGATCTCCGGGATCAGCAGATGGCGGCTGTAGCGGCGATTCTGGTCGGCGCTGAGGGTAACCGGCTGCGTCCATGGCGCACCAGCCCCTTTCCATCCATTGAATCCGCCTTCCAGCGAGAGGACATCGGTATAGCCAAGATCCTGCAGGGATTTTGCTGCCAAGGCCGAGCGGGTGCCGCCGGCGCAGTAGACGATCACGGGGTGGTTCTTGTCCGCCACGGCATCTTCGACGCGCAACTCGAGGAACCCGCGCGGGATATGCAGGGCACCGGAAATAATGCCCTGTTCCACTTCATCCGCTTCGCGCACATCGATCAGGGCAGGGCGCAGGTTTGCATCCGGATTCGATAGACGTTCCTGGGCGGACGGGGTGTCTATCTCGCGAATATGCTGGCGAACGTGGTCGAGAAGGTCGCGATAGGTTGGCATCGGGAAACTCCGGAAAAGCGAAACTGCCATGATCCGGCCAGTATGAAATGTGGCTCCGGCAATTGCGCGGCGAAGACGACTCGCTCATCAATTCAGCATACCGTGTCTGTCCAGTCACGATCTGGAAGACACGGTTCGTTGATGTCCGTGTGACCTTTTGGAACATCTGCCGCGACCGGGGGGAGGGATGGTAGCATCATTGGACACCCGGTGCAGCTTGCTCGCTTGCTGTCTCTCGGGAGGGGAGGGGTACGAATCGATGAGCGGGTTTCACCTTTCTGGCAGCCCTGGCCGGCGGTCGGATCCATAACCGGCATGGTGTGCGGTGCGAGAAACCTCGCATGAGATGCACCGTCCGGCTTGGATGGATGAGATACGATTCAGGCGATTCGACATACCGATGACGTGTGAGTTCCGCGATCGCAGTGCCGCTTTTGGCGGTGCCCTGCGATTGACCATGGATGGATGGGGAACTCGCACGTCATCACCCCACACCAACGACCTTGCCGCAACAAGCCCGTCGCGTTCGCTGAACGGCAGATCATGGGACAGGACGTTTTCCTGTCACGGTCCCGTGCTGGCGCGTCGAGGAAACCGAGGAGTATGTAGCGCGTGGATATCCCGCAGGAACCATCCGAAGGTCGGATCGTTCCCTTTCCACGGTCTCAATCGCAGCCAGAATCGTATATCCCGTCGGTCACCGACACCGCTGCCCGAGCAGCTGCTCAGGCAGCGGCGCAGTCGAATGTGTGGGGACCGGCGCGATTCGCCGCGTTCGAGCCTCAACCGATCACGGCAGATCAGTTGCTCGAGATCATCACTCTAGCCGATTCCACACCCTTGCCTGGTGAAATGGAAGGCATCTCGCATATGCGGGCAGTCAGTCTTGGTGCGTCGAGTGGTGCATTCTATCCACACACTCCAACAGAATGGGTGCCCGCCGCAGCCTCCAGGCTGGGGATCACGACGATCGAGCTGATGCTGCAGACGGCCTCCGAATATCAACCCGAGTTCGTCGCGATGGTCGCCGCACGCGCTCAGGCGGCCGGTGTCCAGGTCCATTCGATTCATACCATGCACCATCTTCATCCGATGATGGACGCCTATGAGCGGCGGGCCGCAGATGGTCGGGCGCTGTTCCAGCAGGGAATCGAGGCGGCTGCGGCCCTTGGTGCCAAGGTGATCGTCTGGCACGGCGCCAAGCGGCAGGACATCGTCAGCGATGAAGGGTGGGAGCGCTTCATCGCACTGACCAGCTCGCTGGCCAAGGCGTGTGGCGCGGCGGGCGTCACGCTCGCGATCGAGAATGTGTCCTGGTGTGCCTTGGCACTTGTGCGCAACGTGGTCAATTTTGCCACCCGTCTCGGGGAGATCGGGACACCGAGCGAGATCGGGTTTGTGTTCGATCCCTTCCAGGCGGTCGAGGCCGGCGCGAATCCGTTCATGATGCTGGCGGCAATGGGCAACCGGATCGTCGATGTGCATATCAGCGACTATCGGCAGCATGATGTCAGTGCGCGCCACCTGGCTCCCGGTGATGGTGATCTGCCGTGGTCGGCGCTGATCCGTGCGATTGCGGGAAGCGGCTACGGCGGACCGCTCATGATCGAAGGACCACTCGGCACCGACGATACGGTCATGAACCGGGTGCGGGAACAGTTCACTCCCCTGATTCGCTCGGTCTTCCCGTTTGCACCGGGGACGAATCGGAACGACGACATCGTTATCGCGGAACGCGGTGTTTCGGAGACCGATGCCGAACTCGGATCCGCCGATCTGGAAGCCGGCTCGATCACGATGCTGAGCATGACCACTCCTCCGGCGGGGATCCTGCACGGGATCGAGCTTTTCAACCAGCGCAAGTTCTACGAACAGCATGAAGCGATCGAGCACGAGTGGCATGCCGAACGTGGTCCGATCCGACGACTCTATCAAGGCATCCTGCAGACAGGCGTCGGGTTCCACCACGCGCTGAACGGCAATCACCAGGGCGCAGTCCTGTTGCTCACGGCAGGTATCGCCAAAACAACCGACTACGCGCCGCATGCGCTTGGAATCGAGACAGGGGCATTGGTTGCGGAGACGCAACGCTGCCTCGATCAGATCGTTGCACTTGGTCCCGACCGTATCGCGGAGTTCGACACCTCGCTGATCCCGACCATTCGCTTCACTGACCGCTGAACGCCGCGCACGGAAGACCGGGATTCAGTCACCTGACTCGGTAAGGAAACGCCCCTGTCGAAACAAGATCGACAGGGGCGCTTTGGGTGACCGGGTAGATGTGATGACGGTTACTCGTTCAGATAGGAGTTGTGACCACCGTCGACGAGCAGTGTCTGACCGGTCGTCCATTCACTCTCCGGGAGGCAGAAGAAGACGACCGCCGAGGCGATATCTTCGGCACGTCCATACCGGCCAAGCGGAATCATGCCGCTTCTGGGTCCATTCGGATCGATCGTCACATCCCGCGACTCGCCCGGACGATCGGGGACTGCCCCGGGAGCGACCGCGTTGACCGAGATCCCGTGCGGCCCAAGTTCGTAGGACATGTTCCGGGTCATGGCCTGAAGTCCAGCCTTGGCAATGTTGTAGACCATGCCGTCCTTGTGCCCTGCAAACGCCCCGATCGTGCTGATACTGACGATCCTGCCCCGGATGGAGCGTTCGATCATGTGGGCGGCGGCATGCTGGCTGAGGATGAATGGAGACCGGATGTTGACGTTCATCTGGTACTCCCAGTCTTCGTCCGAAACCTCCCAGAAGTTGCCACGAATGCTCATGCCGGCGTTGTTCACCAGAATGTCGAGATGCCCTGCGGCAGCGATCGCCTCCGTCCCGAGACGGTGCGCGTCCCCGACCTGTGCGAGATCGGCAGGTATCCCCCAGGCACGAACTCCGAGCGCCTCGACCGCCTCGACGGACGACTGAACATCATCCCCATCCCGGCCCGAGACGACAATGTTGGCACCTTCCCTGGCCAGCCATTCCGCCATCGTTCGTCCGAGGCCGCGTGTGCTGCCCGTGACGAGCGCGTTCTTGCCGTGAAGTCGTCCAAACCCCTTGCCCCAATCCGAGTCAAGGCGGTGTCGTTCTATCATGTGTTTCTCCTGAGCGACGGCTGATGGTCCTACATCGTTATCGGTTTGAATCATGAATTGGGGCATGAACTCTGGAACCCGGAATCCGGAGGTGAGGCAAGCGGCACTCACCCCAGTGCGGACATGCCGTCCGACTGGGGTGAGTGCTGCCGTTCTGTGCTTTTAAGAAGGTAGCAAGAATTTCAGGAATCGCCCAGCGGAGTCGTGCCGTCGGGCACGATCGGCTTGGCTTGGCGGGGTTCTCCTGCGGCGTCTGTAGCGTCGGCCGCGGCTCTAGCCCCGGCCGATGCGATTGCATCCAGCCGGGCGATGATTTCGATTGCGAACGCTTCACCGTCCTCGGCATTACGAGCGATCGCATCCATTGAGATGTCCATGTCGTAGTCGGCGGTATTTCGATATTTCCGCAAAAGCGCGAGCTTGACGACAAGATCCGGGTCTGAGTCCCGAATCATTTCGAGAACGTCCTGATGTTCCCGAGACGATTTTGTTCTCGTGTAGAGCAAGTGCTGTTCGCAGAACTGCCTTGCTTCCAGATAAGCGGCATAGTAGGCGCGACCAACCCGATTGCGAAGAAAAGGTTCCCCTTCTTCCAGTCCAAGGCGTTGTGCCACTTCCAGGAAACGTCGTCCCTGCATTAGCGAGCGCGATCAAGGTTTCCCCACCATTGGGGAAATACGGAGATCAACTCGTCATCGTAGTCGGGCTGCGATGTCAACCAATGAATGTACGTGTTCACGGCAACTCGGTGTTCCGGCATAGGCAACGGTGACTGAATGATCAGGGAAACGGGCGGGTCCCAGTCGTCATACTGGACCGTATCGAGGTGCATCATGGCACCGGGGAAGAACTCCTCCGCCTTCGCGCTCGCCTTGGCGATGAAGCCGTTGAGCTCGGGATGAGCGCGTAGGACTTCAAGCACCGATGCCTGCTCCTTCGGGTCCTCGGGAATGAGTTGGGCCATTGCGACCATGACGAACCTCCTGGTGACTACCGGATTCTTCCGCGAAGATACTGGATGTCAGAGACCGCCCGGCGGCGTGTCGTCTGGAACAATCGGTTTCGCTTGATCGGGTTCTCTCGGGGAGTTTCGCATGTCGGATTCGACTTCAGCCCTGGTCATCGCAAGCTCATCCAGCCGGGCGATAATTTTTGTCGCGTAGTCCTCAGCATCTATCGCACTGAGTTCCATGGTTCTGGAAGAGAGATTGATATCGTAGTCAGCGTTGTTTCTGATCCGCCGAAGAAACCTCAGACCCGTGTCGAGTTCCGGATCGAGATGGCGAAGGAGAGCCGGGATTCCCTGGTGCTCGTTCGCTGATCTGGTGGCAATGCGCCCCATATGAGCTTCCGTGAACGACCGGGCTTCAAGGAACGCAGCATAATACGCTCTGCTGATAATCGTCCTCTTGTACACTTCGGCGTTTTCATCTCGAAACTGCGCAACGATCGCCAGGAAGTCTCTTCCCTGGATCATTGTGCGGTCGCCAAATCTCCAGTCCACCGTGGCATGGCGAGAATAAGGTCAATATCAAAGTCGGGTTGTGCAACCAGCCAGCGAATGAACTCATCCTTGCCTCGCTTGTAGTCTGGCCAGGAAACCGGTGCATCGATAAACAACGAAATAGGCGGGTCCCAGTCGTCATACCGGACCGTATCAAGATGCATCGTTGCGCCAGGGAAGACTTCCTCCGCCTTGGTGCTGGCCTTGGCGATGAATCCCTTGAGTTCGGGATGTTCGCGCAGCACCTCAAGCACCGATGCCTGCTCCTTCGGATCATCGGGGATGAGTTGGGCCATTGTGACCATAACCAAGCAATCTCCTGACGAATACTGTTTCTTCAGATAACGATACACCCCGGAGCGTGCGGCTGCAGCGATGGCCGCACGCTCCGGGTGTCTCTGTCCTGACTGCGGTTACCCCTTGAGGGCGCCTGCGGTAAGACCGCTTTCCAGCCGCTTCTGGAAGATGACATAGACGACGAGGGTCGGGATCATCGTGATCGTCATGGCGGCGAACAGTGCCCCGTAGTCGTTCTGGTACCCCTGTTGAATCGCGAGCATGCCCAACCCCTGGGAAAGCACGCGCTTACTCTCGTCCTGCATCAGGACCAGCGGCAGCAGGTACTGGTTCCATTGCCCGAGGAAGTTGAAGATGCCCATTGCGATCAGACCTGGCTTCGCCATCGGCAGCATGATCTGGAAGAACACCTGGAACTGACTGGCGCCATCCACGATCCCGGCCTCGGCCACCTCACCGGGCAATGTCTTGAAGAACCCGACTAGGAAGAAGATGGTGAACGGCAGCGAGTAGGCGATATAGACGAGGGCCAGACCCCAGTACGTGTCCTTGATGTGCAGGTCACCCATCAGGAAGTACAACGGGACCAGGCCGAGGAAGACCGGGAACATCAGTCCGGCCATGAAGAGATAGAACAGCACGCGGTTTCCGGGGAACTCGAAGCGGGCGATAACATAGGCCGCCATGGCGGAGACCAGGAGGGTGCCTATGAGCGACATCGTGATCACGATCAGGGTGTTGAGCACGTACCGGCCGATGTGGGCGTTGTTCCAGGCGTTGGAGAAGTTGCGCCACTGCAGGGACGATGGAAGATCCCACGGACTGAACAGGATCTCGGAGTTCGTCTTGAATGAGGTGGTAATCATCCACAGGAACGGGAAGATCACCAGGACCGCCCAGAAAATGAGCAGAACCTGCGTCACCACGCTCATGGCTTTGTCGGTGCGCGTATCGGAACTCACGGCGGTGAGTTGAGACATGTTGCTGGCGTCGGTTGGCACCACTTCGATCGGCGGTGTTGGGATGGTGTTCACGCTCATGTTCGTGTGCCTGTTCTTGCGCGACTCGTCATTTCGAGCGAGGTCGGGAAGTCTCTCAGCGAAGCCAATCCTCTGCTAGAACTCGTACGTTTCGCGGCGGGTGACACGCATCACAATGACCGAGAGCAGCAGCGTCAGCAGGAGCAGGATGACGCCAACCGCAGACGCGGAGCCCCACCGGCTTTTGGTGAACGCCTCACTGTACATGTAGACGGAGGCGACTTCCGCCTTGCGGGACGCACCCGATGACCCGCCGCCGGTCATGACCTGCACCAGGGTGAAGAAATCCAGCGCCGCAATCGCGATATAGATCAGGGCCGTCCGAATCGTTTCCCACATCAGCGGGATCGTGATGTCCTTGAACTGTCTCCACTTGCCGGCGCCATCGAGGACGGCGGCCTCGTAGAAGGTGGTCGGAATCGACTGCATGCTCGCGATGAAGATGACCATGTAGAAGCCGACGCTGGACCAGACGGAAACGGCGGCAATCGCCCACAGGATGGTATTCGGGTTGCCAAGCCATGCCCGGGTTAGATTGTCCAGGTTGACCGCTCGCAGCAGGCCGTTCAGCAGACCGTTGTTCGGGCTGTAGACATAGGTAAAGAGAATACCGATAACGACCGCAGAGATGACCTGCGGGAAGAAGAAGGTGATGCGATAGAACGACGATCCGCGCACACCCTGGCCTTTCCCTCCTTGGGTGAAGAGGGCGGCGAAGAGCAGGGCGATCGAGATGGTGACCAGAGGCAACACGACCAGCAACTGGGCGTTGCGGGTCAGCGCATCCATGAACCGGGTCTCATCGATCAGCTTGCGGTAATTGCCCAGACCGACATACGGCATGTTGGCGGAGGTTCCACGCCAACTCGTCAGCGAAATATAGAAGGCACGCGCATAGGGATAGAGTACAAACACGAAATAGAGAATCAGCGCGGGCAACAAGAAGGGGATGATCAGGCGGTATTTTCGATAGTACATAGACGTTCCCCTGGAACAGAAACCAGACTCCAACAAGCGCGTCGACTGCCACGATTTGCCGCTGAGTGCAGCGGCGCCACGTGCGAACACGCAATCTGAGGGCTAAACAGAACGCGCGAGCGCCATGCTTGCTCAAACCACCGGGCAGGAAGTCTCCATCCTACCCGGTTGCCTCTAGTCGAGCGATGCCACTGCGACATCTCCCGGAAGGTAACTGCCTTACGCGACCGGGCTTGCGGCCGGGCTCGCCGCTGGGCTGGCTGCCGGAGTTGTCGACGGCGCCTCACGGGTGAACTTCGGAATCGAGTCATCCTCGCGGATCTGATCGGTCAGATCCTGAAGTGTGGAGACCATGTCATCGACACTGGTCTGACCGGTCAGCAGAAGTCCCATTTGGTTCTTGGATTCTTCATCGAGATCCGCGTACCAACCAGTGTATCGTGACGACCAACTGTTGGGACCGGCTGCAGTGATCGCTTCCTGTGCGGATGCAAACGCGGTACCGAGATCGAGGCCATCACCAGCTCCGGTCACGACAGTGGCGGACTTGGTGGCTTCGGAAAAGGCCTTGCCGCCTTCCTTCGAGAAGAGGAGGCGCAACCACTCCATCCCGCCAGCCGGGTTCTTGCCGGTCGGGACGATGAACGTCTCACCGGCCGAGATGTTGCCCGCAGTCTGCGGCAATGCGTCATCGGCGCTCAGGGATGGCGATGCGTTCACCGTCATCTGGAAACCTGCCGGAATGACCCCCTTCATCTCGTTCTCGAGCCAGGTACCACACGGGATGAAAGCGGCCTTGCCTTGGAGCCAGGCAGCCTGCGACTCGGTGTGGCTAAGCGCCTCGGTGCCGGTCATGATGAAGCCGTCGTCGTAGAGCTTCTTCAGCGTCTCGAGAACCGACTTCACGACGTCCTGCGTCCAGGCATCGTCGGCGAGGTTGTCGAGCTTCAGTACCGCATCGACGCCGCCAGCCTTGAAGACGACTTCATCGAAGACCGAGCGCATGTACTGCGGATACTGCCCCTGATAGGTCCACGGGGCGATACCGGCGTCCTTGATCGTCTGGCAGAGGGCAAACATGTCGTCCCAGGTTGTCGGATACTCCCAGCCATTCTTCTCGAACAGCGCGGCATTGTGCCAGATGCCGTTCATGTTGTAGACGTAGTTCAGCACGAACTGGGAGCCGTTGTAGATGCCGTCTTCCTGCGTGCCCGAGCCGAGAGAATCAGCGAACGTCACGCCCGGTTGACCGTAGGCTTCGGCGGCCATCAATGGCGCCAGATCGGTAAGCTGCTTCTCGTTCACTAGGGTCGTGTTGTTGAAGTTGCCGGCACCCGAGTTGTCCATCACATCCGGAGGGTTGCCATCGACGAAGCGCGCCTGATACTGCTCCTGCAGCCGCTGCGTGCCTGCATAGGTGACCTTGGCGCCCGGATAGAGCTTTGAATACAGGGCATTGTTGGTGATCGCGTAATCGTCACCGTAACCGCCCTTGAAGATCACGACATCGAGCGGTGCATTGGGATCGACCCCGAGCGGGTTCTCCATCCCCTGCGCCATTGCGGACTGCGAAACCTGTGCCAGGGCAACCGAGAGCGCCGATGCGGAGATCCCGAGAACCGCTGCCCGTTGCATGAGCTGACGACGGGACATGCCCTTTTCCGCGACTTCGCGGAACAACTGATCGATGCGACCGTTCACGACTGGTACTCCTCCTCGTGCTGGCTTTCGTCGTGTTACGAAAGCGCCACCCGGCGCTGCTCTCGCAGCGGATCGATAGTAGGATGTTGGGAGACGTTTACTCCCAGACCCGATTGTATCCGGACGCATCTGTACCGCATGACAGGATCACGCCGATCAACACGACGTACCTCTGGCATGATTCACGGTTTGTGTCAGGAATTCACCGAATACCCAACGAATGTCCCATCATTCACCGGTTGTTGTCAAGTCGATGATGCCGGCTGAGAGGGCGTCAAGAAGGCAATCAGAGACCTTCCGAACGCTCTGCATGGAGTTTGCTGTAAAAACAAGGAGATGAGCACAAAGATGAAGCTCGCAGTTCAGACATTATTGCTCCCTGGGGACGACATTCATGCCAAATTCGCCGCCGCCGCCGAGGCTGGCTACGACGGCGTGGAGGTGGCGACCGGATCTTCGTTCGACCTGCTGGCCAACGAAGCCGAGGTGCGAGCCGCCAGCGATGCGGCCGGAGTCGCAGTCGCGGCAATCTGCACGGCGGGAGAGCACGATCCGGTGATCGAGGACCGCATCGAGCGTGCACGGCGCATCGAGACGCTGCAGGCTTTGCTCGCATGTGCCGATCGGCTGGGCGCGACAGGAGTCGTCAGCGTGCCGGTACGGCCATTTGCCGGTGTCGATCATCACCTCCTGCCGGGGTTGGCGATCGAGACCTATGCCGAAGTGATGGCCGGATTGGGTGAAGGTTCGTCCCGGATCTTCCTGGAACCGCTCAACCGCTTCGAGGCGAAATACCTGTTGCGCGTCGAACAGGCCGCGGATCTTGCACGGGCGGTCGATCATCCACGATGCGTCGCGCTGGCTGATGCCTTCCATATGAATATCGAGGAAAGCAGCTGGACGGAACCGGTATTGAACACCGCTGGGTTGATCGGCCACGTGCATATCGCCGACAACAACCGGTTCGAGCCGGGTGCCGGCATGATCGATTTCCTGCCCTTTTTCGGAGCCTTGAAGCAGATCGGCTACACGGATTACATCTCGCTGGAGTGCTTCCATCCGAGCGGCAGCGGTCTCTCCGGACCGCCCATCGAGACCCTTGTGCGCACCGCGGCCTTCATCCGTGACCGATGGTCGCAGGCGTAGGCAGGACCTCCGCATCATCATCCGGACGTCATGCCACCTGGGCCCATCTGGCAGCCCCGTGTTTTTCGTCATGTCGAGCGCAGTCGAGACACCTCGCCTGAAAGCCCGGTGTTTTTCGTCATGTCGAGCAGAGTCGAGACATCTCTCTTGCAAGGATGCCCTTACAAACGAGATTTCTCGACTTCGCTCGACATGACGGATATGCAGGCGTTTGTCGCTGTTATATTCGCCCTCGTGTAGAAGTGGAGCTGGAGAGACGTCATTTCGCGTCTATTCCTGTCATCTCGGCAGTGCTCCTGAACGCAGTCGAGACATCTCTCTCGTCAACGCGCCATGAACGAGATTTCTCAACAGGCTCGAAATGACGGTTTGCAGACCGCTACCGGTACCAATCTGCGCTCAAATCGAGCCAACGCGGATTGTTTCGCTCTATCAGCGCTTCCTTCTTCACACTGGACCATCTCTTGAGCTGCTTTTCGCGTGCGATGGCATCTTCGATGTGAACGAACTCCTCGTTGTAGACGAGAAGCACCTTGTTGTACTGCTTGGTGTGCCCATCAGTTTGCTTGGTCCGATGCTCCCACACACGGCGCTCAAGATTCGCACTGACGCCGATGTACGTCTTTCTGGAGGGGCTGGCCATAATGTAGACATAGGACTGTTTCAAGAAACCCTTCTTCGTTTGGAAAGCCGCAGCATACCCGAAATGACGGAGGGAGCAGACTCGCAATGATGGTGAATTCCATTCGAAACGACGGGGAGGCTATCAAGAAAGCTCGTTCGCAAGGCCATCCTTGCAGGAGAGATGTCTCGACAGGCTCGACATGACGGGTTTCGCCCCGAGACGGCCCCAGCTGGCATGACGAGAACACAGAGCTTGGACGAGAGATGTCTCGACAAGCTCGACATGACGGGTGAAGGCCCGAGATGGCCCCAGCTGGCATGACGAAACGTCATGCGGGAAACGGTCGAAGAGCGTTTCCCGCAGAACCACACCGAACCTGTCGACGCAGACGGGCAGTGATTGTATCCGCATGCATATGTCAGGGTCATCCGTCATCTCAAGCGAAGTCGAGAGATCTCGCCTGCAAGACCCGAGTTTTTCGTCATCTCGAGCGAAGTCGAGAGATCTCGTTCGTGATGTCGAGCCTGTCGAGACACCGGGAGGACATTGCGGCCGATTCGTTCCGGATACATGGGATCTGCGGCCACAAATCTTCCCCTACGAGGAATCCGCATGATGAATCCGCACGACGAATCCGCTTCTGGTGCTCCACCCACTGGCCCGGATTGACGGTTGTGCACGCGTCGTCTCCAGATACTACCTGAAGTCAACGCGCAAAAAGGGGCGGAAGGATCGGCTGTGTTGGCCGGTCCTTCCGCCCCTCAATCCTTATGCCTACCTGCTATTACGCGGTCGACTCGTCTCCGGCATGAGCGTCACTGCTTCCGAACCACGCGGTTCACGATACGTCCGGTATGGAGCGATCCCTGGGCAAGAGGATGCCGCGTTGCGAATACAGACCGGCCGCCGCAAGGCCGTAAACGATGCCACCCAGCACCCATGTCGCGATCCTCACTCCCCAATCGATCCCTGCCATTCTCCCCAGGGCGACATCACCGAGCACCAGCAGAACAGTCGCGATCACGAGTGCCCCAATTCCGGCGAAGCGATCTGGCAAGCCCTGCCTTTTCGCGAGTTCGACCAGCGCGGGAACGATCACCACAATCGGAATCCCCGCCGCCAACTCGAGCGAGTCATGAATCGTGTCCGTCATGCCGCACCTCCTTTCTCGATAACCGGCAGGTCTAGGATGTCCTTGAACGCCAGATCGGTCCCGCCGGACCACACTCGCCACCGGCGATCGGTCGCTTTGCCCTGACCCGTCAACCACCAGATGGCGTTTCCCTCGACCGCTTGACCCACGATCCATCCGCTCACCCAGAACCGGTGACCGCGTGGCCATTCCGCCACGATCGGCTGGGTGGTTTCTGCATACCGCCGCGCCCGCAGGAGCGGCACCGTCACGCGCATCAGACGGCTCTCCCGCAGGTCCCGATGCATTCCAAAGGGGAGGACGGCATCATCCGGATCGATTGATACACTCCCATCGACATCGGCGATGCCGAGGACAACACCGCGCGCCACGCGAGAGGGGAACTGCGAGTCGAAGATGATCTCCGCATCGGCCTCGACGTTTCCGCATTCAAGCACCAGGCGCACCATTCTCTCGCGGGCCGGCGCGGTATAGCCGAACATCGCCAATCGCCAGCCGAGATCGGCCCCGACATACGTCTGTTTCTCGCTCATGATCCCCGGCGCGATGACGTTGCGGGATCGCAGTTCCAGATTCGTTTGTGCCGCGATATGCCGGCTCATGGCCCCCGCCAGCGCAACATCGCGAGTATTGCTGGCACGGCTGTCGGTGCCGCTGTAGGCCGTCACCGTTTTCAGATCATCGCCGTCGGGCACGATTGCGAAGATCCCGGGGGTGTTTGCTCCATCCCCCTCGAGATGAACATCGAGCATCAGGTCGACCGGACGCTGCGCGTGATACCACATCACCCGCCGTCCCACCGCGTCGAGACTTCCCGCGAACCAGTTGTCATCGAGCCCGTCGTCCTGCTGGAGACAGATCGCCTCGTGCCCGGCTCGATTGAGCGCCTCGGTGATCGCGTTCGCGATCGCCGGGGTTCGGGCCGCCTCCTGTGCATTCCCTCCGCTGGAATTTCGGTGCCCCTGCACGACAATCACGCGCAGGGGCCCGTTTGGGCCCGTTAGGCCAGGTGCCTCGAGTTTCAGGGTGCTCATGGGCGTATACTCGCTCCTTACCAGTACGGTTGCCGGTTGGCATGATTTGCGCATGGAAGCGACATCGCGGTAGTCGAGACGACTGCCGTGAAGACGCATGTTGGTTCTGTTTCGATTGCTGGAGATGACGAACTGTACGAATCCATCGTTTGTAGAGGAGGGGTCCAATGGTCCATGTCGAAGGTCCCGGTGGTGAAGAACTTTCTCCGCGTGAACGGAGCCGGCTGAACGACCATGAACGCCACGCGATCGATCGCTTCCGCTGCCCATCGTGCAGTGCCCCGATGGATCTGCTGGAGCAGGAGCAGGTCGATGACGCCGATGCAATCGATGATGATTCCTGCGAACTCGTCGCCGCTTGTCGACAGTGCATGGTCACCATGTCGCAGGACGATTGGCATGCCCTCCATCAGATTGCCTGACAGGGTCATGCGAACGTGTTGCCATGCGATTCGTCGCCATGATGCATGCCCGCACGCCCCGTCACCCGACCTCTCGTCATCCCGATAGACCTGTGGGATGACAGAACCTCCCGGCAGTCACCGTCACGTTCACCGCTCAGACCTCAACCAGCGTCAGCGTGACACTGGAATCACCCCACCGGCCCGCATCGAATGGGCGGGCGACCTTCTCCGAGATCCCCACGATCCGCACTCGCCGCTCGAACGTGTCCGCGTCGTAGTCGAGATCGCGGAAGGTCAGGGTCGTCCCAATCTGCCACGCCATTCACAGGTCGGCGATCAGTTCCCGACCCGAGCGGGCGAGCAATTCACCTGCGCGATCGACGATCTGGTCCTGAGTCACAACGCCCAGTTGCCAGCGTCGCCTGCGTGCAGGCGAATCGAGGATCTCGAATTCCGTCCAGACGCCGGCGAGCACCGGTGCCCAGTTCGCCACACTCGACCATCGCACCCGTATCTGAAGCCAGCGCGAGACGGCCGCACTCGGCGCGAGATCGGCATCGAGCGTCATGTTTGCGTTTGCACGAGTGCTTCCACTCAGGGATGCAGTCGCCGCTTCGAGCCACGTCCCGCCGCCGTCGATCGAATAGTCGAGCGAGACCTGCACAACGTCGGTGCTGGCGATGACCGGCTGGACATCAGGCGCCGCGAACACCGCACCCACTTTTCGCCACGCCTTGTTCTTGTCACGCTCGCCGGCGTCGATCATCGACGTTGCATACATGGCGTTGGCCGGGAGGGTGTGCGTCGTGGCGGAACGCCAGATCATGCGAAACAGATCGACCGTGGTGCTGCCTTCAGTGAAGACGAGAAGATCCCAGTTTCCGGCACCGGAGAGCGCCATCGGCCAGCACCAGCGGCCCGCGGAAATTGGACGCGTCGCGATTCTCCACCATCCAGCCCCATTCCATGCCCACAGTTCGGACCGTTCGTCCGCCGTTTCGATCGCGACCACCAGGTAGCCGCCCGCCACGCAGCCGCCGAAGCAGCCTTTCCCGCCCAGCCCGGTATCGCGCCAACCGGCGCGCTCGCCAGCGGGATTGTGTTCCAGCACCGTCTTGTTGAGCCAGACGTACAACCGGCCACCATATCCGACAACGACGCGATAATCGTCATCCTCGGTCCAGTTGCCGTGCTGAAAGTAGGCGTCCCAATCGCCGCTCCAGAGCAGGACCTTGCGCTGTTCGGTAATGGGTGGCGGTCCTGCACTGACGACCACGCTGACCGTTGTTTCCTGGATCTTGCCGCTGAAGCTGTAGAGCGCTGCCTTCGTCGCGGCGAACGCCTTGCCACCAGCCGTTGTCAGCTTCAGCACATCGGCATCGAGGTAGCGAACATCGACCCCGGACCCGGTTACCATCCGGATCTGGTTGGTAGCGCCGGCAATGGTCGCTTTCGAGTAGATCGCGAAGCCGCCATAGCCGACGACATGTCGTCCCTTCTCACCGCTCAGCAGCGTGACCGGTGAACCACTTCCGGGATAGGGCAAAACCTGCAGGTCCTGCCCGGCGCCCAGCGCGATCAAAATGTCTCCGTTGTAGTTCGCGAGGTCGCTGATCGCCTTGCCCGCTCCCGCATCCCAGACCTGGGTCTCCGCACCCCAGCTGATCGCATCGAGGCCAACCGATCGGTACAGATAGCGGCCGCGTGCGAAAAACACGTGGTTGCCAATCGTGACCGCCGGGATGACGGTGTCGGTCGCCGGCAGTTCGGCCCCACTTGCGAGCGATGCCGTGGTAGTGAACGGCCATGGGACGACACCCTGACCTCCATAGGCGGGACCGATCGCCAGCGAATCTCCACCGCGATCGCGCTCCAACTGGAACGCTCGATGCTGTCCACCGAAGAAATCACGCATCTGGATACGGGCGGTACGGCCCTCTGCCATCCCATCCTGGGTGCGCGTGTAGGAGGATGTGCTGCCACTTCCACTTCCGCCTGACGCGATCATGTAACCGGCGCCATCGAGCGCGATATCCGTTGCCTGGGGCATTGCGCTAAGCTCCTTCCTCTCCTGGTGCCGTCCCTCACGTCGAGGTCATCCGATGCCTTCCCGTTATTTCAACCGCCGCCTCACGCCCGGCGCGCCCGACCCGGACACCTGCACGCAACGCGACCGAATCCGATCATGCCCAGCCGGTCAGACGCCACTCCCACTCGCTCCACGTCGTCCAGCGCAGCCGCCAGTCATCGACGTATCTCACGCGCCACTCCGTCCATGCGACACCGCGCTGGCAACGGCAGTTGACGTGCAACGGGGGCTGCGGTCCACCCTGCCCCTCTTCCCACACCATCCCCGCCAGCGGTCCGCACTCTGGGCAGACGGTTTCGTCCGACGCGGTATTCCAGCGTTCGAACACGACCGGGTAGACCAGTTCGACCGTCTCCAGAACCCACAGGAATGCGCCCACGATCTGCTCGACCACCCCGAAGACCGGTTCCAGCACATCGGTCACTCGCTCCCGCACGTAATCGACCGTATCGTTCCAGGCCTCCCGGATCGATTCGACATCGGGACCATGAGCTCCTCCGCCTCCGCCACCCGTGTCGTACCCGATCATCAGCCCGGCTCCTCGATGCTCATCGTTGTGCCAAGCGCGCGCCGGCGTCGCAGCCAGAACAGCTTGTCGGCATCGACCTGCGCCATCCGCGCGGCGCCGATCAGGGGGTGGGCGCCCTTGCCCGTCGTGCGTTTGCCGTCGGCGATCGCCCTCCGGATCAGCGCCACGTTCATCGCGAGCGCGATGTGGATGTCCTCGTCGCCGGGCTGCAGATCCATCGGCGTCACGTCATCGGTGACATTCGTGCGGTCGGCCAGATGCTCCAGCCGCCAGGTCCCGGATCTGGAAACAGGCGAGGCGAGCATGATCTCGTTTCCCCATACTCGCCAGAACCGATCACCGGTCGATGGGGCATAGGCGACCGGTGGCACTGATCTCATCGTTTCTCCCCACTGTCTCCAGATGTCGCCACGATCGTCGAAGATCTTCACGATTCGCAGCGGGTTGATCCCGGCCGGGACAGTCACTTTCCGGTCTCCGGCGATTACCGGGATGGTCTCCGTCGCTTCCCGCTGGAAGCGCGCACTGTACCGGCGTACCGCCTCCGCGATCGCGTCGTTCAGGAACTGGTCATCCCACAGCGGCTCCTGGCCGGTGTCGGAGAGCCGTCGTCTCAACATTCCACGAAGTTCCACACGTGTTGTTCCGGTCATGGTGCTGCGTCGTCCTTCCATCCATGGTGTGTGGGCGCATTGCCCTTGTGTGGCGCGAGGATTCTACGAGGGTGGCAAGGGTAGCAAGGGTGGGATGTGCAACGTGCCGGTTTCCTCGGCGATCCGCGCCATCTCGGCGTCGGGATCAGTACTGCCGAGATGAGCGATCGCCGTGCGACGACTGCGGATTCCCCCATTGACGAGCGCGACGGCGTTGCGAATCGCGTTGTCCGTATCGCTGGGAAGCACCGGTGGCCAGATCGTGGTCGTTTGTCGCAGTCCGCCCAGATCCTCGCGCCCAAAGCGTTCGAGCAGGTCGAGGATGAGCGCGTTGCGCCGGGCGAAGAAGGCATCCCACATTCGCCGCTTGCGACCGACCTTCTGAACCAGCGGCTGAATCTCGACCTCCAGCGCCGCGCCGGAAAGGTCGCGACCGGAACCCCCGAACGCGGTTCGCGGGGTCTCGCTCAGATCGTGCAACGATCGAAACAGGAGGTCGATATAGGTCACGTGCGCCTCGGTTCCTCCACCCTGCAGGAGATCGAGCAGATACGCCTTGGCGCCTTCCGGCAGTTCCCACTTGGCACCCGGTCCGACCGTGATGCCTTCCGAACCGTCCACGTTCTCGAGAACCGCGATCGGTGCGCCCGAGAGTTCCAGGATGCGGGAGAGCACCGTCATTCGCTGGTTCAGCTCCATGCACACATCGACCAGATCGACGAGGTCGGATTGTCCCCAAAAAGCGAACGGGCGGGGATCGTTGGTCGCGATCACATACGGAATCCATCCATACGGATTCGCCTCGTCGCGCAGGAGATGCCCGGCAACCGTCATCTGCCAGTGGGCGGACGTCCAGGTTTCGACGACGGGATAGCCTCGTGTTTTGTCGAGATCGAACCCGGGAATATCACCATCGGTCAGTTCAGGGATCATGGTCGAGATCTGGTGTCCGGACAGCCCGTAGGCCTGCGTCACCTGCTGAATCTCACGCGGGTCATCGGGGGCGGTGTGAACGACCAGCGTTGCCGGATCGACCGCCACCACGCGTGGGCGGTGACCGCGTTCATCCCAGGTCACCTTGATCGCGGCATCTCCCAGAATCGACGCATCGAGTGCCAGCGACAGATCGAGACGCGAGAGATCGAGGTCCTGCACTGTCGCCGCCAGGATGCGCTCGGCCCGGTTGGCGGTATCCTGCGCTGCTGCCTGCGCTGTCCGCTCCGTGGGCTGCGAGGTCTCCATCTCACCGGCGGATGCGATCGAGAAGGCGACTGCTGCCGGGAAGACATAGCTCGAATTCTTGCGGAGGAGCGTTCTCGCGTAGTTGAAGGTGAGGTGCGTCGATCCCCGCCGGGACGGAGTCGCCCACTGGTTTCCCCCGTAGAAGGCCATTGCCGCCGCGTACTGTCCAAATCTCGCCTCATCGCCAGGCGAGAGCGTTCCCGGGGGCCAGACGGCCCGCTCGTTCATTCCCTCTGCAGTGTCCGCAAGTGCGGTCCACGGTCCTGCAATCAACATGCTGTTGGGCTCCACTTCTGGTTCTTGCAAACGCCATGAATCGCCAGATGTACAATGCATGGCATGACGATATCGATGAATCCACCGAGTGCAGCCCATCCACCGCTAGCGCCACTTCAAGCGCTCGTTCGTGCCTTTCATGCATCGAGGGTGCGGCCTGCACTCGGTGGAAGCGGGTTGCTGATGGCGAAGGGAATGGAGGTAACCGTTCGGGACTGGGATCTCACGATCGATGCGGAATCCGAGTCCGTGGTCGCCGTCCTGAATGCGAACGGCGTTGCCTGGAAAACTGCTGCCGATCGCAGCGGTCTCTACTCCACTCGCGATCGCTTTGTCGCGACACTGCTTACCGAAAATGGTGCCCATGACATCGACATCATGGTTCGGTTTGCGATTCGTCCGGATGCGACATCGACTCCGATTGCGATTGAGACGGTTGAATGCGGTGTCTGGAACGGTATTCCGCTGGGAAGTCTCGAGAACTGGCTCGTCGCCTACCGGCTCATGCAACGTCCCTTGAAGCCAGAGCTGATCGCCGCCTACTTGCGTGTGCATGGCGGGGACGTTCGTCTACTCGATCGCCTGTTGGCCGGGCCGCTGCCGCTGCCGTCGTCGATCCAGGATGAACTGACTGTCCTGCGAGCGATCTCTGCGGTCCGCTGAAAGCAGACCGTTCCCGACTCCCGACCTCAACTGGCACCGGATGTGCGTGCTCTCCGCATCCGGGGACGGGCGGCGTTCCTGTTTGTCCCATCGCGACGCCGCTGGCTTGTCCAACCGTCACGTTGGCAGGGAGGAACAGCACATGTTCTCGATCAGAAACCTCTCCGATCAGCTCGTCGATGCCATGCCATGGCTGGATTCGGCTGCCGATCTCGCACACAAGGCGTGGGATCCGCTGCTTGGTCAGGACACCCCGACCGCGCTCCGAAACGCGCTCTACGGTACCTGGCTCGGTCATCCCCTCCACCCTGCCGTGACCGACCTTCCCATTGGCTTCTGGACGTCGAGCATGCTGCTCGATGCGTTCGGGATGGAGCGCGGTGCCGACATCACCCTCAAGGCGGGCACGCTCAGCGCGGTCGCTGCCGCCGCAACCGGCATGGCCCAATGGCACGATCTGCAGAATCAGGAGCAGCCGCGTCGCTTGGGGATCCTTCATGCGCTAGTCAACGTCGGTGTGACGACCTGCTACGGAATCTCGTGGGTCATGCGAAGTCGAGACGCCCGCAAGGCGGGCATCATGTGGTCGCTGGCGGGAGGAAGCGTTGCCTCGCTCGGCGCCTTGCTTGGTGGTGACCTGGCCTATCGTCTCGGGATCGGCGTCAGCCGGGTTGCATTCGAGGCACCCGCCAGCGAATGGGTCGATACCATCCCCTTCGATGAGTTGGAGGATGGTACGCCGCGACGGGTCGAGATCGAGAGTGGTCCTCTCGTCATGGTGCGGCAGGGCACCCGTGTGCTCGCCGCGTCCACCACCTGCACGCATGTCGGTGGACCGCTCGATGAAGGCACCATCGACGCTACCTGCGTAACCTGCCCTTGGCATGGCAGCGTTTTCGATCTGCGCGATGGCCACGTGGTGACCGGCCCTGCGACATCACCGCTGCATGCGTTCGAAACGCGTGTTCATGAGGGAGTTGTCCAGGTCACCGCCACGGCGCCAGCATTCTGATCGCCTGTGCTCGTTTGGGGTATTACGCCGGATCGAGCAGGGCGACAAGACGTTTCGGCGCCACCAGGCGATAGCTGGTGACAATCAGGTCCTCGATTTCGTCCCAGTCGGGATCGGTCGCGGCATCCAGCCATGCTGCGATCCAACCCTTTGGACCAAGGTACGGTGGCCGGAAGTACCGGACAGGATCACGCTCGATGAGCGCTTCCTGGAACCCCGGTGCGGCCTTGCACCAGACCGCCGTGCCCTGCTCGGGTTGATGCAGCATCGCGAAGTTCTTCGTCCGGACCTGAAAGGTCGGCGACCCGAACGCCTCGGCCTCCATCGCTTCCGGCAGGCGGTTGCGTTCGCAGATCGCACGCAGGCGCCGCATGATCGAATCATCAACCGATACGTGTGTATGCTCTGACATGCCTGCATGGGCTCCTTGTCTTTGCGATGTCCGCTTGCCTGTGCCGAGATGATAACCACGGAGGTTTTCGCAGGACGCATGCCCGGTGCGGCTGCCCGGCGCGGCTGCCCGGCGCGGCCGTTTACGTGGCGGTGATCCCGGACAGGCGCGCCACCCCAAGCGCCGAGAAGAGCGCGAGCCCGGCGTACCACTTGATGCGGGTCCGGGTCGCATCCTTCGTCTCCAGCTCTCCCACCGATTCGACGCTGATCCCGCCATGTTCAAGACCCATCAGCCCCGTCCCCTGTCCGAACCTGAGCGCGTAGATCGAACTGAGCGCCGTCCCGGAACCCAGGGTCTCGAGATCCGACATGAAATCATCGACGACAACCGGAATCCCGTCGTAGGTCTCGATGCGCTCCCCGAACTGATTGATCGATGTTTCGAGAACGGATCCGCTGGCTCGGCGCAGATCCTTGAGCTTTCGCCGGGATCGCTTGCTCATCAGCAGGATCTCCGGTTTGCCCGGCATCACGGCGTCGATCAGTTCATCCATCCGTGGCAGCGTCAGCGAGCCCCCGTTGGTGCCCATGCTCAGCGTTTGCCCTGCTGGAGTCATGATCTTCAACCCATCGAATGACTTGACGTCGGCACTGGAGTCGCCATTGAAGAACGTATCCGATAACTAAACACAATGCATCACATTGCATACCCGTGATTTGCTGGACCTCTGCCAAGCGGATAGGAGAAGTTTCAACGGAGCGCATAGAGTAGAGCATGTGCTTACAGATACGAACGCAATGAACTTGCAAAATCGGGACACTATAACTACGGCACGCATGCACAATATGCGATAAAACCGGATGGACGTCATCGGTTCTCGGTCGCGAACGAGCCCAATTTGGAGAAACGGGTATCAATCATTCGACCATTTTGGAAGAAGCGCTCAGTTCGAACGCCTGAAACGATGTAGTAAAGTCATCCTCGACGAGGTAAGTATATTCGGTGCATGCCATATTCTTCCATATAATGAACGTCACAGTTTTCCCCACTCTTGTGACCTTGCGGCTGGGTCACGTCAAGAACCACCATGGGTTCATAGGAATTGCGCAAGTTGTACACCGGAATCGCAAAGGCAGGATGGAAGTGGCAGGAACGAGCGATAATGGTGGCGCCGGATTCCCTCTCGCGCCATGGTGTATCGACTGATCTCGTGCGAGCATACCTGTATCGACGGGACGATTGGACATTTGCCCTGTCGATCTTCTCCGAAGTGGCCGCCGTCGGAACTTTGCCATCCCGGACGATGTCCTCCTCGCCCATCATGTCCCGCTGGGGAACATCTGCGACAGGTGAGCGTCGCACCAAGAGATCCCGAGGAACGAGGCACTATGTCTGCTGCTCGCGTGATTCCCTTCCCTCAAACCACGCGATCCCACGCCAAACAGATGGAGACGAGAGGCATGGTGCTCTTACTCGGGGGGCTGCTTGCGCTCATGGTCGGCCTCGCCATGGGTATTTCCCTGGGCCGCCGGTGGCCTGTCACTGATCCGCCGAACGATATCGCCATTGCCGATGTCGTTCGGCACCAATTGTAAGCACCTGCCAAAGGAGACCTCTCATGGACAACCATCCCTCCCGTACCGACGTTATCGCACGAATCGCTGATGAACACGCCAGATGGAACGCGCTGCTGGCCGAGATCGACCCCGCTTCCATGGATACGCCGCAGACACTGGGGGAATGGTCCTTCAAGGACGTCGTTGCGCATCTGACCGCCTGGCGGCAGCCATATCTGGATGACTATGCCGTTGCGCTGGGAGCGCCTCCCCCGCCGCCGTCGGCCTGGCCCTATGCCTTTGCCGAAACCGACGAGGATCTTCCCGATGGCGAATCCAAGGTCCAGACCGTGAATGAATGGATCTACGCACGCAACCACGATCATTCGATCGACGTGGTGCTGGCCGAGTCACAGCAGCAGTGGGAGCAGCTTCGTCAGATTGTGGCAAATATGCCAGAGGCCATGCTCAATGATCCAGAAGCGTTTCCGAAACATGCGGGGAGGTCGTTGGCAGGCGTCATCATGACCGGGGATCAGTTCTCCCACTTTCACACCGAGCATGAACCGGTGATTCGGGCGTGGATCAGCGAGACGACGACACGCGAGGATCTTTAGCCTCTCTGCACGGCACAATAACGCCAACCGGCCACTTGGCATTGGGAACTGCATACAAGAAAAGGTGCTGGATGTGAAGGTGCCCGGCAGTGGAGCCTGGCCACTGTCTCCAGCTCACGATCGTGACCACCAGGCATCGGCGTGAATGTTGCAACGATCGTGGCTGGTGCGATCGCATCGCGCCATGTGCGCCGCCGGGGATACCTGCCTGGGTATGATTACACCCCGGCGGCGCCGTGTTCGCTTCATACGTCCTGTTCGCACCAGCGGTCATGAACGCGATCACGAAAGATCGTCATCGGCCGACCATCGTCGAGCCGGATGGCGAAATACTGCCGGCTGATCAGATCGCGCCACCATTCCTCGTCAATGATCCACATGTCGACGACCTCCTCGATCGCGATCCTGTGCCCGGCAACAATAATCGCCGTCGGTATTCCGTCCCGGGCGATCGCGTTCAGGGCGCGCGGCATCTTCAGGGGATGAATCTCCTGGTCACGTGACGGCTGGCCATCCGGCTTCATGCTTCAGTCCCTCCCTGCACTCAAAAGAAACTCCGGGCGGGCGGCATCGTCGCCAGAACTGGCGTGGGGAAATCGACGGGTTCTTCCTCCGGGTGGACGGGGCGGTCGTTACGGGCAGAGAAAGCCAGAACGCGGGGATCGGCTTCGGTTTGCCGGTCGTCCCCCCGCTCCCAGTCCCTCCGCGTCTCCCCGATCTGATTGATGACGTGGATGTCGGTGGCGATAATGTTGACGTTGTTGTTGTCCAGCTGCAATCGACCCTCCACGATCACGTAGGGTGCCGAGCGCACGGCGTAGCGTTCCCGCTCATAGAGATCGGGGTACACGATCACGTTGACGAGTCCATGCTCGTCCTCCATCAGCAGGAAGGTAATGCCCTTGGCGGTTCCAGGACGCTGGCGGCAGACCACCAGACCCGGGATGGCCACCGGCATCCGGTCGGGCAACGTTCCCAGATGCTGGGAAGAGACCAGTCCCTGCGGCAGCTGATGACGCAGAAGCCCGATCGGATGCGCCAGGAGGGAGAAACCGGTGGTCCGGTAGGCATCCGCCACCCGCTCCCACGTGGTCATCCGTGGCAGCTCGATCTGATCCTGTTCGGTGGGCAGGGCAAGTGAAAGCTGATGCCCGCTCGTCCTGGTTCGACGGCGACCGGCGGTGAAGCCCCGCGACGGCACGAACAGTCCGACCTGCCACAGCATCTCCCGCCGCTGGAGTCCGTACCCGTCCAGCGCTCCGGCCGCGATCAGGATCTCCACCGTCTCCCGCCGCAGGTAGACCCGCCGCACAAGATCCGTCAGCGAGAGATAGCGTCCATTGGCCTCGCGCTCGCCAGCGATCGCCTGGATTGTTTCCTCGCTGACCCCCTTGACGTACGACAGACCGATCCGGATCGTGCGCGGTCCTTCCACCGTGCAGACGTAGGCACTCCGATTGAGATCTGGTCGCAGGACGCGGATACCACTGCGACGTGCGTCGTTGATCAGGACATGCGGCTGATAGAACCCCATCGGCTGGTTGTTGAGCAGTGCCGCCAGAAATTCCGCAGGATAGTAGTGCTTGAGCCAGCACGACTGGTAGGCGAGCAGGGCAAACGCGGCCGAGTGGGATTTCGGGAAGCCGTAGCTCGCAAACCCCTCCAGCTTGCGAAACATCTCGGCCGCCAGCTCCACCGGGATCCCGCGCCCCGCCGCGCCGTCCATGAACTGGTCCCGCATCTTCAGCATCGCCTCGAGCGAGCGCTTGCGGGTCATCGAACGGCGCAGTTCGTCCGCCTGGCCTGCCGAGAAGCCGGCGATCGCCTCCGCCACCTGAATGACCTGCTCCTGGTACAACACCACGCCCAGGGTTTCCCTGAGCACCGGTTCCAGCAGAGGATGATCGTAAGTTGGCGTGTAATTGGGGTCCGTCCTTCGCTTGACGAACGGGGTCACCGCGCCACCGACGATCGGACCGGGTCGCACGATCGCGACCTGGATCACGAGGTCGGCCAGCGATGCGGGTTTTGTCCGTCGCACCATCTGGATCTGGGCCCGGCTCTCGGCCTGGAAGGTACCGATCGTATCTCCCGCCTGGATCATCTGGTAGACGCGCGGATCGTCGTAATCCACGCGGCTGAGGTCGATGGGTTCGCGGTGGACGTCGATCAGGGCCAGACATTCCTCGACCAGGGAGAGCATGCCGAGGGCGAGGAAATCGATCTTGATCATCCGCGCGTCCTCGATCGAATCCTTGTCCCATTGGGCGATGAACCTGCCCTCCATCGCGGCCGGCTGGATCGGGACGATCTCGTTGAGGGGGGTCGAAGAGACAATCACCCCACCGGAATGCTGCGTGATGTGACGCGGAAAGCCCGCCAACTGGGTGGCGATCTGGACCAGATGCGACCACGGAGGTTCGTGCATCCGGCTTGCGTATTCGGGGAACCGCTGGAGTTCGGTCGCCAGACTGGTCGCGCTGTGCGGCTCGGCCAGCTTGGCGATCCGATCGAGGTTGTGGACGGGAATTCCCAAGGTCTTGCCGACATCGCGGACAGCACTCTTGAGCCGGTAGGTCGCAAAGGCGCAGACCATCGCCACGTGGTTGTGTCCGTAGACCTCGTACATCCGGAGAATCATTTTCTCCCTGATCTCGCGGGGAAAGTCGATATCGATGTCCGGGACCGAGCGCAACTCCTCGTTCAGGAAGCGTCCCACATAGAGGTCGTGGGCCAGCGGGTCGACCGGCGAGAGACCGATCAGGTAGCAGACGATCGACGAGACGGCAGAGCCGCGTCCCCTGCCCGGCGGGAGAAAGGCGCGGGATCCCGAGAGCTCGTAGCCGCGAATCTCGGCCGCCACTTCCCGGGCCATGATCAGCAAGTCGCGGTAGAGCAGAAAGAATCCCGCCAGCTTGTGCTTGGCGATCAGCCGCAACTCGTCGTTGAGCTGGGCGTGGGCCTTGGCAACACGCGGAGAGGTGGAGGGATACCGCGCGGCGAAGATCTCCCAGCAGGTGCGGGCCAGGTATTCGTCTGACGTCTCACCGGTCGCGGTCTGGTAATCAGGGTAGGAGTAGCCCAGATCGCTGGTGAGGTCGAAAGCGGCGCACCGGGCCGCGATGATCTCGGTGGCCCGGATCGCCTCGGGATAGAGGGCGAAGCGCTCGGCCATCTCCGCCGGCGAGCGCAGATGAAACTCGGCATTGGCTCGCCGTTCACGGTGACTTCCATCGAGGGTGGTCCGGTGCCTGATCGAGACGAGGACATCCTGCAGGCGATGACGGTCCTGACGGTGGTAATGTACGTTGCCCGTCGCCACGTACCCCACGCCCACCCGTTCGGCCAGCGCCACCAGCTGCTTGACCCGCCTGGTATCGCCCAGCACCGCGTTGTGCTGGAGCTCGACGAACACGTTTGCTCCTCCAAACCAGGCAATGTAGGTCCGGAGCACGAGTTCCGCGTCCTCGCCACGACCAGCGTCGACCAGCCGGGACAACTGGCTATCCCGGCAGCCGGTGAGCAGGATCATCCCGCTCGCGTAGTCAGCCAGATGGCAGGTCATGCCGACCGGCAGGGAACTGCCCATATCCACGCCGGCGGGAGGAGCACCTTGGGAACTCTCGGTGATCAGGCGGCAGAGGTTGCCGTAGCCAGCCCGGGTTTCCGCCAGCAGCGTGAGGTGCGAACCGTCATCGAGGGTGATCTCCGCTCCGGTAATCGGCTGGATGCCCATCGAACGGGCAAACTTCGCAAACTCCAGCGCTCCATAGACGCCGTCATGGTCCGTCACCGCCAGCGCCGTATAGCCAAGATTGGCAGCCCGGATGACGATCTCCTCCGGTTGCGAGGCCCCATCGAGAAACGAATAGGCCGTATGAAGATGGAGTTCGGTATAGACCACGCCTGATTCCGATCACAGAAGTCGGTTGCCACTGAGGTCAAAATAGAACATATGTTCGTATTTGGGGAGATGTGCCGAAATGTCAAGGTAGGATTGAAGAAGCAGACGCCGCGCGATCGTGCTAGGGCACGTAGGAAATCAGGGCGTGGCGACGCTCGGGAAGCCGCGACCAGGGCTGGACCTCGATCACCTTGTAGATCGGAGAGGTGCCATAGCGGTGCTTGAGGTGCTGAACGGCCCGCTGCAGTGATCCGTCCCGGCGGGCTCGCAGCGTCGGGATGGTGAGCTGTGTGCCCCCGGTATCGACCAAGCCACTGAGCGTGATCGATAGCTGCTCGACTGCCCCTTCCATGACCAGATCCTGCAGACGCAGAGCCACAGCACGCACCACGCCCTCGACGCCCGCTGGTTCCTTGAGGACAAGCCTCCGTTCCCAGGACCGCCCGCCTTCGACCACGGCCTGGACGAGAATCTCGCGAACTCCCCGGTCGCGCAACTCGTGACGCGCGAAGGCGCGACGAATCATCTGGGTGAGACCGATCAGCAGCATCTCCCGGCTGGCGGTCGGCGCTTCAAGCGGCAGGTCGATCGTCAGGGTCTCGGGTCGTGCCGCCGGGATCACCAGCCGTCGATCGATGCCGGTGGCCAGTTCCCAGGCGATGCGTCCCGAAGGGCCGAGGTGAGCGGCGATCCTGGCCGGCGGGATGGCGGCGATCAGGCCGAGATTGACCAGCCCCATCCGGGCCAGCCGGTTGATGTCCGTCGCGGCGATCGGCAACCAGGCGGCGGATTGACGGGAGAGGAACGCCCGCTCGTCATCGGGCAGGATCGCGAACACCTCACCTGCACGCGCCCGACCGGAAGCCACCCGCGCCGCGAACATGGTTGAGGCCACACCGGCGCGCGCCGCCAACGGAACCGGGATGTCGGCCAGCATCCGTGCCGCCGCAGCCGTCGTCGAGGGATGATGCCGGTCGAGACCGACCAGATCGACGTACCAGCAGCCGGGATCGTCCGGATCCGCCTGTACCAGCGGGCTGATCTCGTCGAGCCCGAAGAGCATGCGTCGCCGCACGCGGTGTTCGAGGACGGGGTTCGGAACCACCATCTCCAGGCCCATGCATTGCGCCTTGGCCTCCCGCAGGCTCATGCCGGCCCGAACACCGGCCCGATGCGCCGCCTCGTTGACGTCCATGACCAGGGCGCGGGTTTTCTCGGGATCGCCGACTGCCATCGGCAGGCCGGCCAGATACGGGTGATTGAGGATGGCGACAGCGATCGCGAGATGGGGAATGCGGACGCAGGCAATGGCCACGATTCACCTCCAGATGCGGGGCTACGGGGAATCCGTGGGCCTCATTGCCCGGTCATAATTAGAACATTAGTTCTCATATCAGCGGACGTCAATCCCTGTCTGGTTGTCACGGGTGCAGTTCTTCGGGGAGAAGTCGGCCCCGGCACGAACATGGCCCGGCGCTTGCGCTCAGGAGCTGAACCTGACATCTGCGACCGTTCGCTGCCAAGAGAGGAACGCGACATCGCTTCAGCTGAGGCAATGCGCTCGAAATCCCGACCAAAGAAGGCGATCCGTCGCTTTGATGTATTTGCGGAATACTCGCGCCTCGAACGTCAGACCGAGGGCTATCCGAAGGACGAAGCCAAGGGCTACGGGATCTGGCTGGCCAAGGTGGTGGCGTCGCGGAAGTTCGCCTCGAAGTCGGATTCTCCGGATAAACCGGCCAAGTCAAAGAAACGGTCGGGCACCGACGACAAGTTCCGCTCCGTTGGCGACGAGATCCAGACCGACGCGACGTTCGATCACGAGATCGTCGAACGGATGGGCAAGACCTTCTATGCCACGCTGTTCCGCCCCGCCATCAGGAAGGCGCGCAAGGACGGGCAGGCCTACGAAGATATTCGCGACTCGATTCGTGCGGACTGGAAGCCGAAGAAGGCGGCGTCCACGAAGTAACGTCCTGCCAACAAGAACGTGCGGGACCGTGACATGGAAGTCGAGGATGGCCCGGCCGGGTGGTTGGCGGGCCGCTCGTCTTCCAATACATTCACGATATGCGGGCAGGGAAGGGAAGGAGTTTCGCAATGCCCGAACAGGCCGAACGCAACAAGGACGTGGTCCGACGTTTGGTAGCAGAGGTTCTGAATGGCGGCTGCCTCGATGTGCTCGATGAACTCTTTGCACCGGAGCTCGTCACGAGTGCTCGCGACTGGATCTCTCCGTTCCGCGTCGCGTTTCCCGATGTTCATATGGAGATCCATGACCTGATCGCCGAGGGGAATGTTGTTGCTGCACGCTACACATGCTCCGCGACACATCTTCATCCATGGTTGGGGCACGCTCCGACGGGTCGGCGGTTCGAGTCGATCGACGAGGTCTCGATTTATCGCTTCCACAATGGTCAGATCACCGATTCATGGGGAATCGAAGACAATCTCGAAAGACTAGCGCAGCTCGGACTCCGTTAGGGGCGTGGAGCATACATGATGATGCCGACACCGGGGAAAGTAATCGTCTTCCCCATTCTCCGTCAGCGTCATTCGTGCACTCCGCGGATTTCTCGTCGAAGTGATGAATGGCGTCAAGGTGGATTGCCGCCCAAGGGCCTCCTTCTATGGGAAGCCCTTGTCGTCTGATCCTCTGTTCCGGAGAGCGACTAGTTGCTCTCGCAACCGATCCCGTCAGAGTCACGATCGAACCCGTACTGGTCGTAGCCAATGACCGATACCGAGAACCCGATGTCCTTGCAATCGAGGTCTGACGCACTGTTGGGCACACACGGGCTGTAGTTGGGATTGCAACCACCATCGATCGCCGGTGCTTCCTCGACCGGGGCTACCGTGACTGGCACGTCCACTGGTACAGAGACCGGGGCATCCTGGACCGGCTGATCGGTTGTGAGTCCGCCACCATTGCCATTGCCGCTGCTACTGCCAGTGGTTGCTGGCACCTGCTCGGTGGTCGACTGCTGGTTGGTTGTCGATTGCTGGCCGGTCGTCGATTGCTGGCCGGTCGTCGATTGCTGCCCAACGGCGAGCGGAACACCGAACGCGCCGCACAGTGACAGGACCCCAAGATCGTGCTGCTTGGCGAACGTCTTCGCGCTTTTCAGATGCGCATCGTACTTGCGATCACCATAATCCACGTCGTCGGCCCAGCCGGACCGGATCAGCACCTCGTTGAGCATGTACGGCTGACCGTCGATCTTGAACCAGACGTAGGCGAGCTCCCGGCCGTACTTGTCGCGCGCCGTCTTGTCTTTTTCGAGATACACGGTGCCGTCGGTGGCATCATTGAACCCCAGCGCGAAGGTGGCAAAGTCGGTGGCCTGTTGACCGCCACACTGGTGCTCGTTCTGCGTTTCCGGCGTGTCGGCGCGATAGATCCGGACGCGATTGCTCACCCCGTCGATCAGCACCTCGAACGTGTCGCCGTCGATGATCCGAACCAGTTTCGCCGACTGCGCCTCGGCGGGGATCCGGCTGGTCCAGGTGGTCGGCGCGAACCCGCCATGGGGCAGTTCGTCGCAGGCACTCCCGTTGCCGTCGGGATCGAGCGCCGCATGCGTCGCGACATCGTTGTCATAGACGGTCTGCGCCCATTCCCAGGAATCAAAGTCAGAACATGATGCGGTTGCAGCCCGCACGGGTGACGACGAGAAGGTCGGGATAAGCGAGCAGAGGAGCACGCACGCGATAAAGAGCCGAAATCACCTCATGTGGACAGGGAAAAGATTATTAAGGGACCCAAGAACAAGTATGGGGGCGATTCAAGGGGTCTGGCATCCGTAATTTCACATAGACTTGAAGCAATAATAATGTGCAGCATCCACTGTCGAGCTGTAGTGAGTCGCTCAATCGCCACCGACACCCGATTGACAGCTCGTTTATATGGTGGTGATAGCCAAGGCACTCCGGAGCGGGGACTCGCCTCCTGTGCTGGTATGCTCCGCGGTCGGGAATGTGCTTCGCTGATTCAGTCGCGATGCGAAGGAGTGCCGGTGCCACACGGAGTGAAAAGGGGATGGGAGTGAGCGACGGCAAGCAGGTGGCGAGCGAGTCTCCGCGATTGGGGAACGCGTTCGCGGATCAGCATGAGGAGGATTCCCTGCTAATCCGGCAGGCCGACCAGATGCAGGGTGTCCTGCTTCCCCTTTGGCCTCTCCCACCGTGGCGATCCAGCCACACGAACCCGCGCTCGTCGATCGACTTGACGAGGAAGCCGATCTCATCGGCATGGCCTTGGATCAACAGTTTCGGCATGTCGCCGGGGATGCGGGCGAGGACGTTGCCGACAGCGTTCCCAACGCGTTCGGTCATGACAGGAGCTTAAATATGCCTGTGGGTGCATCATCGCCGTCACCGCACTTCACAAATCGTATTCAGGAAGGTTCGAGAACCCATGAAGATTACGAACATAGCGACACATTTCGTCGATCGGTATTTATTTGTTACCGTTCATACGGATTCCGGCTTGGTTGGTCTTGGCGAGTCAGGCGCCTGGGGGTTCCTGGAAGCGTCGGCCCAGGCGGTCGAGACGTTCAAACGCTACCTGATCGGTGAAGACCCCCTCAAGATTGAACACCACTGGCAGTATCTCTATCGATGGACCCACTTTCGTGGTGCGGCAATTATGGGGGCGTTATCCGCGATTGATATCGCGCTGTGGGACATTGCCGGCAAGCATTTTGACGTGCCGGTGCACCAACTCCTCGGCGGGCCGACGCGGGATCGGGCACGGGTCTACGCCCACGTCTTTGGACAGAGTCGCAACGAGCTGGTCCAGGGCGTCATCGCGGCCAAGGAGCAGGGGTTTACCGCCGTTGGCCACCTCACGCCGTTCACCGATGCACCTCGCGATCAACCGGCGTCCGGTACCCACGTCCACATGATCCGCGAGGCCGTCGAGTCCGTCCGCCAGTACCGCGAAGCGGTGGGCGATGACGTCGATCTGTGCATTGAAATCCACCGCCGCCTGACTCCCGCGGAGGCCGTGGTTCTGGCCCGCGGGATCGAACCGTTCCACCCCTTCTTCTACGAGGATCCCACCCTGCCAGACAATCTGGATATGATGTCAGCAATCGCCGAAAAAATACACATTCCGATTGCCACCGGCGAACGCCTGCACACGATCTTTGAGTTCGACATGCTGCTGGCACGCGGGGCGGTGCAGTATGTGCGGCCCGATGTCTGTCTCTGCGGCGGCATCAGTGGCGCCAAGAAAATCGCTGCCCTGGCCGAGGCGCGCTACGTACAGGTTGTCCCGCACAATCCGTTGGGACCAGTGAGCACGGCAGCTTGTCTTCAAATTGCGGCGAGCATCCCCAATTTCGCGCTGCAGGAATATCCGCTCGGGGAGGATGTGCCGCCCAAGAGCGACATCGTCATCCGGCCGCTGACGCGCGACGGGGGCTATCTCCTGATTCCGGAGGGCCCTGGGATTGGCATGGAGTTGGTCGACGGTGCTGCCGAGCGGTACCCATACCGGCCGCTGCCGGTGATCACCCGCCTAGACGTCGACGGGTCGATCGTCGATATGTAATCGTTGGCCAAGGCCCTTAAGGTAGTGGATGACGCCTAAGTGACATCAGCAATTTTCCAGATGCACTGCACTTCTTAGGAGTCGCTTTCTGTCTTGCAACAACAGACCGCTGGGAGCTGCTAGATGGTACGCACCAAGCTTGATAAGTTACCATCTGTTGGAATGTGGTGGATTCCCGAACGTGAAAATCAGCAGTATCACGGTCTCTTGTCTGGAGAGCTAGGTGCGATCACGCTTGAACTCACAGGAAGCTTTGACGGTTCACATGCCAAATCTCGGACAATCACGACTGATTACTACGACAATATTCCAAGAATTCTACTCATTCACGGCATCATCAGAGGAGGAATCTGATGCCTCGTTACGCCCGTAGTATGGCTATTCTTCTTGTCCTCGTATCGGGCATGGCGGGACATGCTGCCGCAGCGCCTCCGTCAGGCGCGACACCACCCGTAACAGCTCCAGCATCCCCGGTTCCCAAGATCGCGCTGACATGGCCGACGACCAAGCTGGTTCCGGCTGGTCTGGAGATCATCGACGACAGCGACCACTCACTGGACGACATCACGGCCAACTTTCATGATCCGGCCGCTACACGGAAGCAGTTTCTCGCCTGGGGCTGGCAACGCAACCACGTGCTCGCCTTCCATGCGTCCCCCGGACATATCCGTGCCAAGAGCAAGATCGACGGGGTCTATATCAGCGTCCATGTGTTTGGCAGCCCGGATAATGCCGCCGCCGCGCTTGACTCGTTGTTCGGCGTTCTGGCGGCTGATCCCCGATTGAAGGAAATCCCGATCGATCCTTTGGGCGGGTATTCGCGGGCGCTCTATGGCAAGCTCGATTACGGCAACGAGATCACGATCTATGTCCAACAGGACAATTTGTTGATTCGCCTGAGCGCCTCCTCTCCCTCCGGTGATCCACGTGTGGAGGCCCACGACATACTTACGGCCATGCTCATATCTTGATCGCCCGGGGGCTCCAATGCGCAGCCTGCCTGACGCACTGTTGGTTCAATGTCCCAGTTCGGGAACAGGTGTGTCTGCCTGCGGATGGATGCCGATTCGGTCGATCAGGCGGGAGCTGGCATCGTTGGCGCCGACGACGGTGACAGTTGCGCCGAGGCGCCTGAACTTCATGACAACCGCATCGAGAGCGCCGACAGCTGTGGTGTCCCAGAATTGGGCATCCGTGATGTCAATACGGACATGCTCAGGCACGTCCGCGAAGGCGAATGCCGCCGTGAAGCTGGCCGCCGAGGCGAAAAAGATCTGCCCACTAGCGACGTACGTATGGACGTCATCGGTGGACGGGACCAGTCGCACGTGGATCGACTTGCCGACTTCCCAGGCAAAGAACACCCCACTTAGCAAGACGCCAACCAGCACCCCGATCGCCAGATTGCGGGTCCAGACGACCACCGCGACGGTCGCGATCATCACTATGCTGGAGGTCACGGGGTAGGTCCGCAACTCGTTGAAGGATGCCCACTTGAACGTGCTGACCGAGACCATCACCATTACCGCGATCAGGGCGGCCATCGGGATCTGCCGTACGAGATCGCCCAGGACGACGATCAGGAAGAGCAGAACCAGTCCCGCCGTGAACGTCGAGAGGCGACCGCGCCCACCGGCCCTCGTGTTGATGGTGGACTGACCGATCATCGCACAACCGCCCATCCCGCCAAGGAAGCCGGTGACGATGTTGGCGATCCCCTGGCCCACGGTTTCGCGACGCTTGCTGCTCGACGTGTCCGTCATCTCGTCGAGCAGCGATGCGGTCAGCAGCGATTCGACGAGACCGACGACGGCGGCCGCGAGGGCGGTTGGCAGGATGATCTTCAGCGTTTCAAGGTTGAAGGGAATATCCGGAAAAAGGAACGAGGGCAGACTCGACGGGAGTTCGCCCATATCTCCCACGCGGCGGACATCGACATGCAGCATCATCGCTGCGGCGGTAATCAGGACGATGGAAACGAGCGGGGAAGGGATGACCGTCGTCACGCGCGGCAGCAGATAGATGATCGCCAACCCGACCGCGACCAGCACGTACGTCAGACCCGGCACATTCGTTAGCTCCGGCAACTGGGCCATGAAAATCAGGATCGCCAGGGCATTTACGAACCCCGTCATCACCGACCGGGAGATGAAGACCATCAACCGGTCGATTCGGAGAATGCCAAAGATCACCTGGAAGATACCCGCCGCGATCGTCGTCGCGAAGAGGTATTGCAATCCGTGATCGCGGACCAGTCCGATGAAGAGGACCGCCATTGCCGCCGTCGCGGCCGAGATCATGCCGGGACGGCCACCAGCGAAGGCGATCACGACCGCCATCGAGAATGAGGCATAGAGGGCAATTTTGGGATCGACGCCGACGATGACGGCAAACGAAATCGCTTCCGGGATCAAGGCTAGGGCGACGAGCACGCCAGAGACGAGGTCGCGGGGGACGTTCCCGAACCATTCGGCACGGTAGCGGGCAATGGACATGCGAGTTGGGACTCCAGGAGGATAAGGGTCGAGTGGGCAAGATGAGAGTAACCGTCACGGCGCAGTCGCCGCAATCATTCTCTCTAATGTGTCAAGACGGTGCAACGCGGAACTCGACATTCATTACCGGCCGGTTCACTGAATCGGGTCCTATTCCAAACGTCAGTCCATCACGAGCTAAAATCGGCAGATTACGTCGCGTCGCATCTGGCAGACACAGCAGCCAGGTGGTGCCACACGGCACCACCTCGTTCATTGATTATGGTTTTCCAACGATTGCACCTTCGAGGTGTGCACGTGTCCTACCTCGTGCGAACGCCGAGCAGTGAGGCCCGTAAGCCGCTACCCGGTGATCTTGAAGACGTCGATCATGCCGTTGAACACGACTGTACCCGGCACACTGACCTGTCAATCATGTTTCCGCCTGATCGCTGCCATAATGATGTCCTGAGGCTGAACTTGCGGAGAACCGTTATATCCGTCATGTCAGCCGCATCTTTCATGGCGACCAGGCGCCAGGGCGTCACGTGAGGAACCAATCACACGAAGGATGGCCCTACGGTGACCCAGATATGAGTTTCCGCTTGAAACAAGTAAAAAAACAACCCGCAGTGTGGCTGGCACTGCGGGTTGTTGTGGGGAACCAGTGAAAGTGCAGGAGGGGGGGCCATCGTGCGCACTGAATTCTAAGTCATTGTCATAGAGTCTCGGTCTGTTGTGTAGGGCCTGTTCGTATACCTTTGTGGTTCTGACTGATACTGGGACTCCCTCAACGTTGAATACGCCATCTATCCCCAAGCAGAAATCTATAGGGCAAAGATAATCGAAGACGAGTCAAAGATATTCTAGGAGTCGATATACGGCATATGCAGGTAGCGTAGGGAACTGAGGGCGTGTTTTTATACGGCTATCGGATGATAGATAGCTTGGTCATTTGCTCGGGTCCAATTACGGTTTTGGCGGTTGTGTATGGTCCACAAATACTTCGTCAGCATATCGACTTGTGGTGACCAGACCAATGACGCAGGCTCGACAAGGAGAGCCACCATAGTTTGGTCCTTTGGCGACCATATATATGGAATGCGATGACGCGACATCTTCAAATGAAAACGACACGTAGCACGACTGTCCACCAGATCCATCAGTTGCATTCCCTATCGTCCCAGTCGTTGCATTGGTAGTGGCCAGAAGTGTCGAATTTCCGAATTCATAGAGTTCAATCTGGGGCGATGAGTCGGGATGAACCGAAGCGCAGTTGGACCCATCTATAGAATATCCACCGGATGCAATTTCCATGACACCTGATACCGCCCCCGTGGCTTGCGGTGTCATCAACGAGTTTTTGTCAACGATAATCACATTTGATCGCGCTAGGTAAGGTTGTTGTATGCCGATACTTTCCGGGACTGACATGTTGAATGAAATAGATAGAGATGAGTCTGGTTCTACGCCTAATTCCGACTTCGGGATAAGGTAAATCCCGTTTGTGACTCCTGACGTATAGCCAGGACTGATGGAAATTGTGCTACTTCCGTCGCTATTGCCCTGGGTTTTCGTATCACAGGGACTTTGCATTGGGATGGTTGATGATCGTTCTCCGCAATAGGGTTCAAAGAGCGGACTCATACCTGATGGTATTTTGACCTCTACTGTGTAAGCGGGGAAGTCATTTCCCCATTCACCCCAGAATATTGGCTGAATGAAATACAGGACTTGACCACTGGGTGGTATTCGAGCTGCTTCGGGATAGACGCTCAAATAGGCTTGTCTGTTGTCCGGTAACCCGCCGTTTCCCGATTCAGTAGTGGGTGCGGCGGCGGTCACCAGAACCGTTGCTGAAGTCATTTCGAGTGCCTGAGGACCGCCCACCAGGATGACGTTGATATTGAGCGAGTCTCCAACGTTGGCTGAAGGACTCACCGCCACCGTCAATCCAAACGTGGCAACCTGTCCGTCAAGCGTGACTTCAACAGTAGTCGCATCAGATCGTTCGCTAACAAACGGTCCCTGGCATGAACTGTAGCAGGTCGGATTTCCCGCAAGGGTTAGCCCGGAATCTATTGATACAGACACGGTACCACCTTGGGTGCTGCTTCCACTGACGGTGAAGGCGAGCTGTGCGCCTGGGGCAGCTTCCTGGTAGGATGGTTCAATCCCGACAGACGCATAGTCCATTGGCTGTGCTGATACCGCAGAGGGCAGGAAGAGGCCGAGCAGCAGGACTACGGGAAGTACCAAGCGGGTACGCATGAAGCACACTCCAGACGGTCTCTAAATTTGTCATATGGTTTTCGATTCTCCTGCGTAGTGTACATCGGTCGGGGCCACCTGCTACCACTGACATAATTCGATAAATCCAATTAGGCGCTTCGCGAAGAAAACGCAAGGTTCGGCTGTTCGAGCTAAGTAACTGTCCCAACCACATTAACTATCTGCCAGTTCGCTCCGTCTGATACCACAGTGACTGCGCTCCACTGCGCTCCCAGTGTCTTGGTGGATGCTCCGTCGATGGTTTGACTGCTCGTCGTCCCTACCGTGACAGTGTTCGCCCCACCGTTGATGCGTTTGATGGTGTACTGCCTGCCAGATATGCCGACTGCGGTGGGTAAAGTGTTGGCAAAGGCTCCTGACGTAGCGTCGGCCAGGATGACGGAGTCAGTGGACGTGAGGGTGTAGGCAGCGGTTTTGGTGGAGAGGGCGGTGTTGGGACGCGTCGTCCGCATGGGGGAAGCTGTCCTGCTCGAGGATGTCCGGACCGACCCGGCGTTCATCGGGGCGATTCCGGGCATCCTCTCCGAGGTCTGTGTGCCCTTTTATGACGCCGGTCGGGTCGTCGGCACCCTGAATGTTGAGAGCCGAGACGAAG